>Ga0315543_1000069_pt1 | contig 121585 bp, 93 predicted proteins | sample SalMarSW160210MG_2_FD_203098 | JGI IMG/M metagenome (GOLD analysis project Ga0315543, IMG submission 203098) | Salt marsh sediment microbial communities from the Plum Island Ecosystem LTER, Massachusetts, United States - Salt Marsh Sediment SW1601-210 ...
TTAGTTTTGAGTTATGAGTTTTAAGTTATAAATGGGGGAAACAAATATAAAATAACACGTAACTTCCATATTTAGCCCGGCAATTTATTGGCGGGTTCAAAAAGAAGGCAATTCGACAGATGTAGAGAACTCTCTACAAATCGACCTTTTTTGAAAAAACACCCGGCTTCGTAATACTTCGCCGAGGTAATAAAAATGCAAAACAAAGCCAATGTTAAAATAGATAATTTAGCGTAAGTTCTTTGATAACAAAATAATACGGCAAATCCGGCGTCAATCCGTGAAATCTGCGGTTGAAAAACGAACCCAATTTTTAGCCCCAGGTTTCACCTGGGGTCGGCCGTGGTCGTGCCGACCACGGCTAAACGAGATTGAAAAGTTCCGGCTTTGTAGGACTACCTATGGCACAAGCTAAACTAATTTGGAAAACAGAAAACTACGGTCAGGCTTCAATCCTCAGTCATCTGTCCTCCGTTCTCTGTTCAGGGCGGCAGCTTCTTGACCGGTTGAAGTGGATTTAATATGATGATATGCAAAATGGCAATATTACAAGCGATTGCGGAGGTGACTGGTGCCTGGTGGTGCCCCTGGTCTTCAAAACCAGTGTGGGGTCGATAAGGTCCCGGGTGGGTTCGATTCCCATTCGCCTCCGCCATTATTATAAATGCGGGTTTAAGTAAATTATTCGGAGGTATTCAGCCAATAAGATATGCAAAGTGAAAGGTCGTTAAAATGCCGCTTTGATTTACGAAAACACTTATAGGAAAAGCGGGCATTTATTTTCAGTATATTTTTTCTATTCGGGATTCTTTCATTTACATACGGCATTTTATTGTATATTATGAGATGAAGAACATAAAATAGAACAAGCGGTATGCAAAATAAAACAATAAAAATTGTTGTCGTTAGCTTTTTCATTTTGCTTGGGGTGGCGTTGTTTTCCTACGGCACGTTCATACATTCCACGGAGATTACAACTCAAGTCCAGGGCGATTCGATAACAGTTAACAAGATGGAACGTGCTCTTGTTAAAGATGCTTCGGTGGGTGGAGTAGAGAGAGACAAATCAGGGCAGATAAAGCAAACATACAAACAAGGGGAAAAACCACCTGAAACCTGCTCGACGTGAGGCAGTTGAAAAAAAGACCCTGGTGGCCATGGTCAAAAAACTTATCAGCAACATATCATCGAGACTAATCGGCTGGCGAATGTGGATTCAGACAGCGTTCCTCGTGGTCTGGCTGGACCCGCTGGGATGGCGTTTGCATACGATGTGCTCACCCGTGTTTCACTGTTACGCGTGTCCCCTGGCGACATTTGCCTGCCCCATCGGTATTTTGGCACAATTCAGCGCCATTCATGTCATTCCCTTTATTGCCATCGGATTATTAGTGACGGTCGGAATTTTGTTCGGTACATTAATATGCGGCTGGGTTTGTCCATTCGGCTTTCTGCAGGATTTGTTCGCGCAGATTCCCACGCCGAAGTTCGACCTGCCGAAATTCACCGGATATTTTCGCTATGTCGTGTTAATCGGTGCGGTATTGCTTATCCCCTACTTTTTCGGCGAAGGGCACCCGCTTTTTATTTGTCGGATTTGTCCCGCCGGGGCCATCGAATCGGCCATTCCCGATATGGCTTCCGAGGCAATGGCCGGTCGACCGATCCCCTGGCCGAATGCTATCAAGATGACTATTCTCGTACTGTTTATAATCGCCGTTTTCTTTGTCCGAAGGCCATGGTGCAGGGTGCTATGTCCCCTTGGGGCGATATTTTCTCTGTTCAACCGGTTCTCGGCCTTCTTCCTTCGGTTCAATCCCGACAAATGCACCCACTGCGAGCAATGTCACAAGCTATGCGAATACGGCATAGAACCGGAGAAAAGCCCGAATGACCTTAGCTGCATACGCTGCCTGGAATGTACCAAATGCAGTCCCGACGCCCTTACCCTCGGCAGTATCTTCGAACGTTCCCAAAGCGAAAGCAATAAAATAAATGATAGCTAATAAATCAACCGCCGGAAATCCTTATTTGAGTTTCTCATCCAGCTCACTAATCGAAAATCCTTCGGCGGTGACAATGTGTTCGGCGTCCGTAAGAATCAACCACGGCAGAGATTTCACGCCCCATGCAAGACGTGTTTCTTTCTCTTTGCTTACAATCGTCCCGACCTGGAAGGATATATTTTGGTCCTTGAGCCATTCATTAAGTGCGTTATCATCAATCTTCGAAGCCTGAATTGCAACAATATCGAAACTTTTTTCCTGAAGTTCCTGCGCCTTTTTATTTAACTGTATCAGGCAATTCCGCGATGGTCGCTGCTGCATATCGAAAAAGCAGACCAGTACCGGCTTTCCTTCGATGTTATCCGAATTCATTATATTTTGGATATTTTCAAACTTGGGCAGAGCCTTTCCGATTAACGATTCCGGTTTCGGTTCCGGAAGTAAACAACTTGGAGTAATAATCAAATATAATGTCGGTTTATCCGGCCTCAACAAGCCAACAGTCAATGGTTCGTTATTTTTTGTTATGCCTTCTACACTGAAGTATTGACCCGGCAAAGGAACGTGATAATCATAACCTTTCCGGTACTGGCGTGTCTCAAAAACAGGCTGCCGCAGGCCACCAGATAATGTAAGATTAATACTGTCATTACCTTTAAGGACACCTTTGATTTTATAATCGCCGGCAATTAAAGATTTCATCTTTGGTAGCAGCTCACCTGAACCGTCCTCGGCCAATTCATAACCTGAGACATATTCCTCTGCTGCAATCGATATTTTTGCTTCCTTACCCATAAAAGTCAACAACTGTGGGCTTGTTAAAACTCTGGTACTTTTGTTTTTCTGTGCCAGTTCCAATAACGTACTGGCAAACTCATGGCCGCTGCGTACAAAAATCCCGTTCGAAATGCTATGGTCCTGCTCGAAAATATCCGTATTAACATCAGCGGGAATTTCCAGAATTCTCATGCCAACATAAATCTGTATACGCTCCTCCGGCCCCGTTTTTGTACGCCTCGGAGTCGGTTCATCTTCCTGCCGATTGACTCCTATAAGCACATCACTTGTGCATTTGCCTGACATGACATCCACATGAATCGAAGGGAAATCACCTCTTATTAGATACCGGCCAGTTTGAAGCCCTCCGACATTGAATGTCCCATCGTCATTTGTAGTACCGACAAAACGGTAATAAAACATACCTGAAAAAGTTGCAACAACGGCAAATTTGGTTCGACCGACTCCTTTACCTGTATTAAGGTCAATAATTTTACCTGCTATTCGAGCTTCATCAGGTACAACAACTTTAACATCCGTTTGACCGGCCTTGAAAGCCGATCCTACCCCACTTTGATAGGTATATATAGACGCCTTACCATCGGCCTTGACAAGTAAGTCAACGTCCGAATCCGCAGGTAGATTGTTAAAGGAAAATCTGCCTTGAGCATCGGTCTTTGTGCCAAGCTCATCCAAAGGTGAAATACCCGGCAGCCATTGACTTGTTTTTTCGCCGTTGTCGGTTTTTATTTTACGAGAAAGATTTGCGCGGACCTGAGCACCGGCGACGGGCTTGCCGGTCTCACCGACAATTATTCCTTCGAGTTTTGCCGGCCTGCCGATTTCAATTTCAACTTCGGCATTCTCGTGCATATCCCAAACTGCCCAACCAAGAGATTGCCCTTGTTTTGTAACGACTATATAGCTGTCTAAAAAAGTTCCTTTTGTTGGTTTGGACTCGGTCTCGAAAAAAAATGCTCCGTTTTTATCCGTTGATATATCGCCAACCCGACTTAAAAGGATATTGCCAGCAATCCCATCCGAATACATTTCATAAACGGCAACTTTCGCTTCGGCAATCGGTCGACCCGTGGCATCAATAACTTTGCCTGTACAGCGGATGTTTTCGGATGAAATCACAATTGAAGTACAGATAAAAGTGTAAATAAAAACGAAGCATATAATTGTAGGGTAAATTTTGCGCATACATTCTCTCCTGCTGACAGCTTCCGGCCATATTAAAATATACAAGAATATTTTGTAATATCAGTTCTTATGGTGTCGGTTTTCTACTGAACGTAAAGATGATTACACAAGCAACCGCGATCGATAAAACAACTACTGTCGCCAAAAGGTTTCTTTTACCCGTCTCTGGTGCAGCCCCCTGAGGCGTCATAGTCTGAGCCGCTATTGTGGCTGCAATAGTGTAAGGTTCATTCTTGATTTTAAAAGGTGAACCGATTTCAAGCGTTGCAATAAACGGTCCTTTGACATTTTTAGGCTCTCGCCACGAGAGCGAACATGTGCCGCCTCACCCATACGAGAAACTATAGGTTCGGTCGTATGTGCCGTCTTTATTTTTAATACTCAGTTTCGGTGCCTGTGGCCGAGCACCGTTGCGGATCAGGGTAATACGTTCGTTGTCCCGTCCTCTAAGAGACTGATTAAAGTAATACGTCCCTTCTCGCAGCGTTGAGGTAAGGCTCGATACAATCGGCTCACCGACAGTAAGCTCTGTTTCTTTGCCCTCGGCAATTTCCAAATCTCCTTGTCCGCCGGCTTGTGTACCCTGCAGTTTCCACAGAGTGCCTTTGTCGTCTTTTCGTTCGACGGCCCATTCGGTAATTCGATATTTACCAACCGGTAGAGAACCTGTTCCATTTTCAAGCTTGACGTTAAACAGCCCGTTTTCGCCTCCGGCAGACAATCCCGTTACCGATTCCGGCAGCCGTACTTTTCCGGACTTAATATCTTTAGCTTCGGCAAGTTTTATAAATGCACCGTCACGCGCTATTTCAGGCTCGTAAAAGTTACCCTCCACTTCTATGAAATTACCGACAAAACACGTGTCCTGACTGCCTGCCTGGGCGATGCGAATACGATCGGAATCACCAGGTTCTAATGATTTGTCGTTAAATGTCCCATTTGCGTTATAGTCGAAAAGGACACAGTGCTTCTTGTCTCCATTGACTGTAATATCACCTTCGTACCATCCGCCCGCAGAGGCATATAATCTCTTCCTGCTGTCATCGGCAGGACCATAAAACCGAAAATTCAGATGATAAGTCACCGGCCCGTCTTCGATTTGAAAAACGACCTTCACAGGTCCGAAATACGTATAATTCTGCGTAGTCCGGTAAGCGGAGACCGCGGTTTCGTCGCTGAGGTTCCCGTTGCCGTTCGAATCGATGTACATGTTATCATGCAGGCCGTTTTTATGAGTTCGGTCCAGTGCGATCCAAATATAGCCGTTTTGAACCATCGGAGAAAGCCATTTTGCGAAAACCGGGTCATCCGATTGGAACTGCGGCATTTCCACACCGTCCGGTTTTTCTGTAGTAATCTCTAAAGTCCGATAGCTGGAACTAAATCCGACAAGGCGAACCTCGCGAGCAGAGTGATACTGGAGCCATTGCTCGTCCTGTGCATAGGCACCGACCGTTAATATTGCTATACAAATAATAACAGCAGGCAAGGCCCGTTCAACAAGCTCAGAACGAGTATATGTTCTTTTATCCACTCTATAACCTCCAATTAAGGTTCCGCCTTCAGCCGACTCAATCTACATGCCCATAAGGCATAGACAGAGTGCGTCCCTGTAATATATTAGGACGGCTATCTCAGTGAAATGTAACAGCTTTTTTTACTTTTTTCAATTTTTTTTAATATAACCTTCTGTCAAATCTGGATTTTTCATCGAAAAACAGTGTTTCCGATTTTTTCGCTGTCCTAATTTTACTCATCGGGCTGATTCAAATCGGAATCCGCAATCGCAGGTATTGATTTCAAATTCAGAGATGCGCGAAATCTCTCACGGAAGAAAGGATTGACAAATCCCAAAATCATAAATGGAAGATTAACAACATAAAGAAACAAACCAAAAAATAATCCCAAAATTGGAATCTGTATAAATGCTTCTTTTGGTGGTGTCGATTGCATAATAACCATACCAATGCCGGCGAATCCAATCATCGCAACTACGCTGCACAATGGTAACCACAAGCCGAGCCATAACATAAAAGCTATTGGACGATATTTTTTCCTGCAAAATCTACCGGATACTACAAAACCAAAAAGCATTGCAATCATCATGAAGGCAAACAGAGCTATGATTAAGAATGCTTGATCCTCGAAATCCGAATATAGAGACAAAATTCCCAGGAATGAAATAATCATCATGGTTCCAAAAGCCATAAAAAATCTGACTATGCCGCTGAATTCTTTAAGCTTATAAGCCATCAACCATAATATAGTAAGACTGATAACTAAAGATTGAAATAACGTACCAAATTGAATTGCATCTGAGGACAACATTGTTGGTAGTATTTTTAGAAATGACCACCAAAAAAGATACGCAATGAATAAAGAGACCAAAATATATAGCACTCTGTAGTTGTGATTGTTTTTAGGAACTACAAACACCAGTATTAATGCAAGCCACAGGAGAAATCCTAATAAAGAATAAGTTACTTTCCAATCATATACAACCGCTTCGCCTCCATTGGCACCAAGCTCTCCAATATTTGCCGAGGGGATAATTTTAAGTTGACCGAATTTTGTTATTGGTACTCGCCACGAGTACGAGCATGTGCCGCCTCAGCCATACTCAAATTTACCCGAGGCAATTTCTTTATCTTTTTTGAACACTGTAAAACCCGGGTGTTTGTCACTAACTGGAACAGAATAATCTTCCCCGGCCCTACCAAGCAATTTATATGTTAGTACAAGCGCTCGCCCCTGCCGTTTTACTTTGATGGTATGTTTTAAAGGGGCCCCAATCTTAAATACTGCAGTTTCATTCTTTGCCACAGAAACCGTAATATCATTCTTGGTGCCGCAATAATAGCCACCCTTAAGGCGAATGTTTTGTAATCGATACTTTCCTACAGGTATTTTGCGTATTTCAAACGGCGGCTCAAAACTTTCGGTATGCCAATCATCCAAACTCCGCAGAACCAGAGACACAATGTGCTCGCCCTCAATTTTAAGCTCTCCCGAGGCTTGCTCCTGTGCCGTACCGACAGAAACGGCCGGGATCAAAATAATAGCGATACCGAGCAACACAATAAACGAATTGACTTTTTGACTATGTAAAAACACAATTTCGTCCTTGTTAAATTTACCTGCAATATTATAGACATTCTCCGGCAAATCATTTTACAAAAAAAATACTGCCCTATAGGCAGCCGCCTGAAAGCGGGCCTGTCAAGTTGGCGTAGTTATTGCTTGTTTTATTACCAAAAATGGCATTGTTTCAATATTAAGAATCCACTGTAATAACATATATCGTTAATTTAAAGCACTATAAGCTATTATTATAGATACACTTATGTAATAAAAATTGGAACTGCTTATTCTGTGTATTAAAGCTGGTATATCTTTTGCAGCTTTAGTATAAATTATGCTAAAAATAACGATTAAAACTTACAGAAGCCAGAATATATAGGAGGCAAACAATTATGGCAGTCAAAGAATTGGCATTTGAGTCGCAAGCACGAGCCAGTCTGTTGGCCGGTGTGGAAAAACTCGCATCGGCAGTCAAACCAACCCTCGGACCGAGAGGTCGAAATGCCGTTATCGATAAAAGCTGGGGCGGACCGACCGTAACCAAAGATGGTGTAACGGTGGCTGAAGAAGTTGACCTAATCGATAAGAACGAGAATCTCGGTGCAAAGCTGGTCAAAGAAGCCGCAAGCAAGACATCGAAAATCGCCGGTGACGGAACCACAACGGCAACGGTCCTTACTGAGGCGCTCTTTAAAGAAGCCTGTAAAAATCTTGCCTCCGGGGCCGATGCAATGGCCCTGAACCGCGGCATGCAGCAAGCGGCGAAGGCCGTTACGGATAAGCTCAAAACGCTCATCAAACCAATCGATATTACAAAAGCCAATGATATCATCAATATCGCATCAGTATCAGCCAACAACGATGTCGAAATCGGCAAGAAAATGGCCGAAGCTTTTCAGAAAGTTGGCAAAGACGGCGTCATCACGGTCGAAGAAGGTAAAAGCTTCGAGACAACAATCGAGTTTGTCGAAGGTATGCAGTTCGACCGCGGTTATCTATCTCCACATTTCGTTACCGATGTTGATAATATGGTCTGCGAGCTGAGCAAACCATTTATACTTATACACGAAGAAAAAATCAGCAATGTGGCCAAACTCGTGCCACTTCTTGAAAAAATCGCAAAAGCTAAAAAACCTCTTTTGATTATAGCCGAGGATGTCGAGAGCGAAGCATTAGCAACTCTCGTAGTCAATAAGCTAAAAGGTATCCTACAGATCGCAGCGGTCAAAGCCCCCGGCTACGGCGACCGCAGAAAAGCTATGCTTCAGGATATTGCGGTGCTGACCGGGGCCGAACCAATCTTCAAAGACCTTGGAATCGAGATGGAAAACATCGGTATCGAACAGCTCGGACAGGCCAAGAAAATCACAATAGACAATGATAATACAATTATTGTCGAAGGAGCAGGAAGCCAGAATGCCATCAAAGGCAGAATCAGTCAGATAAAAAGCGAGATAGAATCAACAACCAGTGACTACGACCGCGAGAAACTCCAGGAGAGACTAGCCAAACTCACCGGCGGAGTCGCTCAAATCAATGTCGGGGCGGCAAGCGAAGCGGAATTGAAGGAAAGAAAAGCACGGATCGAAGATGCTTTGCACGCCACCAGAGCAGCCATCGAAGAAGGTATCGTACCCGGCGGAGGTGTGGCACTAATCCGCTGTATCGATGCCGTCAGGAAACTCAAACTCGAAGGCGACGAAAAAACCGGTGCGGACATCCTGGTCAAGGCCCTTTCTATGCCGTGCTACTATATCGCATATAACGCCGGTGCAACTCCCAATATCGTTGTGAACAAGGTATCGGAAAGCAAAGGCGGATTCGGTTACAATGCCAATACGGATAAATATGAAGATTTGCTGGAAGCCGGTGTCATCGATCCCGCAAAAGTTACACGAATCGCTTTGCAAAACGCCGTTAGCATTGCCGGTCTGCTTCTGACGACAAATTGCCTGGTGACTGAGAAGCCGAAAGAAAAGGACGATGTGTCCCCAGGCGGACCCGGCGGGATGGATCCCGGCATGGGTGGCATGGGTGGCATGGGCGGCATGGGTGGCATGGGTATGATGTAAAAAGGATAAGTGCTCCTTTGACTCCAAGCAAAATTGTGGTCGGTATCAATTATACATAGTCGCACAGGCCTTTAGCTCTGGAATATAACAGATACGATTAAGTATAAGAACAAAAAAAATGAACAAAAATATTGATAAAAAAAAGATAAGGAGTGAGTTATGAACCTTAAACCTCTGGATGACAGAATAGTAATCAAGCAGTCGGACGCCGAGGAAAAGACTTCCGGTGGGATTATTCTGCCGGACACGGCAAGGGAAAAACCGCAGATCGGTACGGTCGTAGCCGTCGGACCCGGTAAAATTCTCGATGACGGCAAGCGTGCTAATATGTCGGCGAAAAAAAAGGATGAAGTTATATACGCAAAGTACATGGGAAGTGACGTCGAGATCGACGGTCAGAAATATGTCATTCTAAGGGAAAGTGACGTACTCGGAATCGTCGAAAGATAAAATATTCAAGCAATAAAACGGCAGAAAAAATCAATTAATATCAAGAGGTGATAAAAAATGGCAAAACAATTAATGTTTGACGATGCGGCACGGGCACAGCTCAAAGAAGGCTTGTCGCAATTGGCCGGCGCGGTCAAAGTGACTCTCGGTCCGACCGGCAAAAATGTTATTCTTCATAAAAGCTGGGGCTCTCCGAAAGTGACAAAGGACGGCGTCTCGGTCAGCAAGGAAATCGAGCTTCCCGAACCATTCAAGAATATGGGGGCCAAAATGGTCAATGAAGCCGCCAGTAAGACCTCCGACGTTGTCGGTGACGGAACTACAACTTCAACAGTATTGACCGAGGCAATTTATCTCGCCGGTTTAAAACACGTAACCGTCGGAGCAAATCCGATGGCCATTCAACGAGGCATCAGCGAAGCAGCTCAGGCCGCTATAAAATATATCCAGTCGGTCAGCGTTCCGGTAAAAGGCCACGACGATATTGCAAAGGTGGCGACTATCAGCGCAAATAACGATGCCAATGTCGGTGAGAAGCTTGCTGAAGCGATGGATGCGGTGGGAGCAGAAGGTGTCATTGAAGTTGAAGAAGGAAAAGGAATGCAAACCGAACTTAGTGTCGTCGAAGGCATGCAGTTCGACAAGGGCTACATCTCACCATACTTCATGACCAATCCCGAGACGCTCGAAGCGGTTTTCGAAGACGTTTATATCCTGTTGCATGAAAAGAAAATTTCCAATGTTCGCGAAATCATCCCCCTGCTCGAAAAGGTCGCCCAGGTAGGAAGACCTCTGCTGATTATCGCTGAAGATGTCGAGGGTGAAGCTCTGGCGGCACTTGTTATCAATCGCCTGCAGGGAATACTCAAGATTTGCGCGGTCAAGGCTCCGGGATTCGGCGACCGCAGGAAAGCCATGCTGGCCGATTTGGCCGTAGCAACAGGCGGGCAGGTGATTACCGAAGATTTAGGCATTAAGCTTGAAAAAATAGAGCTTTCCCAGTTAGGCCAGGCGAAAAAGATTGTTGTGGATAAGGAAACAACGACCATCATAGAAGGAGCCGGAAAAAAGAAAGATATTAATGCCCGCTGCGACCAGATCCGAAATCAAATTCAAAAAACTACCAGTGACTACGACCGCGAGAAATTACAGGAGCGATTAGCCAAACTGACCGGCGGAGTTGCCGTAATTAAAGCAGGTGCCGCAACCGAAACTGAAATGAAGGAACGTAAAGACCTGCTGGATGATGCGCTTCATGCCACAAGAGCGGCAGCTCAGGAAGGTGTTGTCCCCGGCGGCGGCGTTGTATTTCTCCAGGCAATCAGTGAAGTGAAAAAAGCCAGGGCAAAAGCCAAGGGCGAGGAAAAAATCGGCTTCGACATCATTATCAACGCTTTGAAAGCACCGACAACTCAGATTGTCGAAAATTGCGGCGAGCCGGGTGACGTTATTGTTGCACAACTGCTCGAAAAAGGTAAAAATATCGGCTACGATGCCAACACCGGTCAATTTGTAGATATGCTCAAGGCTGGAATCATCGACCCGGCAAAAGTTGCAAGGACGGCCCTTGAAATGGCTGCTTCGATAGCAGGCTTGATGCTGACAACCAATGTGCTGGTCGCTGAACTGAAAGACAAGGACAAAGACGAAGTGCCGATTCCCGGGTCAGTAAGATAATATACGGTGGTCCGTGACATGTGATTCCGATTTATGAGCGACAAGTCATGGGAAACGAGACAATGGCCAAACGAGATTATTACGAAGTTTTAGGCGTAGATAAAAAAGCTACCGCCGATGAAATTAAACGCGCATATCGTCGCATGGCAATAAAGTACCATCCGGATAAGAATCCGGGTGACAAGGAAGCCGAAGCGAAATTCAAGGAATGTGCTGAAGCCTACGAAGTCCTGAGTGATACGGGAAAACGGCAGCAGTACGAACAGTTCGGACATGAAGGTCTCCGCGGCTCCGGGATGCATGATTTCTCCCGAATGAATGTCGAAGATATTTTCAGTATGTTCGGCATTGACGATTTCTTCGGTGGTATTTTCGGCGGTAGAGGCAGGAGGTCAGGCCAAAGAGCCGGGCCTACTCGTGGTTACGACCTGGAAACCACTGTAGAATTGACTCTCCATGATGTTGCCAAAGGAGCAGAAAAAACTATCGAATTCACCCGCCAGGATACATGCGGCGAATGCAACGGCAGCGGCTGCGCCAGGGGAAGCTCGCCGGGGCAATGCCCGACCTGCAGGGGAACGGGGCAAGTCGCAAGAGGTGGTGGTTTTTTCCAGATGGTCTCATCCTGCCGACAATGCGGTGGTACCGGGCGAATCATCACAAATCCCTGCAAAAAATGCAGAGGAGCAGGCAGAGTTCCTAAACGAAGAACCGTTAATATCAAAATCCCACCCGGCGTCCACGAAGGACAGGGTATAAGAGTCGCCAACGAAGGTGAGCCCGGCAGAAAAGGAGGTCCCAGAGGTGATCTCTATTGTTATATCAGACTGAAACCTCACGAATTCCTGCAGCGGGACGGAAACGATTTAATCGCCGTCGTGCCTATAAGCTTTACACAGGCCGCTCTCGGGACAACTATTGACGTACCGAGTCTCAACGGTACACGCGGACTGAAAATTCCACCCGGGACCCAATACGGCAGTATTTTCAGAATCAAAGGTCAGGGACTTCCGAATATGCGAACGCATCAAACCGGCGACCAGCTCGTACAAATAATAATAGAAACACCGACAAAGCTAAATAAGCAGCAGCAGGAACTACTGAGAGAATTCGCTAAAACAGAAAACAAAAGAGTTTCTCCGAAATCCCAAGGCTTTTTTGAGAAGCTGAAGAAACATCTTGGTGACAACTGATGAAAAAGAAAAGCAAAGATAAACCAACAGCCGAAGATTTACATGAAGCAGAGAATAACAAATCCGTGAGTGACGAACCGGAAAAGCTTCATGAGATCATAGAGAATCTAAAGAAAGAAAAGGAAGAGTTTTTCGAGAAGCTCCAGCGTGTAAGCGCCGACTATGCGAATTACCAGAAAAGAGCCCCCAAACAAATAGCCGACACTGTCGCGTACGAAAAAGAAATGATCATCAAATCACTGCTGCCGGCCCTGGATAATTTCGAACATACGCTTCAAAACACACAATCAGTGGAAAATATAGACGCCCTTATTCAGGGCATCAAAATTATTTACGATCAAATGCTCGACATCCTGAAATCACACGGCGTAGAACCGATTAAAGCATTGGGTGAAACCTTTGATCCGGCCATGCACGAAGCGATGATGCAAAAAACGGAACCGGAAAAAGAAAACAACATCGTGCTGCAGGAATTTCAGAAGGGATATAAACTCAACGGCCGGGTAATCAGACCGGTAAAAGTAATCGTCAACAAACTTACAACAGGACAAATTCAGGACACAAACCCGGACGAAGACACCGACGAATTCGAAACTACAGATTCGGAGTAATGGTGATGCCTACTTATGAATATATGTGTGAAAACTGTGGATGCGAGTTTGAAAAGTTCCAGTCTATAACCGCCAAAGTCCTGCGAACCTGTCCCGAGTGCGGCAAAAAGAAACTCAAACGTCTCATCGGAACCGGAGCAGGTGTTATCTTCAAAGGTTCCGGATTCTACGAGACTGATTACAGGAGCGAAAGTTACAAGAAAGCCGCCGAAAAAGAAAAGAAAAGCTCCGAAGTTAAAAAGGAAGAAGTTAAAACAGACAAGAAAGAATCAAAAACAGGAACGCAAAAGGATTTAAAAGGCAAGACAGCCAGGAAAGACAACAAGAAATCAGCCCGACTTTCCGGCCGCTAACAACTTTACGATCTTAATAATCATTGAACTCTACCGGAAAATACGGTTCAAACACTTTCGGTTTCGACAACAAATTCGTCATTCTCGAAAAAGACACTTTTTAGTTGCAGACCTCTGATATTTTTTTCCTGAAGCAATTTATCAATATCAACAACAATATTCAGATATTCGAGTCTCATGTATACCGGCATTTCGAAGTCCAACAACTGGTCGAACCGGCCTATTGCTTTATTGACCTGGCTGCTTACGACAGTCAGTTCGAATATCACATTATTATTGTCAAAGCTTGAGAATCTCAATGACGCCGGAATGAATGGTAGAATAAAAGATTGAGTTTTTATATAGAAATGGACATTATCACCTTTAACTTTCACGCGTATTATGTTCTTAGGTAATAAACCGTTGGAGATCAGGATTTTTATCAATTCTTTTATACTAAAAATTATTTTTGCCATTGTTTTCCTTTAGAAAATTCCTTGTTAGTTTCGTGCTTAATATAAGAAAATATGTTAGCATTATGCAAGGATTTTTCACTCATAGCTGGCGTGAACAGTAAAGCAGTCTTTAGAAATAAAGTATTCACAATGCCCGGTGAAGAACATACACGAATATAAATATGATGTTGTTCTGTAAGGAATCGGTCTTCATATAGTTACTCCTTTGATTGAATCAGGAAATCTATTCAAAGAAAACCGGAATAAGCTTTGTTATTTAACTACTGCAAAATCCCACGAGTGTCACCTGAGTGTCTGTACATCACTTTATAGCCGATACTGCAGAAAAGCACTATGTTTAGTAGAACCGTTATTTACGGAAATATCGTTATATCCGGCACCGGTTCTGGCACATATATATAGAAGTTAAGAAATTGTTCTCAAATAAAGAAGTGAGGATTGAGGTTATCAATAATCGGCATGTGTACAATATGAAGTTACGATACAGGGCGTATCCTGTATCGCCCAGGATGGGTCAGCGAAAATAGCCTTTTCCCTCGGCGAAAACGCTGGCCCCCTTTACAGATTTTCATTACTAAAACTATCCCTCAACGCCACACCATCAAATTACATCAATACCGATTTGACACAAATTTCATACTTCCATAAGTCGATAGACAAATAATGCTGATTCTGCCAGTATAAACAGCATTTATACGCCAAAAACTTACCTATTGACAACTGACTGCCTAATCTGTTATATTTATAATGAGATGCGTTAACCAGGTGTTTTTCTAAAGGCTTTTACTTTGAATAAGTAAATCCTAAAACATCCTTAGTAAATGCTAATATACTCCTCTGGATTGTACATTATGTTATAAGCTTCATATCTATCAAATTCTGTTTAGATTATTAAAGGAAGGGTGTATTTACGTATCAAAAAAAAACTCTTCGGATTATAAAGAGTATCCGGAATAAGAAAACAATCATTCGCTCTTTTTTTACCAATTTTGTTCTGAGGGAGGACTATTATGCGTAGAAGATTGATGTATTTATTTAATTTTGTCCTGTTATTGACGATTCTCCACCGTGGTATAGCTTATGGAATAGATATAAATACAGATCCGAGTCTTGTTGGTTGGTGGAAGCTCGATGACGGCTCTGGAACAATTGCCGTTGATTCATCGTCCAGGGGCAACAACGGCACTTTTGTGGACGCTCCTCAGTGGGTTGTAGGGTATCGTGGAAGTGGATTGTATCTGGACGGCTCCAGCGCCGTGGAGATCGCCACTCCGTTGAATTTGAATTCCAATAATGTGACTATCACCGCATGGGTAAAGCGAAACGGTGAACAGGCCTCATGGGCTGCTTTTGTGTTCACCAGGGCCGGTGGCTCAGTTGCCGGCATTGGGCATAGTGAATCAATTGAGTTGCGCTACCATTGGAATAATGCCACCTGGGCTTTTAGTTCCGGACTCGAGCCACCGGACAATGAATGGTTCTTTGCCGCACTGGTTATAGAACCTACCCAGGGAACGATATATATGAACGAACAGACAGCCGTTAATGTAACGGCTCATGCTATAGAAGAGTTTGATGGTGCACTCTACATAGGCCAAGATCCACAGGGCGGCAGGTTCTTTGATGGTACTATAGATGAGGTTGCAATATTCAATCGGTCACTAACGCAGGAAGAAATTAATAATGTCATGATAGGTGTTCCTCCTACTCTGGCCTCTGATCCCATCCCTGCTAATGAGGCGACAGATATTACCCGGGATGTGGTTCTGAGCTGGACTCCGGGTATCTCTGCCCAGACACATGATGTGTATCTGGGAACAACTCTCGATGATGTGAGCAATGCCGAAGCAGACAGTCCTCTTCTTATTGGTCCGGCCCAGGATGTAAACACATATAATGCTGGCCGGCTGGGATTTGGTCAGACTTACTTCTGGCGGGTAGATGAAGTTAATGCTCCGCCGGACAGTACGGTTTACAAAGGCAGTATTTGGAGCTTTACGGTTGAAACTTATATGTATTCGATCGATGCCGAAGATATAATCGCGACGGCCTCAAGCTCCGCAGTCGGTCAGGGGCCGGAAAATACAATAAACCGCTTGGGTCTTGTAGGTAACTTGCACTCAAAAGAAATTGAGGATATGTGGCTCAGCGGTCCGGAGCAGCCCGGGGCGGCATGGATTCAATATGAGTTTGACAAACCTTACAAGCTGCATGAAATGCTGGTATGGAACTATAACGCAGAAGACATCCTTACTTTTTACGGCCTTTGGGAAGTTAAGATAGAATACTCGACCGATGCAAATACCTGGGCACAGCTCGATAACGTTCCTGAATTTGCCCCGGCCCCCGGCATGGCGAATTATGCATACAATACAAACGTTCCTTTTGACGGCGTGCCGGCAAAATATGTTAGGATTACTGCACACAGTAATTTGAGCATGGGCTTATTAGACCAATATGGTCTGAGCGAGGTGATGTTCATGTACATACCTGTCAGTGCGAGAGAGCCGGAACCGAATGACGGAGCAACAGATGTTGCTATCGATGCGACTCTCAGTTGGAGACCCGGTAGAGAAGCCGACGAGCATAAGATATATCTCAGTGACAATGAACAGTCCATCATAGACGGTACCGCTCCTGTTACAATTGTCAACCAGGCCAGCTATAATACACCCACTCTCGATTTAAGCAGTATTTATTACTGGAGGATTGATGAGGTCAATAACACCGAAACTCCTGCATCCTGGCAAAGTAATATCTGGAGTTTTTCGACACAAGAATATGTATCTGTTGATGACTTCGAATCCTACAATGATATTGAAGTAGGTCAGAATGGCAGCAATCTTGTCTATTCGACGTGGAAAGATGGATTAGACAATCCATCAACAAATGGCTCAATCATAGGGTATTTTGAGGCGTTCCAGCCAACTATGGAATCCGGAATTGTTCATAGTGACGGTCAGTCAGTACCATTAATGTACGACAACAGTGTGGCGAGTTTATCAGAAGTTACAGCAAATACTGTCGATTTGTCGATCGGACAAGATTGGACAAAAGGCGACGCTCAGACTTTTATCCTTTGGTTCTTCGGCGATCCGAACAATTCCGCGACTGAGCGGATGTATGTAAAAATTAATACCAACAAGGTCATCTACGATGGCGATTCCGACAACTTAACAAAGCGACGATGGACACAATGGAATATTGATTTGGTATCGCTCGGTATTAATTTGAACAATGTGACAACACTCAGTATCGGCTTTGAGAAAACCGGTGCAACAGGCGGCTCAGGCACTGTGTTAATCGACGATATTAGGTTATATCGATTAGCACCGCCGATTCCAACACCGGTTGATCCTGGAACCGATGACCTTGTGGCATATTATATGTTTGAAAATAATTCCGATGATAGTTCGGGCAACGGCCTTAACGGCACAATTGCAGGAAATCCAATTTATATACAAAGTCTGGCAGGCTACGGTATGGCGCTACAATTAGACGGTGTCGATGATTATGTAAACTGCGGTAACAGCACGAGCTTAGATATCACCGAAGAGATTACGCTCTCGGCGTGGGTTAAAACAAGCGATGCCGGTAACGATGAAAATAATCCCTTTGTGACTAAGGGAGATCATACCTATGCTATTAAGCATACAGATGACAATGAAATACAGTTTTACATATATGATGGAGATTGGTTCTCAGCGAATGTTAATGTGGATAGCTCTTTTAACGGGGATTGGCGCTTTGTTGCAGGAACTTATGATGGAAATGAAGTCAAGGCATACGTCGATGGTGGACTAAGGGCTGTTATAGCCCATGCCGGAACAATCGAGGTTAGAACCAACGATCTTATTATTGGTGCAAATTCTGAGGCAAGCGATCGATTCTACAATGGAGCCATAGATGATGTTCGAATATATAATCGGGCTTTATCTGAAGGTGAGATTTTATACCTGGCGGATAATTAAAATCTGATAAAAAACTTAAAACGACAGGAATAAAAAAATTAAGATCCTTTTCCGGGATATTGAAGGGCTTATGCCGATTAATTTGGCATAGGCCCTTTTTCTTCTGTTGCTTATTCTTTTATGAATGTTTAATATAAAAAGCCCCTTGAGAATATACGCGGGATTTTGTAATCTAATATCAGCAGGAACATTTGTAGAATATAAAGGAAGATATGAAACAGCTTTTATGAACTGCAAAAAATGTAATATGCAAGTCAGTGATAAAGTGAATATCTGCCCTCACTGCGGAGCTACGGTTAAAAAGTACAAAGCCAAAAAGCAAAAGAAGTGGCACGAGAGAACTTCAGTTACCCTGTGCGTGGCGGCGGTTCTTATTATCGTTGGTCTGGGTTTCGTACATATTATCACGGGTATTGTCTCACCGTATAATCTACCCTTCGATATAGCGCTTAAAAAATCTTTCGGATATCGCGAGACATTTATAGATGCCGGAAAGATTACGGCAATTCCATACTTAGCGGCAAAAATTAAATATCCCATCGGATGTGAAGTACTGCAAAGACTGGAATACATCGAATCCGGCAGTGTTTTCGAGACGGCAATGGCCGAGCAACTCCGGGAGGCAATGAATATATGGCAGGCAGAATTCGAGGAAGCACTTCACAAACCAAAACAACAATGGCGGGACCGGCTACGAGGGAAAACAGAATCATCCGATAAAAATACCGGCAATTCTGTCACTTATAATAACCGGGGAATAGATGCTGCAATAAAAGGCCGATATGAAACGGCCATTTCGGAATTCACCAGAGCCTGCCGAAAAAATCCGGCATACGCTGATGCTTACTACAATCGCGGGCTTGTCTATATTGCTATCGGCCAGTTAGGTAAAGCGATATCTGACTTCACCCGAACAATCGAAATTACTCCCGAGTCTGCCGAACCTTACATTCACAGGGGAAACATTCATGTCACCATGAACCAATACGACCAGGTAATTCAGGACTTCACTAAGGCCCTTGAGATCGACCCGGAGCGCACTGAAATTTATTTCAGACGTGCCCTGGCCTGTTTTGCACAAGGCCAATACGACAAAGCATGGCAGGACGTGAATAAAATACAAAGTATGGGACTGCCGATACCACGTGGATTTCTTAAAAACCTCCACAAGATATCACGATTAGAAAAATAACAATTCACAGATCCAAACTGCTAACCACCACAGCGTCATTATGGCCGATTTTTCACAATCTTCTATTGACATTCAGAGGTTACTATGTTAATTAATTGATTTATATCCACTACAGTTTTACGTTCTATACTACTTTAAGGAGACATATCATGAAGAAAGCATACAAAATATCAGTGCTCACGATGTTCACCGTATTCATGTTAAACGGCGTACTCGGAGCCGAACGTAGAGCCGAGCCTGCAGAGCGAGAGCGACCTCCAGCGCCGGCAATCGAACGCCGAGAACCGGCTCAACCGATGGAGGTGATGCGTAACAGATTAGCCGACCTCAGGCAAGCTGCTCGAAACGCAGAAAGAGGAAACCATCCGGAAGAAGCAAGGGAACTTCGCGAAAAAGTCGCACAATTGGTCGAACAGATTCAATCGCGGACTCAAAGAATGGCACAAAGACGACTTCGTGAAATCGACGAACATCTTGAGCGGCTCAGACAAATCACACGAGAAGCCGAAGAAATTCGCGAGAGAATCAGACTTGAAATCGAGCAACGAGGAAGAGTCTGGATGGAGCCGGAGCGAGAACTGCCGCTTAGGCCGAGAGTACAAAAAAGCATCGAGAACGTACACAACATCATAGGTCAGATAAGAGAGACCTTCATGAGGCAACTGGAGCGAATTGAAGCGACCTTCGGGAGACTTGGTGACAATATAGTGCAGATGGAAAGAGAAATTCAGGAACTCAGGGCGGAAAACGAACGATTAAGGAACCAACTGCGAGAAAGACAAGAACAGAGACGACCCCGGGACCGGGACGTTCCACCGCGAAGGGACACAGAGCGACCGAGAGACGGAGGGGAATTTACCGTTCCCTAAGCTATTGAAGAATCCGGCTTCAACCGCTTAATAAATAGCACAGCCACGCTGCAAGGAGTGCTCCGTAGTTTCCAACCGCATAGCCGATGAGCGCCATCAAAATGCTTGCGGGGACAAGTTTTTCATTATGATGAGCAGCAACGACAGGTGCGCTTGCCGCCCCGCCGATATTCGCGGCACTGGCAATCGCCGTGGAATGTATATCCACCCTCAAGATATATGCACCAAACACACAAAAAGCCCCGTGCACAGCTATCCAGATATAGCAGCCCAGAATGAACCATCCTGCGGAAGCTGAAAGCCCGGATATATCGGCCTTAGCTCCCATGTTTGCAACAAAAATATAGACAAGGGCCATTGCAAGTTCGTGGCTTGCAGGAATATTCCTTGCCGGAGTCAACGAAAGCAGCAATCCCATTGTCGTAATTAAAAGTATTTTCCAGGACGAGGCTGTAAGGACCGGTTTGAATTCAGGCAGGTGACCTGATAAGTACTGCGCGATCCAAGTACACAAAAATCCCAACAAAAGAAGGTAAAGAAAATGCCGCATTTTTACGCTTTCCTGCTTCTGTTGAACTTCCGTGCGAACTGTTTCGAGCATTTGAATCCGCCTGTTATCGACTTTCGCAAATCGATTAAAAAACTTGGATAAGTTCTTTGAGCCTAACAGGATTGGCAGCCAGACAATATAAACAAGATTGTCACCAAGTACGGCAAGTCCGAATCCCCGGCCGCTTGTACCGAGTCCCTCGCTGACGGCCGCCATATTTCCCGTGCCGCCGATCCAGCTACCGGCAAGTGTGCCGAAAGCCTTCCATATATCTTCCGGCAGTTTATCCTTAACAAGCAAAAATGCCACAGGAGCTCCGATGATGACACCGGCTGTCCCGAAAAGCATGACAAAGATCCCCCTGCCTATAATTCTGAACGTCGAAACCACATCCACCTTCAGCAGCATAATCACAATAAACATCGGCAATACGGTCGAACTGAGCCAACCGTAAACAGGTGAGGTTTGAGTCAACACCCCGGTGTTCGACAACACAGCGGGTATCGCATAAATAAAAATTAAAGGCGGAAAATAATTGAAGAGTTTCCACTTTGTTCGCTCTTCGAGAAAAAAGAAAAAAGCCCCGACTCCACACAGGGCCGTTAAAACACCAACCGGACTGGAAACTAATGCATCATCCATGATTTATCTTTTTTAAGGCCATTTTTTCAGCAATACATAACCTAACCAGTATTCTACATCCACACATATATCTATGTTATATATATCAGATTGACTCTATTTTCTACAAGAGGAATGTAATTGCCAGAGTCGATATCGATAGCGTCAAGACATATTTGTATTTCATCGGCGGTATTAATCAACGAGATTTATGGTGTTATAAGTTGATTTTCAACTAATGTTATATTCGGCCGGGGTGGCGGGGGCATATCTGCTCCAAGGTAGAAGCCGGGCTGCGTCGGCTGGTTATACGCGACATTTTGCCAGGCCACACTCAGCCTATAAATCGGGTCATGCATTAACGTATAAAAACGATATTCCGTCGGTACGGTGATCGTATAAATCCGAAGCTGCTGGTTGTCACTCGTTCTCCAGATGACTTCCTCCCGCCAGTCACCCAAAATATCGGCACACAGAGCCGGCGTTGATTTCGTGCCGTTATTGGAAGAACAACCGACGGCCGTAAGCAATCTGCCGGCACCATATTTATCAATCCTGTTACTATCAAGCAATTCACGAAGCAAATCGCCGTCCCACCAGCATGCAAAATTAGTTGACGAAGGAGTGCTGCCGATACTTTCCCCCTTGCAGTTACGTAATCCGCCTGGTCCGCCCCAGCACTCGTATCCTAAATGACTGGCATCAATATCGGCGGCAAGTCCCCTTCCTGAATCGTAATTTGCCGTCTGCCATATAATCTCACCGGTTAAGGCATCACGCAATTCCGCGCCTGGATTATTATTTCCTTCATGAATTTGAAAAACCTCCAGACCCGGCCTTTCCGGATCTATATCGGATAAGTGCATCGCATCTCCATGTCCCAAACCGGTCGAATAAAGCCCGGTACCATCATGGTCAATGGCACACGCTCCGTAGATAATTTCATCTCTGCCGTCGCCGTCAACGTCACCGACACTAAGCTGATGATTGCCCTGTCCGCGATAGGGATCGTTTTCAGGCGGCCCGAACATCGTATCGAAGATCCATACGTTGGTTAGCTGGCCATCCCTCCAGTTCCACGCGGCCAGAACGGTGCGGCCGGGGTAACCGCTTTGGCCGTAATAATAACCGCGGCACATTACCAGGCTGGGTCGTTCGCCGTCAAGATATGCGATGCACGCCAGAAACCGGTCACATCTGTTGCCGTAGCTGTCCCCCCAAATTTCTTTTAGCTGTTGTGGAGTCGGATAAAGCGTGTCCGGATGACGCGGCGGAATATAGTCGGTAGTGACAAGCTCGGCACCGGTCAAACCGTCAAAGATAGTCAAAAATTCCGGCCCTTCGAGGATACGTCCGCTTGAATTACGATAATCCGCGTTGGGATCGCCGATGGTCTTGCCGAGGCCGTCAACAGTACCATCGGCCGTCTTACAGGCAACTTCCGCCCTGCCGTCACAATCCAAATCATAGACCATAAACTGAGTGTAATGGGCGCCCTCACGAATATTTATCCCTAAATTAATTTCCCAGAGAAATGTCCCGTCCAGTTTGTATGCCTGAAGTATCGGCTCATCGGTATATCCATCATGGGCATTATCATGACTGGCTCCGGTCTGGTGCAGGACAATTTCATATTCACCGTCTCCGTCGAGGTCTCCGACAGACGCATCGTTGGGTGTATAACCGGCGGGGGTCTCAAGGGGGATTGTGAAGTATTGTTTTACAGGTGCATCTTCCGGAAGAGTAAATGCAGCACCTGCCGCCAGCTCGTTGCCGTCTATTACAGGCTTTACAAAATAGGAAACAGATTGGTTCAGATTGACGCTATAATCAATATAGTTTGTGCTTTGAGTGATAGGTACATCATTGATTTTGACAGGCTCCGCGTCGCTGGTCGAACGATAGAGATTGAAGGCGATCGTTTCCGGATCTATCCCTAACATTCGCCACCCTACATACACATCGCTGCTTCTTAATCCTCCAAGATTGACGGCAATTAATCCGCGGCCTAGACTTTCCATCTGCCGCGGCGGCATTGATTCTTCTGATTCGCCCGAAATCACATTTTCATGATCGGCCCATAATGGCAGAGGTAAAAAAATCAAGATTATCAACAATAAGATTATACTATGGTACGGAAAGGATTTTTTCATAGCGGCACCAAGAGGGCTTTGGGAAAGTGCATTATATTCGATCAAAAATGGCTGTTTCTATCGGCACCCGTACCTCTGTAATAAACTTTATTATAAATTCATTCCCGATCAGTTTATCTGTCATCCTTATAACTCTATCATATCATACCTTACATTAAAATTCAATCTTAGTTGAATTTGTCCCATCCATAGTTGAAGGTTGATAAAATCAGTGGCTTGCAAACTGTCAATAATAGGTCGTCCGTATTAGTTCAGACAGCGGCAAAATAAGCTACCGTTGTCACGCTTCCCGACGGGGGCAAAATCGTCAGGTGTGCACTGCATAGAGGCAGACATACCGGAGGATTCGTCCCCTTCGGGAATTTTTTTTTACCACGGTGAAGCCGGAACTTTTCAATCTTTTTCTGTCTTCCGAATTCTGGCTTCTGTATTTGCCGTAAGGCATCCTGTGGACTGCCTTTAGGAATTGGCTTTGTTTTCTTGTCTCGGCGTAGTCGCAGACGAAGCCGGATTTGCCGTATCTCTTTACCATAATTGACCTTACACTAATTTGCCTATTTTAAAATTGGCTTTGTTTTTTCAAAAAAGGTCGATTTGTAGAGAACACTCTATAACTGTCGAATCCCCTTTGCTACAAGATCAAAACCTGATTTTTTAATTTTTGAATTGTCATTTTGCGTTTTGCCCTTTTACCCATTCGGCTCCACTCAGGGCATGTTTTTGATTTGTTTCCCCCCTAATTTTTAAGATTTGCCGTTTTCTGTCTTCTGTGTTCTCCATTAGGAGTCCCAAAGACTGTTTTCTGTCTATTGTATCCAAAAATCCCCATTATACAACGAAAAACCGCGATTTTCGGTGAAAAATGTCCGTGACTTGCCACTGGTGATTCGTGTCTTGTCTTCCTGTCCCAAAGGATTAAACTCCGGCAGTCCCATCGGGGGCATCATATGGCGGAATCCACTGCGTTGATATTATAAATGGATACCCGCTCCCCGCTTATGCGGGGACAAACTTGCCCCTGCGAAGGCAGGGGCGAGTATGACATTACGGAATGGTCAGTTTGAGTTAATAATTTCCCATTTTTTGCGTTTTTTAAGTAAAAAATGAGATAGATAGTAACGAATTTCTCGTTTTCACGTCTATTCCTATGGAACAGTAATTTCCTTTGAAGGTAATAATCTATAACAGGATACTATAGTAGCAAACAGTCGGTTTTCGAAGGTATAAAAATAATTAGTCTGCCATGCGTTTGTTCTTGATTAACTTATCGGCACATCTCAAATGTAGTTCTGGAAATTCTTAACTTGTTTTGGTACAATATGTTAATGACGCGGGAAAAATAAAAGGGACGAATTATATGGAACAACCGGCCGAATATCAGATTGAAAATACATCCGAATCCGGTTCTATCGATGAGGCTCAGCTAATCGAGCGTCTTCATAAAGGGCTTGTTAAATTAAGGCACCAGATACACAAAACCGTTATAGGCCAGGACAGTGTTATCGATTCGATGCTTTGCTGTATGCTTGCGGGCGGACACTGCATTGTCCAGGGTGTTCCCGGGCTTGCAAAGACTTTGATGGTGCATTCTGTGGCGGATGCGATGAGTCTGGCATTTAACAGGATACAGTTTACGCCGGATCTGATGCCGTCGGATATAACCGGTGCCGATATCATTCAGAGAGATCCGCAGTCTAAGAAAAGAAAATATGAATTTGTTCACGGCCCTATATTTGCGAATATTGTTCTTGCCGATGAGATTAACCGTACGCCGCCGAAAACTCAGGCCGCTCTTTTACAGGCCATGCAGGAAAGAGAGGTGACCGTTTCCGGCAGGACATACAAGCTGCAGGAGCCGTTCTTCGTTCTTGCCACGCAAAATCCGATCGAACAGGAAGGGACATACCCCCTGCCGGAAGCAGCTTTGGATCGTTTTATGTTCATGATTTACATCGACTATCCTTCGGCCAAAGAGGAGCATCTGATTGTCAAGCAGACAACAACCGGCAAAAAAAGTGTCGTACAGAGTGTTCTGGACAGGAACGATATGATCCTGTTCCAGGAGATTGTCCGAATGGCGCCGGTGAGCGAGACTGTGATTGCATACTGCATAAACCTGGCTCGTGCGACCAGGCCGACGAGCCGGCGCTCGACCAGGATGGTAAAGAAATATCTCAAATGGGGCGCCGGCCCCAGAGCCGGCCAGTTTATGACGCTCGGAGCCAAGGCCAGGGCATTGATAAACGGGCGTATTACTCCGAGCTTCGAGGATGTCAGGGCCGTCAGCAAGTTAGTTCTCCGACACCGCGTCATCCCCAACTTCAACGCCGAGGCAGACGGCATCAGCGTAGAGGGGATTCTTGACGACCTTGTTCATCAGGTGCCGTTGCCGAAATAGATGTCACGAAGTTTTGAATATGGCTGTCAATCGTGAATATCTCGATCCTATATTTTTAAGCAAGCTGGCGAATATGGAACTGGTTGCCCGCTGTGCCGTTGAGGGTTTTTTTTCCGGCCTGCACCCAAGCCCGTTTCATGGTTTTAGTGCCGAATACAGCGACCACCGGCAATATCATCCCGGCGACGAATTAAAGTTCGTGGACTGGAAGGTTTTCGGCCGCAGCGACAAGCTCTATATCAAACGGTTTCAGCAGGAAACAAATACTACAGTCTATATCCTGCTGGATAACAGTAAAAGTATGTCCTTCGCCGGTGAGCGTTCGGTCAGTAAAAGCGAGTATGGCTCATATCTCGCCGCTGCTTTGAGTTACCTGATGCTCGGCCAGGGTGACAGTACTTCCCTGATGCTTTTTGCAGAGAGAATCGTTAAAAAGATCCCTGCAAGCTCAAGACGGACCCACTTGAATATAATTTTGACGACGCTTCAGCATAATAAGCCGCTCGGGCGGACCAACCTGGCATCTGTCCTGCATACACTTGCCGAAACAACAAATCGCAGAGGTCTTGTTATATTAATCTCGGACCTGCTCGATGACGAGGACAGTATTTTCAAAGGCCTCTCTCATTTGAAATTTCTCAGGCACGATGTAATCATATTTCAGATTATGGACCACCAGGAGATAAATCTCGATTATGAAGGACTGATTCAGTTTGAGGATATGGAATCCGGCGATAAAATTCGAACGTTTCCACAGTCTGTCAAACATACGTATCGTCAGCGAGTCACCGAGTTCCTCGATGAAATAGAAAAGACGGCGGGCAGAAGTAATATTGACTATTGTTTTGTAGATACATCCGAACCTTTGGACAGGGCACTGATTGCCTACTTGGCCAAACGAAAGAGGATCAGATGAGTTTTCTGGAGTGGACGTTTCTGTTTGGTTCTATAGCAGTCGCCGGACCTGTGCTGGCGCACATGCTGGCCAAGCCCAGATACAGGCGCTTGCCCTTTACGATGCTCCAGTTTCTGCGGACTAGCCAGACGGAAAGCTACTCCCGCAGGCATCTGCGTGATTTGCTGTTGCTTCTTATGCGATGTGCAATAATTGTTCTGATCGCCCTGCTCTTTGCCCAGCCCATTCTTTATATCAAGCCAAAACCCAAAAATATACGGCACATTTATTATATCGGTCTGGATAATTCAATATCAATGTCGTACAGGGATGGCTCGAGTAGTTACTTCGAGAAGATGAAAGATTCCACCGTCGAACATATTGTATCTGCCGAGGCGGATGCAGTTTTTAATATTTGCTCTTTGGTTTCAGGCAACTGGACTTACGGTCTTTCCAAACAACAGGCCCTGGCGGAGGTCAAAGCCCTGAAACTATCAACAGGCAGCACCGATATGGACGCTTTCCTTTCGGGCATCAGAAACTGCGGTAGTACGATAAATGCGACCGATGAAGTCTCTGTTCTGCTGGTTAGTGACTTTACGCCTCAAATTTTAAATCAATTTCTAAATGTCCAGGAACCGGCAATAGTTGACAATTATAATTACGAGATGATTGTCTCACCTAAACCAGTCAATAACGCCTCGATAGTTCGTGCTCAAGTTGCGGATGCCTCAGTTGATGGATTGGCAATAAATGTTTCTATGGCGAATTATAGTCAGATTCGGCAAAGTCGGCGGTTGACGGCAAAAATTGGAGCAGATGAAGCTGTATCACTCGATGTGGAGCTTCTCCCAAACCAGGTTAAAACTTATCCGGTTAATTTAGGTGAGAGTTTTAACACAGATATGCGATTGTTTGTACCTGTGCAGTTTCTCCTTTCATCAGGGGACGGTCTTGAAACCGACGATACATATTATTTGGCGGTCCGCATACCCCAAAAAAGACAAATCAATATCCTGCTTGCAGAGGCTCTCGAGGATGAGATGTATTTGCTGGATATGGCTATGCAAACTCTCTCCGGCAGAAGTTCGGACAGGATTATTAGAGTCAGGCGAATTACGGCCGGTGAATTAAGCACTGCAAACCTGGAATGGGCGGATGTTCTCGTCTGTTCGGGAATTACCGAACGTCTGGGAACTATGGCCGGGGACATTTCCGATTTCACAGAGGCCGGTGGAAGGATCGTTTTTTTTATGACCGGCGAACCTTCCGCTGCGGCACTGAATCAGTTGTGGCGATTGAAAGTGCTACCCGCCCTGCCGAAAAAAATTATACGGGAGCAAACTTATCCTGAGAACGGCCCCTGTGAAAAAGAATTTTCCGGTGTTGATAATATTGCCGCCAAAGCGATAGTAAACTATAGAATCGACCGAATGCCTGTGAGCGGATTTTGGGAATGCCAGCCGCAACAGGATGGTGTTTGTCTCTGGAAATATCAGAATGGTTCGGGTTTTATCTATTTCAAGCATCTCGGCAACGGCTCAAGCATTCTGGTAAATACTAGCACCGACGGTTCATTGGGATCCCTGACCAAATCGAGTGTCTCGATTGCACTGTGTCAATATTTACTCGGTGAAAATAACCAGGTTCGGGACTATAGTTTTACCTGCAATGAGCGAGTGGTTTTACCTGTAACGGATATCAACCTCGGATCGGATCGACAAAAATCTTTACTGGTCCGTGACTGCGACGGTAATAAAAAAAGGGCGGTCCTAACGGATTCTTCTTTACTGCTGCTCGATCCCGGTTCTGTAGGATGGGTAAAAACCCTGACCGAACCCGAACTTTATGCCGGTGTGAATTTACCGCCCGGTGAAACAGATATGAGCAAGCCGGTTAAAGAGCAAGTGGACAACGCTATGAGCCGTATATTTTCGACAGGCAAGAGAGATAACATATCTTCGGCTGATATTCTTGACACAAAAGAACAAAAACCTGCATGGATTGTACTTGTATGGGTAATAATTTCACTATTGCTGGTCGAATCCTTTGTTGCGAACAGACTCAGGAGATAAATCGGATTTGAATATGGCTGTGAACGTAGAAAACAGGATGGAAGTTTTAGTAGCCAGAGTTGGGAAAGTCAGGCGATGGCTGGCTGCTATCGCAGTCCTTAAGGTCGCGGCTGTCTGCATGCTTTTTACCTGTGGATACATTAGTGCTTACATCTGGCTTGACCACCGATTTAATTTCGGCTTCTTAGGTAGAATAATGGCTTTATTACTTCTTATTGCCGGAGCTGCTGCTATCCTCTATAAATTGTCACGCTTGCTGATGGTCCAGATTTCCTATACGAATGCGGCAAATTATATCGAGAACAAAAACAGTTTCGACCAACAGCTTGTCGCCGCTATGGAATACTTCGAGAAGAAAACAGATTATCCTTATTCCGAGGTGCTTGCCGAATATTTAGTTGCCCGTGCCTGCGATAACAGCGAAGCATTCAGGTTCGATTCCACTATTAAGAAATGGCACGGTTATATCCTTGCGGTAATAGTTATTTGTGGTATGGGTGTAGTTGGTTTCTATATCCAGCAGAATCTTGCTTACCTGAAGACATATTTCACGCGGCTGACAATGCCTTTGGCTGTAATTGAGCCGGTATCGGCAACAAAGCTGGAAGCGACCACGGGAGATTTTGTTGCCGAGCCTGAATCGATGCTGACATTTACGGCCGACATACGAGGGCGTGTTCCAGAAAACGGCAGGCTGGTGCTGGAGCCGGTGACAGGTGACAGTAATGAGGTGCCGTCACGGGAGGAAATCCCTCTATCGCCGGTTATCAGAGAAGATGGTAGTTCGAGCCTCGAAGCATCTAATTATTTCGAAAAGACTGGAAAATTCAGATATCGGTTTGAGGCCGGGCAAACCAGCTCCGAGTGGCATAATATTGAGATTCGTGAAGCGCCGAAGATAGAAAGTATCACGGCTGAAGTTTCATTGCCTGCAAAACTTCTTGATAATAACGTCCTTAAAAACTACGCAGAGCAAATTAAAGACAACAAACTCGAGCTTATAGAGAATAGTACCGTCACGCTCAGTGTCCGAACCACCGAAAAAATAAGCGAGGCGGCAATCACGGGACTGGATAGCCTCTCCAGCAGTGAAAAGCTCAATGGCGCGGACACTTTTACATACACCTTCACGGCGAATAAAGACGGTTCGGTGGGTTTTCGTCTTACAGATGAAAAAGGTTTAACGAATAAAAATATCCCCGACCTGGAAATCAGGCTGAAAACCGATGAGCCGCCGAAATTCGAACTTATTTCACCTGAAAGCGACTATCTTGCGACAAACGTTGCGAGCATTCCGATAGGGTTCGAAGTTTCGGATGACTTCGGATTAAGCTCGGTTCAAATGTGCCTCGAACTGCCGGAACGCAAACCGGTGGTAATAGATATTCCCATTGAACCGGGCGAAAAAGAACGAAAGGTCACTTATGTCCTTGAGCTGGAAGGTTACGACCTGGAGGTAGGTGACAGTATATTGTTTTATGCCCGTGCGAGCGATATCGCAACCGGCATAATTCCCGAGAACAACAATTCGAGCAGCGATACGTATTTTATCGAGATTCGCCCTTACCAGCAATTCTGGCACTTGATGCCGGGTGGTGGCGAAAGTAAAAGCTCCGGCGGCGTTCCTGAAGGTCTGATGACCGTGCTTGAATACACACGGGCAATTGTTAAAAAGACATGGACAATTGCGAGCAAACAAAATCCGACCGACCAGGACCGCTCAAGGCTCGACTCAATAGGCGATGATCTATCTTATTGTTCGGAACTTCTGAAGATTATCCGTGACGACCCGGAGAATAAATTCACGGATGCTCATAAAGCGGTGTTAAACCAGGTTTTGAGCCGGTATGACCAGGCACATGGCGATTTGGGCCGCCATGATGCTTCCGCCGCTCTGGTGCCGGAAAAAGATGCATACAGGATTTTGAGAAAATTCATTCTTGAGCTGGACTTGCAATATAATCCGCCGTCGAGCGGCCAAAGTGCTCCGCAGGAAAAACCAGACAAGGTGACACTTCGGGAATCGCCGGAATTTACCGGTATGGAAGAAGAACGCATCGAAGCCGAAATGCAGAAAATGCAGCGTAATATCGAGCAGTTAAGACGCCAGCAAAAACAATTAAAGACCGATTTTGAGAATTTCCTGGAACAGAAGGAAAAGGCCAGGAATAAATCACAAACCGAGCCGGGGGAAAATCAGACCGAAAAAGAAAGCACCGAACAAAAACAGCAGGATGACTCCGGCAGCGGCAAAAATCAGAACGGCAGCAAACAGGAGAGTCAAAGTGATACGGACTCTCAAAGCAACGGTGACAGTTCCGGCAAGGGTCAGGAAGCCGGCCAAAGCCAGAGTAGCTCCGCCGGGAGTCAGCAGGCCCAAATGAAACAAGCGGATTCAACTTCTCAAAGCGGCGGCTCGACCGAGGGTGGTGGTGACAAACAGGCGGACAGCCAAAATCAGGGAAAAGCAGCCTCAAGCGGTGAAAGTACTGAGCCAGGTGACGATATGGGAGCAGACCAGATCCCGCGGGACTCCGGTGAGGACATGCGCGATTCGATAAATGAGAATGCCAGGTTGAGAATGCTCCAGGCAAGACAAAGATCTTTGCAGGAGAAAGTATCGCAGTTGAAACAGGATTTAGAAAAAATACCGCGGGGTGAGAATGTGGCGACTACAAAAGCTTCGGAGCAGGCCCAAAAACATCTCGATAAGGCCATCGAAAAGATGGAACAGTTTCAGAGAAAGACCGATGAGGTACGTTATGACGCCCAGCCGGATACTCATAAGGCTACGGAGGCTGTGGAATTAATGGATTCGGCTGAGCGTGACATGGCTTCAGCAGAAAATGCACTCGAAGCCGGTACGATGTTTAGCGACAAGCAACAATTGGCGAAAAAGGCCAAGGAAATGGCCGAGCAATTATCCCAGGATGCAGAAGCTCTTGACGAATCTCTTACGGCGGTTGAACGCGAGGAAATGCTTGCTCGACTAAAAGCCGCCGAGCGGTTGCTGGAGAGCATGGCGGGAGCCAGTTGGGCAACAATGCGCAAAGGCGGAGGGCAAACCGGAGGAGGTAATGTTTTAACTAAAGATGAAACCAGCGCCGCCGATACGGCACGAGAGATTTCCCGCCGGTTCTGGTCGATTGCACTTGATGCACAAAAACACGTGGAAAAACCGATCGAGGATAAACCTTCGGATGTGAGGTTCTATGAGCTTGAGAACGAATTTTTCGAGAATGCAGCCAAATACAATCGAAGGTCCGAACAAAAATGATATTCGCGAATTATCCGGGACATTTTATTGTTGCTTTTTTGCTGGTGGTTTCCGCCGGCCTGGTCGTCCTCGCGTTTCACTGTCGTGAAATGCAAAAGGAGAAAATTAGATCATACAGGTTCCTGATGATGGGATTAAGATATACCTCGATTTTAATTTTATTAGTGATACTGTGGAATCCGTCCCGGTCCAAATTAGTCGATGAGATCACCAGAAATTCGGTGTTGGTATTATTCGATACCAGCCGGAGCATGTCTGTTATCGAAGAGCAAGATTTGACGAGATTGGATAAGGCCGTGAAGATTTTTAACGATGTCTTTCGTCCCGAGAATAAAAAGGGACCCGAATATACAATCCTCGGTTTTGATAATCATGTTTATCACAGCGGCTCAACCCGGTTGTTGAAGCGATGGGGTACCGAAACGGATATACAAAGCGTTTTCGCAACAATAGGAAAATATGATATTGCCGTCTCGGACAATAGCGACAGTGACAAACCGGAAAACGCCGACAAAGCCGCCGGAAATGATAATGACCGAGATACAGGCGTATCGAAAGCCAAAGGTGCTGTTATTTTCACAGATGGCCGGGCAGATGACCAGGGGCTTGCACCGTATGTCCCTCTTGTCAGGAGCGATTTTCCGATAGTGATTGTCGGAGTTGGTTCGAGAAAGTATGTGACCGATATCGGGATAAAATCATTAAAAAGTCCGGCAAGAGCTTCGATTGATTCTGCTTACAGCGTGGAAGTTGTCGTCTCGGCGAATAATCCCGGTAAAGAGCCTGTTGTAATAGAGTTGCTCGAAGACGATGAGGTAATTGACAAGAGACAAATTGATCCTGAAATATTTTCCTGGAAGAGTGTGAAAGGGAAAAAAGATGTCACGGTAGAATTCACGGTCGTCGCTGATAGCCTTGGCAGTCACAGTCTCTTAGCTCGCGCCCGGGCGCTTAAAAACGAAGTTAATCAGGCCAATAATATTCACGGGGCGATGGTTGAGGTCGTAGAGACCGACAAACTTCGAGTCCTGTTTTATACACAGGCTGCCAATTTTAATGTTGGGAAGCTCCGACAGGTTTTAGCCCGGGACCATCGGATTCAACTGGATTTCGGGCTGGATGCGATAAAAACTGTCGGACTATCCGCAGAGGCATCGAAAAAGTTAGGCTATGTCAGATTGCCTGAAAATCGTGAAGGATTTAACAAGTATGACATCATGATCCTTGAGCATTGCCTCTTGGATAATCTGACAAACGAACAAATCGATGGTTTGTATAGTTTCGTGGTTCAGAGAGGCGGAGGACTTATTTTGCTGCCGGGACGGGGGGATTTTGGCCCTGGCAACTGGAAGAATCCCGGAATTCAATCACTTTTTCCGGTTATCTTCGAGAAGGACGATCCGAAGCTATGGCCTCCGAATCCCTGCAGAATAGAGCTTACCACCGAAGCATTAAACAGTAATATAATCGGTCCTGACGATTTAGAGCGATACGATATTGAAGTTTCGGCATTTTACCGGATTGCAAAAGTCAAGCCTGCCGCAAGCACATTTGCTAAATCCGGTGATATACCTTTGGTTATCCTTCATCGGGTCGGACGTGGAAGAGTGTGCCTGCTCAATATATCGCGCATTTTTCTGTGGTATCGTGAAGACGAGCAAGGTGGTCTGTTATACAAGCTCGTCTCGGGATTAATATCGAGCATTGGTGCAACTCCGGAGCCGGCTTCCGGCATAGAACTATTTGCAGAGCGAGCAGATAGTCAGGGTGATAAAGTTAAGTTCAGTGCGCGCGTGTGCGACAATTCTTTTGCCCCCGTTGAACAGGCGAACGTCCTGCTTAATATCAAAGAACAGGTTTTGACAATGGAACCGTCGGGTAAGGGATATTATATTGCCGAAATTGACAACGTTGATACCGACACTGTTATTGCGACCGCCCAGGCGGAAGTCGGCGGTGTGTTTCTCGGGGAAAAGACTATTGCCGTAAATTTGCCCCCCCGTCAAACGGAGATGTCCGATACTCAAATAAACGAACAATTTATGCAGGCTCTCGCAGAACGCATCAAAGGAAGATATGTCCATGCGGATGACATCAATGGAGATATTACCGAAATATTTGAAGCACAAACGCACCTTGGTATGTCCAGAAGTATGACAAGTATCTGGCCGAGATGGCCGCTGTTTTTAGTCTTGTGTATCATCCTGAGTATGGAGTGGTTTTTAAGACGAAGAAAGGGACTTGTATAAAATACAGGATTTAAGATATGAAAAAAATAGGTTATGTAATTTTAATTACTATTATCGTGTGTATTACGACTGTTACTGAAGGTGGCACCGATAAAAACCGGGGACAGACAGACCGAAAAAGTTATGCTCTTGTTGTCGGTGGAATAAGCAAGGAACCTCAGGATAAATTGAATATGACAAAAGCTGTAACAGAGCTTCAGAAATTGCTGAAAAATAATCCCGAAGTCAGTGACAAAACTCTTACCATTCTTTTAGCTGATAATTTGCCGATAGAAAGTATCTTTGGAACATCAACTGCAGAGAATATTCAAAAAACGATAGAGACAATAGGAACTGCCGCCAAAGCGGATGACAGATTTATATTTTACTATATCGGTCAGGCCAATATAGTGGCGGAAAAGCTGCGTTTTAATCTGCCGGGTGCAGATATAACACACGAGCAGTTAGCACAGTGGATTAAAGGGATCGAAACCTCGTCGATGTTGATTGTATTGGATTGTCCGGGTTCGGGTCTTGCAGTAAAGGCAATGTCCGGACGTGGCCGAGTTGTAATATGCAGTTGCACAGATGAGCAGAGATACAGGACGCGGTTCAGTGAGTATTTTCTCCCGGCATTAGCCGACAATGAAAGTGACACAAACGGTAACGGAAAAATCTCCATATTAGAGGCATTTACCGCCGCTTCTAAGCAAATAGACGATTGGTTCCGCCAAAATAAACTGCTCACAACGGAGATTCCTGTATTGGATGACAACGGAGACGGCCGACCAGGTAAAGAACCATGGAGATATAAACTCGATGGATCCGACGGATCAGCCGCCGCGGGATTTTTTCTTGTAAGAGAATAGATATGACAATCGGAAATGAAAAGCAAATAACGAGGCGCACGTTTCTTAAAACGACTTCAAAAGTCGTTGGGAGCCTGGTTTTTTCCTCGGGCAGTCTTTGTGCCATTGCCGGAGAAAATAAATCCCAACAAGAGATAGACGACCTGGAATTGTATGATTTTGTGATGCCGAGAGTAAAATTTACGCCTTATAAGCGTCAAGGTCAACAGAGACTAAGCGATGATACATGGAATAATAGACCAGGCGGCGATGCGAATTTGCTGACCCGTCTCAGTACTGTAATTCGTTGCAGGACAAAACCCATAACCGGAGCGAATAACTGGCAGCCGCAATGGGCACGGGAAGGTCAGCTTAATGCAGTTGTTACCTTTGACAGTCTTGACCAGATAAAAAAATATCCCTTTCTTTTTATGACTGGGGAGAACTATTTTCGATTTAACGATGATCAGAAGTACAATCTTAAAGAGTATATCACCCGCGGCGGCTTTTTGCTTATGGACGATTGCGTAGTCGGTGACGGCGGTGACTTTTTTTATCAAAGTGCATTTAAAATGTTGGAAGAAACATTCGGCAAGGGAGCCGTCAAACGTATTCCCAACGAACATGAAATTTTCCATAACGTCTATGACCTCGGTGAAACCGGTTTACCCACTGTTGATTATATACACCGCAAGCGCCCCGGCGGATTACCCTATATGCACGGCCAGAACCACGGAGCTCGCGGCGTTTTTATTGGAGAGAGGCTTGCGGTTTTTCTCAGCTCGACCGATATACATTGCGGCTGGTGTGACAGCCTGGGAATAGAATGGGGCAGAGCGAATTACGAGAAAGCCATCCAGATGGGGATAAATATTATCATGTATGCGATGTCACATTGAGGAAAGGCACAATAGCCAAAGTTATTTCCGTTCATTTCTTGGCCGGTGTTTCCATCTTCTATGTAACCACCAGTATTGGCTCGGGTCTTGACGAATGAATGCCTCGATTGCCTTGGTGTATTCGGATGTGATCCATTCCAAGGGCTTTTCTTTTTCATCCCATTCTTCCGGGAAGATGATGCGGTTTACTCCGATTTCAAAATAAAAGCGATTATCAATCCTCCTGCAGTATCCGATCACGATAGGTATCCGGCGTGTGACGGCAACCAGAGCTATACTTTTATACGTGCTCGCCTTTCGGCCGAAGAAATCCACAAATATACCTTTTCTACCGGCATCCTGATCGGCGATGAAACAAAGGGTAGCGCCGCTCGATACAATCTGTTCCATCATTTTAGCGGCACCTTTTTTGTCGAGTATTGTCTGACCGACTCGCTCACGCACTCCATACAAGTACCTGCTGATGTATTTGTTATCCAGCGGTCTGGCGATGCTGTAAATATTAAAGCCGAACATTCCCAGAATGTAACCGATGATTTCAAAGTTGCCGTAGTGGGCCGTAACCATCAGCAATCCCCGGCCTTCCTGCATCAGCCATTTGGTTCTTTCGGCGTTTTTATACCGGCTATAATCACGCCAGTTATACTTTTTTGTAAGTCTTGGTGTGAATAATACATCGATTGCCAGCATGGCAATATGTTCGAAACTTCTCTGGCCTGTCTGCCGTATCCATTTTTCGCTTTTCTCTGGAAAGCTGGCTCGAAGATTTTCCAGGGCGCGATTTCGCCCACGATGATAATACTTCCAAAGCAATCGGCCGAGAAAACAGGCCGTGTTCAAATTTGTTTCAATATCGAATAAGGAAAGAAAAACGATGATAATTCGCAAAGCAAGGTAGCTAAGCCAGTCTTTAAACGGGTTATTTTTCTTCTTTTTTTTCTTTTTAAGCACCAAATCAAGCATAAGCCGTGATTGTAGAGGTAATATTGCACCTGTCAAGTTAAAGTATGCCGTTCGGGACAGCGGGTGTTTTTTTATTGCTCATCAGAAATCCAGAAAGACAATCTTCTGATTGCTGAGTGCGAACCTTTGACTTAATCACAGGCTGTATGAACTTTTTTGACGATTGTGTCGGTTTGTTTGATGTCTGATGTCATAGGAAAAATACTTATTGTATTACCTGTGATTTAATAGACTGCATACAGTAAACGTCACAGAGGTCGATTCATTGAACATTGAGACAATGGGAAAGTATCCTCCGGACAGATAAGATTGATATTATAAAAAGTCACTTTTCATATTTAAAGTCGCATTTTATCAGCCTTTGGCACACAAATTACCAAGTTTTTCTTGACGAAAATATGGTAAATTTGGTAAAAAATATATAGATAGACAGGTGTACTTGATTAGGTCAAAATGCTTGGTTTTTTACTAAAATTGAGAGAGTTTTGTGCAATATGCCGGGTATTTTTCGAATAATACTTACTATCTTAAATAAAGCATGACGTGTAGGCGTATTTGCAAACGTGCACATTTGCTGTCTATTCTTTTGTTTATATTACACAGGAAGGAGGTTATGCCGGGAGTATAGTTTTCTTGTGTAAATATATTTGATGGTCGAGTGAGGGTAGTGATAGCAATCATTCATTGTTGTTCATAATTTTATTGTCAAAGGAGGCAATATTATGTTTAAAAATATGTTCTTTCTGCTTGTGGTGTCATTATTTATGACATCATTGGTACATGGTGCGAAAATCATCTGGGTCGCGGATAACCTTCACTATGACTTTGAGGCAGGACTTCCTGCCGATCATGGCTTTGTGGAATTGCTAAGGTCCCAAGGCTATGAGGTTGATTACAAGGGCGAAATCGATCCTCATGTAGAAGGCAACGATGAAGAACCGAACAATCCCGATTGGCTGTACTGGCGTGAACTCGATGTCGACAAGATTGCAGAGCTTAATGCGGCGGACTTGGTTATTATCGCCCGGGATCCTGCCAGCAGCACATATGACGACGACGACGAGCCTCTCGAGTGGAACAGCGTCACCACGCCGATGATTATGCAAAGCGCACATATCTCTCGCGCCTTCCCAAAATGGGGATGGTTCAATACCACCGCTACCACCTATTCGACCGAGAGGAATGCCGTTGTTATCAATGCCGGCCATCCAATTTTTGAAGGAGTTGACATTGATCCCGATACCCAGATGGTTGAAGTACTGAGTAACGGATGGAATGTTGATTGGCCCGATACTACGGATGTGGGCAATGGTGCCCTTTTGGCCACGCGTCCCGATGGCGTGGTTTGGATTGCCGAATGGGAAGCACGCCAGGAATACTTTGAGGACAGTGGTCAATTTGCAGGCGGTCATCGAATGTTCTTTGCCTCCGGCAGCGGCAGCAAAAATAGTATCGGTGACGGTACGTATAACCTTACTGCCGACGGCCAAACCATGTTCCTGAACGCGGTTAGCTATATGATTGGTTCGAAAGTCCCCAAGGGATGTGCCAATGATCCGGAACCCCGGAACGGCAAAGAAAATGTACCGCGAGATAATACAGTATTAGGCTGGACACCGGGGGCATTTGCCCAGACGCATAATGTTTACTTTGGCACAGATTTCAATGATGTTAACGAAGCCGATGCGAGTAGCCCTTTATTAGTCGGTCCTGGCCAGAGTGCCACCTCGTATGAGCTTGGCCGGCTGGAATATGGTAAGACCTGCTATTGGCGAATTGATGAAGTTAATGCCCCGCCGGATGATACCGTATTCAAAGGCATTATCTGGAGCTTTACCGTCGAGCTGTATGCATACCCTATCCCCGGAGAAAGTATAACTGTCTCAGCTTCCAGCCAGGCCGAAGGCCAGGAGGCTGAAAATACTATCAACGAATCCGGGCTTGTTGAAGACCTCCATTCAATTGTAACTACTGATATGTGGGCAACGCTCGAGGGTGAAGCCTTACCGGCCTGGATACAGTATGAGTTCGATAAATCCTATAAACTCCACGAGATGTTGGTATGGAACTATAATGGGGAGTCTTTTCTTTCCACGGTAGGCCTGAAAGATGTTATCGTCGAGCATTCGATGGACGGTATTAATTGGACACAACTCACCGATGTTACCGAATTTGCCCAGGCAATCGGAAAAGAAAATTATGCCGCTGATACTACCGTTCCTTTTGGTGATGTAAAGGTTAAGTTTGTGAAAATTACAGCCACGACCAACTGGAGCGGCGGATTTGCCAATCAGTACGGTTTGAGTGAGGTACGCTTCTTATATGTACCGGTTAGTGCACAAAATCCTGATCCTGAAAATGGATCAGAAAGTGTTTCTTTGGGAACCCACCTCTTCTGGCAAGCCGGCAGGGAAGTTTCCGAGCACAAACTGTATATAAGCTCAGACCAACAAGCCGTTATAGATCGTACCGTTCCTGTTATAACGTTAAGCCAGGCCGGCTATGGCCCTCTTTCTCTTGATCTGGGAACCACTTATTACTGGCGGGTTGATGAGGTCAATAACGCCAATGTCACTCCAATCTGGGAAGGTGAAATCTGGAGTTTCACGACAAACGAAATTATTGTCGTGGAGGATTTCGAATCCTATAACGAAATTCTACCACCCGAGGACCCGGGAAGCAACCTGGTATATATAACCTGGATAGATGGATATGATAATCCGTCTGCAAACGGTTCTACAATCGGTTATACCGAGGGAAATTCTCTTGAGAGAGTGATTGTTCATGGCGGCGCCAAGGCAGCACCCTTAATGTACGATAACAGCACCGCGCCTTTCTCAGAAGTCTCAGTGGACCCTGCAAAGCTGGCAATCGGACGAGACTGGACCACAGGCTCGCCTCAATCATTAGTGATATGGTTCTATGGAGACCCGGAAAATTCGGTTACTGATCGTATGTATGCAAAGATTAACAACAACAAAGTGAATTATTCCGGCGATGCAACCGACCTTAGTGTGGCCGAATGGCAGCCGTTCAACGTCAATCTCACGGGCATCAGCCTGAACAATGTCACGAGTTTCTCTATCGGCCTTGAAAAGACCGGAACTACCGGTGGATCAGGAACTCTGATTATAGACGATATCGTGCTAAGCGGTCTTGGATTAGATTTTAATTGAATCAAAAAATGGCGATTACACTGTTACTCGCTTCGCAATTCAAGATGAGTTATGAAATAGTAAAAACAGGCAACAGATTTAAGAACCGGCTCACAGGGTCTATGCCTTCTAATGCGGCACAGGCCCTTTTTTATTTTAATGTGCAATGACAGAAGAAATCCTGAATACCGGTAACAATAGGGCTATGGCTATCGTTCCAATGATGCTGCCAAGGATTGTTATCATTACAGGTTCTATTAATGCCATGACATTTCGAATTGTTGCCTCGAGTTTTTTTTCGTAAAAGACAGAAACCTTGTCACAGACTTCACCGAGTTTGCCGCTTTTTTCTCCTGCTTTGAGCATTTGAACGATTCCTGGTGCGATCAATTCGTTGCCCGGCGAAATCAATATCGATTCCGACAATTGGTACCCATCCCGAATTTTTTCATCTACACATACCCAAAGTCGTTGAAAATAGTAATTCTGACACGAACCCTGCATAACTTGTATTGAGTCAAGTAGATTAACTCCCGTATTTACCATTGTTGCCATAATACGCATACTTCGAGTGACGACCGTATCAATAAACATAGTGCCTATAACAGGAGTATGTATTTTAATATAATCTAACACACGTTGGCCTGATATTGTTCTCGCCCAGTAGTATAATCCTGCCGATGCGATAATTGCTGTTGTCACTATGATGGTCATAATCTCAAAATTGCCTAATATTTTACTGAAGCTGACCAGAATCTGTGTTAGTTTAGGTAATTCGGCCCCTTTTGCCTCATAAATTCCCATGAATCTCGGTAAAACAAAGAACATTAGCGTTCCGGTAGCGGCCACAGCCATTAAAGCCATAATAAACGGATATGTTAACGCGCTCTTGATACGTTTGCGGGTTTCAGATTCGAAAGTTAAGTATCCGCTCAGAACATTTAGCATCTCCGCCATTGTGCCGGATGCTTCCGAAGCTTTTACCATGCTGATGAACATTGAGTCAAAAACCTTCGGATAGCCTGCCAGCGCCTTAGAGAAATTATCACCGTTTTTAACGTCGTAGGCAATGTTCTTTATTATTGTTCTGAGAATGCCTTTTTCGGCCTGTTCGGATATGGCATCAAGAGCATCGCTTAGCACAACGCCGCTGTCAAGCATTACCGAGAGTTGTGTAGTGAATAATATTAGTTCGGCGGATTTTACCTTTGCCCTGTATAGCATTGACCTTGCCGTTGTATCATTTTTCGACCGGCCTCTTGTGAAGTCCTTTTGCGAAAGAATATTCGGCTCGACTTCGTTGTTTTTATTTCCGCTAAAGCTTTCTGCACCGTGTTCCTTAGTGCCGTCAGCAGTTAGTGACTTTTCTCTTGTAATTGCAGGTTCGAATTCTTCCGGCTTTTTTATAGATGAAACACTCATTTTTCCCAATCTTTGATATTAAATAATATATAATATACGGAACGGAATATCATAATTCCGTTTGTGTCGTTCTTAAGACTTCCTCTATAGAAATAATTCCTGCCTTTACCTTTTCGATTCCATCCGACTGTAGAGAGACCATTCCATTTTCCAGTCCTTTTGCTCTTAATTTTTTTGAACTTATTCCTTCACTAATCATGTCCATAATCTCCTCGTTCGGCACAAACAGCTCGTGAATAGCAATTCGTCCGGCACAACCGCTGTTCCGGCATTTTTTACAGCCTACTCCTCGGTAGAACTTTTCAATTTTCCCGCCGGTCTTTTCAACAACCTTCCTGATGCTCGTTGAAGGTTCGTATTCCGTCTTGCAGTTCGAACAAATCTTCCGGACGAGTCTCTGGGCCAGTACGGCAATCAAGGATGCGCTCACGAGATAGGGAGCGACTCCCAAATCCACTAAACGTATCACTGCTCCCGGGGCGTCGTTCGTGTGCAGGGTAGAGAGTACCAAATGTCCGGTCAGAGCTGCCTGTACTGCAATAGTAGCTGTTGCCTGATCACGAATTTCTCCGACCATGATTATATCAGGGTCCTGTCTCAAAAGACTTCGCAGGGCCGTTGAAAAATCAAAACCGGCACTTTGATGAACCTGGAACTGATTAATTCCCGATATGTTGCATTCCACTGGATCTTCGACCGTGCAGATATTAACTTCCTCACTGTTTAGCTCGGACAGGGCGGCATATAAGGTCGTATTTTTACCTGATCCGGTCGGTCCTGTCACCAAAACAATGCCGTTCGGTGCTTGTATGACCTGCCTGAATAATTTGAGATTTTCATAGGTGAATCCGAGTGACTCCAGGCTGTAAAGCACTCTCTGAGGGTCGAGAATTCTTATTACAACTTTCTCACCGAAGTTGCCCGGCATAACCGAGACTCGCAGGTCGATCGGTCTGTTTTCCATTAAAACATGGATTCCCCCGTCTTGGGGCAGACGACGCTGCGCAATATCAAGCTCAGCCATAATTTTAATACGAGAGACAATAGCAGAATGCATCTGGTGGGGCGGACTCATCTTTTCATATAATTTTCCGTCCACCCTGTAACGAACGCGTAATCTTTTATCGTCGGGTTCGATGTGAATATCACTGGCATTTTCCCTGACAGCGTTATAGACTAGATAATTGACAAGTTTTACTACCGGCGACTGACCGGCGATTTCCTCAAGGTTACTTATGTCCTGTGCGATGTTCTCGATAAGGGTAAAATCTTCCAATCCTTCGTCGTCTATAATGTCGTCAATAACGAATACATTTGCGGACGGTAAATAAGTCTGGAGGGTTGCCTTGATGTCCTTACTTGTCGAGCATACAATCTGAACTTTACAGCCGCTTATGCGCTCAACTTCGTCCATTAAAAACACATTTGTCGGTTCGCTGACCGCGACAGTAAGGACATTATAAACCTTAAACAAAGGTATGGCGATATGTTCTTCGAGGAATTCTCTCGGTAAGATTTCAAGTACTTTCGGGTCACATAACTTCGGACCAACCTGAGCATACGGTACGCCGTAACCCTTGGCCAGAGCGGAAGCTATCTGGTTTTCAGTGCAATAGCCCATTTCCACCAGAAGCTCGCCGAGCAGCTTGCGGTGACCTTTTTCTTTCTGTTCGATCAGAGCCGTCTCTATCTGCTCGGCTGTAACAACGCCGCGAGAGAGAAGCAGTTGCCCGAGCTGCATCTTATTTTCTACCACTATTTGGCTCATATTACATCATTCCTGCCCGTATAGAGTAAATCAACCGATTGTATTACTTATGCGAAACTTTTTACCGCTTCAGTAAGTTCCGCATAATGATCGAATTCATTTTCGAGGCGGGTTATTTCCATGATTCTCATACAGTTTTCGTCAAGACCGGCAAGCCGGAATCCGCGTTTGTTCTGATTGCAATAATCACGCGTCCACAACAACTGTTCAAGCCCCTGACTATCAATGAATCCGATACCGCTCATATCAAGTACTATACTGGTCTTGTGTTTTGCGATTACGTCGGTAATAGTATTTTTGAATAATTCCACGACGTCACTGTCAAGCTCGCCCTGCAACTCAATAACGGTGACATTGTTATAATTTTGTATCTTTACTTTCATCTTATTAGCATCTCCACAGCCGCAGTGCCGTATTCCGAAGAGGCTCTGTTATGGTTAATTTCCTCTAAGCCGTCCCGGATGCTGTCCCAGAGTTGATAGACATCACTATCGAGGAAAATCCTACCGATTTTTTCATCAAATTGTGTACCTAATCCTCTTTCTATCTCGGCGATTGCCTGTTCTATTGTCATTGCATCTCTGTATGTCCGCTTCGATGTCATTGCATCGAAGCAGTCCGCCAATCCGACAATTTTACCTGTTAGCGGTATTTGTTCACCTGTTAATCCGTTCGGATAACCTTTTCCGTCCACCCGCTCGTGGTGGCATAAAACACCCGGGACAATATCACGCATCTGTTTTATTTCGCGTAAAATACCCGCTCCTATTGAGGGATGTAATTTTATCCGGGAGAATTCCTGTTCGGTCAGTTTGCCGTTTTTACGCAGGACTGCCTCGTCAATTCCGATTTTACCTATATCATGCAGCAAACCGGCCAGATATATCTCGTGTATTTTTTCCTCATCCAAAGGTTCCCGCTCGGAGAGCCTTTCCGCGATCCATCTGGAAATAAATGCGACTCTTTCAGAATGGCCGTGTGTGTACTTATCTTTGGCGTCGATACTGTTTGTTAATGCCCTTAGTGAGCCGATGAATAGTTCTTTGAGATCCTTGAATAATCTGCCGTTCTCGATAAAAACCGCACAGCCACTGGCCACTGAATTAAACAATTTTACGTCTGTACTGTCGAAGTCCTGCTTGCCGATTCTGTTTATTGCGACCATTAGCCCTATTATGTAGCTGTCATTTTGGATTCTGCCGGCAACGTGGGATTCTGCTTTTTCCTTTCCGCAAAGAGGCACTGCGATAATATTTTTTATGTTGTCCGGCCAGCTATATCTGAAAGGAGAATCCACCTCACTGTCAAGCAACGCTTCCTTACCGCTGTTTATTTCCTCTGTCATTCGGCTGTGTAGAACGGCTGCCATTTGTTCGTCTATATCTATCAATCCTGAACCGGCGGTGACAACCAGCCGCTGCTCGTCCTCGATGGTTTTTTCCAGTAATATTGCTATACCTTCGACAAAAATAATTTCCGTCAGGCTGTCACATGCCATTTGAAGAAAGTTGGAATCCGCTTCGGTAACTCTCATGTTTGTGCTTATTTTGTGAAGCAGTACTAATTCTTCATAGACTCTTGCCAGTTCTGTGCCGATCATCTCAATTTGCTCTTCGGCTTTTGTCTTGTTTTGAAATTGTTCTGCGAAAAGTCCGAGTATTTCCACAAAATGATTGTTTCCAACCTGGTCCGGCGAAAATTTACCTAAGTCGATCATGGCCGTACCGAGGGATTCCGGTTGTTGATTGTTAAAACGGAAAGACTTGAGAGCAACTGCTATGACGAGATTTCCGTCATGAAACTGCCGTACCTGTGAACAGGTGTCTTTGGAATAATCAGTCTGGTCGTCAGGATTTAAAACCTGCCGGCCATATTTTTTGAGTTGTTCGGGATCACTCTTGAATTTGTCGCTCTCGTAAAGTAATTCAAGCTCATCGTCCGTGTTATAGAACGCAAAGTTTACACCGTAGTTGTTTATTCTGCATCCGAACTTCTTCAGTTCGTTCAATTCTGAGGAATTTATACTTTTTCCGATTATGTCCACCATAGTTTTTGTACAGATAAGTCAATTTCTTACAGACTATTCCGATGTTGCTCTGATTTATCAATTATGGATCGCCAGTTCTTTCTGATATAAAATATCTTCGATATCGCTAAGCAATTCCCTCGGGCTGAAAGGCTTGCTTAAGCAATTGGATATTTTAAGCTGTTCTTGCTTCTCTTTCGGGATGGCGAAACTTCTTGCGGTTAGCATGATTATCGGTATATTTTTTGTGTCTTCATTTTGCCGCAGTTTTTCCACCAGTTCCATGCCCGTCATGGTCGGCATTTGGAAATCTGTTACAATGATGTCCGGTTTATTCCTGCAGGCAGACTCGAAAGCCTCTGCACCGTTATTTGCTGTTTCGACTTCATAGCCATTGTTACGGAGTTTTATTGCTACGACATGGACTATGTGTATCTCATCATCTACAACTAAAACTCTCTTACCCGTCATTATTTTACCTCCACCAAAGTTAATATAGAGTGTATAAGATTTGACACTCTCTTGTTATAAACGTTTCTTAAGATACCCCGACAGGCTGCAGTTTTGCCAGAGGCAGCTCAAAACCGAATGTGCTGCCTTTCCCGACCTGACTTTTAACAAACACTCGGCCGCTATGCACCTTTTCGATTAGTTGTTTAACAAGATTAAGACCGAGGCCGGTTCCTTTAGCCTGTTTTGTGTTGGCCCCTACTCTGTAATATTTATCAAAAACATGTTCGATTTCATTTTCTGGAATACCAACTCCCGTGTCGGTTACGCTGACTCGTATTACATCGAGAATGTCATCGACCTCGGTTTCAATTTTCACCGAGCCTCCGGGCTTCGTGTACTTGATGGCGTTACTCAGCAGGTTAATGATGACCTGTGAAATCATGTCCCTGTCGGCTAAAACCCGGTCGAACACGATAGGTTTTTGTCCCGTGACCTCGATATCCTTTTCTTCGGCGTAGCTTTTTATCATTTTTAACTGTTCTTCTATAAGGATTGTCAAGCTTATCGGTTCTTTGTTTATCTTTATCAGACCGGATTCGATGCGCGAGGTATTGAGGATATCCTCTATGAGCCGATTTAGTCTGTTAGCCTGATTCTGAATGATTGAATAAAATTCCTTTCTTGTCTCTTCGTCCTCGGCTTCACCGTCGGCTAACATTTCCGAATAGGCTGTTATGGAAGCGAGGGGTGTTTTCAGCTCATGTGATACATGGCTGACAAAGTCATTCTTCATCCTGGATATTTCTTTTTCGCGTGTTATATCGTGCAACACCATCACTGCACCGCAAACCTGCCGGTTTTGATCGTAAATACATGAGACGATGCAATCATAAATCCTCGAGAATTCGTCTTTGGAAAATTCAATTTCGCGTTTTATTGCCTGTTCCTTGCTTTGTCTGCTGTGGCTTAGAAAATCCAGAAACTCACTATAGTCTTCGCCTATTAGTTCTCTTATAGGTTTATGCTGTGAGTTCTTGAACTCGAACTTGAAAAGTCTTTCTGCCGCCTCATTTGCCATTAACAGCTTGTCAAATTCGTCAATGACGAGCACGGCATCACGAATACTGTATATGATCGCTTCAGTGTTCTTTTCACGTCTTCGTGAAAGTTGAACCTGAATCTGAAGTTCTTTGATTTTATTTTCATATTCTGTAATACGCGAGTCACAACCGTCGATACGCTTACGGATGACTTCGCACAACTGTTCAGTTTTTTTCGCACTTATTGGAATGAGCAGTCTCCCGGCGGCACCGGCAGAAATTATACCGTCGTCTTTAAGGAGCCTGGCTATGGACGTGATTACCCCGGCTAATCTTAGCCAGCACCACCCGAGCAAAATCACGCCCACAGCCCCAGCAACGTAACTCACCGGCACAACAAAATCCCATTGTTGTGCGTGGCCGGTGAATTGCCGATTATCATCCGCACCATAGTTCTGTCCTTCGGCGGGGGTTCCGATAAACAGACTGCATATCACAATTAACGTGACTGCTGCATATAAGCTTCTTGATAATCTCACAACAACGGCTCCAAACTTTTTAAAACTCAAGGTTGCAGTTAAATCTCCTGCAGAGACTTATCTTCTTTGCCAATTAGAAGCCTCTTGCTGGTCGATAGATTCCGCGGCAACCCTTTCCAGCCTTTGATACTCATCCGGGCTCGACTCGGAAATAATTCTTTCTTTCAGTCTTGTCGCTTCGAGATATGACGGACGAAGCTTAAGAGCTGTTTGCAGCTTTTTCATCGCGCCTACATTATCACCGTCGATGTATAGCTGAGCGGCTTGCGCGTAGTGGTCTTCAGCCAGTCTCGGTCTGCTTGTCCACTGGAGCTCGTGCTTTGAACCAAATCTCTTCCGGCGAACATCATCAACCCTGGCGTCACTGTTTGTCTCTTCCGGATTCTCGATAATATGAGGAGTCAACAGGATGATTACTTCCTGACGTGTCACGGATTCGGAAGTCCCTCTGAACGCTGCACCAATAAGGGGCAAATCGCCCAACAGGGGAATCTGGCTTCGATTTGAAACGACAACATCTCTGAACAGTCCGCCGATAACGATTGTCTGGCCGTCTTTAACTATTATGTTCGTCGCCAGTTCGGTTGAGAATTCGTCGGGAATATCATTTGCCTTCAAACTTCCGGAACTATCCTTGGGATGGATGTCCATTCTTATATAGCCGTCGTCGCCTATATAAGGTCTGAAAGACAGCTTTGTACCCGTGTCGAGGAACTCAACCTGCTGGGTCGTCGAGGTTTGTGTCTGAGTCGTCTGCGATTCGTAGCCAATCTTGGTACCGATGTAAACCTGTCCAAGCTGCTTGTTAACTGCGAGAATCTTGGGATTTGCAAGAACCGTCGTGTCGGTAACTTCCTCTAAAGCAGTTATAAAAGCCGCTAAATCACCGCTTGTGACTCCGATTCTCAATCCGCTGCCGCCTGCACTCGCAAAACCGGAAACTTCTAAGGGTGTTCCATTAATGCTTCCCTGGCCAAGCTGGCCAATCTGACCGATAGGTGTTTGTGACGAAACTGCTGAATTATATGCATCGGCAGAAGCCCCTGAAGTACCGTTTAAATGAACGCCACCAAGCAGGTTTAAGTCAACTCCGAGTTCCATTCCCTCGGTTAATGTAGCACTTAGAATGGTAGCTTCGACCAGTACCTGCCGGGGACGAATATCCAGTTTTTTCAGCAGTTTTTCCGCCTCGTCTATATTCTCCGGATAATCCCGGATGACAATCGTGTCATTCAGGGCCATTGTATCGCCGCCGCCCGAACCTGTGGTGATAGACTCACCGGTGGTTCCGACCGTCTCGGCGGGAGAACTGGCTTGAATACTACCGGTCTCACTAAGTACCGGAGAAATGAGTTTGACCATCTCGGTAGCACTCATATAGTAGAGAGTAAAAACCTTGTATATTCTTCGTTCCGGGGCCTCCTTGATCTTTTTGTATTCATCCTTGGTGTAAACTTTAATCAGGTTTCCCTTCGCCTCATATACAAAGGCTTCACCTAAAATAGCATCCATTGCTTCTTCGAAGGTCACATCCCTGAGACTTCTGAAAGCCAGTTGTCCGTCAACGCTCGTCGAAGGTACGATATTTTTATTGCACATACTGCCGAGCATTGCCAGGGCTTTGCGTATTCCGAAATCCTCTTCACAGTTGAACATCGGGATTCTGTCGCCTTCGGGGACACTTGTCACGCTGGCTTCCGCAGGACTGGTACTTCCTCCGGCGCCGGCTACAGCCGAGTTTTGCCCGAAGCTGCATAAAATAATTACCGACATAACAGCCGGTACAAAGCCCCTCATAAATAATCTTTTAATCTTGTGGTTTCTTACATAACACATAATTTGGCTCCTTTTCTTTCTTGTCTTTGACATTTTAATTACTTGCTGATTTCAATTTCACGCCTAAGTTTCAACTTTACTTCCGCTTCTGAACAACTAATAACAACCGCGTTTTCTTCTATTGCAACTACTTCACATTCGTATTCGTTAACTCCGTCTTTGATGAGCAGTTTATCCCCGACCGAGTGCACCTTATTATTAATAAAGGCCTTGGCGTTATCGCCCACCACTATTGCTTCCAGCTTAATATTCTCTACAACTTTTCTAATAACTTCCTCTCTGCCGTCTCCCGGAACTACGTTTACTTCTTCTATACTAACAATATTTTTCCCCTTCCCATTGAAGTTGCGCCAGTTATTTGAGGTGAAAAAGTTTCTTGTAATTACACCGTTACGACCGGCTACTTTAGGCAATTCTATATAGGATATTTTCAATGCCGGTTTAGATCTGCTTTCCTGATTCGTCTGTTCTGCGGCTGCTTCGGCTTCCGCAGTCGTTGTTTTCCTGAAAAAGACTCTTATCCACATAAAGGCCATTAACACAACTAAACATACTGCCATTACAATCTTTTTTTTCTCTGCGACCAAGTGATCGATAAGCCTGTTGGCACCGTTATTATTATTTCTTGATTTATTGCGCATTTGTCGTTTTCTTACCGAAATTCCTGGTTATGTTTTTATCCCTGTGCAACTTCTGTTCTGTAATAGATTACCACGTTGGTCTCCATAAGGATCTCGCCTTTATAATCACTATCGTTAACAAACTTGACCTGCTGGATGCGAATCAGCCTGTCCAGTTTCTGCAATCTTTGATTAAAATTAAATATTTGATTCAAGCTACCCTTGCATTGTATGCTTACGGGTATGCAGTTTAGTCCGTTACTTTCTATTTCTTGATGGGGGGTGATCTCTTGTTCTTTTAGCTTATACTGATTCATCAAATCTGCAATTTCATGCACAAATGGACCAAGTTCTCTTTGCATTGGTATGTTAGCCTCGAAATTGCTTAGCTTTGTCTTTAGTTTGTGCAGTTGAGCCATGAACAAAGGCAGTTGCTCACTATCTGAAATGCCTTTGGCAATAATCAGACTTTGAGTGTTCTTTGTCTGTTTCGCAGCTTTGGTTCTTTTATGTAATGGCAGAAATCTGAACAGAACGAATCCGCCGATTATAACAACCGCTGTAAGACATATCATTATTTGCTGCTTTTCTCGAAACAAGGTCTTTTCTTTCAATCTTTATAATTCCTGATAGTTTGCCAGATAACAACTTATTTGGAACTTGCTTACCTGGATTTTTCCCTCAGATTCACTATTATTTCTTGGGCCGCCGGTCGATGCCGATGTCAGTGTTGTCTGTTCGTATGACGAATCGCCGCCTTCACTTTTTATATCTGTATTTCTCGAAAAGGATAATACAACCTGACAGAAGTATGGTGAGTTCTCTAACTTGCATATCAAACCTGCCACATCACCTGCATCTACAGTAACACCTACAAGTAACACTTTGAATCTCACATCTCCTATCGGTGCTTCCTTATTTGTATTGAAATTAGACTGTACCGCCCTTACAACCGCATTTGCCTGTGGGGAAGGTTCGTCGTTTGCAATTTTCTCTGAAACAAGCTCAATTTTGCTAAGAACGATTCTTTCATCGACGAGATAGCTTATTTCTCCCAGTACGTCTGCAACGTTTATTTTTGAATCTATTTTTTCTACGAGCCCCTCTCTCTTATGATATAGATTCAATTCATTTTTCAAGTCGATTAATTTTGCAGAAACCCTTTCCGCCTGTCCCTGTCTGGTTGTCATTTCAAGAACCTGGGCGTTGGCTTTTGACATTGAGTAAGAAGTCACAAAGTTCCATACAATCATCACGACAAATATACCGCCCAATACATAGCACTGCGTACGATAGCTTATCTGCCGCCTTATGCCTGATTTGTACCACTCCGGAAGGAAATCAATATCTTTCATGTTGTTCTCCTTCCGTTTTTCTTCTTTCATAATTGACGGTTGTGCTCTTTTTGGTCTCGGATTGAGTTGTTAGGTTACTGTCCAATCCTTTTAGGCTGAGTCCCACAGCCACCGCCCATTCACAAAGTAAACCCCGCCTGTCACCGTAAAAATTCAGATTTGCCCTCTCGTTCGACATATCGAAGCCTCTTAGAGGCTGAGCTACTTCAACGCTCACCGTCAGTTGTCGTTGCATGACATCCAGCAGGATTTTTTCATATCCTCCACCTCCGGTAAGGATCGCCCGTTCAATGCGTTTTCCTCTGAATGTTACCGTATAGTATCTCAGGCACAGCGATATCTCGTGTGCAAGCTCTTCGGCAATTTTACTTATCGCATCTATCATCACCTGGCGGGTCGAAGCTTCAATCTTCTGCTTGTTTTCCGTCAGTCCCTGTTTTGCGGAATCCGACTTTGGTGTCGAAGGGCTGTATTCCGCCTGCAGCTCTCCACGCAGAATTTCGGCCTCACTATTGCTGATACCCAGTTTTGATGCGACTTCCCGATTGAAATTTCCAGCGCCGATTTTTATCTGTTTGACGAAGCAGATTTCTCCTCCACGAGCAAAGACAACGGTTGTATAACAGCTTCCGACATCGATGAAAATGACGGCATGTTTTCTGTCTTCCTGCCTTCTTAGAGACCTCTCGAAACTCCTGAACAAAGCGCATGGAATCGTATCTATTGCTATCGGTCTGAGACCGGCCGTCTCGAGCATCTCGATATGACTTTTTACTATTTCGTTATTTGTTGCGAATAAAATTAGTTCGTTTTTAATCTCATCACCGTGACGAACATTACCGGCGACAATATAATCCATGGAATCTTTATCCGGGTCGAGACCGAAACGGTGTACAACTTCCCGTCTTAATGCCTGTTCTATTCTCTCTCCCTCCGCCTCGGTTAATCGCAGGCTCGTTATTTTTATATCGCCGCAAGGCAGGCATGACACAACATTTTTCCCATGAAAGTTGCCTCTCGAAAGCATCTGCTTGATCGATGAGACAATGTAGTCCTTCCTTGCCTGATCGTCACCGTTTATGCCGGAATCTATACGAGCTTCGTCCGCGGCAAGAACAGATATCTGTTCGCCGTTAATGACCAGTTGGATCATTTTGATAGAATTATGACCTATGTCCAATCCTATCGGTCTCAAATTACGAGTTTTAAAACCCCAGCTAATCATTTACCCTCTTCCTGCATCAATTGATTGAAATGTATCCTGTCACCGGTTCCACTGTAATCGTTGCCGTGGAACCATTTGCATTAAGACTGATCGTACCACCGTTGTCGGGACTGCCAAGGCAATTGAAAATAACACGGTCGGTGGAATTAAAATTCACGTTGGTTATATCAACCTTGTTTAATCTGCTGTCATTTTGAAAATCTATAGTGTAAGGAAATCCTTTTTTCACGGGATGTGGTATCACAGAATCACTTTGATCTTTTATACTGTAACTGTCTGTGTTCTCATCGAAGACTACGGAATAGTTCTGTCCTCTGCTGATTGCCATACTTTTCGTGTATTCCAAATCAGCGGAAATCATATTCGCTGCAGAACGGATTTGCACGCTGCCCGCTGAGCTCAACATAGGTATTGCTGTCATTGCCGCTATCGCTAGTATCACTATCACAATGATAATTTCTATTAGTGTAAAACCGCTGTTAAAGCCGAACAAACTATATCCGGCATACCTGTTAATACGTAATATATGCATCGAGGCTGGTGTACTTTTTGAATCCGCCATTTTGTACAACCTCCCTTTACTGTATCGGTACATTATCATCACCTGACTTTCCTTTCTTTTTCGTCATATTAGAGGCAGGTCTTGACAAGACAAACAACTCACTAAACGCCCCCACAGGTTTTATTTGGTTATCTGACCTCAATAAACAGACGAAGCCGGAAGCTTCGTATTACTGTTTTCGAGCCTAAATGTGTTAATACAATCATATAATTGTTATTTCCGATACATTCTAATATCAAGGTCATCAGAACCAGCAAAATCGTTAAATTGATACAACAGGAAAATCCGGATTAATCCGTGCTTCGGGGGGCGTTTTGATTTGCCATAAGTATTTTTAACATATTTTGGTTTTTTCTTGTCATCGCGTATAAAGGCCGATAAGCATTATTCACTGTTTATTACCGATAAAACAGGTATAGAGCAATTTATATCTTTCCTCGAATAACGCTGTTATTTTCTGTCGATACTTCTGAAAAATGCACCTGCGGCCTGACTCCATTTCTCTGCATTACCTTCTTCCGACTGTAATATAATCGCCGCTTTTGAAGGGGCTGCAGTAACAGTAATACTGCTGCCACCACTTTCATCAAGTTTCCAGTATCCAATCGGAATATTATTAGGGTCCGGAATGCCGCTGTATATACGGCTGATAGCTCCGGCATCCAGAACACTGTCATAGATTCGAACCTCATCAATAAGACCCTTATAAATATGGCTGGGTAAAGCGGTCCTGTCGGTCCCGATGTTAAAATGTCCGTTACCGTTACCAGGAGCGTTGTTCCATGTATCTGTATTACGAGGTGCACCATCCAGGTATGACGTCATTACGTTTCCCTGTCGGACAATACCTATATGATGCCATGCTCCTGCTACCTCGCTTAGCGTGATCCCCAAATCCCATGACCTCGGAGTCGGTAAATAATCGGGGTGATATATTACCAGCTTCTTTGAGCTGCCTGAATTAAACTGAAGTGTCCAGTGATTCGTACCGCCGAAGGGAGTGCACTTTGATATAATGCCCGCAAAATCCTTCTGGTATGCATTGGGTTTTATCCATACCGATAGTGTATAGTCATTCGCTATCTGTAGTTTATCTGTACTATCGAAGGTCTGAATGTAATCATCTACGCCGTCAAATTCTATTGCGCCGCCTGATTGACCACCGGTCGGCTGCCACTTAGGACCGTTATAAAGAAGCCCGTTGTAATCGGTATCGGATGAATTCGAGGCAGTCTCTGAAAATATGCCCTGTACAAACATGCTCCCAAGAATATTAATGTCGGTGTCATCGTTTACGAGAACGTTGCCGTCTATTACGGCCAAACCCCCGATGTTCAGAGCAGCGTCATTTATAACCAGGTCTCCTGTGACATAAAGCGCGGGTAGATTTTTGCCTGCTGTTATATTTACGCTGCCGGTCGGCTGGATAGTCAGGTTGCCGTCAACAAGTAACATACCTTCGATATCTGACGAAAGAGTAAAATCTCCCGATTGGTATAAAACACCGGGTTTATCAAGAAAATAATCGACGGTGACATTTGGCCAGTCCAGCGAAAGCTCACTGACGGTATATTTTTGGCCGGTTATTGAGCCGGATAACGTGTCAGAGAAAACATCACCATATACTCTTTTTATTTCAGCGCCTTCTGTGTAATCTTTAATTAACGTCAATTTGCCTGCGCAGCGAACATCCCCGTTTACTGTCGAGCCGGGTCCAAATGTCGCATTTGCTCCCGACCAGAATGCGATACATGGATCAAGCCGTAGCAGCCCTCTTATGCCGCTGAATCCGACTCTTTCTCCATTTTTAAGGCGGTGCGAATTGCAATCTATAATATAATTACACAAATCATCGGGATCGGAGTCGTCCCGGATTACTTCAATATCATAATAATCGTTGCTTCCGGCAATCAATTGCAGTCCTGTTGCGCCGGTCCAGTATTCGGAGCTTATATCCTGCGGATTAAGAATCAGTCCTCTGGCGTGCTCCAGGCCGGATTCGGCAAGATAATCCATCTGGGTCCGGAGTATCATATTTTCGCCGCAGGCTAACTCGACGTCACTTTGTGACAGAAAGCCCAACGACAAGACAGTTATGACCATAATAATGAACAGCACAACAAGCAGCGCTGCACCACGAATATGATTTTTACCATTTTTTAAATTCATTCGACGATGTTACCGAAATATATCCTAATCTATCAACCTTGAAAAAAATTCTAAACTCCAAATTCTAAACAATATCAAAATACAAATGTCCAAATGATTATAAATACTTTTAGATTTTGAATTTTTGTCATTTGAATTTGTTTAGGATTTCGATATTAGGATTTAGTATTTCCTCTTTTAATCGTCATCGCTTGTGATATCGTCCTCCTTGAGCAGATTTATAGCCGGGCTGCGAACTTTTCCGGTAATCTGACACTGACGAACAATATTATTTTCGACAATATTGAAAGTAATACTGACAAATCCGCTCTGTGGAGGTAATACATCAAGGTTAAACTGAACATCGCTGCATTCAGGCACAACTACTGTATAATCCACGTCATCGCAATATACCGACCACCAGTTATTTGCGAATGAGCTTATGGAACCGAGATTTATTGCCGTACTGTCGAATGAAAAAAATTCACAAATCTGTAAATGATCCCGGTTTGGTCCGGCCTCGATATAAACTAATTCGCCGATATTGATTTTCCCGTCGTAGTTGTCGTCGGCCCGCCAAATCGCAATATCATCGTTCCCGGCGAAACATATCAGCTTGCTGTGCCGGATTAAATCCTGAATTCGCAATGTCGCAAAACGTACCTGCGCCTGCTTGAGGCTCAAATCCTCCGTCGCTTTGTTGGCAGTTCCCATAGCAAAAGCCAACGTCGCCACCGCGGTCAGGACTATGCCTGTAATAACCAGAGCTAACAGCAGCTCGACTAATGTAAAACCTTTTATATGTTTCGTCTCTTGCATATTTAGGCCAAATTCGAGTGTCGGATTTCTTTTCTTCTATTCGCTTATAAGTCGGCTAATGCTTGCCATTTGTTTGCCGTTGTACTGTACCTGTACAGTAATCAAAATATATTTCGACGAGGTCGTCCTGCTTTCCTGGGGGACATAAACATATTCACAGCTTACGCTCCTGCCGAAGTTAGCATAATTCGAATCCGTAAATACCGCTCCGCCGGCGTCTTTTACCTGGCCCTGTGGCTCGGAGTAACCGTGAAAATCGTCAAGATTGTCAAATTCTCCGAATGTTGTTTCTCCCTCATCGGGCCCGAGATTATAATCATAAGTACTACCGTCGGGATCGTGGAAAGGCTTTACTACAATCTGCTCTATCAGATCGCTCGCCAGTTTCGCGCTTAAAGTCCTGCGCATACCTTCGACCCGCACGGCCGCTCCGCTTGAAAATGGAAGCAGCACTCCCGCAGCCGCTATACTCAAAACGACCACAGCCATCATTGCCTCGGCGAGTGTAAAGCCTCGGCGTTTTATGTTGTGATTCTTTTTCTTGTCAATACTCATAGTAAGGCTTGCCGCTGTCATTCGCTCCTGTCGAGTCGGCACGTATCTCGGATGTCGCGGGCTTACATATCCAGCCGTGACTATTATCGGCATTGGCAGGAAAATCTTCACCGTCACCGAGCATTTGAATGGTACTTAAATTATTCATAGGATTCACTGGTATTTTCTGCATATAAGGTCCACGATTGAATCCGGCAGTACCAACTGCAGCGGTTTGTCCTGCGCTGTTGCTCGATAATGTTGCCTGGTCGATAAAGGCCTGCTCGGTCGGTGCAGCGCTCGTCTGGCCGTTCGGATAGCCGGGACTTACCTCAAGATGATGGCACTTGTAAACTAAGATGAACCTCCTGAGCAGTTGCAAATCGGTCGCAAGGGCACTTTCTTTGGCTGTTATGGCACTGTCTGATGTCATTGAAATTACTGTTGTGGCAAGAATGCCGAGCAGAACTACAACAATGAGAACCTCAACGAGTGTAAAAGCTCTTGCTTTTCTCATTTTTTTCCCTTTCGTTTTCTGTCACCCCTCTCTTCACACAGGGTGATAATCTTACTATTTTATCCTTTATTTCTTTCATCAAAAAGGCTGACCAGCCTACGGCAATCACCTCAGCATGGTCAGCCCGTTTCTTCATTTTGTATTTTTCACAAATTTATGCCAGGACTAATCTCATAATTAGTGGCATCTGAAACCTCGTGAATATTCTAAAGAAGCGCATGCTCAGCAGTATCATCGGCATGGAACTGACCGGTTGACGTATCAAAGTGCCAACCATCACTACCATCACCAAGACCGGCTGTACCAGCTTCTTCTTGGATACCATCATCGTCGATGAATTGATTCATGGGAATCTTTTGAAGGTACGGACCGTAATCAGTTCCCACTGCACCGGCGACATCGGTCTGGCCTGTCAAGGCCTGGATCAATGTTGCTGTACCATCACCGGGTAAAGCATCATTGTGCTGAACCTTATACAGCTCGATTTGCGAACGCATAGTCTGCAAATCTGTGCACAGACTTGAAGTTTTGGCTTCGGTACTGGCCTCGGTAAACTGCGGAATAACAACAGCCGCCAGAATACCCAGGATGACCACGACGATTAGAATTTCCACTAATGTAAAACCTTTTTTAGCTTTCATCTTTTGCCCCTTTTCTGAAAAATAATTGTGTTTGATAAATCCTCAACATCCGGTGTAGTTTTTTCCATCCAACATGAGTATCGACTCAATCGATACCCGACTTAAACACGTCTATGCTCTTCTCTATACCCTAAATCCTCCAGAAAATAATGAATTGTAACGATTATATGCTAAACTCTACTTCAATTTTTGACTCGAATATGTTATTGACTGATGATTCCAAATTCATACGTCCGAAAAATATTGCCTCTTGTTTTCCTCTAAAGCTCTCTGAATGTCCAAACAAAGTATAGAAAATAAAAATAACGATGCAAAATTGTCAGAGTATAAAACAAAAGATTGCAAAAGATTGATGGTTAAGCTGTAAATCCCACACGTAGCCTGCCGATTTATTGGGGGGATTTTTCCAAGTTTATATAAAAGGGGCTATTCTTGATATGTATTGTCCGGGAAGATTGCCCGCTGTGTTCGAGATCTATTCTCATATAATCTGTATCTCCCAGAGCGGATTCAATTTTATCGGCCCATTCTATCAAAACGACGGATTGAGGGTAGCAGAAATCGTCGAAACCCAGCATCTCGAACTCGGCTATCGAATTTAACCTGTAAGCGTCTATATGATAAATATCCAATCGGCCGACATATTCGTTAACAATCACAAATGTGGGACTGTTAATACTCCTGCCGTCCTGTGCTCCGGCTCCCGTGGCGATTCCTTTTATAAGATGGGTTTTGCCGCTGCCCAAAGGCCCTGTTATAGCTATAATTTCACCGCCTTTTAACTGGGAGCCGATTTTTCGACCGACCTCTATGGTTTCTTCCGGAGAATTAGTAATGAAATTGAGATTATCTCCCATAATCTAACGAAAATGATCGTACCCCTTCGCCTCCAGTTCAATTATTCGGCCGTCCTGCATCCTTATTTGGATTTTCCCGCTCTGGTTTATAGTTCCGATTTTGTGGATTGGCAGTGGTTCGTCCCATTTATCGAATAACTTTTTACAGTCACTTTGTGAAAGGGTGAAAAGCAGCTCGAAATCTTCGCCGTCGTTCAAGGCGCTATCGAGTGGCTTATCGGTTTTCACGGCATCGTCCGAAACGGGGATTTTTGCTGCTTCTATCACGGCGCCGACGCCGCTTTGCTTGCAGATATGATTTAAATCGCTGCTGAGCCCGTCGCTGAGATCGATCATTGAATTTATTTTTACCATTTGGGCGATTTTTAATGCTTCTTTAACTCTCGGCTCGAATTCAAGATGTTTTCCAAATCCGGCGCCGCCGAGCGTGCCTGTCACACAAATTATGTCACCTGCTTCTGCACCTGATCTTTTTACAGGCTCATTTTTCGCCTGCTTGCTGAGCATCGCCACACTTATTGCAAATGGATTTTCGCTTTTCCAGCACGTAATGTCACCGCCGACAAGAGCACATCCGAATTTGTCCCCTGCTTGAATTATGCCGCAATGGAGCTTTTTCAGCTCTTCTGTCCCGTAGCTTTTAGACAGTGCGACCGATACTACCGCAGCGACCGGTATCGTAGCCATGGCCGCGCAATCGCTGAGACTAACCGCCATTGCTTTATATCCGACCTGTTTCAGAGTTGTCTGTTGTAAATTGAAATGTACGCCGTCCAACAGCATATCCGTAGTGATAAAAACAGATTCGTCGCCTATGCGTATCTGTGCCATATCGTCGCCGATACCAATGGGAAAATCTTCCGGAGATAATTTGCTCTGGCGTGCAAACCAGCCGGTTATTTCATCTTCGGTTGTGCTCATCGCTGCCCCAATTGCTTGGTCCAGTATTCGATTTGCCGTTTTGCCTGTTTGGGTCCGGCGGCACCTTCGGTGACATACTTCTCTGCAACTTTCGTCGCACCAAGATTGTCATAGACATCTGCTTCAATCACCTCAGATTGTTGTTTGAGTTCGTCCAAAGTAAGCTCGTTTAACCTTTTATTCTGCTTCTCACATTCAGCGACCAAAGACCCGACAATACCGTGCGCCCGGCGAAAAGCAATCCCCCTGCCGACCAGATACTCGGCTAATGCGGTGGCATCCAAAAATCCTTTATCCAGTCCGGCGGAAATGTTTTTGATATCGAACCTGCTGTGCGAGATAATCGCGCACGCCATATCCAGAGACGCTTCGATAGTATCGGCGGCGGCGAAAATATGAACCTTATCCTCCTGCAGGTCGCGGTTATATCCCGACGGCTGGGCCTTTAGAATCGTCAACATTGCAATCAGGGAGCCGTAAACACGGCCGGTTTTGCCGCGAATTAATTCGGCGACATCGAAATTGCGTTTCTGCGGCATCATGCTCGAAGACGTGCAATATGCATCATCGACCGACAGAAATCCGAATTCATTGGAAGAATACAAAATCAAATCCTCGGCCAGCCCTGACAAATGTGTCGCTATCATCGTGCAATCGAAAATAAATTCGGCGCAGAAATCCCTGTCACCGACTGCATCAATGCTGTTATAAGTTATATCGGAAAATCCCAGTTGCTCTTTCGTGCTTTTGCGATCCAGCGGCAGTGTCGAGCCGCCGATCGCCCCGCTGCCTAAAGGCGAAAGATTCAGCAGAGTTTTACAGTTTTTCAGTCGAATAAAATCGCGCTCGAGCCGCTCCACGAAACTCAATAGATATGAAGCAATCGAAACCGGCTGGGCGCGCTGAAGATGGGTATAGCCCGGCATAATGTCTTCGGTATATTTCTGCGCCAGTTTAACGAATGCTTTTTGGAGCAGCGTTATCTTCGCCTGCACAATCTCAATTTCATCCCGCATCCAGAGCCGGATGTCGGTTGCCACCTGGTCATTGCGGCTTCTGCCGGTATGAAGTTTCTTCCCCGGCTCGCCGATTCTTTCAACCAGTGTTGTCTCGATTGCCATGTGAATATCTTCGTACTTTTTATTGAATTCGAATCGCCCTGCTGCAATTTCCTCGCTGATCTGGATAAGACCATCTTTAATCTGTTTGAATTCCTCTCTGGTAATCAGTTTCTGATCGGCCAACATTTGCGCATGTGCGATTGAGCCGACGATATCGTATTTATACAGACGCTTGTCTGTCGAGAGCGACTCAACAAAGTTAATCGTCAGTTCGTCCGGCTCACCGGCTAATCTTTTTTCCCAGCTCTTTTGTGTCTCAGTCATTTTACCTGCTCCAAATTAAATCCCTAATGTTCAAATCATACGAACCGGGACTACCTGTGTCAACCTTCCTCATTTATATACACGTTGTATGGATTATAGAGATGAAATGGGCTGTTTTTGGAAAAGGGGCAAAATAAAAATGGGAGAACCTTTCGGTTCTCCCTTAATTCATGTGACTCTTTCCGTATTTTATTTAGCCCTTGCTTATTTTGTCCGGATTACGATCTGACATGTGTGCAATAGCAAAGATAGACAAAATAAGTTCAAACTAACATGGCCGTAATGGTCATTTCTCAGAGCCACTTATTTACTATATCAATGCTAATAATCGACATTATATACTTTGAATCTTGAGTATTTTTGGGCACGTTTTATTAGCCTCTGCCATATCTGAACTTATATTGAAAAAAAGTTTGAAGCCGGAGGCCCGAACCGATAATATTACTTTTATCCGTTAAAAAATATAAGTGAAAATAGGGGATTTGTAATTATGAAATGCAAAAAACATAAGTAAATATAGACCGGATTGTTTTCATTGAGATAACAGCTTGGTTTTTTTAGGAATTTGGGATTTTTTTATGTCTTTAAAAGTACTTGGTATTTCAACAAGTCCGAGAACGAATGGTAACAGCGATACGCTTTTACGTCGGGCTTTGGAGGGCGCCGAATCCGCCGGTGCTCAAATCGAATATATTCGTTTGTCCGACTACAAAGTCGGTCCATGCATAGAATGCAATGCCTGCTACGCTACGGGCAAGTGCAGCGTAGAAGACGATTATCAGCAGGTTCTGGAAAAGTTAATCAATACCGACCGTTTGATTTTTGCCACACCTATCTTTTTTATGACCGTCTGTGCCCAGGCTAAAATGCTCATCGACCGCTGCCAATGTCTTTGGGCGCATAAATATGTTTTAAAGAAGGAACTATTCAATCCCGAACGGGACCGGCGGGCAATGGTCATTGCTGTAGGCGGCTCGAAAGGCGTAAAACAGTTCGACTCGATCCGCAGAACAATGAAGGTATATTTAGACTGCCTCGAGATGCATTATGTCGGTGGTTTGTTTATAAACAAAGTCGATAATCGCGGTGATATTGAAAAATATCCCTCGGCTCTAAGAGAAGCCTACTGCCTCGGTTCTGTTTTAGCCGCCGCTGACGCCCCGCTTCCGCAGAAACCGGACAACATCGAATTGACCTGATTAACCGCTTGCCCTCACATTATCCCGCTGCAGCAGAAGATTATAGTTTATCTTTTTATATATCAGCCTCGACTTTGTTTCGTCCCCGAAGGTACCTATTCGAATGGAAATTTTGGTTGTTTGCTCCGCCGTGCTTTTTAGTATTATATTAACTTTTTTGTCCTGTGCATCACGGGCATAAATTGTGGCCGAGAGGGCATCTTTCGATTTGGAAATTACATTTAGCTCAAGCTCATCAACCGCTTTTACGGCCGCCTGGTAAACCGTATCGAGATCTTCCGATTCGACTGCTTCCAGATCGCCCTTGACATACGCAATAGTACCGGCGGCTCCGACACCGACTGCAGCAACGACACATCCCTGGCCGAATATAGCTATCCCGATTAGCAGAATTATTAGATGAATTCGTTTGATTTGCATTCTGGCACTCCTTTTTTATAATCATTTTTCCCTGATAACATGATTTAGTTAACCAAAAGCAAATCATCTGTCAAGCTCTTCTTTATTACTTTTTTCAGCTAAAATATTAAGGGATTATTTTTTTCCTACCCTAAGGATCGTTCTTTCGTAAAATGCAGAACGTGTTCTGCAATCACAGGTTCGGTGGATTATGCCTGTTTCATCTGGGATTTTTAATAAATTTCCACGTGCTTGACAGCTCTTCAGCAGGCATTTCACTTTTTGTCCGGTCCCAGACAATTGATATAAAACTGAAACAAATTAACACTGCAATTAAAAGGAAAGTTCTAAGTTTGTTCGTAATTGAGCTTCCATGTTAGTTATTGAATAAAAGGATATGTTTGCCTGACCTCTGAGAATTAAGACATGAATTTCAGGAATATGTTACAGTTTTTTGCTATTTTGTCAAAATTCTGTCGGGATCGGTTCAATTATTTCCGTAAATCCTGATAGATTTGGACGGTTGATGATATCATTTCGCTTACCGAGTAATTTTTTCTTAGATATTGTTGTGCATTTTTGGCGATTTTACGGGCCGACTCCGGTCTGCCGAGCAGCTTCTGCAACGCACCTACTATACTAAGCTCGTCATCCGGATTAAATACTATGGCGGTTACGTCTTCGATAATCAGATCATCGACGCCGCCCTTACAGCCTGCAACGGTGGTTCCGACGCTCATTGCCTCTAACAGGAAGGGATCGAAAGTCGTACTTGGCCGGGGTCGTATGAAAATGTCTCCCGCTGCGAGGACAGGACGTTTGGGTATTGTCCTCGGGACAAAGGTGACCATCGACAGCAAATCCATGGCGGCTAAAAGTTTCCACAGTTCGGTCTCGGCCCGCCCGCCGCTTATGATTACAATCATAAATTCGTGACCATTGATACGTAAGTGCCGCAGTGCGCCGAATAACTTCTCAAATTCATTAACGTTATGGAACGGATGAGACATCACAATCGATGGTGTACGGGAAAGTTCGGGAAAGCAGCACTCGGATCTGGTTGTAAATGTACCTATGTTGATTTGTCGCACTATGTGGGCATATCGTGGGTATATGCCGGATATATTCGCTTCGATGCTCTCTGCCGGTACGGAAATTGCCGCACATCGTTTGTGTGAAACGGGTAACCTGCTCCATCGTTCCTGAAGTGAATTCACCATAAGCACGTAGGGCAGGTCCAGTCGGTGGGCCAATTGCCTCGTGATTGCGGCATGTGTTTCGGTGAGGCAATGTAAAATTGACGGTTTGAATTTTGCAAGGTTTTCTGTAAGCACCCTTTTATTGATATGTTCGATCACAGGTAATCCGAAATGGGAGTATCTTATAATCTCGGCGGCACCGAGTATGATTGAATCCAGGTTACTTTGTTGCGGACATACCAGAGCCACCGGGATAGACTGGTCTGTTAATCCGACCAAAAGATGACCTAAAAACATCCTGTATTCGGTGACAATGTGTTCAGAGGCGATAAGCGCTATTCTGAACTGCTTTTTTTTGGAATTTTTTGGCGCCAAGTTTTTTTATTCCTGATAATATGAAATAACAAAAGAACAAACAATATACTAACGCAAAAATCCGTTTATATCTATTTAGAAATTTGTAGTTGGTTCATATTCCTGGAGTCGGCAGAAGCGAATATCAAGAACATTTTTGTTGTTTGTTCTAAAAAATCATTCATTCTACTCCCAACGGTCCGAATGTCCGGGATTTAATTCTTGCGATTATCCTAAGATTTGATATAAACAGACTCTTAGGAGAAACAAGACTATGGGCCGATTGCTTGTTGTTGCCAATAGATTGCCGTTCAGCATCACAAAAAGGGCGGGAAAATTCACTTTTCGTCCCAGTGCCGGGGGACTTGCCGTCGGACTGTCGTCGCTGCCGGATTCTTTTCAGCGCCTCTGGATAGGCTGGCCGGGAATAACGAATGAGAAATTAACTAATCATGATAAAGGAAAAATCCGTGAAGAACTGGCTGAGGAAAATTGCGTGCCGATATTTCTCTCCGAAAAGCAGATAAAACGATATTACCAGGGATTCAGCAACAAAACAATTTGGCCTCTTTTTCATTACTTCCCAACCCGTACGATATGGGAAAACAATTTTTGGAAAACATATAAACAGGTGAACCAGGCCTTTTTCAAAAAAGTGGCGGATATAGTCGAGCCGGGGGATCGTATTTGGGTGCATGACTATCAGTTGATGCTTCTGCCGCAGCTTCTAAGAGAAAAATTCCCCGATTTGGAAATCGGATTTTTTCTGCACATTCCATGGCCGTCATTCGAATTGTTCCGGCTTCTGCCCTGGCGTGAAGAAATTCTCAACGGCATATTGGGGGCCGACTTAATCGGTTTTCACACGTACGATTATGTCCGACACTTTCTCAGCAGTATCTGCAGGATTATGAGCCTTGAACATACTTTGGGGCAAGTCAGAAAGGGTAACCGAATTGTTAAAGTCGATGCTTTTCCTATGGGTATCGATTACGGGAAATATTCCCAGGCCATAAATAAACCCGCCACAAGAAAGGAAGTTGATAAAATACTCCGGATAGTGGGAAAACGTAAAATCATAATATCCATAGACAGGCTCGACTACACCAAGGGCATTATTCAGCGACTTGAAGCGTTCGATTTATTCCTATCGGAAAATCGCGAATATAAAGGTAAAGTCACGCTCATTATGGTAGCTGTTCCCTCACGAACAGACGTCGAGGATTATCAGATGCTTAGAAACAGGCTCGAGCAGCTTGTCGGCAGGATAAACGGCGAACACGGTGCAATCGGCTATATTCCCGTCTGGTATCTGTACCGTTTCATGCCGTTCCATAAAATTGCCGCATTATATAATGTAGCCGATGTGGCGTTAGTGACTCCTCTGAGAGATGGGATGAACCTGATTGCAAAGGAATTCATCGCGGGCAAAACCGATGGTAAAGGAGTTTTGATTCTCAGTGAGATGACAGGTGCCGCAAGTGAGCTGGGTGAGGCTCTGATAGTTAATGCAAATAATAAGGGGGCAATAGTGCAGGCTATTAAAGATGCGCTTGAAATGCCTTTGCTGGAACAAATCGAGCGCAACAGGCTTATGCAGGAAAGAATTGCCGGTTATGACGTCTCGCGGTGGAGCAGTGATTTCATAAGTGCTCTATCGGATATCAAGAAAAAGCAGCGGGAGTTTTACGTTAGTAAACTGTCCGAGTCCGTACAACAGGAATTGATTAAGAATTATAGTAAGAGTAAAAAGCGACTGTTGCTGCTGGATTATGACGGCACTCTTGTCGGTTTCAAGGGCAGACCGAGACAGGCCGGGCCGGATGACGAAATTTTGGATTTGTTGCGAAATCTATCCGGTGACAAAAAGAACAATATTGTAATAATAAGCGGCAGAGATAAAGAAACATTGGATGATTGGCTTAACAGCCTTAACGTGTCGTTAGTGGCCGAACACGGGGCATGGATAAAGCAGCAAAACCGCCAGTGGCAATGCACACAGCCCCATAGAGCCACATGGAAGGATTCAATAAGGCCAATTCTCGCACTTTATTCTGATCGAACTCCCGGTTCTGCCGTCGAAGAAAAGGATTTCGCTCTGGTCTGGCACTACCGAAGAGCGGACACAGAGCTTGCCAGCATCCGCGTCCAGGAACTCAGAGACGCGCTGGTAAATCTGACCGAAAACCTCGATGTCGGAGTATTCGAGGGCAATAAAATCATCGAAATAAAAAATGTTGGAGTCAATAAGGGCCGGGCGGTAGAATTTTGGATGGGTAATCAAAAATGGGAATTTTTGCTGGCGGCCGGCGACGATTATACCGATGAAGAAATGTTTCGTGCCCTGCCGAATGGGGCCTATTCAATAAAAGTTGGACTAAGTATTTCAAATGCAAGATTTCAGGTGGATACTCTGAACGACATTAGATTGTTACTGAAAGAATTGGCGAGGAATTAGTATGTTAAGTCTTGAAGAATTCCGGGGGATTGTACCGGATAAAACTTTAGCCGAAATTTATGCAAGAGCGAGAGGCCTTTACGGCAAACATATTGTGCATGTAAACAGCACATATATGGGCGGCGGTGTGGCCGAAATACTCTATTCATTGGTTATGCTGATGAATGACGTTGGAATCGATACAGGCTGGAGAATTCTGCACGGTACACCGGATTTCTTCGAAATTACCAAGAGCTTTCATAATGCCCTCCAGGGTGCGAATATTAACCTCACAGAACAAAAAAAGGAATTATACCTTCAGGTAAACGGCAATTACTCAAGATTTACCCATTTCGACCATGATTGTGTGATAGTGCATGATCCCCAGCCACTTGCGCTGATAAGGTCCTATAGGAAACGACAGCCCTGGATATGGCGGTGCCACATCGACCTGACTGAGCCAAATGCGCAATTGTGGGATTTTCTGACTGGCTTTCTGCTGAAATACGACCAAATTGTCGTATCGAGTGAAAAATATTATAAAGAAGACCTGCCGATAGACCAAAGACTTATACATCCGGCGATTAATCCTTTAAATAGCAAGAATATGGAACTATCCGAAAAGACTGTTAGGGAATACATCAAAAAAGCCGGTATTCCGACAGACAAGCCGATCATCACCCAGGTTTCCCGACTCGATCCGTGGAAAGATCCAGAGGGTGTGATTGAAATATTCAAACATATTAAAGAAAAAGTAGATTGTCGGCTGATTTTTTGCTACAACCTTGCCGGTGATGACCCCGAGGGTGTCCAGATGTACACCAGGACTTTTCGTAAGGCGAAAAAATACGTCGATAAAGGGGATATCATGTTCGTTGTTGGAAATAATGATATCCTGGTCAATTCGATTCAGAAGTTTTCAAGTGTGATTATCCAAAAGTCAACCAAAGAAGGTTTTTGCTTATCGGTTACCGAGGCCCTCTGGAAAGGCACGCCCGTAGTTGCTTCTAATGTCGGCGGAATCCCCTCGCAAATAAATGACGGCGAGAGCGGTTATCTGCTCGACCCGTATGACATCGAAGGTTTTGCCGATAGGATCGTTCATATCCTCAAAAATCCGGACGAAGCCAAAAATATGGGGCAAAAAGCAAAAGCAAAAGTCCGGAACGAATTTCTTATAACGCGTCTGCTTTCAGACTATCTTGATATGCTTGACGCTGTTATCAATCGTAGAGATTAAAACGATACCAATATTTCTATTGTTTTTTGTTTTCCAAATGGTCGCTTAACCATAGTGTTAGATATAAAGCAATTTTAATAAACTTTACGGTCAACAAGATCGGGGAAAGTGAATAAGTTTTTTGTTAGTTATGAGTGTAACTGCTTTATGTTTGAACGGGTTGAGTGATTTTTTTTGTCAGATCATTGAGCAGGCTGTTCATTTTCGGATCGGTATCTTTGGCCTGGCTGATTTTATTGCAGGCGTGCATAACTGTCGTATGGTCTCGGCCGCCTAAATGTCCGCCGATCTCCTCGAGACTGTGATTGGTAAGGTTCCTGGCTAAAAACATGCAAATCTGACGCGGCTCGGTAATACTCTGACTGCGTTTTTTACTCTGCAAATCGGCAAGACGCACGTCGAAATGATTGGTTACCACACCGATAATGTCTGTGATACTTATATGCCTTGCGGATGCCTTAATTTGTCCTTCCAGGGCCGTCTGGGCCAGCTCAAGATCAATTTCGCTGCCGGTCGTTGTCGCTACGGCATAGATTGTCGTCAAGGCTCCTTCCAGTTCCCTGATGTTTGCCTGTACCTTGCGTGCGATATATTCCGCTATTTCGTCGGAAATGCTCAATCCTCGAAGATGCGCTTTTTTCTTGATGATTGCGATTCTCGTCTCGTAGCTTGGCGGATCGATTCTGGCCACCAATCCCCAGTTAAATCGGCTGATCAGGCGGGCCTCTAACGAAGGGATTTTTCCCGGCGGGCTGTCCGCACTTAAGATGATTTGTTTGCCGTTGTTATATAAGGCGTTGAAAGTGTGGAAAAATTCCTCCTGACTCTGCTCACGCTCTCGCAGAAACTGAACATCGTCGATTATCAGAGTATCAACGCTTCGGAACTGACTTTGAAAACCAATCAAATTCCCTTCCTCGATCGCCCTGATGAACCTGTTTACGAATTCCTCGCAGCTAAGGAATTGAATGACCATGTTTTGAACCTTTTCCCGGGCATCGAAGCAAACGGCGTGTAAGAGATGTGTTTTTCCAAGACCTGAGCTGCCATAGACAAAAAGAGGATTATAAGTATTTCCAGGGGATTGACTTACTGCGACGCAGCTTGCATGTGCAAGCCGATTGCTCGGACCGACGACAAAATTATCGAAGGTATAATCGGGATGAAGCCTCAGTCCCGACTCGGAGCGACCTTCGGATTTTACATCGGCACCAACGGCGAATTCCACCGCGATAAGGTGACCGGTTATCTGTTGAGCTGCGCGAGTGAAGCTGTTTTTACAATTGTCCTGTAAAAACAGAACGGCTGCCTCGGTGGGACAACCGATTACCAGTGAGCCGCCGTCCAGATGCAAAACGGTTAGCTTCTCAAACCATTTACGGGCATTGGCGGGATCGAGTACCATTGCACGTTCGAGTATATCAGCGAAAATATCGTCAATTTCGTGAGTTGCCACACCGCCATCCCTTGTTAATCGATGCCATTTACCAAAAGCAACTTTTTTCTGTTCATCCATGGTTATTGTCCCCCCACCGATACAGTTCAGGCGCTCAACGTTGCTCAAACTGTGAGGGACTATGGTAATTTAACCGGGTTTGTTATGCGTGTCAAAGGAATTTATTCTTTTTGCTGTAAAAAACAAAAAGCCGTCCTTGAACTCGGAATCCCAAATTTTAATTTTTGCCGGACTTGAAATTTTTATAAATCCCGATACTATCTGAACTACATCGGCATAGTCAGCAGTAAAGAAGCTGCCGATATGATAATATTTTTTTGAAAGGTCGAATGCTGTGGGATTTTTTTCAAAAACTACCGGATATTTCAAAGACAGATTGGGAAAAACACGTGCCAAAATCGCGAATTCACTTTCTTCAGTGCTGAGTTTAGGCAGGAAAATCGACGAATCGCTGCTTGACGAGCTGGAAGAAACGCTGATAAGTGATGATATCGGCGTTGAGACGACGTTTAAGCTCGTCTCGGAGCTTCGAGATGCGTATCGCGGCAGGCAGATTGCACAAACCGATGATATCATACCTTTCCTTAAAGAGCATATTAAAAGTTATTGGCCGGATCGCGACAGACAGTTACATCTGGCCGAATCCGGTCCGACCGTCATATTGGTTGCCGGCGTGAATGGCACCGGGAAAACAACCAGTATAGCCAAACTTGCATATATTTTGAGCCTTAACAACAAAAAGGTACTGCTTGCCGCCTGCGATACGTTCCGTGCCGCCGCCGTGGAGCAGTTGAGTATCTGGGCCGAACGAATCGGGGTTCAGATTGTAAAGCACCAGACCGGCTCAGACCCGGCGGCGGTCGCCTTCGATGCCTGTGAAGCCGCGCTGGCCAGAGACACGGACATCCTGATTCTCGATACTGCGGGTCGATTGCATACCAAAACCGACCTGATGAAGCAGCTTATAAAGATTCGTGATGTGGTTACCCGAAAAATCCCCGGTTCGCCGCACGAAGTCCTGCTGGTCCTGGACGCCACTACGGGACAGAACGCAATATCTCAGGCTAAGATGTTCACCGAGGCTATTAACGTAACGGGAATAGTCCTGGCCAAGCTCGACGGCACAGCCCGTGGTGGAATCGTTATCGCCATCAAAGACCAGCTCGATATACCGGTCAAATTCGTCGGCCTTGGAGAAAAACCGGAAGATATCGCGGAATTCGATCCGGCAACATTCGTGGAAGCATTGTTTGATTAAACAGGTAGATGGAATTTCGAATTTGTAAAAAAACTTAAAAAACTGTTTTTTCTCACAATTTTCTCATTTTAACTTAGATACTATCGTAGTCAGCAAAGCCGAAACGCATCGGCTGGTCTGACTATGTTGACGGACCGCAGGATTAAAAACTTTTATATAGGGAGACTTAAAATGGTGAAGAAACATTGGAAAATGATTGTACTGCTGGTTGTTGCCGGTTTGGCTCTGTGCATTGGGGCAGTGGCTACAACGCAAATTGCAGAGGACGAAGAACAGGTTTCAATTAACCAGGTGCCCCCTGCCGTCAAAGCGACCATTCTTGCAGAAGCTGGAACCGGAACGATCAAGGAAATCGAGAAGGAAAATGAGAATGGCCAGATAATCTACGAGGCCGAAGTGATAATAGACGGACAAGAGACCGATATCAAAGTAGCCACCGATGGGACTTTGCTCGGCAAGGAAGTCGATGACGAAGATGACGACGCGGGTGACGATGAGGAAAATGAGGACGAGGACGAGGAACTTGTTTCGATTGACCAGGTACCTGCCGCCGTCAAGGCGACTATTCTTACAGAGGCTGGAAATGGTACGATTGAGGAAATTGAACTCGGAAACGAGAATGGCCAGATCATCTACGAGGCGGAAGTGATTATAGAAGGACAAGAGACCGATATCAAAGTGACCGCCGATGGGACGCTGCTCGGCAAGGAGGTGGAACACGAAGATGACGAAGAAGATGATGATTAAAGTCAGGAAAAGTACTGACACATCGTTCCTTCAATGTTAAGATATGCACTGTTGGGCAGCAGGTGTCTGCTGCTCGGCGGTTTTTCCCTGTCGTTGTTTACGGTCGGAAGCATTTGTACGTGAGATGAGAACTGTCTTCTGTCAGGGAGATCATATAGTAAACCATTGTTGCAGGAATACACCAAGTGCAAGTTATCATAGGTAACAGATTCAGATGCGTTCTGTTTGCGACATTTTCTGTATTACTCTTGTGTTGTTCAGCAGGTCTCTCGGCAATCATTGCCGAGGGAGTCACGCTGGTACCTTTGACGGATGACGGCAAATCAAGGGCTGTGTCATGGGCCTATCACGGCGACTGGGTGGCCTTTGTACGACAAGTGGGTGACTCGTCCCAATGGCAACTGCATGTTATGAAGGCCGATGGCACTGAAGTCAAGCCTGCCTGCCCGGTGGGAGATGTATTTTTCGCTGAGTGGTCCTGGGCCGGCGACCGCATTGCATATGAATTCTCCAACGCAACTGATGAAGAAAGCCAGGGAGCGGCCTATATTTACGACATCAGCCAGAACCGGTCCACCACTATTTCCCCGCCGTATCGAAGAAGTAATTTCGACGCCGACGACGGGCCCTACTGGTCGGCCGACGATCGCTACCTTGCGTACAAGCTCCGCCTGGGCCTGACGCGCACCCGGCAAGTCTGGCTCTACGATACCGTTACAGAACGGACCTGGCACCTGCTGCCCGAGCGAGGTGAGGGAAAAGACCAGCGATGGAGCGCATCTCTGCCGCCGAGGCTAAGTCTGCTCGTAGCGGCCAGCGGAAACTATGATGTGGTCACCGTCGATCCCGACGGAACCGACCTTGTCATGATAACCGACATCGGGAGTGAATCATTACGTGCCGGAGATGCACGCTGGTCTCCCGTGGATGATGTAGTGGCCTTTACCTTCGACAAGGACATGACTCAAAGCGAACGCGGGGAGCGATGCGATGCATGGGTGGCCCGCGCCGATGGAAGCGATGCCAGAAACCTCACTAATGCGAGCTCGCCCGCCACGGAAAACCAGCTTGAGCTCGATGATCCGCACTGGTCTTGGGACGGACGTTACATATTGTCCAAGGGGGATCGCTTTGACATCCAGGGCAACGGCATCGACACATTGTATCTCATAGACCCCAACAGCGGCGGATATAAGATACTTTTGACCAGCTACCCGCGAAAGGATGGCACACTCGATGACCTCGAGGCTATGAAATGGTCCTATGACAGCACGAAAATCGCTTTCCTGACCAAACGCTCTACGGTTCGGAACTGGGGTCCCGATTCGCGAGAAGAGAACCGGCGTACGGCTCTGACCGTCTATGATATGACCACGGGGAAGGCCGAGGATCTTCTGCTGTTGAGCCAAGAGCTGGATCGCAAGCAGATCGAAGCCAGCGATGATCGTGATGACGGTGTGGTCAACATATCATGGTCGCCGGACAGCCGGTCGTTGCTTATAACAATCTCCAAGATAATCAGCCAAGCCGATCGGATTCTGCAGCCGGATGTCTATCGCCTGGATCTGCCGCAACACCTTATCAGCCCCACGGCCCGGGCCTGTTACGGGCCTCCAATGGGCCGGGCCGCGTCAATTGCGGCCTATGTAACATCACCCGGAGAGCAACAGGAGCAATCCTCTGCCGGCATTACTCCCGAAGATGCCGCTACGGAGTCTTTTGCAGGCGATTCCGACATCATCAGCCGGACGATCGAGCCCCTGCATATGACCGTGGAAGAAGCACTTGCATCATTACCTACAAAGTACAATCAATATGTCACTGCGAACACATCCCGCAATCTTCTGCTGTTTATGGGGCCTGCCGAGCTTCTGGTTGAGCTGCAGGCAAATCTGAAACTGATCGACACTCCGGCCAGTCAGATTCTGGTCGATCTGTTAGCCGTGGAGCTAACCGACGAGGCCAACCGTGAGCTTGGGCTGGACTGGGCTTATGCCGAGGGACGGTTCGCTATTTTCCAGCCTATAGGCAATGCAATTCGTGACCTGAGCCCGGACACCTCATTAAACGGACTTACCACCTACCCAGGAACCGGCCAAGTCTTCTACCAGGGCGTCGGAAAATTGCCACGGGAGTTCTTCGTTCACCTGAACGCACTGGTCCAGGACGGCAAGGGCACGATTCTGACCAACCCGCGCACGGTCGCGGTCAGCGGTCTGGAAGCCACAATTCAGATTCGCAAGACGTTGAATTATTTCTTTAATGAAGGCTATGACGTATCCGGCCGGCCCATTGTCAAGAAGAGCGATATATCGGCCGATACCCAGGGTCGCATTACTCCCACCCTTTTAGCGGACGGTCGAATAAGTATGGTGGTCTCGATCAAAGTCGGGAGCTTCACTTTTACACCGGACGCAGGATTGCCGGAGCAGGTAAATCGGGAATCCACAACTACGGTTACCGTTCGAGAAGGTCAAACCCTTGTGATAGGCGGTCTGCGTCAGCAAGAAATGACCGAAGCCGTTGTTAAAGTACCAATCCTAGGCGATATCCCGATCATCGGGCTTTTGTTCAAGAAAACCCAAAAAGCGACTCGAAACAGCGTGCTGACGTTATTCATCACACCGCATGTCCTGCAAACCGACGCCCCGACACCGGAATGGCCGCAACTGGATGCCAATTATCATAAAATACAACCTATTATGAATGAGATTTCGTCACAAAGTTATAATATATCGAGTGAAAACTGACTACAGATAACGGACAGGCAAGGAAGTAACGACACGGTTCGCTTCAGGGGCTAAATAATATACGTGATCTCGGTGGAAATAAAAGATGCGAATACTCCTGATAGAAGACTTTCGGCCTTTGCGGCAGTCACTTACAAAGGGACTACGCGAGGCGGGTTTTGCTGTGGATACTACAGGCGACGGCCAGGAGGGGCTGTGGTATGCAACAGGTAACGAGTATGATGTCATTATCCTCGACCTTATGCTGCCTGGTTTGAACGGTCTTGAAATCCTCAAGAAAATTAGAGCAAAAGGACAAAAATCCCATGTTCTGATTCTTACAGCCAAAGACACCGTTCAGGATCGCATCAACGGCTTAGACCTTGGCGCCGACGACTATTTAGTCAAGCCGTTCGCATTTGAAGAACTTTTAGCACGCATTCGCGCGTTACTGCGTCGCGGCTATCGAGAGAAGAATCCTCGTGTCAAAATCAAGGATTTACAAATCGACCTTACCACGCAACAAGTTTATCGCGGCAGAGAGAAAATTCAACTAACACCACGGGAATATGCACTCCTGGAATACTTAGCTATGAGAACCGGCCAATTAGTATCCCGCTCAGATATATGGGAACACATCTATGAGTTCAGCTCATCCGCCTCAAGCAATGTGGTGGACGTATATGTTGGTTATTTACGCAAAAAAATCGAACGACCGAACAAACCTGCTTTAATTCACACCGTCCGGGGCCGTGGTTATATGATAGGAGACAAATCTTGATGCGCTCACTCCGAACCCGTTTACTGGCCGGCATCATTGGCGGAATCATCCTGCTGCTGGTAATCTTCAGCCTGCTGATCTATGTAGTGATCCGCAGTGCATTGCTCGAACAGTTCGACACGACGCTCACATCTATTGCCCAGGTCCTGGCCGGCTCGGTCGAAATCGATGGTGACGAAATCGAGCTGGAGTTCGAAGTGCAACAAATGCCGGAGTTTCGAAATGCCGAGCACCCCACTCACTTCCAACTCTGGAGCGATGACGGCACAGTGGTGGCTAAGTCTGCTCTATTGGGTGCACACAACCTTGTCCGGCTTGAAGGAATCCTTGATAAACCTGTTTTTGAGAACCTACAGGATAATAATGATAAACCCCAACGAGTAGTGGGGCTGAAATTCGTTCCAAGAACCGCAGACAATGAGGATGAGGATGACGGCCGGCCAACGAATGAACAAACCCTTACTTTGGTAGTTGCACGGAATACCGGCGATTTGCTGGGCCAATTGCGCTTCTTACGTAGTCTTCTCCTGATAGCATCGGCAGCAGTTATCACTCTGTCTCTTCTTATTTCCGCAATAGTAGTCCGTCAGGGCCTGCGCCCTTTGAATTTCATTGCCGCCGAGATTGGAGCCATCAGGGCAGACAGTCTCACGGACCGAATCGGCGCTCAGCACGTCTCCACTGAGATTGTTCCGATCAAGAACCGCCTAAATGAGTTATTGTCTCGACTGGAAGCCTCGTTTAACAGGGAGCGGCAGTTCAACTCTGATGTCGCCCATGAATTGCGAACACCCCTGGCCGGGATACGTTCTACGATCGAGGTCTCACTCAGGCGTGCCCGTGACAATGATGAGTATAAGAGAGTACTTTCCGATTGTCAGGACATTGTTGAAAATATGCAGACGATGATTAATAATCTGCTGATGCTTGCCCGGCTGGATTCTCAACAAATCAGCTTCAAAACCGAGCGGATTCAACTGGCCGAGATGGTGAATTCCTGCTGGCGGTCTTTCAGTAACAAGGCACAGAAGCGAGAAATCGTCTTCGAGAATCGCATTCCTGACGAAATGTCCTGCCGGTCGGATTCGGAGTACCTGTCTATGATTTTCATGAACCTTATCGACAATGCAGTCGAATATGCCGATCAAGGCGGGCGGATCTGGATAATAGCTCGACAAGCAGATGGTTCTCTGGAACTAGTCGTCTCCAATACCGGCTGTCAACTGAGCGCCGAGCATGCCACAGATGTCTTCGAGAGTTTTTGGCGGGGTGACACATCACGCTCGGACACCGGCACTCACTGTGGTTTGGGGCTGGCCTTAGTTCAAAGGTTAGCAACAGCATTAGGCGGTAACGCCATAGCTGAACTACAACGGGAGGAAGTATTTACTGTACGGCTGATTTTGCCGGCTTAGGAAAAAAGCTCATTTCTAAAACGGTCAATAAATCGGATTGGCACAGCGGGAGATTATTGCCGAATTTCTTTTTGGTAAAGAAACAGCTGATAAGTCTTGTATTTTTTGAAATCTTCGCCGCTTCTGCCCTCCGAAAAATATTTCTTATGGAGCTTGTCCGTTTTTTTTCTGTATTTCCATTTCAGGAATTTAACGACGATGGGATATCGACTCTCTGATAATCGGACGCCCGCATTGACAACAGGCTGGACGACATTTTGGAGAATATCGTTCATAAGATCCATATTCGGTGCCGTCTGTTCGGTGATGTCCCGGTTCTCGATGAGTCGAAACGGCGATTGCTCGATAAGACTGTAAAATTTATTTATATCGTGACCTCCGCCCATAATACTTTTAGTCATGATATCTTTTCTGAAAATGTCGCATATAAGTAGAAACCCTCCGTTATTAAGAAGCCGGTTCGTATTCGACAGTGCTTTTTCCGGATCGATATACTGGAAACTTTCGCAAAACCAGACCATATCGTACCGATTCGTTGTTTCTATTTCTTCGTATGGACATTCGAAGATATGGCTCTTGTCTCCCAGCAGCTCACGGATATGTTTGTTCATATAATCAGACGGGGAAACGCAGTCCACCCGGTATCCCGCATCAATCAGCATTTTGGCGATTTGGCCCGTCCCGCAGCCGACGTCTAATATGGTTTTAACTCTGTCGGGGATATGCGATATTACGAGCTGGGCGTATTTATCCTGTGCCGTGTGCAGGTTTGTGATATCGATTTCTATGCTGCCGTTCCAGTACCCGTAATGAAGGTGGTCCAGTTTGAGGAAATATTTACCACAGATGGAGCCTACTTCCAATCCTACTTCACGGGATATCTCTTTTTTTGACTTCTTTGTCATCGAGTTATTGCCTTAAATATAATAAACATCCCTGTACTTCCTGCATAACTTTAACTGGCACGGCAACTAATTTTTCATCAGGCGGGGCTGGCCGGTTACTGTAACAACGTCACACCACAGCTCTTTGTCTGGATCGATGCGATTTTTTCTTGAGACCGCCAGGGTCATCGGAATATGTACGAAATTGTCATGGACAAGGCTTATAAGCAATTCGCTTTTGCCGGCCATAGCAGCATGAACGGCATTTGTACCGAGCCTTGCACAGTATATGGAATCATTCGGAGTGGCCGGAGTGCTTCGGATAATATAGCTCGGGTCGATGTATTTGAGATTGATTTCAAATTCTTTTGTTCTAAAGTATTCACTGATTCTGTCTTTTAGGAAAATTCCGATATCGGCGAGTTTTTTATTGCCGGAGGCATCGAATGCGTCCGAAGCAGCTAAAAGGTCCTGACCTGCGCCTTCTGCTACCAGAATCACCGTATGATGGCGACGTTTCATTCTTGCTTCGAGGTGACTAAGCAATCCGTTATCTCCTTCAAGGTCGAAGGGCACCTCCGGGATGAGGACATAATTTACGTCGTTGTTGGCTAAGGCCGTGTGGGCGGCGATAAAACCCGATTCCCGGCCCATAACCTTGACGATCCCGATGCCGTTGATTGCGTTTTCCGCCTCTGTATGGGCGCTCGCGACTGCTTTCACCGCCTCGGAGACGGCTGTTTCGAATCCGAATGATTTTTGCACGAAGCTCAAATCGTTATCGATTGTTTTCGGTACTCCCACTATGGCGGTTTTAAGCCCGCGTTTACTCAGCTCTCTGGAAATGTTCAGAGCGCCCTTTTGTGTGCCGTCGCCTCCGATTGTAAAGAGTATGTTGAGGTTCAGTTTCTCGATAGAATCGACGATTTCCTCGACATGGTCGCCGTAGCCTCGCGACGAACCAAGAATAGTGCCGCCTTTGTTGTGAATATCTATGACCTTTTCCGGCGTTAACTGCATAACAGGGAAGCCGAACTTTGAAATAAAGCCGCGATATCCGTACCTGATGCCGCAAATGCGTGTGACTCCATATTGATACCACAGACACATAACAATCGCACGTATGACATTGTTGAGACCCGGACAAAGTCCGCCACAGGTGACAATTCCCGCGGTTACTTCGGCCGGATTAAAAAAGATTTTCTCTCTGGGACCGGCTTTTTCAAGAAGGTCGACCTCTGTAAAGTTGATTGCCTGTGCATCATGGCTTGTATCGATGTTGTAAAGAATACGCTCGGTGTCTTCCACGTAGTTGGCTATATAATCGTTGTTTCTTTCCGACAACGATACGGGAGATTGTATGGTTCGTTCACCGAATGTGGGAATTGTAAAATCAAGTTTTTGCATAAGTCGAAAGAAATTAAATTTTCGGATAGTTGCCTAAATAGATTGTTTTCGGCAGCCCGCCGGTCAAAGGCATCGCATACTTGACAAAAGCTTCGGTAATACCGTTGCCGTCAGCGTTGATGAATTCATCCGGCATGGATTTGGTTTTTTCCGCCACGTTCTTTAGCTCTGTCCTAAATAGCTCCACTCCGTAATTGTCTCCCTCGCCGGTTCGTCTTATCGCCACCGAGCCGTTATCATGCTCCATTGCATATTGAACTGCATGACGCCCGCACCACCGGGCTTCCCGGATATCTACGGCCGATTGCAGGCCGGCAAAACTTCTTTGCAGGTAACCGAAAGTATCGGCTCGTACACGCTTGATTTTTAAAGTTGTTTTTACTTGAGCAGCCAAAAAGTCAGCCAACATACCAGTTCCGGAAAGCTGAATGTTACCATGTGCATCGGTCTCGCTTTCTTTTGCCAGTTTTTCAGCCCAGACTACACCATCACCGTCACAAATCCCCTCACTCACCGCAACGACACATCGACCGAGCTTTTTATATACATCCTCTACATCACTCAGGAATTTATCCAATAAAACACCTTTTTCAGGAACATATACTAAATGCGGTCCATCATCTTCTCTTTGCTTACCCAAAACCGAAGCGGCGGTTAAAAAGCCGGCGTGTCTGCCCATAATCACATCAATTTTCACTCCCGGAAGCGCCCGGCAATCAAGGTCATCACCCATTAGGGCACAGGCCTCGAACTTTGCCGCCGTGCCGAAGCCGGGACAGTGATCTGTTACCAGCAGATCGTTATCTATGGTTTTGGGGATGTGAAACGAACGAATATCGAAATTTACGTCATCGGCTACCGTGTTAAGAATATAAGCGGTGTTGGCCGAATCATTGCCGCCGATATAGAAAAAATAGCGGATGTCGCGTTTTTTAAAAACTTCCATGATTTTGGCACAATATTCTTCGTCCGGCTTATCTCTGCTGGTGCCTATCGCCGAAGATGATGAAGCTGCAACTAATTCGAGCGTTTCGGCCGAGAGCTTGCCAAGATCGATAAAGTTATCATCAGCCATACCAGCAACAGCATGAATTGCGCCGTAGATATTTTTTATCTGGGGGTATTTCTTCGCTTCTTCGATAACACCGACTAATGAGGCGTTTATGACGCCGGTCGGCCCGCCGGATTGCCCGACTACTGCATTTCCTTTCGGAGCATCTGTCATTTTTGTAATTCTCCATCAAAGTTATAACTTACTTGTAATTTAGAAGCAGATTATACAAAGACACATCAAAGACTCAAGGATAATCGAAAATTGGCTTTGGCCCGTCCTTAGCGAATGTGGCATGGGCTTCCAGCCCATGAAAACACGGCCAAAGCCTGCCCTGCCCTCGGCCATGAGCTCGGGCCGAATGGAGCTTGTCGAAAGGATGGCCGTGCCACGGATTGGCTTTGTTTTATCGCGGTTGAAATACCAAAAATTCCACATATTTACTTGTAACTTAAGAGCTTATGCCAATTTAGATTCAAACCAAATTGGCTTTGTTTTGCATTTTTTTTACCCCCCTCAAGCTGGCTTGAGGGCTAAATAAAATGTAGTGTAGATGCGTATATGCGCTGATGAGTGAATGTTTTTCCTCATCGACTCTTTCACTCATTCGCTTAATTACTCTTGAAGAGACTGCTATCCCCCATATATAACTCAAAACTAATAATTCAAAACTAAAAACTGTGTTTATCCGCTACCCGCTGTACGCTATTAGTAATTTTACTCAAAAGCCGCCTTGATGCAACCAAAATCCCCATTTTTAAGCGAAAAATCTCCATGACTCACCACTACGTCCGTGATACTCATTGATGGATTCTCGCCCATCCTGAGCAAAAATCGAAGTGATATTTTAATTCTGTGCCCTTGGCATGGCTGGCGCCATCACCTATCTCCCACAATTTACTGGATACCTTTAAATTCCTCTCCACTCCTTTTATCACAGGATTATATGAAATGTAAGGTTTTACTGCAACATTCTTTCAATACGGGCATGCACTCACTAAAAATTCATAGAACGTTGTTTTACAGCCACGGTCACAAATGGCTAACTAGCTTTTAGATAACAAAAACCTTATAATAACTTCAACAACATCTTCGCCTTTGCTAAAGCACTCATCCGCGCCCCAGCAGCAGATCATATGATAAGCCCTTTCTTCCGTATCAATATCTAACTCACTAATTCTACTGGCACAGGGAAACCTATGACGAACTACCCAAAGATCATACGGCGGATCTACTTTGCCTGAACAACATAGTACTACTAAATCCAAATTCTCCAAGTTAAGATCGGTAGTTCCATTCAAATCGCTGGTCTTAGCAAAGCTTAATGCAGAAACAACCGCACCTGGTCGCTTGGCTGCATTGGCTATTTCCTCCCTACGACGATTAATATCATTAACTATCCGGTTATTACGAATTACTTCGTCGCATAAGACCATAATATTGACTTTTTCCAATAACATCGTATTTTCTCCTTAAACATCCCCCTTCATTTTCCTCTTATCAAAGGATTCAAAATTAAGATACCGTTCAACAAACATTTTCTTAAAGCACAATACATTCATCACACCAAATGCGAGCTTTACTGAGCCAGCTCAACTTTAACATTCATTTTTTCTAAAGCCTCAACCACTTGCTTTGCACGGTTTCTGTCCCTTTCCTCTAAAGATTCATAAGAATTTGTGATCAGGTAAATTTTGCGATTTGGTTTTTCCTCGAACAACTGAGGAATACCAATGAATTTCCATGTATCAACCTGAATTAATTTACGTATATCAGCAACAATGAATATATAATCACTAACAGTTTGAACCATCTTGCTAACCACTGGTACCTCATCGCTATGACGCACAAACAAGTCGCCAATCCCGTTAATACCGGAGATCCCTACTAACGCAGCTTGGCATGTAACTTTGCCGAAGCCCTTGACAGCATCGCTCCCCACACAGCCATGAATCCTCGCGTTGTATTCACCTCCAACGAAGACGAGGTCGTTAATTTCACTACCTCCCACCTGGTCGATAATGCCTACGTTGTTCGTAACAATGACATGATAACGCCCCGCTTGAACAAGATGTCTTACGCAATACGCGACCGTGCTACCCGGCCCGCACGCCAACGTAATAGCAGGTGGAACAAGATCGATACACTTATCAAAGAGGGCACTTTTCAGCTCACCTGCTGAACGACAACTGCTATGATAGAATGTCGGGCGACCTACACGTACACCTTCGGCAACTACCGCTACTTCCGGTGAAATGTCTGATATATCCCTAAAAATTGCCCGAACACTTTTAGGATCAACCTTCAGAATGTTCTTAGCTTCCTCATAATCAATTAGCGAACCGAACGAACCTTCCTTCCATTTTTTCCATACTATCTCGAAGGCCTTACCACGCAGTTGGAAATACTTTTGTTGTGGGGACCTTCCTCGCTTCTTCGAAGAATTGTTTGTTGCCATGAAATCATTGCTCCTCTTTAAGTCATTTATGTTCGTTTAAAGGTAATTTATAAGCTAATTTTGATTTTACATGATTTACGTAATAACTCAAGAAAAAAATGAATTTTAATGAATTTTTCTGAAAAATAAATTCCCGAACTCGCCTATGTTATAGCGTATATAGGCTTATAGCGGGTAAAAAAGGCCGCAATTTTGGGGATTTTATGATTTATAACACGGTATATGACGGCGAATGGCCTGTAAAACATGCTAAATAGTGCTACATGCCCGGCATTATGGAAATTTTTTGCTATTATTAATTTCTGTTAGCATTTGTGTACATGTCTTTTCGTTTAAGCATTTTTTCGCCTTCTGATTTGGTAAATTTTCTTGCTTCCACTCTCTTGTGGGCATAAAAAAAGCTCGTTTTTAGTAATTTACCGTAATTTTTACTCCTTATCATTGCTTATTCTTTTGCTGCTACTATCTTAGTGGCTGTGTATTTTTACAACGATTTTTTTATTCCGTATTTCTATTACGTTTAACTTCTTCGGCGATGATTTTTATACCGGCGGTGACGGTTTCCGTATCCTGTGAATAATTTACGCGAATGCATTCGTTTTTGTGCGGCCAGTTGTCTTTTAGTCCGGGGAAGAAATAATTTCCGGGCACGACCAGGACGCCTCTTTTTTTGAGCCTTTGGTAAAGTTCCACGTCCGTAATCGGCAAACCTGGAAACCAAAGCCATAAAAAGAACGCCCCTTCGGGTTTGTGGACGTGAAAATCGATACCGTCCAGCTCTTTTATGACCTGCTCCAAGGCCGCATTTGCTTTTTCCCTGTAGAACGGCTTTATAATGTCACGGCTTATATTGATAATTTCGCCGGTTTCGAATAGATTTTTTGCAATCGTCGCTCCCATTCCGCCCGGGGCAAGACTCATCACAGCGTTCGCTCTGGAGACCATCTCGATAACTTCTTCATCGGCGATGACAATACCCGTGCGTACGGCCGGAAGGCCGAGCTTCGAGAGGCTCATGCAATAGATAATCTGCCTGTCCCATCTGGCTTTGGCGTCGGTAAAGATAATATCCGGGAACGGTGTCCCATAGGCGTTGTCTATTATCAGAGGGATATTATTCGTTCCGGCAAGTTCGCCTAACTTTTCGATTTCGATATCCGTTATGACATTACCCGTCGGATTGGTGGGACGTGATACGCATATAGCACCGATTTGCCCGGCGACATTTGTCCGGTCGAAATCGATGTGATATTTGAAAACGTGCTTGTCTATGTGCTCGATCTTCGGTTTATTGGCTACGAATATATTATCGGCCAGGCCAACGTCACAATATCCTATATATTCAGGGGCCAACGGCAGCAGAATTTTTTTGTAGGTCCCGTCTTCGAAAGCACCGGCGAAAATATTGAAAAGAATAAAAAACGCCGTCTGGCTGCCGTTGGTTAGGGCGATATTTTTCGGTTGTATTTCCCAGCCAAGCTCTTTTCTGAGCAGTTTTGTAATCGACTCGATAAATTCCGGATTGCCTGAGGGCGGGTCGTAATTGCCGATGGCTCGCTCGAATTCGCCGCCGTCCTGCAGGAGCTTTTCCATGCTCACTCGAAAGTACTTTTGCACCTGCGGAATGTGAGCGGGATTGCCGCCGCCGAGCATGAGCATCTGACGGTTCTGTGAAAGGGCGGTACCCAAATCCTCCATGAGCCGGCCGATTCCCGATTCTGTTGCTATTTTTTTCCCGAACAGGGATATTTTCATCATCTTCATACCTCGACAGTAATACCCGGTGTTAAAAAATAAAGCCATTTAGCAAAAGTTTTAGTTTTCAGAATAGCCGAAGCCGCCCTGCCGTAAAGCTCCAACTGTCTGCGGTAAAATTCCGCGCGTTTGTCTGCCTGGGCGGCGGAGATTTTATCCGTCTTGAAATCTACAATCACTAGTCCTTTCGGCGTTTGAATCATCAGATCGATAATACCCTGAACAATAATTGTGTCTCGTTTCTCATTGCTTATATCTCGGTGGGTGGCAGCGATCGAATGTAATGAGGTCGATGGTCCATCTACTTCGCTTTGCTTAGTGGCTGCCACTGTGCCGGATTCGCAGGCTGGTATTGTAAAAGTGAAAGGCCATTCACGCATAACTTTATTGCCGGCATCGAAAATTAATTGTCCGAGCTCGCTGTTGAAAAAGGTGACAATCGAATCCGTATTGATATTTTCTGCTGCACCGTTGGTTATTGCTTTATCGACTAAAAGTTTTTCTATTGTTTGTGTCACTGTTTTGTTATCGGTAGGTTTCCTTAAATCGAGTCGGGAAATAACGAGATGCGTGGCCGTCCCGATTAATCTCGGTTCGAGGGTTTCGGTAGATTCCGGTTCGACCGTCATAAGTACACGAGGCAGGCGGTCGAACGCTTTCGAGTAATCCGGTTTAAAGAATTCATCGTTGCGATGAGTCAACGCCGTGACGGATGTTTTCGCCGGCAGCTTCGGTGAATCGCCGAATAAGTAACGTCGGTTAAGGGAATCTTTCAACTTTTCCAGCAGTTTTTTGTCCACCTGTTTTGGCCTGGATTTTTTTGACGGTATGGATCGTCGTTTCAATTTACCTTTTTTTTGTTCGATTACGAACTCGGAAAGTTGTTTAAGGTCCGCCTGATTGTAAAGTCTGAAGTCGAATAAATCGTCTCTGGCGGCACTTTCCGACAAACCGGTATCGAAGGCCTCGTGCAGAACCTTTTGGTCGGAAAGTCCGAGGAGAATCCATTCGAGAGGATTCCTGCAGGCTCGTAGCTGCCAGTCATGGACGGGTTCGTTGCCAAAAAGCAAACCGTTCGAAATAATCCGGCGGCAGTTTGTCTGTTTCTGCGATGCGGTTAGGACGAGCCTGTCTGCGGCACGTGTTGTCGCAACGTAAAGTATCCGCATTTCTTCGGCAAGGGCCTTCGAGAGTTTCTGCTCGGCGATAACCTGATGTGCGAGCGTGCCGAGCTTGCTGTTTGATCGGCGGTCGATAATCTGCAGCCCCAAAGTATCTTCGGCATCGACAAGACAATCCGCCCGGACATCTTTTTTATTGAACCTGCTTTCCAGCTCCGCCAAAAAGACAACGGGAAATTCAAGCCCTTTGCTTTTATGGACGCTCAAAATACGAACGGCGTTACCCGCCGAAGTAGAAGGTTCGGCCGGTGCCCAGTCCTGCCCGGTTTCCTGGAGCTTCTCGAAAAATTCTACAAATCGCGTCAGTGACGGGACACCTCCGCTGCTGGCGAATCCCTCGAATTGAATGGCCCTCTCGTGGAGTTTGAGAAGGTTGGCCCGGCGCGACTGGCCGTTCGGCAAAGCCGAGACGAACGACAGGAATCCCGTTTGACGGTAAATCCGCCAGATTAAATCCGCTAAGTTGCCCCGCCTTGCAATTATTCGCCATTGCTCGATTTGGGCAAGGATTTGCCGTAGCTTATCAGCGAGTTTTTCGTCTGGACCATTTTTCGAATATCCAAGTAAGCAGTTATAAAATTTGCCGTGCTGTGTCTCTTTTCCACCATGAATTTTTATCTTCGCCAGATCGCTGTCACTGGCCCTGAAAAAAGTGCTTCGCAGCACCGCAGCTAGCTCAATGTCACGTTGAGGATTATCCAGAACTTTCAACAGGGCCAGGCAATCACTTATTTCCGTCGCCTGGAAGTATCCCGCCGTGGCCTGACAACTGACCGGTACACCGGCCAATCGAAGCGCTTCGATGTAGTCGTTCGCTTTTTTCGCCAGAGAGCGCATAAGGATTACGATGTCGCGATATTCCACATCCCGCATAAGTTCGGTTTGCCTGTCGTGTATCCGGAATTCCGCCTTTCCAGTATCCGCTCCGACCATTTGCCTGATGCGTTTTGCGATTAGTGCCGCCTGCCGCCGGCGGGAGGTGACAAGGTTCGAATCATCTTCATCGACGGATTCGTCCGTCTGCTCTTGCTGCTCATCCGGGTCCTGATTTGTCTCGTCCAGGATATGAAATTCGACAACTGCTTTTTTGTCATCCGACGGAGGGGCTTCTGATAATTTTCCCGGCCCCGGAACCAACCGGGCGGATTCGTCATAATCAATCCCGGTAAACGATACCGTCATTATTCGCGAGAATATCTTATTGACAAAATCGAGGATTCCTTTGACCGAGCGGAAATTGGCGTTCAGGTCCACTCGCAGACCGTCGGGTATTTTTTTGGGATCACTCGAAGCTAATTGCAACCGTTCGAGGAAAATACTCGGCTCGGCTCCGCGAAAGGCGTATATGCTCTGCTTGACGTCGCCGACATGAAGGATATTTCCACCCGGGCCGAGCATTCTCAGTATCCGCTGCTGGACCGAATTGATGTCCTGATATTCATCGACGAAAATATGTTCGTATCTTTGCTGCAGCGACAGAGCAGTTTGGGAAGGCCGAGGCTCATCGAGAGGCGAATTTTCATCGGTCAGAAGTTTCAACGCGTAATGTTCGAGATCGGCAAAATCCATGCAGTTGATTGCACACTTGGCCCGGCTGTAAAACATATCGAACTGCCTGACCAGCTCGATAAGGACTTTCGTTTGCAGTCCGACCGAGCCGCCGATGCTCTCGAAATAATCGGGATTGACTACGGCAAGCTGTGATAGTTTCTCGAAGTCATCCACCGCCTTCTTTGCAGAAGTGCGGATTAGCTCTCCAATATCTTCAGAAATATCTTTGGGCTTGTAAGTTCTGGGCTTGTTAAAATTTCTTATTGACCCGGCACATTTTTCCCAGTGGTCGCTCTCTAAAAAATTGAGGCATTCCACTACAGGCTTTATATGACTATTTTCGAATTTCTGCGCCCACCCGGCATTTGCCCCGACACTTAAAGAGAGCTTTTGATTGTGGCGAAGCCGACCAAGAATGTCTCTCAATTTTTTTGCGATAATCTGTTTTTGTTTTTCGCCGAGATTTGTCGTTTGCTGATTTGCAATTGCGGCAAGCTGAGCCGCCCTTTCGTACCAGTTCAGGCGTGAGACGAGACCGTCTAAGAAATCACTTAGCCGTATTATTCCGGCAAGAAAACCGTCGTTGGTTCGCAGACTCCTGCGATATAAAAGCTGCTCCAGGTCGGTTCGTAGATTTCCTTGCTGCCATGCCCAGTCGATGGTCTCTTCAAGGACTTCCGCCTTGAGCAGTTTCTGCTCATCGCCGTCGATGATACCGAAAGTCGGATCGATATCGAGCCTGTAGAAAAATTCGGTAATCAGACGTTTGCAAAAGGCATGAATCGTGCTGATGTCGGCGCCCTGCAGCAGGATAAGCTGGTAGCGGAGATGATTGTCCGGCTTTTGAAGAAATGCATCGTTGAGCTGCCGGGCGATACGCAGCCGCATTTGCTCGGCGGCGGCGTCGGTAAAAGTCAAAACGAGAAAGTTACGGACGTCCGATTTACCGGAGATTATATCAACACACCTGCCGGAAAGGACCGCCGTCTTGCCGGTACCCGCCGAGGCGGTGACAAGCACGTCGCTGCCGCGTGCGGTGATGGCCCGTTTCTGCTGGTCCGTCCATTGGATTTTTTTCTCAGCCATTAAATCCCCCCGCTTTTTCAAGGACTTCGAGTTTATTAAACGATTCCAGGACGTTATAGTCGTTGATCTGCCAGTCGAACCGGCAGACAGAGGAGTATTCGCAAAAGCTGCAAGGTGATTTTTGATTTAACCGGTAAGGCGTAATGTCTATTTTGCCCGAAATAATTTCTTTGGTCAGTTTTTTAATTTTATTCTCGGTGAATGTCAAAGCCTTTGCGAAATCGTCCGGCTTGAGTGCCGCACTTTTGGCGTAATGGCCGTACTGTTCATCCTTCGATGTCACGCTGAAGTTGTAAAATTTGCTCCAGCCGGACTCGATCGTGTTATCAAGATGCCTGTAAAATCTGGCGTTGAATATTCCTTTTGCCTTGTAGTCGAAACTTTCGGTTTTATTTGAAAGCTCCGTAAATGCGGCATTTTTGGGATTTACTTCGACCGGCATATAAAAAGCACCCGCGGGATTCATTTTCTCCTGACCGGCTGCGTTGCGAACAGCCAGCATGTAAATCGGAAGCTGCATGTCCAGACCATGAAAAAATTTCGACCAGCTAAACGATTGTTTGCTGCGTTTATAATCGAAAACAACGACTGTTTTCTCGCCGTCAATGTCGGTGAAATCGAGCCGGTCGATTTTCCCCGACAAAGACATCGTTCGACCGTCGGCAAGGTTAATCTCATATTTTCCGATTGTCTGGCGGGAGTCCGCCACATTACCAAAAGAAACTTCCGAGAGAGTCGGCTTGAAGCTTCCGGCTCTTACCATTTGAGCGACGGCGAGAACGCATCTTTCGAGGACATCACAGGCCGAGCGGATAATGAATTCGTTATAGTCGCGGCGACCGACGAAATGCGTCAGAAAAGTATTATTTTTGATGAAACTCTCTATTTGCCCGTTTAATAACGCCAGAAGCTCTTTGTCGTCAATTTCGGCAAAATCTTTTTTTTCGGCATTAATCCTTTTTAACAGGGAATCCAGAATGCCGTGATAAAAATTACCAAGATCGAGCGGTTCGAGTTTGAATTCTTTTCGTTTTTTCAGTTCGAGTATATACTTAGCGAAGTGCCGATAGGGACATGCGGCAAAAGTACTTAACCTTGTCGCAGAGCTTTTGATTTGTCGCTCGAAAAGATATTTAACAACCTCTGGATCAAGCTGCGCCCCGTTATCATACTCGATAGCAGCTCGAACGTTCGAGCCTAACCGACCAAGCTGCTGGTCCGAGCAGATATTTTCCAGTAAGGCGGCTGCTTTTTGCCCATCATTTGCGTCCGGTGAAAGAGAATCTTTGCCGAGCCGCTCGCACAGCAAATCGGCAAGCTCGGTTTCGCTGTAAATTTGTTCAGACACGATTTGCCGGCTGGCGATTAATTCTTCCCGGAGATTTTCAAACAGCAATTCCAACTCGGCAATAAACTGTGAGCGGGGTATGTCACTGCCTTTTTCGTCCACCGAAGGATACGTGATATATAAAAGCTCCGAAGGCCGGGTAAAGGCTATATAAGCCAGATACCGGCGGTCCACGAGTGAGCGCTGCGATGTGGGGGCAAGGGGAAAATTTGCCTTTTCGGCCGCTTCGCGGTCGTCGTCGCTTAGGATGCTCTCAGGGCCGAGGGGGGCAGGAAACTGTTTTTGTGTCGCACCTATCAGGAAGGCGGCTTTTAAATCCGGGTGACGGCTGCGCTCAATCGAGCCGACAAGAACCTGGTCCAGGGTTGGAGGGATAAAGGCCAGCGTCAATTGTGAGAAGGCGGATTTGAGTATCGCGAGAAAATCTTCCGCCTTCATGGCCCTGGAGCCAAAGACTTCGACAAGCTCCTCGAAAATATCCACGAGCTTGTTATAAAGCTGCTGGTGCTCTTCGATAGCGGCGTTATCGTTTTTTTTCTCGGCGGCCTCGATCCATGTCCCGAGTGTTTTTGTAATTTCCGTTTTATCGAGGAAATCGAACACCGCTTTTGTGAACTGCCGGGCTGTGAGTGTTCTTTCCTGTTCGACGTTGGAGCTAAGTTTTTCCTTTAGTTCAAGCAGTGGGCCGGAGACTTTTTGCCGGATCCGGTTTATCCGCGGCTCGTCGAACTCTTCATCCTCGGGGCCTGCAAATTGCCATGTGCCTGTGCCGAGCCAGTCGTTACCGGAGACGCCGAATGCAACGCAATAATTTTCCAACAGGTCGATATCACTGCGTTCTATCGGCACGAGATCGGTTTTGAAGCAGGCGAAAATATCACTGTTGGAAAATCCGCCCGTAACAGCCTGCAGGGCCGAGCAAATCAGTTGAATTGCCGGATGCTGATTCAACGGTTTTCGCTTGTCTATAAAAAACGGGATATCGTAATCGTCGAAGTACGCCCTGATATAATGCTGATAGCGGTCGATGTCCGAGGCTATCACCGCAATGTCACGATACCGGCAGTTTTTTTCCCTGATTAGGCGGAGAATCTCCCGGGCGACGAAACGGACTTCCTCCCTTTCGTTCGGGGCCGAGATTATACGAATATTTTCCGTCGATTTTAGTTGAGGAGTTTTATGCCGGAATAAGTTTTTCTCGATATGGGCAAGCGACGGATTGGCGGAAAATCTCATCGGCTTCTCTAAGATAACCGGCTGGGCTAAGGGCAGCTTGTTTTTTTTAATCGTCTGGAAAAGACTGCAAAAAGTCCGCTCGGTCGGTGCAAATAGGCCGACCGGATCGATATTCTCTATTGCCGGACTTGATAAATCCAAATTTGACGGGTCCAGACAAAAAGCGATTTTCACATCGGCCGTCACTTTAAGCAGTTCGGTGAGCAAAGCAAATTCGGCCTCGGTAAAACCGGCAAAGCCGTCAATCCATAACTTCGCCCCTTTGACGAAATCCGCTATAGCAACCGCCCGGCAGACCGAAGTCAGTTGAGCAACGGGATCGTAAAAATCCTCTTCCACGAATTTCAGATAATCTTTTAGAATCAGGGCGATATCTGTAAATTTTAAGGCGGTCAGATTTTTAGTCTGGTCTTTTTCAAGCTCGTTCAAAAGCCTCTCGATATCATCGGGCGTCTTTGCATATTGGTGCAGCTCATCGATAGTGCGAGCCATCTGTCGGGACAGGCCCGGCCGGAGAGTAGATGAGCCGAAGATTTTCAGGTTGCTTTTATTATCGTGAAGAATCCTGTGGACGATCATCTGTCGGCCGATGCGGGAAAGTGCCGGTCGGGCCGTATTTTTACCTAAAAGCAGAAACTGCAGCCGGTCGAATGAAAGCACATTCAATCTGTGGTAACCTGTTATCCGCTCATCGCTTAGAATCGCCCGCTCTGCCTGGTAGGTCGCCTGCTCGGGGACAAGCAGAATCAGCGGTTCATCACCGGTACCCAGCAATGCCTCGATAATCTGTCGGATGCAATAACCGGTTTTTCCCGTGCCGCTTCTGCCAAGAATAAATTGAACCGCCATAAAAGTCGTCCCTGATTGAAAGTTAAAAACTCCTTTCTTTTCTACCATAAAAAACGGCGGTTTTCAATTATCATCAGTATGGAAATTAATTTTCGGCCTGAGCCGGGTTATTAATATTCCGGCGTGCCGATATATTCCGGCTGGCGGCGTACGGGGCTGAATACGGCCCGGATAATGGTTTGAATTTCCTCCTGTTTCGGATATGAAAAGACCATATAGCTTTCGAGTTCGTATTGTCCATCCGATTGTGATTTTGTGTACCATTCGACCCTTGCAAGCAGATTAGTTTTGGCGTCTGCAAAAATCCGCCATTTTCTGTAAACAATTTCCCCCTCAGTTGTGCCCTGCTGTTGCCATGTCAATTCGTAGATTTCCGTGCCGGCATATTTGGCGGTAACCACCGGATCGACTACAAGTTTCCATACGGCATCTTTAGGAATCTCATCTTTTTGAAAATATCTCTCCAGACCGGAATTTTGGATCATCGATTCCTCGAATTCGGCGAGCATACTCTCGGTGATTGGTTCGGTCCGGACAGTATTCGAGGACAGGAACGTCTGCATTTTGGTTTTATTCGGAATGTCCCATAAGGCGAAGTGCATTCGATTGTTTTCAATGGACTTTATCATTTTTACATTTAATGTGGTCGATAGCCATTGCTGCTCGTATGGTTCCGTGCCGCCGGCCTGGAATTTTGTGATGCAGATGTTTTCAACTTTTGTCAGTGCTGTATCAATCCTGCCGGGGGCGCTCGTTGTCGAGGTCGATATTTTGAGGAAAAGGACAGCAATTACAATAATCGCCGCGGCGACAGCAGCAAATTTTATTATTTTATTAGAAAATATATTTTGCCGTACGTTTCTGCCGGTTTTGTGTGACGGCGATTTTAAGGATTTTTCCAAAGCTGCAAAAGCATTATTAAGAATACGCTCGTCCGTTTCCGGCTTTGTCGCTATATGTAATTTTCCAATTGTTTGTTCTATATTGTCTGCAGTATTCATTTCTTCCGCTCTCCGTTTAAAACTGTTCGCAGCTTACCGATTCCGTATCTGTATCTTCCCTGCACCGTGCTGGTGGTAATGCCCTGCATCCGGGCGATTTCCCTGAATTTCATACCGCCTTTGATGTGCAGGATGATTGTCTGACGCTGCTCGAAGGGCAGCCGGAACAAGGCATCGGTCAGCAGCCGGAATTCTTCGCCGAACATCGCCGACTGCAGGGGATCTCCAGAGTTCGAACTTATCTGGCGGGCATCGTTCAGAGCGACCGTTGGGTGCTTTTTTTTACGATAAATATCCCGGACGCGGTTGGCGACGCTGGCGACTAAGTAGTTGCGTAAGCTGACCCGCGGCTTGATATTTCCGGCGCCGGCGGCAAAGGAGACAAAAACATCGTGCAGGACGTCTTCAGCCGCACTGACATCGTGCAGCAAAGAGGCGGCGATTGTCAAAAGGTTGTCTTTATACTTCAGGTAGATTCGGCGCAGGGCCTTTTTATCCCCGTGGCTCAGTTCCGATATCAGACGCTCGTCTTCCAGCATCTACAACCAGCCTAATTTAGTTACATCATCGACCTTCACTATCAGTATGACGTATCGGGAGAAAATTTAATCTAAGAAAAATATTTTTATGGGAAATTTATTCGATCAGGTGTCTTTCAGCCCTCTGTTTTTTTAACCGGCTGCGTTTTCTTTTTTCATCCAGGCGTTTTTGCCTGGCAGCAAAAGGAATCCTGGTTTTTTTCCTTACTGGTCGGATTCTCAAAGCACCGGCAAGTAATTCTTGGAATTTCTCAGTGGCTGCATTGCGATTTGCTTTTTGTGTCCGGAACTTTTGTGAAGCAACATGTAAAAGGCCGTTTTTATCGACCCGCGTTGACAGGCGGGAAAAAATTTGCTGTTTTTGCCGGTCGGAGAGACTTCGGCTGCCGGCCACGTCGAATAACAGCGTCATCCGGGTATTGACCTTATTGACGTTTTGTCCGCCCGGACCGGCGCTGCGTGAGGCCCTGAAAGACAGCTCATCTTCACCGATATAAATGTCACGTGTAATTTCAATCATAGTATTCGTATGTGTTTCCCATGTTTTCCTGATACTTTACTGTACTTCAATAAGTGGAAATAATCAAGAGGTTATGTTTTGCCTTGAATGGTGGCGGAAAATGCTTAAAGTATTGATGTGTTCTAATTTTGGGTTTTGTATGAATTAAGGAGTTCACAAATGCGAATTGTAAAAATGAAATCGAAAGTTGTTATGCTTATTTTATCCGGCCTGTTGTTATTTTTATTGTCGGCCGTCACCATTTATTCGAAATCGGCCGAAGCTCAGCAGAATTCTGTCGCCGGCGTGGAGGAATTGAGGGCCGGTAAAAATTTCATCCCGACAAGGATTTATACCGCCGAGCAGGACGAGCAAGTCCTTAAATTATTCGAAGGTCTGCGCGTAGCGGATGTCTCCGACGGGATGGATAAAGCCGGTTTGGCCAATATCGGCCTGATGTCACCTGAAATCCACGCCCTCTGGAAAGATACTCAAAATTTCACGCACCGTTTTATCGGTATTGCTGTCACCGTGCGATATGTCCCTACCAATAAGCCCCCGGCCCCACGGATGGAAACCGGGGCGTTCGATAGCTGGGTCAGCAACTGGTACAACAATATTTCGAGTGAGCCGTTTGTCTCGCTGCTGCGTAAAGGCTCTGCTCTGGTCATCGACGAAGCACCGGAAGCCGACGTTGGCTCCATCGGCTCGAATAATATTATGGGATGGAAATTGGCCGGTTGTGTCGGAGTTGTCACCGACGCCACCGCCCGCGACACGGACGAAATTATTACCGAAAAAATCCCGCTTTACTTCCGTAAGCCCGGCAGAGGCATTCGTCCGGGGCGAAACGAAGTCGAATCGGTCAACCGTCCTGTAGTCTGCGGCGGAGTATTAGTCGAGCCGGGTGATGTAATTGTGGCCGACGGAGACGGCGTGATAGTAGTACCGAGGGCACATGCTAAAGAAGTTGCCGAATACGCCAAAGCGACCATCGAGGGTGATAAAGCCGGCCGGCGAAATTTATATCAAAAGCTCGGCCTGCCGGAGGATAGTTCGGTGAAGTAACAGCGATAACGGTTATATAAAAATTAGGATTCTATGTGATTTTCAATATGTCACGCCGGTTTCGAGTTTTGCATTTTTAACCGGATTATTCTGCTTGGGTAATGTAAAGACGAAGGTACTGCCCTGGCCTAATTCTGATTCGACACAAATGGTCCCACCGTACGTTTCAATAATTTTTTTGACGAGTGTGAGGCCTATGCCGGAACTTTTTAACTCATCACGCGGCTCGAGCGTCTGATACATCCGGAAGATTTTTTCATAGTTCTTCTGTTCGATTCCACAGCCGTTGTCGGCGACGCTGAACTTCCAGTTATTAGCCTCTTCGACGCAGCCGATTCTTATTCGGCCGAGCGGCTTGTCGATATATTTTATGGCATTGCTCAGTAAATTCTGTAAAACCTGAGAAATTTGGGTTCGCTCGAACTCGACGACCGGCATTTCGCCATCGACAGCGATCTCTATGTTGTCGGGTACGGAAATCATACTGATAATTTGCGGCATGAGTAGATTAAGATCGATCCACTCCTTTTGATTCTTCAGGTGTCCTGCTCTCGAGTATTTTAATATACCCTCGATCAAGTCATACATTCTGGTAACCTGATTAGAGAGCAATTCCAGATACTCTTTTCCTTTATCATCCAGTACATATTGATAATCGTCTGAAATCCATTCGGCCGCTATTTTGATTGTTCGCAGTGGTTCCTTGAGATCATGTGAAACAATATGGGCAAAGTCATTTAGCTCGCGGTTGATTTTCTGCACTCTGCTCAGAAGCATTGCCTGTCTGCTTTGAGCCTCCATACGTTCGGTGATATCTGTTAGAATCAGATTTACAGCAACAACCTGCCCGTCAACCATAACAGGTACAACACGTGTTTCCCATTTAGTATTAGGGCCGTGTTTTCCAGGGCCATTGGCTTCATGGCTGTCCGGTTTTCCGGTCAGAAAAACCCTCTCAATAGATTCTCTTACCATTTGGTGTTGTTCGAGTGGTACATATTCATAGATTGTCGTTCCAATCACATCCTTCATATCAAAGCCCCCAACAGAGCGGTTGATGAACTGAATTCTACCGTCTTTATCCGCAGAAAGGATGACATCAGGTACGTTTTCTGCAAGTGAGCGCCATTTTTTCTCGCTCTCTCGCAGGGCTTCTTCCGCTTTCCTCAAAGCAGACAATTCTTTCTTTTCTGTGATGTCATAAACTATTCCTTGATATCCGTTGATTTGGCCGCACATACCTGTAGTAGGACTTGAAAAAATGGTTACATATATCTTTTTGCCTTCGGATGTTCTAAGGGAGATCTCCTTACTTTTTATATACTCATTGTCCAGCTCGCTCAAAAACTGTGCTCTTTCTTCGGAGTTGAGCCAGAATCGCTTGTGGAGAAATTCTCTGTTCATGAATTCCTGCGGCCCGGAAGCCTCGAAGAGCCCCACGAATGCGGGATTGACATAAGTGACGAGGTGATTCAGGTCGGTCATGTAAAAGCCGATTTTGGACTCATCCATAAATCCCAGGATAGTTTCTTCTTCGGCCTGTATCTTGTCCTTGACCGCTTTGAAGATATCCGTCTGGGTAACAATGCCGCAAAGCTTCTTGCCGTCAATCACAACCAGCCTGCGAACACTTTTATTTTCCATCGTTCGGCTGGCGCTGAAAACCGAATAATTCGGAGGAATGCTGAATACTGGAAAAGACATAACTTCTTCCACCTTTGTATGGCATGGATTCTTGTTTAATGCGACGACTCTTTTCAAAAGGTCTCTTTCGGTAAGGACGCCTGTAACACGATCTGCGTCCATGACAACAACCGATGAGATATTTCTCGAAGCCATTATTTCCGCAGCTTCCGCTACGGCTGCTTTTCTTTGTATCGTATATACGTCATCGCTCATTGTTTCCGAGATATCCCTCCACATCCCGTAAGATGTCAGGACACGGGTCAAATCGGTTTGTGTCACGATACCGACCAGTTTCCTGCCGTCCAGGATGGGCAATCGCTTGATTTTTTTGTCCTCCATTATATTGCCTGCTTCGAGGACCGACAAATCGGAAAAAGCGGTCTGGACAGGGGATGACATTATCTCCGACACTTTCATCCTGCGAGTATCTTTGCCCTGAACCACCGCTTTTTTAAGAAGGTCCGTCTCGGTAAGGATTCCCGTGATATTTTCACCATCCGTTGCAACGATACAGGAGATATTTTTCTCCGCCATCGTCATAGCCGCCGAAGCAACGGTCTCCTGTGGTGAAATTTTAGCGACATCTCTGCTCATTACCTGATTGATTTCCATCCAGATATTGGGAGAGGTCGTATAGTTTGTTGTGGAAAAACCTTTTACCTTGGCTTTGGCTAAATCTATGAACTGCCTTCTATCGGTCATAATTTTCTTCCTAATTGCCTGAAGGTTGTATTGGTCCGCGTGTCTTTTATCGGCAGTTATTGCAGCAATTATAAGTAATTAGAGCTGTTATCGAGGCGGTTCCGGCGGTTTGCCTCGGAATTATGTAACCTTGTATTACGAGATTTTAAGAACTGTCCGATAACAGATCGATATCACCGGCTTGCTAATAATTTTTGAATTGAATTTACCTGATATTTTTGTTAACCTGATTATAATAAGTCATGGAGATGAAATACATTGAGGCGATATTTCTTTCATGTGCTTATACCCTTTAGATTGAAGAAACGTTTTGAGGAGGCCGGCCATGCAGGGGCTTTATGCACCTGAATTCGCCTGTTATCTGGTAACACGTAAGACAGAAGAATGAGAAGGCAATCGTTAACACGATTGTCGCTATCAACTCGTCTTATCCACTTGTCTTAAGCCTGAAAATAAAAGGATTTTATTCGAAAATATCCGGAATTTTTTATTGACGACATGGTCAAATGAACATATATTGTGTATAGTGAATAGTATCTGGCATATAGCATTAAACGAAGAAGATAAAAACAATCATCCCGGCCGGGTCGGGATTCCTTAATTTTGATTTTTTAGTTTTAACTTTTCAATATGGAACCGTTAACGGAAAAACAGCAGAAAGTGCTCAAATACATCGAAGGCCGGCTGGAAAGAAACAATCCGCCGAGCCAGCGGGAAATCGCCCGGCACTTCAGACTGGCCCAGAACGCCGTGTTTCAGTTGATAACTTATCTCCGGAAAAAAGGCTATCTGGAAATTTCATCCGGCCACAGGGGGCTTCGGCTCTCGAAGGAATATATCGAAAAATCAAAAAAGCCCAGGGGCTTTCCCCTCGTCGGGACGGTGGCGGCCGGTCGGCCGATATTGGCCGAGGAGAATATCGAGCAGTTCCTGGATCCGGGTGAGATATTTGGACCGACTGCGAAGATGTTTGTTCTCAAAGTTAGGGGCGATAGTATGATCGATGAGGGGATTATGGACGGTGATTTCGTCGTGGTCGAACCGGCCTCGGAGATTGCCAGCGGCCGAATAGGCGTGGTCCTTCTCAACGATGAGGCGACCGTCAAGAAGATATATGTCCGGCGAAAAGATATTGCTCTCGAACCGGCCAACAAGGCCGCCGGATATAAAACAATGTATATCAAAAAAGGCAGTGACAACATCCGTATCATCGGAAAAGTCACGGTGTGTTTCAGGAAATTATGAATACGCAGCAAACCGGCAGAATTTATATCGGCATCGCGGGCTGGTCGTACCCCGACTGGAAGGGAATTGTCTATACCGATTCCAAAATCGACCAGCTCGAGTTTGTCAGCAGGTTTGTCGATTGTATAGAAATCAACAGCACCTTTTACCGGCCGCCCTTCGAGAAAACCACCAGAGCCTGGCTGGAAAAGACTTCGAGCAAGCCCGGTTTCTTCTTCACCGCCAAATTGCACAGAGATTTTACACACGGCGGCAAAATCGACACCGATACGGCAAAACAGTTTTACAAAGGTTTCGAGCCGTTTCTAAAAGCGGGAAAGCTTCGGCACCTGCTCGCCCAGTTCAGATACGACTTCGACGATACCGATTCGCACCGCCGGCACCTATCAAGAATCGTGGAGATTTTTTCTGCGAGCTTTAGCCTTGCCGTCGAGGTCAGGCACAAATCCTGGCAGGCGCCGGGTGCCCTGGAATTTCTCGACGGTCTCGGCGTCACCGTCTGCAACCTCGATTACCCGACGGCCTGGAATTCGTTCGATTTGCAGCAATGCACCGTCGGACGCAACGGCTACTTTCGTATGCACGGCAGGAACGCGGCGGCCTGGTTCAGCAAGGCGTCAAGAGATGAAACTTACAACTACTACTACAACGAAAAGGAATTGTCCCGGATAAAACTGCGGGTCAGCGAGCTGGCGAAAGCACTAAAAACCCTGACCGTGATTACGAACAATCACTACCGCGGTGCCGAATTAGCCAACGCCCTCGAATTGCGATGCCTTCTGACCGGGCAGAAGCAGCCGGTGCCGGAGGGGCTTTTGCGCCAATATCCGCAACTGGAAAGGATCGCTCTGAAACAGTGAGATAAAAAATGACGACGAAAATACATACGACCCATATTCCTGATTTGTCTGTCGCGGGACATCACACCCTGTTCGAGGCGGTGGTTCCGGCGGGATTTCCCTCCCCCGCCGCCGATTATGAGCAGGACAGGCTCGATTTGAACAGGCACTTAGTCAAAAATCCCGTTGCAACATTCTTTGTCCGCGTGACCGGCGATTCAATGCTCGGGGCGGGCATCCATCACGGCGACCTTCTCGTGGTGGACCGTTCGCTTCAGCCGAGGGACAAAAACGTGGTCATCGCAGTTGTGGACGGCGAACTGACCGTCAAAAGGATCCGGATAAACCGGCGGAAAATTACCTTAGAGCCGGAAAACCACAACTATCCGGCACAGGAAATCACCGAAGAAACCGAATTCGAAGTCTGGGGCATTGTCACCAACGTCATCCATCAGTTATGAAAGAGATATTCGCACTCGTTGACTGCAATAATTTTTACGTTTCCTGCGAGCGGATTTTCAATCCGAAGCTGGTCGGCCGGCCGGTGGTGGTTTTATCCAACAACGACGGCTGCGTTGTCGCCCGCTCGAACGAGGCGAAGGCGCTGAATATCGGTATGGGTGTCCCCGCCTTCGAGGTGGCGGATTTAATCAAAAAACACAGCATCGAAGTTTTCTCGTCGAACTATACTCTTTACGCCGATATGTCCCGCCGGGTCATGGAGACCTTAGCGACATTTGCCCCGGAGATAGAGATATATTCCATTGACGAGGCGTTTTTGAACCTCGCCGGGTTCAAATCTCCCTTGGCCGATTACGGCCGGCAAATCCAGCGAACCGTCAAACAATGGACAGGCATGCCGGTGTCCATCGGTATCGCCGGGACAAAGACACTGGCGAAAATCGCCAACCATCTGGCCAAGCGCTCAGCGGAATTAGACGGCGTCCTGGACTTGAGCGCCTCGGCCAATATCGAAAAGGTCCTGGCCGAGGTCCCTCTGGAAAAGGTCTGGGGCATCGGCATCCGCTCGGCCATAAAACTAAAAAGAGCCGGACTGAAGACCGCCCTCGATTTGAGCAAAGCCGATATTAGCTGGATAAGGAACAGGTTCGGCGTTGTGGGCGTCAGGACCGTTTATGAGCTGCGGGGAAGCTGCTGTTATCCTTTGGAGGACAATCCCCCCGCCCGGCAGTCGATTGTCGTTTCGCGCATGTTCGGCGTGCCGGTTGAATCTATCGAGCAGCTAAAAGAAGCGGCGGCCACTTACGCCGCCAGGGCCGGCGAAAAATTGCGAGAGCACAGTTTGGCGGTAAATTTACAGACCGTCTTTGTCACCACCAGCCGCTTCATCAAAAACAAGTATTTCAATTCCCATACTTTTGCATTCGAGACGGCGACCAGCAACACAGCTGAGCTTATCCGGGCGGCACTTTCAAGTATAGACCGTCTTTACCGCAAAAACTGCCGGTTCAAAAAGTGCGGCGTGGTCCTGCTCGGCCTTGTCCCCGAGGACCGGGTGCAGCGAAATTTGTTCGATAAGACTGACCGACAAAAGTCACGGCGTCTGATGCGGGCAGTCGATAGAGTCAATTCCAGGATAAATACCCCGCTTTATTGGGCCGCCGAGGGACTAAAAAAGGACTGGCACGTTCAGTTCCGCCGGCGCTCCAAGAAATTTACCACCTGCTGGGACGAGCTGCCGGAGGTAGCTTAAGGCGAAATGATGATTCTTTTGAGATGTTTGCAGGTTACAAACCTAAGACTGTGAATTCGACGATTCGGACGGTACGTGCTCAATCTTGAATATCACTTTCGCCAGAGGATCGGGACATTGCCATTGATCCAGCATATTCAGCATTCCTTCGCCTTTCTTGTTGTTCATGGTTGCCGCAGTAAGGGGCGGCAAAAGGCTGCCCAAAGCAAAAATACAGACACTCTCGCCGTGTGGAATTTCAAGTTTGGCGTTTCTTATATAAAAGTAATCCCCTGACTTTGTCCGGTTGCAATCGCCCTCGGCTTTGATACACGTCACCTTCAAATCTTTAAACACAAAATTACCTCCGTATGAATTTCAATTCAATAAATTCTCAACAATGCTTTCAGATTAGAAAAACTATTAAAGCATTTCAAATTGATTATAACAATTCTGTGTTCGATAAACAAGAATAAAGACCCGCTCGTTTTCACGAACCGGCCTTAATGAATTTGTCCTGGGCTTGTTGAGATACTTTTAATGAAAAATATGTCTAAGCGGGCTGCTATTTTCCAAATGTGGCTGTGCTTGTGAATAACGGCGTGTCGGATATGAAAGACCGACTTGAGACTTGCGGGTTTTTTCAAACGATTTCAAAAAACGTATTTCCATAATCAGCAGGATAAATAATGTCAGAGCGAATATATTAATTCCCACCAGCCACTGCTGCCCGCTGTTGAAGTAAAGAGAATAGTGGCTGCCGAAAAGAAATTTGAATCCCCACCCGCCCGAATATTTGTATATATTAAAACACGCTCCGGCAAACAGGATGTAAACCACCGAAGGTCCCGTGACAACAGGTATTTGAATGGCCTGGAAAATAGCGCTAAGCACGAGACCCAGTCTCGGTTTCACGATGATGGTCAGACCTGCTATTATCCCGAACGAAAATACCAGGATAAAGATAACGTGGAATGTCACTTCTATCTGTGTGGGCTGGTCTCTCAGAAAGCAACGTCCGATGAGGCCCAGCCCGAACAGTCCGCCGCCGATTTGGACAAGCGAGACAATTATTTTCAAGAGTTTGTTCATATATAAAAATCTCCTGTTGCTGCTATTTTAAAAATAAAAAAGCCCCGCAATAGGATTTATATCGTCAATAAATGATTACGACGTTAGCCAGCTCCCGATAACTTCCAGGTCCTTATAAAATGCAGCTTATCAGCCTTGTCTGTGCGTGTCGGAAATCCGGTAGTGGCCCGGTGTTCACGCGGGCATGTTGAGTTCTACCTATTTTGGCCGATAGAAAAGATTGCTTCGTTTAGCGCAGAAAATTCATCACCTCTGTGCACCCTGGCCTTGACGTGCATGGTGCTGTTGAGGGTTATAGGTACGGTGTACCGGATTGCGGTATCCGACGGACTCGGAGCCGTGCCGTCAACGAATCGTCCTGCGACTAATTCAACCGAGATAAGAAAATCCGAACTTGTCAGCGACGTATTCAGGCCGTGTATTGCCAGGATGTTATCACCCTGACGCAGGACACCGATATACTGTGAAATATCGAAAGCCTGCAGGCCGGCCGCCTCGTGATTACCTGAGGCATATGAATTCCATCTCGGCGTGCCGCTAACAAGGGACCTGTGAACTTCTGCCCCGTTGATATATGCGACAAAGCCGTCGTCGTACCTAACCTTAAGTGTTATAAAATCGTAGCTCCCGAGGTCCCCGTTCACATGGAAGGGAATCCGGATATAGCAGCCGGGATATTTGTTGTACATTTGCGATTCGACATCGAGTGTTATATAATTCTGGTAGCCGGAATCCCTTTCGTATCCAACGCCGCCGGGCGAGCCGGTGACAATCATCCATCCGGAGTCGTCAAAATCACCGGCACCTTTCCATGCATTGTCAACCTCGGTGGTCGGGACCAGTGCCCGCTTGGGAGTATTTTCAGCCACGAAGGTCGTATCGATTACCTGCTGTGCGGCCGTTCCCGGGATGCCGGGGTCTGTGCCGTCAAGCGTATAATAAATAGTGCCCGAGCCGTTGGGATTTGTTATAGTCAGGATGTCACCGGCAGAGATATAACCACCGTGCTGATAGGAGCCGTTGATATTAAAAACCGGGGCGTTCAAATCGAGATTGTACAGGCCGTTCTGTGCGAAGGCCTGGAATACCGGCTCCTCACGATTCGGTATGAACTGCTCGGGAACAAAATTTACTGGATATTGTGTAGTTGCCGGCAGAACAGCCGATACCTCGGCGAAAACCTCCCACCATTGAGCTAACAAATGCGATTCGGTCAAGATACCATCGTTGTGAAAATGTTTGTGAATGCGGTCGGCAAAAAGCTGTCTGAAGCCCGCGTTGGCCCTCAGAGCACGATACAGCCGGGAAACCGGATCAGACATGTGGTTCAACCCCGGAGTCGATGCCCATGTGGGAAAATCCTCGAATGCCGTCAGCTCGAAATTATTCCCGACCACCCATGTTTCGGCTAGACCTTCGGCGTCCCAGACGGAGAACCTGAATTTACCGGATTCAGATCTCTCGCGGTGAACGTCCCAGTTGTTGCCGGGCCAGTCGAAGTTGGCAATGTAGATTTCGAGGATGAGGAAGTCCACAAACGTTGGGATATCGAACCTTTCAGCGACATAATCGTATTCGGCGGAGTTTGCAAGGTTATGGCTGTCCGCATAATCGAGCAGGTCGTTCCAGGCAATCATGTCACCGTCCCGTGTTCCGGATTGGGTAATCACATCGAATTCGTTGACAGTGTCGTACCATTCCTGGAAGAATTCATCGTCGGCCCTTGCAGTGGGATTATAGAAGCCCTTGTAATCACCGTTGAGATAGAGATTGGCGAACGTTCCCGTCACCTGGACCGCCCCCATTTCCCTGAACAACCGCCTGGCCCATTCATCCTTGACGAACGGAGCGCAGGCGTCGTTGTGCCCGCCACGCAGGACGATACTCTGGAAACGATAGATATCGATGAACGGGAAGAACGGATATTCGAATCGGTTATCGCCATAGCTGTTGCGGAAGTAGAGATTAAAGCTGAACTTGTTGCTGTTCATACTCGGCCGGCCGTTCCAGCATGTCACCCAATCATCGCCTCGGGTATAACGCGGCCTTGTGTAGTCACTGCCGTGAATGCGGATGCCGCAGTCAATCTGGAGGCTGGTTTCGGTCCGCGGGTCGATGATTTCGAAGGAGACCGGACGTTCGTATTCTATCCCCCGGTGTATCGGATTGTTGTAGCTGCCCTGGCCGCTGGCGTGCCATACGCCGTCATTGTCATAATAACCGCCGACGATTGCCATGATGCCGTCCGGTTCGAAAAAGGTCGTGTCCTCGTCACCGACAAGTGACACTACCGGCATGGATTTGATAGCGTCACCGGCGTTGAATATGTAAGTATGCGTTGTTGTTCGCGAAGGTATCCAGCCGGTTTTTATCGCCGCCGCGCGAAGGCAGGTAGTCGAACTAATATGAACGGCGGTTTTATATTCCCTGCCGGTCGTCGAAGGTTGTCCGTTTTTAACAGGTTCGCTGCCGTCGGTCGTATAATATATCTGAGCATCGTCCATTGTATTTGCGATTGTAACATAGAAATCTCTGTCGTAAAAACCTCGCTCGCGGCTGAATTCGGGATTTTCAATTATACCCAGGTACGGCTCTTCATTCTCCGCACCCGGAGTCGGTTTCGCAAAATAACGCATGTCACTGCCAGCATCAGGATAACGGCCGTAAGAAATGTCGGCAGCTTGTTCGTCGAATGTAATACTGTCAATTGTTGTATCACCGTCGGAAGCGACCAATCCGATTTGCTCGCCGTCGCCGGACAGATTAAATCCTGCATGTAGCGGACCGTCACCGGTTTCACCGTCCGCCCAGATTAATAGATAACCGTTTGCCGGAACTATGGTTTCGGAGGGGGCATTATCCGGAATTTGCCACTTATCCGGCTCATCCAGATCATCCGTCAGATACATCCCGCCTATATCGATGTCTGTCCGGCCGAAATTGTGGATTTCGATCCAGTCGTCGTAATCGCCCTGCTGGTCGGTAATTCCGCGGTTGTTAGTGTTGGAAGCCATTAACTCGTTAATTACAAGCGTTGTTTCAGCCTGAGCGGAGACCACAGGACCGATCCAAAACAGAATAAGAACCAACGAAAATAGTGACAATCTTATTGTTTTATATGCTCCATCCATGATGATATTCATCTTAACATAAATATATGGAAAAATCAACATCTCAATCCGTGGATAATCATCCCAAAGAATGTGTGAGTTTTTTTAAGTTCTTTCCCTAAGCTCTAAATTTCACACAACTTTCCGCAAAATGGATAGTCAAATTTATGCTGCCTTTTTTAGACTACGGCCCTTTTAACTCTTTAGTATTATCATACCACTGCTTCCATTACTGCCGATAGTATGCGCCATTGCCGTCGACCGGATTCAAGTGCATGATGCCCTTTGCGAGTCAGCCGATAGTATTTTCGCGGCCTGCCGTTCTCTGCCGTTACTCTACGAGCTGTAAGTAGGTTCTTCCTGTGTAAACGGTGTAATGCAGCATAAACAGTACTCTCTTCGAGCTGTAGAATTCCCCGGGAACGTTTCTCCAATACTTTCACTATGGAATATGCGTAGTCCGGCTGAGACTCTAATACTGCCAACATCAGGGTCTCTATGTGACCGTCGAGAACCTGCTTGCGTAGTCTTACTATTGTATCGTTTGCTTTCACGCCGATACTCCTATAAATATCTTAAATTTCATATAACATTGTTTTTTTACACTTTATACTGCAACATGTATTATACTGTATAGTGCGTAGTATAACAAGTTATACCAATTGTACATAATAAATGCGCTTCGTCGGTCATTTTGAGCGTAGCGAAGCGGAGTCGAGAAATCTGGTCTCTAATTTGGATTTATCTGACAATTCGCTACCAGATTTCTCCACTACGGTCTGCATTTTGCAGCCCTCTGTTCGAAAAGACAATAGTGCAAATTATAATCACAATTAGTATTACAGGAAACGTCAAAGCGCAAAGGAAAGTCCCTACAATTTTCATGACAGGATTTTATTCGCTTAGCTGCTGAATCTACAGGCCGGGTGCAGGTGTGATTGCCTGCCAGTTGTTCGGATTGTCACCCGAGGCACTACCCGAGAAGGAGATGCGACCAAGAGCATCACCTGTGCCGTCAGGTGTCGCCGGCCAGGGATGATAATCGCTGTAGGTGACCTGGTCAACGATAATCCATGAATAATCCACGTCGGGCGTATCCGGAGCCAGGGATTTTTCAAGTGCAAGTCTTTCTCCGCCGTTCGATAAATTGCCCGTATAAGGACCGAATACATTCACATTAGCGGTTAAATCACAACCGTAAGCAGTCTCGAATGCCGCTAACCGGGCAGTTTCCAATTCAGGGTCAAACGGGACTACGACGATGCTTGCTCCCGAAGCCATAGAGACGCCGGATGGGAATGTATAAGAAACGGCGTTGTCAAGGCGCCATGTACCATCTGCATTGTAAAGTTGTACTGTCGAACCGGCAGGATTGTAAAGTTCTATATATTCGTCATTGTCACTACCTTCTTCGGGATGGTACATTAACTCACTTATAACAACATGTTCGTTCGGCGTCGCATTGGGAAAGTCACGTGTCCCTGTCATGCTGAACCAGTAATCCCCTCCGTCGGGATACCTGCCGAGCGAAATATTATTTTCCTGACCCTTGAACTTAACGCAGTCAACCACGCGGTTAGCGCTACTGATGCCGGGCAGGTACGACAGGAAGATATTTTCGCCGGCCGTACTCAAACCAAAACCGCTTGTAATCGGATTATGAAAACCTGTAACCTCATCGTAGCTTATAAAGCCACCTGAAAAAAGGGCCATCGATGAAAGTCGATATTTCTTCAATTCTCCGGGATCGTCACTAAGATACCAATCGCCGTCCAGATTGACGGTTGAGTCCGATGCATTATAAAGCTCAATCCAGTCATTGGAATTAAAGTCCGGATGCTGAGGATTGGAGTAATCCGTATTCGCTATGAACTCATTAATAACGACTGTCTTCGCCGGTACTGCCGGGTCTTCCGATCCGGGTGAGCCGTTAATATATGAGCTTGCCCGCCAGTTACCCGAGTAATTCAATATTCCCGCCTGCTGGTCTTCCATAGACCACCAGTTCTTCGGTACAAGTGAGTGCCCTGCCCCGTCGGCTGCCTGCGGCCAGCCGTAACCGTCAGAGTAGGTGAAGTTTATCACAACTCCGTTCCATGAATCGGATATTTCGATGTCTTCTCCGCCGTTGGCGAAGTTTCCATCGTAGGTGCCGGCGATTCGGCTCGAAAGGCCTGTACCGTAGCGTGACTCAAATGCAGTCTGATTGCCGACCACAAGAACGAATTCACCGGGTCCGAGACTTATCACATTACTGCCTGCAAATGAAAAGTCAACTCCCTCCGTAATCGAAACCGTGCTAAGGTCAAGTGTCTTTGTTGTGCTTGTGTTCTTTAGTTCGATAAACTCGAATTCATCGTTATCGTAAGTTCCATCCGCATCGGCTGCGGGGTTATACATAAGCTCACTTACGCGAAGGTAGTTTAGGATGTCGGCTCCTATCGCTTCGCCCGTGACAAACTCGATCGGCTCCGACCAGTGACTCCACCTATCGGTATTATCTTTCATACTGCTGCGAACACGATAGGTTCTGTCTGCCCTGACTACATTGCCGGGTATTTGTATATCAAGCTCAGCCGGATTTGTTATTTCATTGCTTTCCCACGCAGCATTAAGCTCGTACTTGCTTTTTCCGAGAGGCGGAACGACGGCAGGTTCGACAGGTTCCCCGCTCAACATAGTCACAGAGACATCGATCGAGAAGTCGCTGCTTGTGGTTGTTGTCTGCAGGGCATGAACGGCAATCACGTTCGTACCGTTAACAAGATAATCATAAGGGCCCCGCAGCGTGACTTCTTCATAACCGGCCGCCTCGTGGTCGGAGACGCCGGTCAGACTGTCATGGAATTTATCCCCATTGCTGCAGTACATTCTCCTGACCTCGGTGCCGTTAATCCAGATGATGCAGCCGTCATCTATATATACGTGAAGTTTTAATATCTGCACCTGGTCTTTATCTGTTATATCGAATGTATTTCTGAGATAAACCGTATAATAAGTCTGATACATATCATCCAGAACAGTGAAGTCGTCGTTATCCGAATAGCCGATACTGGTTTGGCCGATGGGCCAGTCCTCGTCATTGAAACCCGGCTGCCTCCAACGGTCGATCGGATTGGTGGGTTCGGCGGTTCCTTTGAAATATCTCCAGTAGCTATTTTTTTCCAGCAGGATAATTTCGTCCGAGGCATCGGCAGGCTCGGGGCTGTAGTTCAAATCATATTCCGCAATCCGCCATTTCATCGCGGCAAATGTCCCCGAACCCTGCGGGTCGCTGAACGCGCTGGTCCTGAACCGAAGGTCATTTAGCGGATAGTCAACGGCACCGATATAGCTGATAGTCGGAGTATAAGGGATATTAGTCGAATCACCATCCTCATCGGCGAGGGAATCGAGATTATTCGAAGTGCCGGGCCAATAAAAACCTCCACGAAAATTGCCGGCGGTCCAGGCAAACTGCTCCATAAGTGCGATGTTTTCCTCCAGTGTACCATTGTCCATTGGCGTCCCTGGAGTCGGATCCAGCCGCCATCGATCCCTGTCGGCCGGCACAAAATCCTCTATAAACGCCACCAATTGGTCCAACATGCCGTTGATTACTTCCGGCTGCCAATGCAGGTCCCGGAATTCCCTGATATAATTGCGGTATTCCTGTTTCAAGGGAGATTTTTCCGGATCGATTGGATATTGTGTAAAGACATGGTCAATATAACTCTGGTCGTAAATCGCTCCCTTGGCATGGTCGATACCGTAATTGAAATAAGGTCCCCATGAATCATCCACATCGAACGGCAGAAACTGTACTTTCCCGAAATAGTTGTTCTCAGAAGTATAATCCGGATAGAAGTACCAGGCCAGATTCTTGACACAATGAGTGCACGTAGCTCCGGTGAATACATCGAAGCTCCTTATGGATTCGATAACAGTATGGTAACGGTACCATTCGTCGCAATCCAAATGATTACGAATAAAATCAGGGGAAGCCTCGTAGGTCAGGTTCCAGCGGATGTTTTCATAGTCCGAAGCATCATCGACGGCGAATTCTCCCTGATAGCGCAGTTGGTCAAGACCACCATAAATTTTGTCCGACAGTTTATACAAATTTCCCATAGGTAGTCCCAGCCGTTCAAGGAACGCACCGTCGTAGTTTTCGAAGGCGAGATGGAGTCCCCAGAAATCACCTTCGTATTGGCCATAGGTGCCCGAGGGAGCCTCTTCGGTACCATCCACCACGCGTAAATGTATCCACCAGGCCTTGTATGCGGGAACATCGGCAGCTTCGAACAGCAGCATATCTATGATTTCGTTAATCCCGTAGGGGTAGCGGTTATAGCTGCTCCATACAATCTGATTACCAAACATTTTGCCTGTATTCAGATTCTGCCATTTGGAAGGAAATTTATTACCAAAAAGATCACGTGCCTGAAAATAGTTGCCGCGATTGAAGCGGAGTTTCATCGAACGCTTCCCGGCAAAATTACCGGATTGCTCGGCATAATTATACCGTCCGTTCCCGCCCCGCAAACGGTATCCGATGTGATCGTACACATGGCCTTCATAGATAAGTGCGCCTTCCCAGTTGTACGCTCTACCTGCATACTGATAATTCATATTCGAAGTGGCCTGGCGAATACGATCGGCCGGATTGTATCCATTGCACTGATAGAAATCATCTTCACGTGTAATAAGGGTGTAAACAGGTATCGAAGTCAATATCCGGGAGCTATAGACATGGCCGGGTCCTTCCGGGTGCACCGAGTCCCTGCCGGCCACGTAGTCCGGTACACCGTCATATACATAATATGCAAAATTCAGCGATGGGTCATCGGCGTACGGCACCCGGATAAGATCGCCGGTATTATCTTCGGTTTCAATGCGGTAACGCATAAGAGTTCGATTATTTTGGCCGGGAACAACGACGGTATAAACATCATCTCCTGCAATAACATCTTGTCCTGTGCCGTCATCCACCATAGTTAACCGGTTCCAGTTGTTTGGATTCTCAAAGTCCGGATTGACGGGCTGGCTTTGGAACGGATCTGAAATTAACAGAGATATTGGTGACACGGGCAGATAAGCCGGGATATATGAACCGGGCCGGACCACCTGATATTTTAATGTAACCTGTTTGACACCGTCGGGATCCGTTACTTTGGCAGTAATCACTACAGCTTCGCCTGATAGCGGCTGTTTGGGTTCATGGTTCACCTGGCGAATCTGCGGTGGGACATTCGTTGTATATGCACTGTTTTGGAGACCGGGTGTGGGGATACCGAACGCCGATTCCGGACGGTCCACATCTTCATGATAGCCCGAACTGCGCCAGCTTCCGGCCAGGTTGTTGTCCAGAGACGGATTGAGCAATTCCATAGATGCGCCTTCGCCGTTTGCTGCAATAGGCCAGGGAAAATCACTGTCGTAGTCAACCTCGTCTATCATTTCACCGGCGGTATTGTATAGAACGATACGCTCGCCATCATTACTTAGCTTACCCTCGAAAAGCCCAAAACCTGTAACGCGGAATTTAGTCCGGCACGCGTCCGGATTTTCACAAACGACGATATAGCCATTCGCTGCTATCAGGGTCCTGTCGGGAAAGACGTATGTTACTCCACTGAAATACCAGCCCGAAATATTTACCGGCCCTGTGGAAGGATTATATAGTTCTATAAACTCCACGGCCTCCTTGTTATTGTTGGGGTGGTAGTGAATCTCATTTATTACTACCTGTGGAGTCGCATCTGCGCGGATTACAGAAGTGAAAAATACAGTAAATAACAACAGTAGAGCTAATTTTTGCATAATCTAACAGTCCTATAATTAATTCTTTTTCCTATTTTAACACGTCACGATAGTAAAGTCAATGATTAAGGATTTATGCACGCAAATACGGTAAATCTGCAGAATAGCATTTATTTATATTTTCGGCACAGGAAGCTCTTGTCACCAGATAAATGAATTGTTGTGACTTACTCCGCTAATATCTCTAAGAAATAAAATGTTTTTGTAATTCCTTGTTTAATCGCTGTTTTCAAGAGTGGTTGCATCAAGCCTGTCTTTTTGACGTCCTGTGGCTTTTTTATTCATGATAGGAATTGCGACATCTCTTTGTAATCTCCGTTCAGCATCCTGCCGATTCCCTATCGACCAGAGTTCCTGAGTTAATTCCCAGATCATTCCGACTCGCTGCGCCTGTGTACCGACAACAAACGAGTCTTCTTGGTGAGCTAACATTGTAAGTTTCACATGGTTTTTATCAAGCTTCATATTGTTATTATAATATAGTTTATTTTATAAGTAAATAGCTGGTGTTAATTGCAGATAATTTGTTGCCTAATTGTTACGTTAGATTAAATCGATAGGTATAAATAACTTGAGCGTTAATATCTGTAAGCAGAGAATACGAGTCAATTCAACTTATTTGTCCCGGCGGCGCCTCGGTTTGCTCAGGCGGTTGATCTTTATCAATAACTCATTGCGACCCTGCTGTTGCAGAAATTCACCGATGAGTTTTTTGTTTCGCGGCTGATAGTAATGCAGAAGTGCCGCCTGGAGGCGTTTTTCCCTACGTGATTTCGGGATATGAATTTTTCGCCCTTTGGCATCCTTGCCGGTGATGTACATTGCCGTCGATAGTGTCATGGGGCTTGGGACAAAATCCTGCACCTGCCGTGGTCGCCACGAGCGCCGGACGAGGTATTCGGTTAGTTGCAGTGCATCTTCGGGACGGCAGCCGGGATGGGCGCTGATAAAGTACGGAACGAGATAGGCCTCTTTTCCCGCTCGACGACATGCCTCGGCAAATCGCTGCTCGAACTGCTCGAATATCTCGAATGGCGGCTTGCCCATCAAATCCAGCACATGCCGACAGTAATGTTCCGGGGCCACCTTCAAATGTCCCCCGACAAAGTGCCGGGTAAGCATATCGATATATTCGGGACTTTCCAGCGCGATATCGTGCCGGATGCCGGAAGCGACAAAGACATTTACTTTCTTAGGTAAACTACCGCCCCACCGAATAAAGGCCTCCATCATCTCGAGCATCGGTCTATGGTCGAGCCTGACCTGCTTACATACCGATGGTGACAAACAGCCGGAACGTGAACATATCTGTTCCTGCGAACATTCCATTCCGTACATGTTGGCGGTTGGGCCGCCTATGTCCTCGATTGTGCCGCGAAACTGTGGGTGTCGGTGGATTGTATCGGCCTCGTTCAATAACGAATCCAGCGACCGTGAGCTGATTTGCTTTCCCTGATGGCAGCCAATGGAACAGAACGAGCAGCCGCCGAAACAGCCGCGATGCGTTGTTATGGAAAACTTTACGGGTATCAGTGCCGGGACGCCGCCGGCGCCGTCGTAACGCGGATGCCAGCAGCGCGAGAACGGCATATCATATAGGGTGTCAAGCTCTTCGCAGCTCAATGGCTCGCCTGGCGGCAGGACGACTATTGTGCCGGGATCCTGCTCCTGAACAATCGGCAGCCCGCGCGGATAGGCCTGGGCCTGATACTTTAGATGTGCGTCCATAACCAGCGAGGAATCAGTCTGTTGTTGGCTTAGTGACGGCAGGCGGACTGAGTTTTCGGGTATTGTGATTCCTTTCCGGGCAACATAGGTCGTCCCCGGTATGTCGGTCAATTCATGTATGGATTTTCCCGTATCCAGTCGTCGAGCGATTTCGGCAATAGCTTTCTCCGCCATGCCGTAAACCAAAAGGTCCGCCTTTGCATCGATAAGGACGGAGCGTTTGAGCCGGTCCTCAATATAATCGTAATGCACCAATCGGCGAAGGCCCGCCTCTAAGCCGCCGAGGATAATCGGCACATCCGGATAGGCCTCCCTCGCCCTGGCTGAGTACACCAGCAGAGGCCGGGACGGACGCAGTTCCTTCGCTCCGCCGGGGCTATAAACATCCTGCCTCCGGCGGTTTCCCAACGAGGCGTAATCATTCAGACGTGAATCAATGCAGCCGCTCGTTATTCCCCAGAACAGACGCGGCCGACCAAGTGCACGGAACGGCTCGGCGCTTCGCCAGTCGGGCTGGGCAAGGATTGCTACGCGGTAGCCGAGCTTTTCAAGCCATCTTCCTATTAATGCCGCGCCGAACGAAGGATGGTCAACGTATGCATCGCCTGTAATCAGGATAATATCCGCCTGGTCCCAACCACACTGTCGAAGCTCTTCGAGCGTAGTCGGCAAAAATTTACACGGATGAACATTGTTTACAGTCATTCGCACATTATACCACTATCAGGGAATTATTGTTCGGAATTTGATATCTCAATCCGGCTATTTTCAGGTGTTTTACCTCTAAGAAAGCTGGTTGTTAAAAAGAACAAAAAAATTTCTTAAAAAAATAAAAAATCCCTTGCAAAAGAAAATACCAGCCGGTATATTATACTTTATAATATAAAGTACTTTATTTTATAGGAGATAATCATGGATAAAGAAAATTCAATAGAGGATATGAATAAAATCCAGATAAATGATCCAACTGCTCTTACCGATGACATCAAATTTATACGCTCGGTGATTGATAAAACTTCTCGGGCATTTCCTCCGGGATCGCCGGTGATAATTGCCTGGGGTTTGATTTTTTTGACAGGTTTATTTCTGACGCAATATTGTCTGGCAAAATCCCAGCTCGAAGAATTTATTCAGCCTATGTGGATAATACTATGGGTAATCGGAGCTTTTGTGGGAATCTTTAACGGCCTTAGGTGCGAAATACGCGAGAGGAAGACCGGCCACATTTCTCGGCTATCAAACCAAATTGGCTTAATATGGTATATTCTACTTCTTAATGGAACTATCTGGGCTTCACTGGAGCTGTTTGAGCACTCTTTTGGAAATCCGGCTTTTCTCTGGGCCGGAATTTTCGGCTTCGGTCTTTCTTTCATGGGAATACTGTCTTCAAAGGAGTGGTTGTTTGGCGGGATAGCAATATTTGTCGGTATAATAGCGGCAAGTTTCATAGAATCCTATGCGTATGTAATATTAGGTATGGTAACAGGTCTTGGCTGTATTATCCCCGCAATAATCGCCCAGAGAAATTATCGTAAACAGGAGAAAAGCTATGAATAGAGAATATTCACAAGATGATTCGAGTCAAGCAAAAATAAAAGGTCCCGATATTGCCGCCGATGATATCAAGTTCATGCGGCAGGCGGTGGAAAAGACATACAAACAGGTTAATCCCGACACTCATACGATGGTTATGTGGGGGCTGGTATGTATGATTTGTTATTTTGCAATACATTTCCTCAAACAATCCCAGCTTTCCGGGTGGATCTTGCCGGTTTTTCTGACTTTGATGGCGTTTGGACTTTTCTATATCTTTATTACCTGGCTATTGGTAAGCAGACGTGACAAAAATGCCGGTTTCATCCCCCTTCTAAGAGAACAACTTACCTGGGTATGGATTATTATTATGGTCATGCATGGTCTTACCTGGAGTATATTAGGTACGGTATTCAATAGATATTACGCCGGAGACCCGGGATTTCTTTTAGCAATATTAATTAGTATTGCTCTGTGCGTAACCGGTATTTTTCACAAGAAGGAATGGCTTTACGGCGGAATGTTAATCTTTGCAGGGTTGCTGCTGGCATTTTTTATAAAAGATAACGGCTATATTATACTCGGCCTGGCAACAGGAGCAGGATTAATTATACCGGCTATAATCGTGCAAAGGAATTACCGTAAACAGGAAGAAGAAAATGCCTAAGCCTGATCAGTCGCAATTCGATGAGTTAATATTATCCAAAACTCGGTTAGGGATAATCTCCGCCCTTATAGGCGGTGACACTCTGGAATTTACATACTTGCGGAATCTTCTGAATCTTTCCGACGGAAATCTCAGCGTCCAGATTCGCAAGCTGGAAGAAGCGGGCTATATTAAAGTTAAAAAAGCTTTTGTCGAACGTAAGCCGAAAACATTCTGCAGAATTACCGCCAAGGGACAAAGAGCGATAAAAAATCTGATTGGCAAACTCGAAGAGATGGTCGAATAATTTGCAGAAAATATTTCTTATGTGCCGTATGAGTACCGAGCTTGGAATTTTTACTTGGTCTAATCCAATATTTTACGCACGAATTGCTTCAGGGATGGTAATTCCTTTTCAATAATGTTCCAGACCCGTTCTATATCCACACCGAGATAATCGTTGACGAGGATATTACGAAAACCGGCTATTTTGTACCAGTCAATTTCGGGTTCGTTTTCCTTTATGCCATCGGAAAGACGCTGTGTCGATTCTGTCATAACCTGGAGATTCCTGATGACAGCATCCTGCATAAGAGTTGAGTTCATAAATGTATTTTTATCAATTCCACTTATATAGGATTCTATACGTTCGATACACTCAGAAATATGAATCAGATATAGTTTGTCGTCTTTCATAAGGACTTGGCTTCGTTAAGGATTTTATCCTTGATATACCAATGAAGGCCGTTTTCAGTTACAACATCAACTTTGCGCTGGAGCAGTTCCTGTAAGTCCATTAACAACCCACCGAGATCGAACAGAGTTCTTCCGTCTTCGAGTTCAACAAGAAAATCGACGTCACTTTTTTCATCTGCCAAACCGTTGGCTACAGAACCGAAAACACGTACGTTATAAGCTCCGTATTTTGCCGCAAGCGATAATATCTGTTCTCTACGATTAGCAAGAATTTCTTTTATACCCATGAAATAGAGTGTAATTAATATGCTAATTTATGTCAAAAGTATTTCACAGAAATATATTTGCAATCCAGCATTGCTCCTACTTGCTTTTGTATAATTGTGGGTGAGACACAATCGATGGATTATTATATATCTTGGGCTTTATAGATGTCGGTCTTTCGCCTGGTTAACGGCCGTAACAGGTCTGGATGAGTTACCTGGTTCAGATCGACCATGCGAACGCTGCGGCTGAACATCTCTTCAAGCTCTTTGAGCAATGCAAAGTAGCTCATGGCGTGCTGCTTTTTGTCTAATGGGAAAAATTCCACGAGCAAATTTATCCCGGGCTCTTCGCTGCCGCCGTCCTCCTGGCTCATGCTCGATGAGCCATGCAAGCCGAGATACTTCACATTATGCTTTTTGCAGATTTCGGCTATTTCTTCGTTGTAATCTTGGTTACTTTCAATCATCATTTTGCTATTGTTGTTCCGATATTCAGACTTCCCGGATTTTATTCAAATTATTCATCAACAACTGTGAAGACAACCGCTTCTGATAATCCGCCTTTTATATTTAGGCCGTTGATGCCCCGCACACGAAGTGTATGCTGTCCCTCTGCCAACTCGACTGTCTTTTGTGTTGTGGCTTCGTTGGTAACCTGATCGTCAATTTCCAACTCATATCCGGTAATTCCTGAGGCATGTGAAACTTGCGTCCAGGATATCGAGGCCGGATTATTAACAGTATCTCCATAAACAGGCGAAAGAATGTCCGGTATAGGAGGCTGCGATTGGGCGGCGAAATCAGGCATGTTATTCGGCATGGAAACCTGGCCATTGATGATTTTCGTTCCGAAGCCGGTCAGGAGTAAATAAAAATCAGACGGCAGTCCTTCCAGTGTCAGGAAATAATGATTGACCGGGATGTCATTAGTCACCTTAAATACTGCCGTCCCCTCGTCGATTTCATCGAACATTGCTATATATACCGCCTCGGCTCCGATACTTTTGGCGACGAGAAATTGCTGCCACATAAAATTCCCTTTGAGCCGGGATTTGGTAGTCGTACCGGGAGTTTGGTTCTGTAGATTGTCCCAACCGAAACCGGGATAAATCAATGGCATATACAATACATCCGACGAATCCATCTCATATTTATCTTCGCGCCAATAACCGGTAGAGGCATAGCTCCCCGAGTAATTTCCGACATTCCATGGAATCCAAGCATCCATACGGCGAAACACTTCCGGCCAGCCGGTATCGGTTTCCGAACGCCACCACCATTGACCCGAACCGACGACGAAGGCTTTATATGGACCTTCATTCTGGAAAATGTCCAGAACCTGGTTGCCAAGAGAAGCGGCGAATCTATCGCTAAAAAAACCAAATATACCGACTACCGGCTTGCCGTCGTGATGAAGATACCTGTCGTCTTCGGTGATTTTCATGGTATCAACCAAATAATGCCAATCGCTTCTTATCTTTGCAACATTTTCGTCTCCTGACATGTCATACATAACAAAATAAGTTCGCCCTGTTCGATTGGCGGCTTCACGGGCATAACCCGGAATCCGGTAAGACTCACGCGGGTGACTGTAATTGAGACCGCTAACAAATCGCTGCACGGCGACACCATCTATTCCATAACTTTCCATCCATTGAAAATGACGAATCACGGTTTTTTTGTTTACCGAACTAAAAAGAAAAGCCTGGTCGCCGTTGGAATACGTCCATCCGGGCACCGGGTATTTTTCCGCATCCGAATATTCCGACATGTCCGGCCACATCTCGATAGTTAAATCGGAGAAATCACCGTGTACATAGTGCACCCAGCCCTGCCCGCTCGGATCGCCTCCGGCACGGAACCATCCCTGATAACCGCATATAACTTTGCCGGTCAAAGTATTTGCATCGACCGGATTATCACCAATGTACTCAGGGCCGGTATAGGGAGAAATCCAGTCCTCATTATTTTTCTCTTCGAATAGCGGCGTCGGTTCCAGAAAGACAGTAGCCGAGATAATGTTCATTGCAAACGAACCATCACACCACAAGCGAAGGTCTGATTGCAGATTCTGTGCATTCCTGAAATCGGCATTTGTTAATTCAAACACCGCCGTTCTGTCCCGGCCCGTATCCAGTACGAAGTTTTCATAACCTGTCGAGGCCATTTTGTAATTTTCAGAGGTTGAATTGTATTGCACTCCAATTACGCCATATCCGATATCTTTGTATGTAATTTCCAGATACACTGTTCGTTGACGTACTTGCTGTGCACATCTGAAATACATGTAATATTGATACGAACCGTTGCTTCCGACGGTGCGATACACTGTAGTACCATCGATATTAATAGTTTCAAAAACGCCATCGGCCCCGGAAACCGGTTGCAGAAGATATCCGTTATTGCTGTATGCGCATTGAGGAGTGGCTATATTGAGAAAGAAGCAAAATAATATGATTTTTACGCGAGTAAATGTTTTGCGGTTAAACATAACTTCCTCCCTGTTCTTTTTTATTCATTATACTATCTTGGAGTTTTTTTTCAAATTCGTTTAGCCGTAGTCGCCACGACTACGGCCGACCCCCGGACTGGTCCGGGGGCTAACCCAAACTCATCCTGAGCGGAGTCGAAGGATTGGCTTTGTTTTTATCTCGGCAAAATCCTTAAATTTGTTGGATTTTTTATAATCCTTTTATTTCAAAGAGCTTATGTTATTTTGCCTAATTTGAAATTGGGTTTGTTTTTTCAAATTTGCTTAAAATTTCGTACGTATTCTTTCGTAGAATGAAATTTTCTCGGTTTATAGCGCATTATATTGATTTATAAAGAGTTACGTTAATTCGATAGTTAATTCCCCCCAATTCTTACGATGCAAGATGGACGATTGACAAAAGACGATTGATTTTTCGCTCTCCGCTAAACGATATACGATATACTACATACTAAACGTCTTATATAATTCTACCCAAAAATCCCCTTAATACAACGAAAAAACGCGATTTTAACCGAAAAATGTCCATGATTTATCTCCCGCTGTTATCAAAGGACAAAACTATAGAGGAAACAAGTAAACGTATTGGCTTATTATGATCGTTTTTTATTTTCGAAAAAGGCAAAGGTCGGTTGGTTTTCCAACCAGTCTTTATAAGCTTGTGCTGAGCTTGCCGAAATATCCTGGCGATGATCAGATTTTACCTAAAATAATAGGATTTCTATACAAAAATTGTATTTTAAATAATTAAATTAGGTAGACCCTCAACGAATTTATCTTTAAATTGTTTCCACTCCTCCTCTTGCTTTTCATTATTGGCAGTTGATATCCCGTATGTCATCCCTCTAAGTAAATACAATCCATCTGGAAAACGTACTGGACAGCATGAATGAAGGAAAATACCTCTGACTTTTTCGTTTTGAACATCCTTTAGTACGCTATATGTTGTCCGTCTCATTTCACGTATCCACCATTCCTTAACTATCCGTTCATCCCCATTTGTAAATATATTATAATTCTGTGGATTCATCGCTATTGTCACTTCTACAAAAATAATTCCAGGCAGATTTGATTGATGTATCTGGGTTTTTCCTTCAACTAATCGTGTTTTAACTTTCGACAAATTTTTTATACGTTTAACAGCGATTCCATATTTCTTGCCATTAAATTTACAAGTAACATCAGGTTCCTCAAATAAAGGATTCATTCCTGCATTCCTGCAAACAGCAAATACAAAGGCTTCTGCTTGAGCGTTTCGACCTGGGCTATATAACTTATCATTTTGTGGAAAGACTGAATCTTTTATTATTTGCTTAAGTACAGGTCCGTAGTTAGCCTTTTGTACATCATTATTTATTTGTTCAAATATAAATTCAAGTTGTCTTAAATCCCTTTGAGCTTCTATTGCTATATCAAAATTAGGGTCATCTTCAAGTATTAAACCGCGAGAAGTAACATTCTCGTTACATACAGATTTATACATTTGTATAAACCTTGAATTTTCAGGTACGTCAATGCCGAAGGATTTAAAGCTATCAATCACATATTTTGCTGATTCCGATAATGGTCTTGACATGCTGGTTTTTCCCTATGCTCTATTATAATTGAAAAGGTAAGATAAGCTATACAGCGCAAACCTGTTATATTTAAATTTTTGGTTCCCACTTAGCCAGAGGTCCACGCACCTTAGAACATTCCCAACCGTTCAAACCAAACCAATCATTAGAGATAACTCGTTGCAAATAACCACTCGGACATACCCATACGAACAATCTGGGAATCCAAGGCATAGATAAGTTAATAAGCCACTTTACAGGACCGTGTTGTTTGCGTTCACGCTCACTTGAAAAATCCCCAATAAGTACCTCAAATTCTCGCGTATCCCAAAACTCCAAATACCAATCCCTAAAACATCCCTTAAAATTTGTACTGGAGAGACCACGAGCTAACCCCTGCTTGAACTTAACCTCACGCTCAGCCCAAGCCTTTTCCTGTTTTTGGGAATCTTTGCACCAATCAAATGCATGAGATAGGTGCAAAAAATCGATCCTATGCGTTATATAGATAGTAAACTCAGAATCCATTTCCAGACAAAGCACAGTGAGAACGCCATAAGGAAGCACTTTCGATCCAGCTTTCACTTTATTACTTTCTATAGTTGCGAACCTTGTAAAATTAATTACACGCAAAAGACCACTTGTGTTATGAGTCTGAAGCTCCTTCCATGAGATGTCTCTACCGATTACCATAGAGGTGGTGAGATTTTCTGCCAATTTCGTTGTCCTTAAAAAGATAAAATCTATACTTACTCAATATATCGGTTGAATCTAAGGCTACCTTAACAATTTTAAGAAGTGAGTTTGGAACGTTAAAAACCTAAAAGATTCCGATATGGGTTCGTATCTGCGCAAAGGAAAAGGCCGGCTGTTTTTCACAACCGGCCTTTATAAATCCTGGCGATGACCTACTCTCACCCGTAAGGACTACCATCGGCCTGAACGAGCTTAGCTTCTGAGTTCGGAATGGGATCAGGCGTTTCCCCGTCAGTAAAGTCACCAGGAAGTTCGTTTTCCGCCTTCGTCAAGACTACGGCGGATTAATTCAAAAATTAAAGAGCAAAATGACAAGTTATGCAGACGCGTACATGAGCACACAACCAAGTTCAACCAAGGATTGATATGGTCAAGTAATCGAGCGTTAGTACCGGTTAGCTGAGATAATTTCTTATCTTACACACCCGGCCTATCAACCTGGTAGTCTTCCAGGGCTCTCTCTGCCGCACCTATTTCCAACCAGTAAGACTGTTCTGTATACGTTCGTATAGTTGTCGTTTGCTACGTCCTTCGTACTTAAGTCGTCTCTCTCGTATTCGGGCATCTTGTTCGCTGGCAAAAGCTTCATAATATGCAAGCTTCCAATTACCCGTCTTTGTAAACTTTGCCCCTTTACCTTCCTGATGCTGTTTGACTCTTTGTTTTAAATCTTTGGTAAAGCCAACATAAGTTTTTTTCGTTTCGACTTCAACTAATACATATACGTAATACATAGTTTTCTCACTGAGCAGAAATAGGTGCGGCAATGGAATCCTAATCTTGGAGGGGGCTTCCCACTTAGATGCTTTCAGCGGTTATCCTTTCCCGACGTAGCTACCCGGCGGTGCCCCTAGCGGGACAACCGGTACACCAGCGGTCAGTGCTTCCTAATCCTCTCGTACTAAGGAAACATCTCCTCAAGATTCCTGCGCCCACGGCAGATAGGGACCGACCTGGCTCGCGCCGGTCTGAACCCAGCTCGCGTACCACTTTAATGGGCGAACAGCCCAACCCTTGGGACCGCCTTCAGCCCCAGGATGTGATGAGCCGACATCGAGGTGCCAAACCTCCCCGCCGCTATGAACGCTCGGGGGAGATAAGCCTGTTATCCCCGGAGTACCTTTTGTCTGTTGAGCGATGACCCTTCCACACAGAATCACCGGATCATTAGGTCCTGCTTTCGCATCTGCTCGACTAATGAGTCTCGCAGTTAAGCACACTTGTACCCTTATGCTCTCCACGTGGTTGCCAACCACGCCGAGTGTACCTTTGAACTCCTCCGTTACCTTTTAGGAGGAGACCGCCCCAGTCAAACTGCCCACCTAGCACTGTTCGACGCCCGGATTCACGGGTCGCCGTTAGGTGACTAACATAGCAAGGGTGGTATTTCAAGGTTGGCTCAGCCCTGACCGAAATCAGGACTTCAACGCCTCCCACCTATCCTACGCAAGATATGACAGGCATCAATACCAGGCTACAGTTAAGGTTCACGGGGTCTTTCCGTCTTGCCGCGGGTATGTGGTATCTTCACCACATCTACAATTTCACCGAGTCCGTCCTCGAGACACTGCTCCAGTCGTTACGCGGTTCATGCACGTCGGAACTTACCCGACAAGGAACTTCGCTACCTTAGGACCGTCATAGTTACGGCCGCCGTTTACCGGGGCTTCGGTTAGGAGCTTCACCCCCCGAAGAGGGTTAACCCATCCCCTTAACCTTCCGGCACCGAGCACGCGTCATTCTGTATACATCCTCTTTAAGAGTTAGCACAGAACTATGTTTTTGGTAAACAGTCGCCAGAGCCACTTTCCTGCGGCCTCAGCATGTGCTCAATCGAAACCAAGCACATCTGGAGGCACCCCTTATTGCAAACTTACGGGGTCAAATTGCCGAGTTCCTTAAGGACGGTTCTCTCGAGCGCCTTAGGATATTCTCCTCGCCTACCTGTGTCAGTTTTAGTACGGATATGCACCG
>Ga0315543_1000070_pt1 | contig 120760 bp, 107 predicted proteins | sample SalMarSW160210MG_2_FD_203098 | JGI IMG/M metagenome (GOLD analysis project Ga0315543, IMG submission 203098) | Salt marsh sediment microbial communities from the Plum Island Ecosystem LTER, Massachusetts, United States - Salt Marsh Sediment SW1601-210 ...
GGAATTATGCCAGATAAATATTAGATTGTTATTAAGGTTACATTAGATTTTCATTTATTTTCCGGAAAAGGGCAGGGTGAAATTGAAACGGCTGCCTTTCCCCGGTTCGCTTTCTGCCTTAATCTCGCCTCCGTGTGCTTCAACCAGGCGTCTGGCGATAGTAAGCCCCAGGCCGTTGCCGCCGGTTGCCCGGGTGCGTGATTTATCCACCCGGTAAAACCGCTCGAAAATATAGGGCAGGTCTCCGACGGGTATACCTTCACCGGTATCGGTCACGCTTACCTCTATAAATTCGGCTCGTTTTTGGGCTGAAACTTCGATGGAGTCGCCCGGAGAAGTCGCGGTTATAGCGTTCTCAAGAAGAATACGCAATACCTGGCTTATCCGGTGAGTGTCCATACTGACCGTAGGCAGCTTCCCGGGTAGCGTGGTGGATATCTTCACGCCCTTTGCTGCTGCTTTTGCCTGCATCATCTCTATTGTCTGAGCGATGATATCGGTTATATCTCCCGACTGAAATACCAGCTTCAGTTCACCCGCCTCGGCAAGGCTGAGCTCCTGGAGGTCATCGACAAGGCGGGAGAGGAGAGTAGCTTCTTCATCCAGCTTGCGGATAGTGTCTGCATCCGCACTGACCACGCCGTCACGGGTCGCTTCCAGGTAACCCTTTATATTGGAGAGGGGAGTTCTGAGCTCATGGGCGATATCCGCTACCATGTTTTTCCTCAGTTCCTCGGCGTGTTCCAGATTATCAGCCATAGTATTGAAGGTATTGGCGAGTTCGCCGAGTTCACTCTTATCCTTCACCTCTACTCTCTGCGTGAAGTCACCGCCGCCGAGTCGTCTGGCGGCATTGGTGAGTGCTTTTACGGGCGAAAGTATCCGCCTCGAAAGGAAAGAGGTTATTATCAGAGCGATAACAACCGCAATCAGGCCTCCCCAGAGGAAATACCGCCCTATAGCCCCGAATAGTAGCTGGAGTGACTCTAAACTCAGTTCCGAAGATGATTTCGGGGTGACATATAGAATGCCTATCGTGCCGGTCTGAAACGGAAGTGATAGGGTTCTGCCGGGTGATTTGGTGGTATATCGGTCGGATAGATTACCCGCGGAATCGGCAACAACTGTCCCTTCGGCATCGGTGAGGACAATCCGCTGGTCGTAAAGGTTTCCCCACTGGACGATGAGCGGTTGGATCCCGCTCCATTCCCTGTTGCTGAAATAAAAGCGTGATAGCTCTGCCTCCATCTTGAGAGACCGGAGCTGGTCTACCCGCGCACCGTAGCGGCGGATTTCATCCTTTGTAGACTCATTTACGAAAAACAGGACCGCCCCTATGGTAACCAGTATTACCAGGGTAAAAGCCATAAGGAGGCGGAATTGTAGTTTACCCGTCATCTGACACCTCAGAAAGTCTGTAGCCGGCCCCGTATACCGTCTTGATGTAAACGGGATGAGCCGGGTCAGACTCGAGCTTCCGGCGCAGGTTGAGGATATGGACGTCTATAGTGCGGTCGAAGCCTTCGAATCCGTAACCGAGGGCTTTATCGATAAGCTCGGCACGACTGAAAACTCTGCCCGGTTCTTTTATCAGGACTCCAAGCAACTTGAATTCCATCTCTGTCAGACCCAGAGATTTGCCGTTAACAGACGCTTCGTGTTTCAGGAAGTTAATGAAAATATCGCCGTACTCGATTACATCGGGACCGCGTTCGCCCGGCAGGCGCCTGAGGACTGTCCGCACCCTTGCTGCAAGCTCTCGCGGGCTGAAAGGTTTGGTCACGTAATCATCGGCGCCCAGCTCCAGACCGGCCAGTTTGTCCTCGTCGGTAGTCCTGGCGGTTAGCATGATAATCGGTACATCGGACTCCGCTCTGATGGTGCGGCATACTTCGAGTCCGTCTATGCCGGGCAGCATAAGGTCGAGCACTATGAGGTCGGGGCGGCTTTCACGGGCAAGGCGTAAGGCATCGGTACCGTTGTATGCGGTAGCGACCCGGTAACCGTCACGGTTCAGATAGAGCCTGACCAGTTCCACCGTTTTTTCATCATCATCGACAACCAGGACTCTTTTTCCTGCCATCTCCCATTCCCCCGGCGACTTATTATATATGATTTTATATGGTAAATGTTAAGATAATGTTAATTCCAGTCATATCACGCCCGGTGAATAAGGAAAGGAGGGGTTATTCCCCTCCTTTCCTCTGTTAGAACTTAAGACACAAGCTAAACGAGCTGTGTCAGCTGATATATCTATCTTAATGGGAGGCATAGCCTGCCAAAGACGCCCATTCCATTAAAACCGCGGAAACCGCCGATGTTTCTGCGACCGAAAATACCGGGTATATCCGGCTTTGTCTCCATCCAGTCTTCGAGTTGGTCCTTTAACTGTGTCATATCGGGTTTGGACTGCATCCACTCTTTATACTGAGTGGCTTCTTCTTCGGTTATCTTACCTTCATCCACCAGACCCTGAAGATAGTTATCCAGGGTTTCTTGCTGCATCTCGGTGCGGGCTTGCTCGAAGGCATCTTCAAGCTGCTGCTGGTCGATACCAAGGATATCGGCAGCTCTTGACATCAGCGTTTTCGGCTGGCTACTCTCCTCACTTCCCTGTGCGAGAGCGACCCCGCCCAGGCTCGCAGCGGCCAGAATAACCGCTATCAGCAGACCGAAGATGAACTTCTTCTTCCTCCACATCGATTTTCACCTCCTTTCCACTTATTCATGTATCTACCGATAATTGTAACAGCCAAATGCTAAAATCCTGTTAAGTTGCGGGGAGAGTTTGAGACTACGATTATCCGGGCGATTTAACGGGTGGCTGGTGGAGTAGAATAATGTAATAATGGTGGCTATATAAATCGAATCGAGGTGAGTGCCAGGACGATTCAGCACATATCAGTCCAGAGATTCGATGGCGTTTTCGTAGCCTTGTTCATAGATAGCGATTGCGCGGAGAATGGCTGGTCGGGCAGATTCAGGTACTATTTCCAGGATTTTACGTAGCTGTGATATGTTCCGGTTAGCCTGGTTGACCATAGTTACACTTAAGTTTACCCGGCGGTCAGCTCCTGCCTGAACCTGATTACCGCTACCCACTCTCTGGGCTTTACCCTGGACTGGTTCAGCTATCACTGCTGACTCGGGAACAGGCTCTTCCGCCGTCGCTGTGGTCAATGCCGGTGTATCGTTATTCTCTTCTTCCTCCGTTGCTTCCACTGAGCCTGCAAGAAGTGCTTCTGATTCTTTCTCAACAGCCATGATATCAACCGTTTCCTGAGTCGATAGAAGTACGGGAATTTTTGTTAGACTGGTTTCAAGACTTGCCACCAGCATTTCAATCTTCTCTGTCTTGTTTTCGTTGGCGAGGTAAACGATTTCTTCCACCCTTCTGTCTGCCATTCTGGTATGAAACTCCGCTTTACCCAGAAACGTGAAGGTAAAAGCAAGCTGTACCTGCTCGGTAGCTCGTTTAACCGGATATAGAAAATCATCAGGCATACTGCCGCTCGCAGCGGCAGCCGTGCCGCCTCCGGCAAGAAACAGGGCCAGGACTACGGCTGTCACTGCCACCCATTGCGGTCGCCAGCCTAAATTGAAGAAAGACCGGCTTCTCTTACTCTCCATTTTGCGGAGCGCCGTGTATAGCTGGACTCTGGCTTTATCCTTAAATTCAGGGCTGGGTTCGAGCGATGATAAACGGCTGGTTACCAGAGCAGCTTCGAGCAGAGGTTTAAGCTCATCTACGTGCTTCGGGTAATGCCGGAGACACTGCTCGAGCGTCTCGCCTTTAAACATCAGACGGTTCAGACATTCATCCAGTATGTTATCAAATTCTATTGACTTACTCATCGTTTCCTGCCAGTAGTGCCTTACGAAGGGCTACTATAGCGCTGTGCTGTAAGGCTTTTACTGCCCCCTGGCTTTTACCCATTATTTTCGCTACCTCGGCGGTCGGCAGTTCGCTGGTAAAACGCAGCGATATAACCTCGCGCTGCGATTCGGTAAGCTGCCGGGTGGCTGACATGACCTGCTCGATGTCTATATTACGCTCAGCCATCATTTCCGGACTAACTCCAGTTCTATCGCTTACCTGCATTTCGTCGAAGAGGGTATCGGGGCGTTTTTTATTTTTCCTTATATAGTCAACCACCTGATTATGGGCGATACGATACAACCATGCAGAGAAAGGGAATCCCTTCCACTTAAAAGTAGAAATAGACTGAAGGGCTTTGAGAAAGACCTGCTGGGTCATATCCTCTGCCTCTGCCTTGTCTCCTATTTTTATTGCTATGTATCGATAAATCTTATCGAAATACTCCTCGTACAGTTCGGCGAAAGCATTCGGGTCATTTTGCTTGGCTCGCTGTACGACGCTTTTTTCATCCAGCACCTGACAACTCCTGTCAACCTGACCCGGAAATGTACATTTTCTGTAGTCCGGCTAGAATCAGGCGTTACCCTGTGCTATATAGTATAACGAACAGAGGCTCAAAAAGATAGCAGAGTAATATGGGTTGATATGTTGATAAGAAGAGGTTTTATAGAGATAGCGATTAGAGGTCGTTATAGTGCAGGTGTTGGTAAGGCGAGGAAGATGATGAAAAGGGTGTAAAGAAAAGTAAAGTGAGTGACGACCTAACCTACTAACAGGACGTTGGAAAAGTCGAATAAGTTGTGTCTAAAAAGTCAGATTAACAAAGTGATAAAGTATAGATATTTATAGTTGATTGATCAATTGTCTTAACGGTTGTTTGAAGTAATCTGCCCAAGGTTCAGTAAAGTCAAGTGTGGCTGCGATAGTACTTGGTAAGCGGTTCTCTAGTCCATTACAATCTGCAGAGTTATCAAGTTGTCTTATATATGAACTAAATAAGTAACAATACCATCTACCTTTAAAGACGATATCATGTTCATTTCTATTATATAAATCATCTACAAATTTAGAAATCCGACTAAAAGCACGATTAAATTGGGTGTCTGTCAAATTAAGTTTAGTATGCAATTCTGATAAAAGGTTATGGTATTTAGTTTGGTCTACAGATGTATAGTTAGTCGTGTTAATTTGTGATACCCTACTATAATTGGATTGATGGCTAATTTTCCTTTTTTCTATAAATACGCATAACTTAACCCAATCTTTCCAATAAGCCGCAAGCATACAACGAAGTGTTTGACAATCTGTTATTTCTCTTTGTAAATGTTCCGGATTGATGGAAGCAGCTGCTGCTAGTGAGTTATCTAATTTCCCACAGATAAAAATATGATTATAAACATCATAATATTTTGTGTAGTTAATATGAACGGATTTCTTCTTTTTTGGTAAAATATCATCAATATCTTTATCCATATAGAATAAGGATATAGTCTTTTTATCTTTGAAATTATCTAATAATGATGATTTCTTCTTTAAATACTGAAAAAATGATAAAAGACCTTGTTTACCTCCATGCCCGGCAATCTCAGAAGCTAGTCGAAGAGAATAGGTGATATTGTGTTCTTCACAAACAATCTTGGCAATATTCCCATAAAAATATGGGTCGGCAATTTTTCCTTCAACGAAGATAAATACAGGGTGACGAGAAATTTGAATGGTTCGACGCATAGCTCTGAAGTCGTGTATAAGTCTTTTCACAAATTAAATATCCTTTCGTCAGAAACATTCGCCATAATTTCAGGTGAATGTGTGGCAAGGATTAATTGCATAGAGTTGTTTAGTTGGTTCATCGTGCTCGTAAATTCGTTCTGCCAATCTATGTGTAGAGATAATTCCGGTTCATCTATCATTAAGGTTGATGGACCGACGAGTAATGATTCAATAAATAGCTGTAAGATGTGCTTTTCTCCGGAAGATAATGATTTAACTCCAATATCTTCTTGTTTGGAACTTATTACATCAATGGAGTCTTCACCAAATTTTACAGTTTTATTACCGCTAAACATGTCTTGAATTAGGGAAACTAAAAGGTTTCTTGGAGTCATAACTTGAGAGATTCTTTGTTCGATTTGGTCGATATCATCAACGACGTTACGTAATTGAGGATTTTCATTATATCCATGTGTGAAGTTTTCAAATGACCCCATAATGTTCGATGAACCACGTCGCTGAAGAAAGTCATACATGCGCTGGTAGGCTGTTTGTAGCTCTATGGTTGAACGCTTCTTCTTTCGTGTTCTCCTTCTTGATGTAGATAAAACAGCCTTAAGAATACTTGCTAGCCCTTCTTCTTGGGCTTTATTAATTTCGTTAACAATATTCTCATAATAGTAATTTCTCCATATTCTTTGAAGAGAGGAAGCGAATAATTCTTCAAGTTTTTCTTCAGGAGCAGTATCTCTTAAACCCAAGGACAAAAAAGATGAACCAACGTAGAGCCTTGATGTTGGTAAATACGTGTGTGCCCACTTACTCATATCTGTCTCAGGTGGTTCTGGTGTTGTAACCCAAGTGGTAACTGAAGTGTCCTCTATTATATTAGAAGACGAAAAATTGGGGGGAGAAACTGATATATCGTCTTCAAAAGGCGAAAATGATACATCACCAATTCCTGTATTAGGAGTGTTTTTGATACTTTCGAGTATAGTAGATTTCTCTATGGTGTGGGTAAACACTTGGTCATAATTTATTGAATAGACTTTTACCTCAGCTTTAGTAAAAGGAACATTGCGAAGAGTATATGTAGTGTTTGTTTTAGTTCGAAAATTCATAGCTGAGTCTAAAATTCTTAATAAAGATGTCTTTCCGCCTCCATTTTTCCCAAAAAATACATTAACATGCCTGTCAAGAACTTTATGATAGATACCATCTATTCCTGCTAAGTTCGTGATAGAAAATTCAGTTATGTGTGCCATTTTAGTTTCACCTAAATCAGAAGTGATTATAAGAAGTATTTAGGATGATATATGTATTTTTTATAATAGTCAAGTTGGTATGTGATGTTATTTCATAAAGAATTGTTTGACAATTGTAATTAAAAATTAGGCTATTATAAGAAGGCAAGCGGCTTTCGGATTTTGTCAAGAGTGCTTTACACATAGGAGGCCAAGCAGTCAAGAACGATTGAAAGTCGGGCGAAGCCTTTAGTCTTGACTGCTGGTGGATAGCATAAGAATAATTAAACCGGGGGGAGCTGAAACAGCTCCCCTTTAGTGTTTGTAGTACGTCTGGTAAGATATTAGTAAAAAGATAGCTTCAATAGATGCGCTATTTGATATGCGTTTGATGTGTTAGGTATAATCAAAAAAGTTTGGAATTTTGGCCGTGAAGGCGAACAGCTTGACTGGCAGGATGTGTTTGAAAGGAGAATAGAGCTTGCCTTACTACGTCCGCCCGATGCTTAGAGAAGATATACCACAGGTTGCCGAGATAGACAGTGAGGCTTTTCCCACAATGCTGCCACCGCCTAACTTTGAGCGTGAATTGCGGAACAAGATGACCGGGTACCTGGTGGTATGCGATGAAGAAAAATCTCCGGAGCCGCAGAATATGGTTTATAAACCGGAGAAGAACTCCGGACTGCTATCGAAGCTGAAGCTTTTTTTTATTCCGGATGGTCTATCCGATAATGACCTTGTATTGACTACCGGCCAGTACATTAACGGTTATGTAGGCTACTGGGTTATGGGTGATGAAGCCCATATCACCACCATTGCCGTCCGGGAGTCCTTGCGCCGGCAGGGAATTGGAGAACTATTGATTATATCTGCACTAAACCAGGCTATGGAGGCAAAAGTTGATACCGTTACTCTGGAAGTACGTGTAACCAATACCGATGCCCAGAGACTCTATGAAAAGTATGGTTTCAGGCGGGTGGGCGTGCGTAAAAGTTATTATACGGATAACAGGGAAGACGGGCTGCTGATGACTACGGACGATATTGCTTCGGCTTCTTTTCAGTCGCAATTCAAGCAGCTTCAGCAAGCTCACACCAGGAGATGGGGTGCTGCCGTATACCGGGTCTCCGGCTAAGGGGGTTCTAGGTCTTCCCTATCAGGTCGTCAAAAACGCCTGATTTACCGGCAGGGTCTTTTGACCCTGTCCTGGTCATGAGCCATTCTTCCAGCGCTGTCTTGCTCTGGGTGAGTTTATCTTTCATCTTGCCCGCATTAATACTGGCAATGTAGTGGGCTGTTTTAAACTTTTTATAGGCAGCTACCTGCTGGTTATAATCTTCTGCGATCGTGAAAGCATCCGTCAGAGTACCCTGTACAGACTGTTCGAGAAAACCTATCTTATTCTTACTCATCGACCAGTGTGTTACTATGAATCTCTTAATCTGTTCGCCGTCGAGGAGGACATCGACAAGTCTCAGATTCACCCTTACCTCGGATAGCAGGTTCTGAACGGTTTGCTGCTCGGATGCTTCGGGTGAGCGTCTTCGTCTGAGAAAAAACTGTAATAGTATTAGACCAATTATCGTCCCGATTACCGGCAGGTTATCCGACAGGTCTCCGAAATCCATATCTATCTCCGTTATTCCAGTTTACCTTACACATATAATATACCACATACATATATATATGGAAGGTAAGTCCTGCAATTTGTTATAACTTTGTATTCTATTCCGAGGCGAGTTTACCGCCGGTTGCCCAGTTGTGTTTGGGGACATCCCTGATGATGATAGAGATAGCCTCAGCGGGGATTCCGAGTTTTGTGTTCATTAACGTGGTGATTCCCTTAACCAGCTCCTTTTTCTGTTCGATGGTGCGTCCTTCCCACATATCGACGGTGACTAACGGCATGATTACCTCCTTTTTACTGATTAAAAAACACAAATTATATATTACTATATATAATGTAGTTAAGTGCTGTTCTTATGCACATTATTAGATGACCTTCTTCACCAGAAGAGCTACATTTCTGGAGAAGAATTTCAGGGGATAGCGGTGTGTGTGCCCCGGAAAGTATGACAGCACCTGAAAACCCGCCTGTTTGACCAGCCTCTCCATCTCAGGGTAAGAAAATAGATAATAATAACGATATAGTGTTTCGTCCTTCGTTCGCCAGGGTACGGGCGGCTCTTTTCCGCTGAACCAGAATCTTGGCTGCCAGCGGTTCCACACCGTGATAAACGCTTCACCGCCGGGTTTTAAGACGCGTTTCAGTTCTTCTAAAGCGGATTTTCTCTCAAAGTCGCCTTTGATATGGTGGTAGGTGGCTACCGAGAGCGCGTAATCGAAGGCAGCATCGGCAAAAGGCAGGTGGCAGGCGTCTGCCAGAAATAATTCGACCGGAAACTCGAATTTCCGGGAATATTTGCGGGCGAATTCAAGCATCTGCGAGGAGGAGTCCAGACCGTATAACTGAAAGCCTTCCCTGAAAGGAAGAAAATCGGGACCGTGCGCACAACCGATGTTGATAAGACTTCCTTTTCCCCAGAGGCGTGCCAGCGCTTCAAGCTCGGTGCGAAATATCGACCAGTGCCTGTAGTTATACCATCCCGGAGCTATTTTATCGAAAACTTCCATGGACACCTTTTTCCCTATACTCCTTCCTGATGCAATGGGGAAGGAATTTTACTATAGAGGGACTTAGTCTCTCTCATACACCCTTTGCCATATTCGTCTTAATTGAACACTGTCATTCTGAGCCCGCCTCAGGCGGGCGAAGAATCTCCATGTAAGAAAAAGATTCTTCAGTCGTCCGCCTCAGGCGGACTCCTTCAGAATGACGCAAAAATTATTTACCTGCGATAATTGACCGTAATTTTGTTATAATCAGCCTGTAACTGCTACACTATATTGTGAGTATACTATGAAAAAATTCGCCAGGACAATATCAGGGGTTACTCCCGTAGCCGTAATGACATTGCCGATGGAGTGCCCCGGTCAATGTATATATTGCCCGACCTTCTCGGCTACGCCTAAGAGCTATACACCGGGTTCGCCGGCGGTATTACGCGCCAGGCAGTGCGATTACGATGGCGGTGAACAGGTGAAACTGAGAATAAAGATACTTTCCGAGATGGGCCACCCCACGGACAAAATCGAGCTTATCGTTATGGGTGGTACCTTCCTGGCTTTTCCGGTGGATTATCAATACTTGTTTATCAAAAGCTGCTACGATGCTCTGAACGGAGAAGAGTCAGCCACGCTGGAAGAGGCGAAACGTCTCAACGAAGAGGCTGTACATCGCTGTACCGGACTCTGCATAGAAACCAGACCCGACTGGTGCGGGCAGGAGCAGATTGACAGGATGCTGGAGTTCGGCACTACCAGGGTTGAGCTTGGCGTACAGACGCTCGACGATGAAATTTACCGCCTGGTAAGAAGGGGTCATACGGTGGAAGATGTGGTAACCGCTACTCGACTGCTCAGAGACCACGCCTTCAAAGTGCACTATCACTGGATGCCCGGACTGCCCGGTTCTAATCCCGAGAAAGACCTCGAGATGTCGCGGTGGCTGTTCGATGATTCCCGTTTCAAGCCCGATGGACTGAAGATATATCCCACCATGGTGGTTGAGGATACCGAGCTTGAGAGATGGTATAGAGATGGCAGATACCAGCCGTACCCGGATGATGTTATGACCGACCTGGTAGCCGATATCAAAGCTATCGTTCCCGGCTACGTTAGAATATCACGGGTTCTGCGGGATATACCTTCGAGCTACATTGTCGGCGGACTCAAAGACTCCCTGCGTGATATCGTATGGAAACTGATGAAAGAACGGGGTACTCAGTGCCGGTGTATACGGTGCCGTGAGTACGGCCACCGTGTCCGAAACGGCTGGGAGACGGGCGAGCCGCAGATGGTGAGGACGGATTATGAAGCCTCCGGGGGTAGAGAAATATTCCTGTCATTCGAAGATGATAACGAAACGCTTTTCGGCTTGCTGAGGATGAGAATACAGTCCGTTGTGCCCCCCAGGCTAGGGCAGGGGAACGGAAAGAACCTAGCCCTGATTAGAGAGCTGCACGTATACGGGCCAGAAGTCCCTCTCAGCAGGCAAAACCCTGCGGCAGCCCAGCATAAGGGTCTGGGCAGGGCGTTGCTGGCTGAATCGGAGCGAATCGCCGGGGAGGAGTTCCACGCTTCCCGGGTGTTTGTCCTGAGCGGGGTTGGAGCCAGGGAATACTATCGCTCCGAGTCCGGGTACAGGTTAGAGGCTGAATATATGGTCAAGGACCTGTAGTAAGGTAGATAACTACAGCTATAGCCTCTATCGCCAGTACCGGCGGTATAACGTATTTGTATACTGAGGACAATTTGGCGCCGAAATATTCTGATGAAAGAATCAGGCAGAGGTGCAGTGGAGAGACCAGGATGCCCATCATACCGCTGGTAAAGGCAAGCAGTAGCGCCGGTCCGCTTATGCCGGAATCCAGGACGATATAGGGAAGAAGCAGCGGTAAGGCGATTCCCACGAAAGCCATGCTTATACCGGTGGCGATGCCTATGAGCAGGGGAAGGAACGCCAGTATCAGTACGGGGGGCAGCCCTATAGCCTGCATATCGAGAATTAGCGAACCTGCCGCATCCGCCTCTTCAATAATGACCTTAAAGAGCATCACGGAATACAGCAGGAACAGTATTTTATAGTTAAGACCGTATTTGAGCGCTTTCCATATTTCCTGCCCGTTCACCCTCTGCTGTAATGCCAGCAGTAACAGAGTTACGGGAAAGACTATCATCGGGTTCAGACCTAGCAGGATTGTCGGCACAAGCAGCAGGATAGGCCAGGCGGACTTGATAAAGCTGGCTGCTATCTTCAGCGGTGAAGCGCCTTCCGTTTTATAACCTTTATTCCTCAGTATCCAGTAGCTGACGATGCCTCCGCAGATGATGCTAATGCCGGTCATCGGAGCCAGCGTTCTGACCACCGAGAGCATAGATACCCCCAGTAAAATGCTGGTAATAATAATCGTGGTGTAGGTGGGCATGGAAAATTCCCACAGGTGGCGGAACCAGTAATTGATAAAGGTGCTCTGCTCCGGCGCCAGGTCCAGCCTCTTTATCAGCCCCTGCACCGATGTAGCCGAGACCAGAGCGCCGCCGGGCAGGGGGACCAGGCCGATAACCGCCGGCACCACGTGTACCGCCAGTCTTGAGCCGATGCTCTCCATGGCTACGGCCAGGTTTGCCAGCAAGCCCTTTTCCTCCATCAGGCTGCTAAGGGTTAAAGCACTGGCGATAACAATCAACAGCTTCAGGGTCTGCTGGTCTCCCAGCGGCACTCCTTCAGTCCACAAAGCCTCATATAAGAGGTAAGGAAACGACTGTACCGGCAGGACAAGCAGAGAAAGTATTAGTGCTCCGGCGAAGATAGCGGGGCCGGGATGGACCTTGAATCTCAGCAGGACCAGAATACAAACAATGGATATTATTAAGACTATCGATGGGCTTAACATTTTATACTACAAGCTCACTAAAAACAAACATGCTCTGAAGCAGCAGGCGGGAACGCGTGAAAAAGGCACTCAGGCATTCATTGTAGCCAGCAGGAAGCGCCACTGTCAATCCAGACTTGCGAATAGTATCGTTATATATAGGGTGGTATTTAGTTACCTCGCCCCCGCCTGCCAAAGTCTTGTACGGCGGGCAGGCCTGACCCCTCTCCAACCTGAACCTTGAAATGGAGTTAGAAGCTATCTTGGTTGGAGAGGAGAGTAAAAAAAGGTGCTGCGTGAGAGGGGGATTAAAGGGGAGAGTACAAATATCAACAGAAATAAAATGATGTATTATGCTAACTATATTGGCTTTTATTCGTTATAATATGTATATTCAGCCATGTTACGGCTTCATTGTAGCTGAGTTAAAGGTATGATGAAGGGAAATAGGGGTATATATTCTTTACGATATGATTGTTTTACATATTATTCTTATATATTATGTGAAACACTTGACAAATTATTATTTTATGGTATGATTATTACATAGTATTTGCCGAAAGGTACGTACTAATGTTTTATACTCTTGAAAGGAGGTGATGCTGTGGCAAGGACCCGTAAGGGGAACGAGTTATTAAACTCACCAACGGCCTGGAAATTTCCTCGCTTCCATATTTAAGAAAAGGGGGTTATTGTCCTCTGTTTTCTGTATTTGTGGAGGCATATGTTGGATATATAAAATTAAGGAGGACCTTAAAGGTCTATGAAGAAAAAATTCAGTAAATTGCTAGGGATAGGCTTGACGGTAGCTCTGGTTACCAGCCTTCTCACGATTGTCGGCCCGGCAATGGCTTTATCCCAGCCGCAAGTATCCTTACCATTTGGGCAAAATGTCATCGGTGGAGTTACTACTTACACCCTTACCTTTGAGACTGGCAAAGCTGTGGCAGCTCCTAACCAGATTGTCATCGCCTTCCCGGCCGGTGTAAATATTTCCGGTTTGGTGCTTGCTAACGTGACTTTGGAAGCCTTAACCGGTCTAGGTGGCAATGCTTTTGGCCCTGCCGCAGCTCCTAAAGCAGTTACAGTAGCGGGTTTCTTCCCGAATGCCCAGACGATGACCATTACGCTGGACGATACTGTTGTACCCGCTCAGGACCTTGGTAATGGTGCCTTAGTCGGCGTAACGATCACTGGTGTTACCAATCCGACTTCTCCGGGTGACTACACGCTGACGGTAGCAACGCAGACCCCTGGCCTTATACCTATCGAAACTGCGGTAACTTCGACGACATTCACCATTACCTCGCCGCAACTTCTACCTCTTCCCGGCATAGTAACGGCATATAACTCTGCTGGATATGCTATGGCTCAGAGTACCAGCATACAGGCCGGTATTAACGCTGCTGGACCTGGTGGTAAGGTAGAGGTAGGTCCCGGTACCTATGATGAGGAAATTAATTGTAGCGTAGCCCGTCAGACCATCGTCGGTATCGGCGATCCCGGTACGGTAATCATCAAAGATACAAATGGGGATGGGTTAGACAGCAACACTGGTGCTGCTATTCTTGGAGGAGGCGGAACGATTACGGTTACCGCGGCTGGCAGTGCCATCCTAAAGACCGGCGTTACCCTGGAAAATCTTACCATTGAGGCGAATGCTTATGCCTTTGTCCCTGCGCCGATCATGTTAACGCTGGCTGGCACTTCGTCCTACGTTACCGTAAAGGACTGTACTATCACGAGCGGCACAGCCGCTCCAGCCTTTGCTGTTGGTGTCGCTTCTCCTAGCACAAACAACAAGATTCAGGGTTGTACCATCACAGCCCAGCACGCGACTGCTGCCAGGGTGGGTATAGCCACCGATGGTCAGGTTGCAGTTTCCGATACCACAATCGATGTCGGCGCGGCTGCAGTTACTCAGGCGGTTATTGTCACTGATACTGGCGCTGTTACTTTTGCACTGCTTCCGACGTCGATAACAAACTGCACGATTACCGGCAGTGGTGGCAGGGGTATCATGATTGGCTCCGGTACCGTTACCGTTAAAGATAGCACCCTCAGCACCCTGACGAATGCTCTTGATATTAATGGTGGTGCTGTTACTGTCGATGGAAATACCATTGATGGATGCGGCTCATTTACTCCAGTTGCCGCTGATGCCATCACAATCGACGGTGTCGGTACAACCGTAAATCTGTACAACAACACCATATCGAACTCCAACGCATTTATGTACGCCATAAATATTGGCGCAGGCGCATTCCCGGCCGCAGGCGCAGTTGTTGCTCATTTCAACAATATCACTGACAATGCCAAGAATATCACTACAGCGGTGGCTATGAATGCTAGCCACAACTGGTGGGGTTCGGCAGACGGTCCTGCGTTTGGCTCCATAATCGGTGCTGGGGTGACAACCACCGCACCGGTCCTTGGTGCCAGCACATCCGATGCCGAGGCAGCCTTTGCCAGAACCAGCCTAATCACCAAGAACACGCTTGGCGTTGATGTAATGTGTATGAATAATGTTGGCGCTGCGACTGCGGTAACTGCAATCGGTATCAGCAAGTATGCTGATAATCCTGTAGTCACAATACCTACCATTATTGGTACAGGCAGTGTACTCGCCTACTACGACATATATGTGTTAGACGCTGCAAACCTCATAAACGGAGTTGGCGCTGGTGTTCCTGCTGGTACGGTTCAGATAAAGTTCTACGGAGCGATTTCGCCGTACACCAAGCTCTACTATGCTGGCGGAATCGGCCAGCAGTGGGGTGAACCCACTACTGTTACCGGCGCTCCTGCCTGGGGTGTCAATGTTGCCGGTGGATACGTTTACTTAACAATCACCGGAGGAACAAACCCGAGTATACTTGGCCTCAGCGGCACGCCGTTCGTGCTGCTCGAAGACAAGACCGTTGCTCCTCCGGCGTTGAGCGAGCCGGTAGTCGGTGAGTACGATATCTCCATCGAGCCGATGTTCACCTGGGGCACGGTACCGGGCGCGATACGTTACGAAATCACCCTGTCCGAGGACCCGACCTTCAACATCATCGAGTGGAGCTACAACGTAGACCAGACGTTCTATAAAGCGGACGAGGCTCTGCGTTACGACACCACATACTACTGGAGGGTAAGAGGCGTTCTCGCCGAGCCCTATTCGGCGGGACCCACCTGGATAACCCCGGCGACTCCGTGGGCTACGGGTATCTTCACTACCGAGACTGAAGCTGTAGAAGCTCCAGAAACGATAGTGGTAGAACCTCCAAAACCGGAAGTGAACGTTGAAATACCGCCGACCAGGATAACGGTTGAACCATCATCACCGGTTATTCCTAACTATATGCTCTGGATAATCATCGCCGTTGGTGCGGTATTGGTAATCGCTTTGATTGTCCTGATAGTCAGGACCAGGCGTGTGGTATAATAAACCACATGGTTCTAACTTGACGGGTAATTAAAACCGGTCAAAAAGGGAGGTCACCGAAAGGTGACCTCCCTTCCTTTATATTCGTAATTTCACAGAGTGATTATTTATTGACTTCCATCTGAAACAGGAATAAAATTCGCCATGTGGCAATAGTAACGGTATGGAAGTACCTGAAAAAGGTACCGGAAATACTATATATTATTATACTTTCAGTGTTTTTATTCGGCCTTACCGTAATCCCGGCGAATATTCAGGTAACTGCAACTCCCGATGTAAACACATGGTCGAGTCTGGATATACCAGAGGATGGCGAAGCAGGCGGATGGGTGATGGCTGACGGCTCGGACATCCGACACCTTATTATAACTGATGACGGCACACTATACTGCTATGCGAACCCGTCCGGAACAGACAGGACACTGTTTAAATCCACGGATAACGGCAATAACTGGGAATATACCGGTGGAGTGACGGACACCATTCTGGATATAGCCGCCGTTCCCGGTTCTTCCAGCACTGTTTACTATGCCACCGCGTCCGGCATCTTCAGGTCAGTAGATGCCGGTGTCAGTTTCGATTCTCTTCCGCCTAACCCGGGCGGAGTAGGCTCCAATAATGTATCTATCGTGTGTATCGATGTTGTTAGAGCAGGCGAGAACAATATTATCGCGGTCGGTACCGGAGATAGCGATAATTTGCAATACGGCGGAGTCTACATTCTGGACGAGAGTGGGGCAAACCCGGCATGGGCGGATACCGGTATAGGCAGTTATGACGTCTGCGCGCTGTCTTTTTCACCGGAGTATGCCACCGACGGGCAGCTCATTGCGGTGGCTACCGATGAGCAAAATACTATTATAGCCACAAAAACAGGTGATAGTGACTGGAACCAGGTTATCGGCGAGGCTACCATTCAGGGTCTGGCTGCCGTATCGGCGGATATCGCCTTTACCGGCGATTATGACGCAGCTACCGGAGATTATATCCTGTTTGTGGGTGTAAATACGGGAAACGAAACCGGTGATGTATATAAAATCGGTGCTGAACCGGCGCCGGCCGACTCTACTGTTACTGACCTCGATATCGGTGCCGGCTATGGTCTGAGTGGAGTCGATGTTTCCGGGCTGGCTGCCAGCGGCACTGCCGCAGCCGTCTGTCTGCTTGCTGGTTGCACCGGTAGTACGCAGGTCTATCGTAGTAGTGACAGCGGTATCATCTGGGAAAGGAGTGCCAAGCAGCCTACAGGAGGGTCGGATACCTTTGTAGTGGTAGATAATTACTTTTCCGGTAACGGGATAGCCTATACGGCTACTACAGGCGCTGAGAGCGCATTTTCCCGTACTACTGACGGAGGTGTGACCTGGAATCAATCTGGCCTGATAGATACCGCGATGACTGCGAGTAGAATCATAGACCTGGCAGTGTCCCCGAATTACAGCCAGGATAACACCCTGTTTATGCTGACTTTTAACACTATAAGCATAGAATATAGTCTATGGAGGAGTGGTGACGGGGGAGTGGCATGGGAAAGGGTGTTTTGCACTGCTTTCGATAATGTAGACAGCCTCAGTATGGTCGAGCTGTCTCCGGATTATTTCACCGGTAATCAGGTAATATACCTTGCCGGGACAGGTGACGGGCTTCCGGCATTATGGAAATCCGAAGATAACGGACAGAGTTACACATACCGGGTCGCTCCTTATCAAATCGATGTGTTTACAGTACTTGATGATGATACTATCTTTTTCGGCGGTTTTGATGGCAATAACGGGCTTGTGTATAAAACGGGAGATGGCGGGGTTTCGTATACAACCGAAGTGGCGGCAGGTGCTCAATTACCGGAAGACGTTGCTGCCTCGCCGGACTACGAACATAACGGGATAGTCATGGTAGGTAACGTTGCCGGATGGGTCTATTATTCAAGCGATAACGGTAACACATTCGAACCTTTGCCATCGGATGATGTTTCGCCGCCATTTAATGGTTCGGTTACCATTGCCTTTGACCCTGACTTTACCAGCAATAACATAGTATATGCAGCCAGCAGTGCCGCAGATGAAGGAATCTACAGGTTTGTTCTAAATCAAAGCAGTGAATGGGAAAGGATAGACGACAGCATTCCAAACGGCGGCACAATAAGCCAGCTTGCAGTATCGCCTGAAGGGTTTTTGTATGCTGTCAATACACAAACAGTGAATACCGCGGGGCAGCAAGGAGGTATCGAACGATCGCTTAATCCGGCATCTCAGCTTACGCCAACATTCGAGACTATAGTCTCCGAGCTTGGTGATGGTGTAATACTGAGCGGGTTATGGTTTCGGGGAAACCGGTTGTGGTCAATCGATACCGAGAATAACAGGCTGCTGACTTATCTTGACGGATTGACTGTGCCGGTCAGTCTCGTCTCGCCGGCTAATGAAGCGACGGGTACCGGCACGAGTAATATGGTTCTTGATTGGGAAACACTGAACGGAGCTACCGAATACAGATGGCAGCTTGATTATAGTGCCGATTTCACTGGCGTGCCGGCTGATTTCGAGGGTGATACCGGAGCAAGCTCGGTACGACTACCGGAACTCAGTACGGGTACTACATATTACTGGCGGGTGAGAGCTATTGAACCGGTACTCGGTCCGTGGTCTGATACCTGGTCTTTTATCACAGCTCTCGGTCAGGCAGATGCTGCACCTGTACTTTTAAGTCCCGAAGCAGGTGAAGAGGGAGTGTCACCAAATCCGCTATTTCAGTGGAGTGCTATAGCCGGAGCCGAAGAATATGAGCTGGTAGTCTCGACAGATATATCTTTCGACAGTCTGGTAATAGACAGGACCGGCGAGTACGCTCTGCCGGTAACCGCCTGGGAGAGTGACATTAGTCTGGAATATGATTCTATTTATTACTGGAAGGTGCGGGCTGTTGGCCAGGGTAGTTGTAGTTCATGGAGTTCAGTGGGCGTATTCGTTACTGAATCGCTGCCGGACGTAAATCAGCCTGTTGAAGTGCCTTTACTTCTCAGCCCGGGAGCCGGAGCCAGAGACGTATCATTGAACCCTCTGTTTCAATGGAGTGCCGTAGACGGCGCCGAAGAATATGAGTTAACGGTTTCAGGTGACGTGTATTTCAATGATTTAGTTATAGACAGGACCGGCGGGTATGCTCTGCCGGTAACCGCCTGGGAGAGTGACATTAGTCTGGAATATGATACAACCTATTACTGGCGGGTGAGAGCGGTGGTTGACGGAGACTACAGCGCCTGGAGTGCTGTCGGCGCTTTTTCCACCGAATCTATGGAAGTAATTGACCAGACTATAGGTATACCCTTGCTTCTCAGTCCTGCGGCCGGTGATGAGGAAATATCACTGAATCCCCTGTTTCAATGGGACGCTGTAGACGGGGCTGAAGAATATGAACTGGTTGTTTCAAAAGAAGTTACTTTCGAGAGCTTGGTTATAGACAGGACCGGCAGGTATGCTCTGCCGGTAACCGCCTGGCAAAGTAATATTGGCCTGAATTACAATTCTACCTATTACTGGAGAGTCAGAGCGGTGGTTGACGGAGACTACAGTGCCTGGAGCGCTGTGAGTGTTTTTTCTACTAATTCGCTCCTGGATGTAAATGAGCCCGTTGAAGCCCCGGTACTTCTCAGTCCGGCGGCCGGTGCCGGTGACGTGTTGCTGAACCCTTTATTTCAATGGAGTGCTATAGCCAGAGCGGTAAAATATGAGTTAACGGTCTCAAGAGATGCTTCTTTTAACAATCCGGTGATAGAAAGAACCGGCAGATATGCCCTACCGGTAACAGCCTGGCAAAGTAATATTGGTCTTGACTATAATTCTACCTATTACTGGAAGGTAAGGGCTGCCGGTCCGGCTAACTACAACTCCTGGAGTTCAGTAGGGGTATTCATCACCGAATCACCGTCGGAAACAGACCAGCCTGCCGTCGTGCCTGTACTTCTCAGCCCGGGAGCCGGTGCTGAAAAGGTAACGTGTAAACCCCTGTTTCAGTGGGATGCGGTAAACGGAACCACTGGATATGAGCTGGAAGTATCGGGAGATACTTACTTCGATAATAACGTGATAGTAAAAGCCGGGAAATATGCCTTAACGTCAACTGCCTGGCAGAGTAGTATTGACCTTGACTATAACTGTATATACTACTGGAGGGTGAGAGCGGTACTGGAAAGCGGCTATAGTACCTGGAGTGCTGTCGGCGCTTTTTCCACCGAATCAATACCGGGTAGCTCGAATCCTGAGACGGAAATGACGTCTCGGGAGGTCACTTCGCCGTCACCGCAAATATCTGAGCCGGCATCTGAGGTACCGGTTCTGTCGTCCACGCTGCCTGTCCAGCAGACCATTCCGGACTGGGTTTTGTATATCGGTATCGGATTGCTGGTAAACATGGTTTTACTACAGATAACGGTGATTTTACTGGTGATAATAAACCGCCCTGGAACAAGGTAAGTCTTCACCGGTGAATTTGACCTCATTATTTTATAGATTGTATACTTTACAGAGTCGCCTGAACTGTAATTACTACAGGCAGTCAGTTTCCACTCACCTGTAACCGCTGAAGAACGATTTCCTCCCGTAGTGCTCTACAAGCTTTTTACAGGAAAGAGGTTCATTGATTAAGAAGAGAAAGTTACCGAGGTTATTCCCCGGCTGGTGGATGAACATAGTTACCGGTGTTTATTCCGGGCTGGGACACGGGTTTTACGGCTATGGAGTATCGGTTATTTTCAAACCGCTCGCTGCCGACCTGGGTTTGAGCCGTGCCGGAACGGCTTGGGCTACCGGAATCGGCAGACTCCAGGGAAGTATTGAAGCTCCCGTAACCGGCTGGCTCTCAGATAGATTCGGTCCGAGATGGGTAATCGTTTTCGGTACATCTGTTGTCGTTCTCGGTCTGTTTCTAATGAACTACGTAGATTCGCCGTGGGCTTACTATTTGGTCTGGGGAGTATTAACGGCGATAGGTACCAACCTTGCATTGACCATTGCTGTGGATAAAGCGTTGACCGACTGGTTTATTAGGAAAAGAGGGATGGCCTTTGGCATTAGGTTCGTTATCATCGGTATCTGCGGAGTAATCGTTCTGCCGATAATAACATGGCTGGTTACATCTTATGACTGGCGTGTGGCGTGCCTGGTGTGGGCTGCAGTAATGTTCACGGGAGTACCCCTCTTGTGGCATTTCGTCAAACAAAAACGTCCCGAGTACTACGGACTGCTTCCAGACGGGGCTGCCATCGAGTCGGATTCAGAATCAGACCTTGATGGCATGATAGGGAGAGGTGTGGAGTATGCCGCCGATTTCGAAGAGACTGAATTTACCTTGAGACAGGCGGTCAGGACACCCGCCTACTGGCTGATTACGATATCCTGGATTTGCGCGATGGTAGTCGGCGGGGCAATTAATACTCATTGTATTCCTTTTTTAACCGACATGGGTATTAGTGAAACTGCTGCCGGCGGGATGATGGCGATGATGGTCTTTTTCACCGTGCCGGCACGGTTTGTTGCCGGTTTTCTGGCAGACCGCATTAGAAAAGACCGGATGCAATTTCTGGTAGCAGCAGCGTTTCTAATGCAGGCTGCAGGAATCGGTGCTTTCCTGCTGCATCAGAGTATAGCTACGGTATATGTCTTTCTTATCCTGTTCGGGTTCGGTAGCGGGGCACCGGTTCCTTTGAGACTTACCATGGGCGGGCGTTACTTCGGCCGAAAGGCTTTCGCCTCCATTCAGGGCACGTCAATGGTGTTTTCTGCGCCGGTGGCTCTTCTTGCTCCCGTCTATGCCGGTTGGGTGTATGATTCCACCGGAAGCTATATACCGGCTTTTATGACCTTCGTTGTAATGGCTACCCTGGCTGCTGTACTCATGAGTATAATAAGGCCTCCAAAACCACCTGCTGAAGTTACGGATATCCGCAAATTTCTGTAGACTAATAGTCCAGTAAGAAGACCTGGGTGCTGAGAGGCAGGTTCGACTTGGTGAAATTCAGCTTGGGCTGAGACGTAACTTCCTTGACACCCATTTCCTTGAGAAATCTATCCACCGGCTCGAGCTCGCGTTTATTTGCTTCTGTCTTGTAATGCATGGGGATGACTACCTTGGGCTCGAGCTGCCGTACCGTTTCGGCTGCTCTGGAGGCATTGATTGTGGAGCCTCCGCCTGTCGGTATCAGCAGGATATCTACGTTATCGATTTCCTCCACCTGGCTGGTGGATAGCACGTGTCCAATATCGCCGAGGTGGCATACCGTAATCTCATCTATCTCTATCAGGTAGGCGGTGTTTTTCCCTCTGTTCTTGCCGCCGTTATTATCATGGAAGGTAGGCATACCGATAATCAGAACGCCGCTAGTTTCATATTCACCCGGTCCGGTTACAACTTTAGGTTCGCCGCTGACTCCGGAAACGTACGAGTGCCCCCGATGCTGATGACTGACGGTTACTATATTTGCAGTGAGTTTACCCGTGCTGTATCCCAGGTCGGGCGAGTAGGGGTCGGTAATGACAGTGGCATGACTGCCTTTAAGCCTGAAGCAAGAATGTCCCAGCCAGATAATCTCCATATATCCAAGACTAATTATATCGCAGGGACAGCCTGCGGTCAATTGAAAAACACTTATTATAAACCTGGAATTTATGAAAAACAATGTTTATTTTTGTGATAACATCTCTTGACAAACGAGGTGGATAAGTGCTAAAAAATAATTAGCAGTCTAAAGCTTAGACTGCTAATTGAGGTGAAGTTGGATGTTATCACCAAGAACGGAGACGATACTTAAATCTATCGTCGGACAATATATAATAAAGGCTGTACCGGTATCATCCAGCAGTGTCACCGCCGATTCAGACTTGGGTGTCAGTTCGGCTACCATCCGTAATGAAATGGTACGCCTGGAGAAAGAAGGCTATATCGTCCGGCCTCACCATTCGGCGGGAAGTATACCTCTGGATAAAGGTTATCGCTGTTATGTAGATAATCTGGGCGATATCAAGCTGCCATTAGCCGAGCAAAGGATGATAAGTCACCTCTTTCATCAGGTCGAGGGAGAGCTGGGTGGGTGGCTAAACCTGGCGGCTACGCTTTTAGCCCAGATGGTGCAAAACGTGGCGATGGTTACCATGCCGAGGCCCGAAGCCTGCCAGTTGAAACATTTGGAGGTGGTTAGCCTGCAGGATGCTCTGGCGCTGGTTATCCTGGTCCTGAACGGTGCCAGAGTAAGGCAGCAGTTGATTACTTTTGATGAAACGACAACGCAGCCGGAACTAAGGATGGTTTCAATCAAACTGAGCGATGCTTATTCCGGCATGACCAGGTCGCAGATTCTGGATAAGAAAGATGAACTTACATCAACCGAGCAGCAAATCACCGATTGCCTGCTGAGAGAAATGGAAGCCGAGGATACCCGGAAATACGAAGAGTCGTACACCGATGGACTGCACTACACGCTCAACCAGCCTGAACTTACCCAGAACCACTTTCTGACTTTACAATTGATGGAGTTGTTCGAACAGAGAAACCTGGTAAGGAGTATAATCCCGTCACGGATAGCCGGAAATGGAGTACAGGTAGTTATAGGCACGGAGAATGAGGATGAGTCTGTCCACGATTACAGCGTGGTGATAAGTCAGTACGGACTCGCAGAAGAGGCTATTGGCACCATCGGGGTGGTCGGACCTACCCGTATGCCTTATGCTCGCACCATAGCTACCGTGAGTTATCTGGGCGCGGTTCTGGATATTCTGGTAGCAAAACTATACGGAAAAGAAGTATCTGTTGAGACGGATACCGATACAGCGGATTGATTGATATCGGGGTGATGATGAGCGAAGAGACAACCAATGGAATGGACCCGCAGAGTGTTGATATCGATGAGGAAGAAAAGACCCTAGAACAGGCTCTGCTTGATGAAAAGGCGAAGGCGGAAAGCTATCTGGCTAACTGGCAGCGGGTACAGGCAGATTTTATAAATTATAAAAGGCGTACCGAACAGGAAAAGGCGGAGATAGGCGAGTACACAAAATCGATGCTGGTTCTCGATATCTTACCTGTTCTGGATGATTTCGAGAGAGCTTTAACCGCCGTATCCGAAGAGATGGCTGACCAGAGCTGGGTAGAGGGAATCAAACTTATTGAACGCAAGCTGAGGACGACTCTCGAGGCTGAAGGGCTTTTACCTATTGAGGCGCTGGGCGAACCTTTCGATCCGTATCTGCACGAAGCGGTACGACAGGACAAGGGCGAAGAAGGAATAATCATCGAAGAAATTTTAAAAGGGTATAAATTTAAGGACAAGGTTCTTCGTGCCAGCAGGGTAGTTGTAGGTAACGGAGAAGTAGAAGAAGATTAACCGGGAGGACCCTGCCCGGTTCGTTCGGCGGGGCTCTCTGAAATAGGAGGAAATATCATGGCAAAAGTGATAGGAATTGACCTGGGAACGACTTACAGCGAGGTAGCGGTAATGGAGGGGGGTGAACCGAAGGTTATTCCCTCGGCTGAGGGAGGTAATCTCGTTCCATCGGTTGTGGCGATAAACAAGAGCGGAGAACGTCTGGTGGGTCAGATAGCCAAACGCCAGTCTGTCGTTAATCCGGAAAATACCATCCACAGCATTAAAAGGTTTATGGGGCGTAAGTGGGGAGAGCCGGCAGGACGTGAGTTGACGGTTGAGGAAGATGCCAAGCGTAAATCTTATAAGGTAACCAAGGCTGCCAACGATGATGTCCGCGTGGTCATGGGCGACAAAGAATACAGCCCGCCGGAAATCTCGGCAATGATTTTACAGAAACTCAAGACGGACGCCGAGTCTTATCTGGGCGAGAAGGTAACCGAGGCTGTAATTACCGTGCCGGCTTATTTCAACGACAGCCAGCGTCAGGCGACAAAAGATGCCGGCAAGATAGCCGGGCTGGACGTGCTGCGGATAGTCAATGAACCGACTGCCGCGTCTTTGGCTTACGGTCTGGACAAAAAGGCGGACGAGACTATTGCCGTATACGACCTCGGCGGCGGTACCTTCGATGTATCAATACTCGAACTGGGTGAAGGTACTTTTCAGGTCAAGTCCACCAACGGCGATACTCACCTCGGAGGTGATGATTTCGACCAGATGGTAATAGACTGGCTTTGTGACGAGTTCAAGAAAGAGCAGGGAATAGACCTCAGGCAGGACAAGATGGCTTTGCAGCGGCTCAAGGAAGCTGCCGAAAAAGCCAAGTGCGAGCTTTCGACCGTCCAGCAGACTGAGATAAGTCTACCTTTTATCACCGCTGATGCCAGCGGCCCCAAACATCTAAATATCAATCTTACCCGCTCGAAGCTGGAACAGCTTGTAATGGACCTGGTGGAAAAATCGCTGGAGCCCTGCCGTGCGGCACTGGAAGACGCCGGTAAGACGGCAGCCCAGATTGACGAGGTTATTCTGGTCGGCGGGCAGACCCGTATGCCCCTGGTCCAGCAGAAAGTAACGGAGATGTTCGGCAGGGAGCCTCACAAGGGCGTCAACCCTGACGAAGTGGTGGCTATAGGAGCCGCTATACAGGCAGGTGTGTTGAAGGGTGAGGTTAAGGATGTCCTTTTGCTGGATGTTACACCTCTCACTCTTGGAATCGAGACTCTCGGCGGGGTAGCCACTCCTCTTATCCCCCGTAACACCACCATACCGACCTCGAAAAGCCAGATTTTCAGCACCGCTGCGGATAACCAGCCCAGCGTGGAAATCCATGTCGTTCAGGGCGAAAGACCGATGGCGGCGGACAACAGGACGCTGGGAAGATTTATGCTCGATGGCATACTGCCGGCACCGAGGGGGTTGCCCCAGATTGATGTCAGCTTTGATATGGACGCCAACGGCATTCTCAGCGTGAGGGCTCAGGATAAAGGCACGGGCAAAGAGCAGAAAATAACAATCACAGCTTCAAGCGGACTGGAAAAAGGCGAGATAGAACGGATGCAGAAGGAAGCGGAAGCACATGCTGCTGAAGATGCCAAGCAGCGTGAAAAGGTTGAGACCTTTAACACTGCCGATACTCTTGCCTATACGGCGGAAAAAACACTGAGAGACCAGAAGGATAAGATACCCGATGATTTGAATAAGGAAGTGGAGGAAAAGATACAGGCGGTACGCTCGGAGCTGCAGGGTACGGACGTGGACGCAGTGAAGCAGGCTACTCAGGACCTGAACGCCGTTATGCAGAAGATAGGAGAAGCGGTCTATAAGCAAGAGCCACCGCCGGGTGGAGAAGCACCGCCCGAAGACCAGCCGCCGGGTGATGAAGGGGAAGGCACCGTAGAAGGTGAATTCCGCGAGGTGTAGAAAAGATATAGCGAATTAAGCCCATAACGGGGAGTTAAAGAGGGGCGAAGCCCCTCTTAAGAAAACCCTTCCCCCTCTCCTTTGAAGGAGAGGGGGATACAGGGGGTGAGGTAGTTTATAATTGACAAAACAAGATTACTATGAAGTCCTCGGCGTGGATAGAAATGCTACCCAGAGTCAAATAAAGGCGGCTTATCGTAAGCTTGCCTTTCAATACCACCCAGACCACAATAGTGACGATGGCTCGGAAGAAAAGTTCAAAGAAGTAAACGAAGCCTACGAGGTGCTTTCAGACCCGGAAAAGCGAGAAACTTACGACCATTTCGGGCACAGCGGTGAAGGTTACTTCGGACGCGGTTTCGAGGGGTTCGGCTTCGACGGAGTCGGCAGTATTTTCGATGCTTTCTTCGGTGGGAGAACGACCACATCAACCCGTCAGGCGCCGGAGCGCGGCGCCGACCTTCATTCTAATCTTGCTATCACCCTTGAGGAAGCAGCTTTTGGTATAGAACAAGAGCTAAACATATCCCGTATCGAACACTGCTCATTATGCCACGGCGCCGGCAGCCGGCCGGGCAGCCAGCCTGCTCAGTGCACCGAATGTAACGGTTCCGGGCAGGTACGGCGGGTCCAGCAGAGTATCTTCGGACGTTTCACCAATATCACCGCCTGCCCCAGGTGCCGGGGTGAAGGCAGGATTATTACAGACCCCTGTCCCCAGTGCCGGGGTACGGGCAAAGAGCGGTTCCAGCGCAATATATCGGTAAAAATACCGGCAGGGGTGGATGATGGGTCCAGGATACGCCTCAGCGGTGAAGGTGATGTCGGAGCGAGGGGCGGTACCTCGGGTAATCTATACATAAGCCTCTCGGTTAAAGAGCACGAGCATTTTGTACGTGAAGACGACGATATCATATATGAACTGCCCGTTAATTTCGCCGAGGCTGCTCTGGGGACCGAAGTCGAAGTGCCCACTCTGCATGGCGATGTCAAGCTAAAGGTTCCCGCCGGCAGCCAGACGGGATACGTCTTTCAGTTGAGGAACAAAGGTATTCCCCATCTCAGGGGAAGAGGGCAGGGCAACCAGTTCGTCGTGCTTAAGGTGGTTACTCCCGAATCACTAACTAAAAAACAACGCCAGCTTTTTGAAGAACTGGCTGAAGACCTGGGTGAGTCCAGGAAACGGAAGTGAAATTTTTATTCCTGAGCCTCTTCAGGTAACGCTGACTCCAGCGGTGCGGCTTTTTCCCCAAGCTTACGCTCTTTACCGGCTAGCAGTCTGGCAATATTTTCTCGGTGCATGATAATTATAACCACCGTGCCGATAAGAGCATAAATTAAGTACTCCAGGGGGAATCCGTTCCAGATGGTAAGAGGAATCAATATCGTGTAGGTGCCCACTGCACCGGCGATAGAACCGAGTGAAGCGAACCTTGTCATGCCTGCCCCGATTATAAAGACCTCTCCGCCGAACAGGGCTGCCACCGGGCAAAGGGCTGCCAGTCCGCCGAAGAAGGTAGCGACCCCTCTGCCTCCCTTAAACCCGAGGAATATCGACCAGTTATGTCCGGCGATAGATGCCAGGGCTGCCAGACACTGGGCAACCAGCAGTCCCAGACCGAAATCTCCGCCGATGACCAGGTAGTTTCTGCCGACTATCAATCCGGCGAATACTACCGCCAGGGCTCCCTTTAGAATATCGAGAAAGAGTGCCAGGGCTGCCGCTTTTTTCCCGGCTGTCCGCAGTACGTTGGTCGAACCTATTTTCCCGCTACCGTATTCTCTGATATCTACTTTGGCGGACAGCTTGCCTACTATGACCCCGGAAGGAATGGAACCCAGAAGATAACCTATAACAACTACAGCCAGAAACTGTATGATTATCATGATTCTGCCCTCGTTTTAAAGACCAGGCGTAACGGAGTGCCAGTAAAACCAAAGGACTGGCGAAGCTTGTTTTCGAGGTAACGCTGGTAGGAAAAGTGTATCAGCCTGGTGTCATTGATAAAGAATACGAAGGTAGGTGGATTAACGTCAGCCTGTGTGGCATAAAGGATTTTAAGTCGTTTACGACCGATTCGGGGAAGATTATGTGCCGCTACCGCCTGTTGTACCACACTGTTTACGGTAGCGGTGGGAACTCGTTTTAACCTTTCCTGGTAGACTTCGGATACCCGGGGCATAATCTTTTCCACCCCCTGTCCGTATTTAGCCGAAGTATACACTACCGGAGCGTATGGCATAAAGTTAAGCTGGCTTCTTATGTATCTATTCCATTCGGTCTTATTTTTATCTGAGACAAGGTCCCATTTATTAATAATCAGTACAATTCCTTTCGCCATCTGGCGAATATAACCGCCGATATGCACATCCTGTGCTGTAAACGGCTCGCTGGCATCTATGACCAGTAAAGCTATATCGGAGCGGTCGATGGCGCGCAGGGCACGAATAACGCTGTATTTATCCACTCCGACGCCCTGTCGGCCTCGCCGTTTGATGCCGGCTGTATCAATGAGTATCACATTCTGGCCTTGAAAGTCAAGCGAGGTATCTATGGCGTCACGTGTGGTGCCGGGGGTATCATCGACTATCACGCGCTCTTCGCCCAGGATTGCGTTCAGCAGCATCGACTTACCGACATTGGGTCTTCCGACAATGGCGACCTTCATCGCTTCGGAGCCTGGTTCTACCGATGGTAGTGACGGCAGCAGTGAGATTATACTGTCCAGCAGGTCGGCAGTGCCGCGACCGTGATGAGCGGAAATCGGCAGCGGCTCGCCCAGACCAAGCTCGTAGAATTCCACCGCCTCAGCCTCGAGTTTGTCATTATCCGCCTTATTAGCGGCAAGTAACACCGGTTTACTTGTCCGGCGGAGCATATCCGCTATTTCCATGTCGAGAGGGGTTACGCCGTCTCTCACGTTTACCAGGAAGACCAGAAGGTCAGCTTCACCTATAGCTGTCTCTACCTGCTCTTTCACTCCCTGGGCTATCGTCGACTCCGGCTTTGTCTCTAGCCCGCCGGTATCGATAAGGGTGAATTCAGTCTCCTGCCATGAGACGGTTGTATTTACCCGGTCACGGGTGGTACCCGGCAGGTCTTCTATTATAGCTATCTTTTTACCTGCCAGCCGGTTTAACAGGGTGGACTTACCCACGTTCTGTCTGCCGATTATAGCCACAACGGGTTTTTCAATATTTGTCTTCATTCCCAATCCGGAGTCCGGTTGTAATATATTCTTTTCCTGCAACGGTACACCTTTAATTAAGTTACTCGGGAGGAATACTGCCCTTTTTCCATACACCTCGTTCTCATATATTCGAGGGGTATAATTACGGGTTGAGGAGAGAATCAGTTGACCATGATAAGTCCGTTAATCCTGAACGGTCTGCATGGGCTTCAGTCCTGATAATTCATTGGCCATTTTTACGCTGGGAGGTTCGATTTCGGTTCCGGCAATGCTTCTCAATTCGCCGATGGCGCCCCGGAAGTTCTGGACGAAGGTATTGTATTCCATGGCAAACCGGTTGTAGTGGTCTCTGGTTGCCGGCGGCAGGTCTATTTTCTCCGCTATCTCGTAGAACTGCTCCACAAACTCGTAGTAGTGGTTATTCAATATCCATAACTCGTTTAGATAAACACGCAGATATATACTGAACCTGCCTGTCCTGGTATCGCTCTCTATTCTGTGGATAAAGCTGTCGAACCAGGTATCGAGAAGCCGGGCGCACATATCGCATGAACGCGCCCAGTCCCATAGTTGGGGGTCATCCATATTAAACAGGGTGTCTATTATGGCGAAAATAGAGAGAGAGGAGGTGCCTGTAAAGCGACGGCTGAAGTATCCAGCCTGTTGCTTGAGTCGCATTGATATTTGCTCAAGCTGCCTCTCGCTGGCACTTAGTATAACTACTAGCAGGCCTACAACCAGAGTTATTCCCAGGGTAGTAGCTACCAGCCATATCTCCCATTGATAATAATACCCGAGCAGTGCCAGAGCAGTAATCAGAACCGGAGACCAGCCCCAGATTATTATCGTCTTTAATGTTTTCATTATGACGCCGTTACCTCCTGATAATAGCCGGTAATCTATATCTGTGAAGCACCCAGCATTTTAGCCAGCAGCGCTCTCTGCGCGTGAAGCCTGTTTTCAGCCTGGTCGAATGCTACCGATTGGGTGCCTTCAAGGACATCATCGGTTACCTCTTCGCCGCGGTGTGCTGGCAAATCGTGCATGAAAATTGCGTCTTTCTTTGCCAGAGACATCAGTTTTGCGTTTACCTGGTAACCGGCGAATACCCGCTGCCGTTGTTCAGCCTCGGCTTCCTGACCCATACTTGCCCAGACATCCGTATAGACAACATCGGCGTCCTTTACCGCCTCCTCCGGTTGCTCGGTAAGCAGGATTCCGGCGCCGGAGACCGCGGCGTATTCCTTTGCTAGGCTGATATAACGCTCCAGGACGGTGTACCCGGTCGGCGAGGCAATCCTGATGTTTATACCGGTAAGCGTAGCCGCCAGAAGCAGGCTGTGAGCTACGTTGTTGCCGTCTCCGATAAAAGCCAGGTTCAGTCCAGCCAGCGTTTGCTTTTTCTCGTGTATGGTAAGCAGGTCGGCGAGTGCCTGGCAGGGGTGTTCGAGGTCGGAAAGGGCGTTTATCACCGGCACGCCCGAGTACTCCGCCAGTTCCTCCACGGTCCGGTGCGAAAAAGTGCGGGCGGCGATAGCGTCTACATAACGTCCCAGAACTCTGGCGATGTCCTTAACCGGTTCTCTCTTGCCGATACCGACCTCCGATTGTGAAAGATATATGGTATCTCCGCCAAGCTGACGCATGGCTACCTCGAAGCTGACACGTGTTCTCGATGACTGTTTCTCGAAGAGGATAGCGAGTATCTTCCCGCCTAGCAGGTTGGTCCATTCCTTGCCCTTGCTTTCAACTGCGTAAGATATCAGCGAATGAATATCCTCTGCATCGAGGTCGGATATCGATAGAAAGTCCTTACCTTTCATCTCAGGTTCCTTATGCTCTAAAGTATACCACGAAACAGTCTAACTCTCCACAGAACAGGTATAGTTAGTATCTGGTTAAATAAACTGTTATTACATGGAGTCTGCCTGTGGGGAAAATATATATATTTTTATGGTATCGTTCTAGATTGGCTGGTTTCTTGTTACCTCACCCTTTACCCTTCAGGGTGAACCCTCAGGATGAACCCCTCTCCAACCAGAACTACTAATATGGAGTGAGAAGTTTTCCTGGTTGGAGAGGGGAGTAAAAAAGAGAGGGGGCTGCGCCCCCTCTCTAAAAAATCTCCCCCTTTCACGCTTCGAATATTTATGTAGCAAAACAAGGTACTGTGTGAGAGGGGGATTAAGGCCTGCCCGCCGTACGAGACTTCGGCAGGCGGGGGGTGAGAACGAATATCAATCGAAATAGAACAATACTATCTATATTAAGTGCTTGACACTGGCCAATGGCTAACCTAATATGCAGTATAGTAGGGGAGGGTAGATAAAAGTGTCCAATACAGAGAAATTTACCGTAGCGGGTAACCAGGTAGTCGATAAAGTCAAGCAACTGATACACGAAGGCAATATAAGGAGAGTACGACTCCTTCACGAAGGGCGGACCATTATAGAAATCCCTCTCTCGGTAGGTGCACCGGCGACGGCTGTAGTCATTCTGGCGGCTCCGCTTCTGGCGGCTCTCGGCGCTTTCGCCGCTCTTGTAACTGAATGTACTATCGAGGTAGAGAAGATAGACGAGTCCTGACCGTAAATGAATCTCTACCTCTCCGAGGAGGTGCTTCCGGTGAAAGGAAGCTACGTTCTCCTTATCGACCTGCCTGAAGCACAAAAAATAGCCGCGGGCAGACTGAAAACGAATGATTTTCCTGCCGGCTGCTATGCCTACGTAGGTTCGGCAATGGGAGGGCTGAAGTCCAGGCTGGATCGCCACCTCAGGCGTGAGAAAAAGCTTCACTGGCATATAGATTATCTACTGCAAAAAGCGTCCGTGAATAGTGTGATTATCTGCGAGTCCGAAGAAAATGTAGAATGTGCTATTGCCAGTGCTATAGGCGGTCAATTCGATACTATTAAAGGGTTCGGTTCGAGCGACTGCAGATGCACCGGGCACCTTTTTTACTCTCCGGTGGACATGGAACGGGATATATTTGAATTACTCCACATACATGGTATGAAACCACAACTGATAGCGAATGCAGGTCAGCAGACACAAGAAGGAAAATGGTGACGGAATTAATCCTTGTCAGACACGGTGAAACGGAATGGAATAGAGGGGAGATATTCAGGGGCAGGGCTGATATCGACCTTAATAAGATTGGAAAAAGACAGGCTGAGCTTCTGGGTGAATATTTACGTACTCTGGACTTAGAAGCTGTCTATTCCAGTCCTCTGAAACGGGCTGTTAAGACTGCTAAGGCTATTGCCGGTGTACATCGGCTGGATATTGAATTCGCCCCCGACCTTATCGATATCGATTACGGAGAGTGGCAGGGACTGCATCTCAGCGAGGTGAAGAAAAAATACAGCGAGCTTTACATAAAGTGGGTTAATTCTCCTGATGAGGTGATGATGCCGGGTGGTGAAAGCCTAGAAGATGTCCGGAAAAGGGCCAGCCGGGTGATTGAAGAAGTGGTTGAAAGGCACGCCGGGACTGTAGTCGTGGTGGCTCATCGCGTGGTAAATAAGGTACTGATTTGCGCCCTGCTGGGACTGGACAATTCTCACTTCTGGAACATAAGGCAGGATACCTGCGGAATTACCGTTTTTAAATGGGAAAACGGGCGTTTCGTACTCACCCGGCATAATGATACTTCTCACCTGAATTTCCTGCCCGGAGCGCGGCTGGCAGATTTCTAGCCGGTTGACGGTCTATCAAGTATTCCTTTCACTCTGATATAATAAACGTATGGAAAAACCTCTTCTGGTGCTGTTCGACGGTAATGCCATAATACACCGCGCTTTCCACGCTTTCCGGGCTACCAGACCTCCTACCGTGTTCACCGTCCGCAAGACCGGCGAGATTGTAACCGCCGTTTACGGCTTCGCTCAGATGCTGCTGAAGTCGATAAACGACCTGAAACCAACCTGTTATGCCGTTACCTTCGACACGCCTGCGCCGACGTTCAGGCACAAGATGTACGACCAGTATAAGGCGCAGCGTCCTCCCACTCCCGACGAGCTGATAGACCAGTTCGACAGAGTCAGAAACCTGGTAGAGACGTTTAATATACCGATATATGAGCTCGACGGTTATGAGGCGGATGACGTTCTGGGCTCGCTCAGCAGGCAGGCAAGCGAGCAGGATATCGATACCATAATAGTTACCGGCGATGCCGATACCATGCAGCTTGTGACTCCCCGAGTGAAAATCATTTACCCCAAGCCGCGGGGTTCTTTCAGCGATACCATACGGTACGATGACGGAGCGGTTAAAGAAAGATACGGTGTTACGCCGCAGCAGATTACCGACCTCAAAGCGCTGGTAGGGGACACATCCGATAATATACCCGGCGTTAAGGGCATAGGTAAGAAGACGGCTGTGAAACTTATCGAGGAGTTCGACTCCGTAGAAGGTATATATGAGCATATCGATGAAGTGGTTCCGCCGAGAATCCAGACCATTCTCCGGGAAAACGAAGCGGTTGCTTACCAGAGCAAGGAACTGGCTACTATCGATGTAAATGCGCCGGTTACCCTGAATCTGGATGAATGCCAGCTCAGCCGCTATGACCGCAATAAAGTGACCGAGCTTTTCCGTGAGCTCGAATTTTACAGCCTGCTGCCCAAGCTGCCGGAAATGGCAGAAAACGCGACCGGAACGGGCGTGCAGATTGAGTCCGCTCCTCCTCCCAAACGTGACTATCATATCATAAGCGATGCTTCAGCCTTCGATGACCTTCTAAATGGTATCACATCCGCCGGGTCATTCACCTTTGACCTGGAAACGACCAGTCTGGATGCCATGTCCGCTCAGATGGTGGGGATATCGCTGTCGAAGGCTCCGGGAGAAGCGTACTACATCCCGGTAGGCCATGCCGGATTCGGGCAGGGTGAACAATTACCGCTGGACTATGTCCTCGAGCGTATCAGGTCTGTCCTGGAGGACCAGGCTCTGGAAAAAATCGCCCATAACGGCAAGTACGATATGACAGTCCTGGCGGAGAACGGAGTGAATGTCAGAAATCTGACATTTGATACCATGATAGCCGCCCACCTCCTGAATGAGAAATTATTAGGCTTGAAAGCCCTCGCCTTCAGCCGGCTGGGGACTGAGATGACTCCCATTACCGAGCTTATCGGCTCGGGTTCAAAACAGCTATCAATGTCCCAGGTAGATGTTGAAAAAGCGGCCGATTATGCCTGTGCCGATGCCGATATGACCGGGCAGCTCGCAGAGCTGCTGGGTCCCGAACTCCGACAGTCGGAATTATGGCGGCTTTTCACCGAAGTCGAAATGCCGCTGGTCCCGGTGCTGGTGACAATAGAGAGGAACGGGATAGCGCTGGACATGGAGTTGATGAGGCAGATGGCGCAGGAACTGGGTGAACAATTGCTGAAAACCGAGGCAGGTATATACAACAGCGCCGGTCACCAGTTCAATATAAACTCGCCCCAGCAGCTAGGGCTTGTCCTGTTCGAGGAGCTGGGATTGCCGACGACGAAGAAAAAGGGCAGCTATTCGACCGCAGCCGCTGTCCTTGAAGGATTGCGGGGCGTTCACCCTATAATCGAGCAAATCCTGGAGTATCGCCAGCTCTCCAAGCTGAAATCGACCTATATTGATGCTTTACCCGGTCTGGTCAATCTCAAGACCAGGCGACTCCATACAAGCTTCAACCAGACAAGAACCTCGACAGGCCGCCTTTCTTCCAGCGACCCCAATCTGCAGAATATACCTGTACGCGGTGAGCTCGGGAAACAGGTAAGGAAGGCGTTCATCGCCCCGTCCGGCACCTGCCTGCTGAGCGGTGACTACTCGCAGATTGACCTCCGCTCTCTTGCCCATCTTTCTCAGGACCGGAATCTGGTGGACGCGTTTAATCACGACGAGGATATTCACGCCGCAACTGCCAGCCAGCTTTTCGATGTGGGTATTTCAGAGGTTACGGAAGATATGCGGCGTGTGGCTAAAACGGTTAATTTCGGCGTCATTTACGGAATGAGCGACTACGGTCTGGAGCAGGCAACCGAGCTGTCACGTGAAGAGGCAAGCCGGTTTATCTCCGCCTATTTTGAAAAATATCCGGGCATAAAAAAGTACCTGGAGTCCACCAAGCAACAGGCAAGAGATAAAGGCTACGTCCAGACGATACTGGGCAGGCGGCGTACCATTCCTGAGATAAACTCCTCCAACCGGCAGATAAGAGAGGCAGCCGAGCGTATGGCGATAAATATGCCGGTCCAGGGAACGTCCGCCGATATTATCAAGGTGGCTATGATTAATTTGTGCCAGGAGATGGACAGGCGCGGACTGAAAAGCAAGATGGTGCTACAGGTGCACGATGAGCTTCTTTTTGAAATCCCATCGGAAGAAACGGAAGAAATGGACAGGCTAGTCCCTGAGATAATGTCCACTGCCCTTGAGCTCAGCGTTCCCCTGAAGGTGGATATCAAGAGTGGTCAGAACTGGGCTGAATTGAAGTAGAGACCGGGTGCGAGAAACCTTCAAACGCGACCCATCAGAGAAGGAATTATTTATCTAAATCACAAAAGACCACGATACGTTATTATATGTGCAGAGAAAACTGATATGGCTGGAAAGGACTGGTGAGTGAAGAAGGTATTTTTCGGCTGGATTATCGTTGCGACCGGTCTATTCTTCTCCACCTATAATAGCGTCTTATTCGTATACGGGTTCACTGCCTTCATGGACCCTATTGCCGTTACCTTCGGCTGGACATACGCTCAGGTCTCTCTGGCGTCTTCCCTGCGAGGACTCGAAACCGGCAGCCTGGACCCTCTGGTAGGCTTCGCTGTGGACCGCTGGCCGGCAAGATGGCTGATGTTTATCGGTATAATCATCTACGCCCTGGGTGCGGTTTTCATCAGCCGGGCAACAAACCTGGCTATGTTCTACGCTGGTTTCCTTATCGTAGGTCTGGGTGGCGCCATCAGCGTTACCATGGTACCTTCAACGGTGATTGCCAGGTGGTTCAGGAAAAATATAGGCAAAGCCAGTGGACTGCTGGCAACGGGCGTGGGTATTGGTGGTCTGTTTACTCCTCTACTTGTGATGTCAATCGATGCTTTTACCTGGCAGAATACTCTGGCCTATCTGGCTATAGGCATGCTGATACTGGGATTACCGCTTTCCTTTATCTTTCGGGGCAGACCGGAAGATTACGGTATGCTGCCTGACGGTGAAAAGCAAGACGAAACGCAGCCTGTGAGAAGTGCCGATTACGGAATCGGGGTCAGAGAAGCGCTGAAAACACAGGCTTTCTGGTGTATTGGCATTGCCACAATGCTTCAGATGTTAGCGATACACGGCGTGACACTCCACATGATACCGTATCTGACCAGCCTGGGGATAGAGAGAGCGGATGCCGCTATAGCCGTAACTACCTTCTCTATAATTACCGTTACATCCAGAATACTTTACGGGTTTTTTGCCGATATTGTTACAAAAAAACACGTATTGACACTCTCTATGTTACTGACTGCTGTCGGTCTTATTCTGTTTCAATTGCTCGACGGCACTTCTTTTGTCATGGTGGTGGTATTTGCCGTGGTTTACGGAGTCGGCGCCGCCGGGGCGATGCCGCTCAGGACGCCGATAATTCGAGAGTACTTCGGAGTTAAAAGATTCGGGACAATATTCGGACTGCTGGCTTTTTTCCTTACTATAGGCTCCGCCGTCGGCGCACCCGCAGCTGGATGGGTATATGATACCCGGGGCGTTTATTATCCGGTCTGGTTGGTATACGCCGGTCTTTGTTTCATCGGAATGATTCTAATCCAGATAATTAAAAAACCTGAAATTGAGTGAGAAGAATGCCTGAGTTACCCGAGGTAGAAACGATAAAAAACGAGCTTTTACCCCATATCATCGGTCGCACCGTTACCGGCTTTACCTTTCTCTGGGAAGGGATGGTAAAAAAGATACCAGTTGAAGATTTTAAGTCCGGTATTATCGGACAGACGGTAACCGGCCTGTCCAGGCGCGGCAAGTACCTGATTTTCAGCCTGAGCGGCGGCACCTACATGATTATCCATCTGAAGATGACCGGTTCGTTGCTCGTTCAGCGGACTTGCGATGAACTGCCACGTTTCACAAGGGCGGTAATACACCTCGATAACGACACTGATATCGTGTTTCGTGACCCGCGTAAGTTCGGCGCGATGCGGCTGGTCGAAGATAGTGATGGCATCATCGGCAAGCTGGGTCCGGAGCCTCTGGAGGCTGATTTCACTCCTCGGGTAGTGGCTCAGCGGTTTAGGGGACGTAAACCCCCGATGAAGGCGTTACTCTGCGGCCAGAATGTAATCGCCGGTATCGGCAGCATGTATGCCGATGAAGTCATGTTCGCTACCAGAATCCACCCTATGAGGTCGGCTGATAGCCTGTCCGATGAGGAGATTGAGCTTCTTTGCAGCGCCATTCGCCGGATACTATGGACGGCTATCGAAAATAAAGGGGCGAGCGTGAATACCTATTTCAGGCCGGACGGGACGAAGGGGACGGCGCATTACGAGTTCAATGTTGCCCGCCGCGGCGGGCAGCCCTGCAATGTTTGCGGGACTCCCGTAGAGAGGATTGTGGTGCGGGGTAGGGGAACGTATTTCTGTCCGAACTGCCAGGCTGAAAAGCCCTGATTAATACATATAGCCCGATTCACTAAATTCCCTTCAGACTGTCTAAAATCATCGATATTAACTCTTTTGTCATTCCCGCCCGCCATGGCGGGCGGGAATCCAGAATCCGCCTCTGGCGGACCCATCTGGATTCCGTGTCAAGCACGGAATGACAGTTTTCGTAAAGGCTTAATAACGACCTTTAATACAAGCCCCTAACAAGGGTAAGATTTTATAGAGGAGCTTTGCCGTTATTTACTCTCCCATATCCCTGTTTGTGCCTCTGATAATATTGTCTTTCATGTATTTATCGGTGAGTGACACGGCAAGGAAGAATATGGGCTTGTCCGCCCTTACCACCCGCAACGGGCAGTGTCTCAGCCCGGCGGGACAATAGATAAGGCAGCTTTTCGTAAGTGTGTACTTTTCATCCTCGAGCCAGAATTCCACCTCTCCGCAAAGGTCGCCCGGATTATCCGTATCGCTGCCGAAAAATCCCACTACCTCGTCGAAATCGTGTGTATGAGACGGAGAGCCTTCTTCCTCGGTGGCTTTCCAGTACCAGGAGCAGATTATGCTGGGGGCTCCCTTGATAATAAAGTCTTCCAGCCATAATATGCGTGTCGCTCTTTTGCTATATTCCTCGTCTCTCGCCGCCACATCATCGGGGAGTGTTAAATCGGTAAGTATATATTTCTCGTATTTCCTATCCGTCATTTTATGATTCCTCCCGTTTTATAATCCGGATTCTCTGCCTACGCTGATGCCGGTCAGGCGCTCCAGGGCTTTAACCAGCGCCTGAGTGCCGCTTTTACCCTCGCCTTCGGACTGGAGTGACTGGTACATCTCCTTAACCTGACTGGTTACGGGCAGGGTAATCCCCATTTCCTCAGCCGTTTTTAATACGATATTGAGGTCTTTGTGCATGAGGTCTATCATGAAGCCTGGCTTGAAGTCCCGTTCGACTATGCGCGGCGCCAGGTTGACAAGTTGCCATGAGGAAGCGGCACCGCCGCTGACGGCGTCGATTGCTTTATCCAGGTCTACGCCCGATTTCCGGGCGAATATCAACGCCTCGACAACGGCGTTTAACGTTCCGGCTACTAGTATCTGGTTGACCAGCTTGACCGTCTGTCCCATCCCGGTAGTACCCACGTGGATGATGTTCTTTCCCATAGCCTGCAATACCGGCTGGCAGCGCTCGAATATCTCCGTGTCTCCACCCGCCATGATGGACAGTGTACCGTCGATTGAGCCCTGCTCGCCGCCGCTAACCGGGGCGTCAAGCATGTGGGCGCCTTTTTCCTTGAGCCGGGCGGCTATTTTCCTGGTTGCTTCCGGCGAGATGGTGCTCATATCAATGACCACGGAGTCGGGCTTGATTCTCTCTATTACCCCGTTCTCGCCGAGAATCACGCTCTCCACGTCCGGCGTGTCGGATACTATGGTGATTATAACAGTGGTCTCGGCGGCTACTTCAACCGGTGAGCCGGCTTTCCTTGCTCCCTGCGAGGCCAGCTCTTCGGCTTTGGAGGCGGTGCGATTGTATACGGTGACCTCAAAACCTGCTTTTACAAGGTTGAGAGCCATCGGCTTGCCCATTATGCCCAGTCCGATAAAACCAATATGACTGTCCATCTAAATAAACTCCACGTCTTATTGTTCTTTTTTCCAGAGGAACGGGATAATAAAGGCAATACAGCCAAGAAGGAAAAACACACTGCCGGCGAATCCCCAGGGGCTCCAGGTGATGATGCTATCGGCAATGAAGAGTATAGCGCAGACAAGGAAAAGTAGCCAGCCGCAGAGCTGAAACCTGCTTTCCTTTACGCTTTTTCCGTCAGGCATCAACTCCTCCGCGTATTAGTGATTTTAACTAGCATTTTGTATAGCCGCAGCTGTGGCAGACGAAACAGCCTTCCTGGTACGCCAGCAGGTTACCGCATTCGGGGCACTGGCCGCCGACATTCGTGGTAAGACCGAAGTCCTGTTGTACATTCACCGGCTCACTGCTGATGTTGCCGCTGCTGTCGTCGTCTTTAGCGTGTTTCTCCAGGACGGTGGCTATTGCGTCGGCGCAGGAAAGGACAGCCTTTCCCTCTCCCCAGGCAATAGACGGGCATCGGATACCGCGTAGCTGTTTTATTATGGATCGGATGTCTATGCCGGCTCTCAGAGCTACCGATATAAGCCTGCCGATTGCTTCAAGCTGGGCAGAGGCGCAGCCGCCGCTCTTGCCTAGAGTAGCGAAAACTTCGCATATACCGTATTCGTCGGAACCCACCGTCACGTAAATACCGCCGCAGCCGGTCGCCACTTCTTCTACAACCGCTGTGGTTACCTTGGGACGCTTTCTGGGGCTGATAAGGGTCTTTCTCTCCTCCTTTTTATCAACCGGGGCGGTGCTCAGCGGCTGTGCTTCGCGGCTTTTATCACGGTATATCGTTATTCCTTTAAGTCCCTGTTCGTGAGCCATCATGTATACCTTGGCTATATCTTCACGGGTGGCATCTTCAGGGAAATTTACGGTTTTGGAGACGGCGTTATGGGTTGATTGCTGGAAAGCCGCCTGCATCATTACGTGCCATTCCGGGCTGATTTCATGGGCGGTGACGAACAGCCGTTTCATATCTTCAGGAATACTTTCTAATTTATGCAATTGTATTCCGCTGGCGATTCCTTCCATGAGGCTCTCGGAGTAGAATCCACCGTCCCGTGCCGCTTGCTCGAAGAAGGGGTTTACCTCCACCATGTGGGCGCCGTCCAGTATATTATGAATGTAGCTGAGGGCAAAGAGGGGCTCGATACCGCTGGAGCAGCCGGCTATGATGCTGAGCGTGCCGGTGGGAGCGATGGTGGTGCAGGAAGCGTTTCTGGGTCTGGGGCCTTCGGGAATGTCATAAATACTGCCTTCAAAAGCGGGGAAGACCCCCCGTTCATCAGCCAGTTCCACCGAGGCTTTAACCGCTTCTTCATTAATATAATCCATAATCTCGGAGGCAACCTTCAGCGCTTCCTCGGAGTTATAGGGAATACCAAGCTGGATAAGCATATCGGCGAAGCCCATTATACCAAGACCTATCTTTCTCGTGCGTTTGGTCATCTCCTCGATTTCCGGCAGGGGGAACTTATTGGCATCGATGACATTATCGAGGAAACGCACTGCGGTTTTTATCGTCGAGGCGAGTCTGGCATAATCGATTTCGACCTCGCCGTCAGTCTCTTTCAGCATCCGGCTGAGATTTATCGAGCCCAGATTGCAGGACTCGTAGGGAAGAAGCGGCTGCTCACCGCAGGGATTGGTGCTTTCAATATTACCGAGCTGCGGAGTCGGATTGTATTCGTTTATCCGGTCGATGAAGACGATACCGGGGTCGCCGGTTTTCCACGCCATGTGCACTATACTGTCGAATACTTCCTTAGCCCTGACTGTAGCCTGTGCTTCTCCAGTATGGGGATTTACCAGTTTGTATTCGGTATCGGCTTTTACCGCCTCCATGAAATCTTTGGTTACGGCTACGGATAGATTGAAGTTGGTCAGCACGCTGGTGTCTTCTTTGGCGGTGATGAATTTCATAATATCTGGATGGTCCACGTTAAGAATAGCCATATTCGCTCCGCGGCGCATTCCTCCCTGCTTGATAACGTCGGTAGCCGTATCGAAAGCCCGCATGAAAGAGACGGGACCGCTGGCGACACCGCCTGTCGAACCCACTCTGTCCGTCTCCGGTCTGAGCCGTGAGAAAGAGAATCCGGTGCCGCCGCCGCTTTTATGAATAAGGGCGGTGTTTTTAACGGCATCGAAAATGGACTCCATCGAGTCCTCGATTGGAAGGACGAAGCAGGCTGAAAGCTGGCCCAGTTCCCTGCCGGCGTTCATCAGGGTAGGGGAGTTGGGCAGGAACTCGAGCCCGGTCATCAGTCTGTAGAATTCCTCTTCTCTGGCAGAAGTATCTGTCTCCGGATTATATGACAGCTCGGCAGAAGCAATAGCCTGCGCCACGCGGCGGAACAGCTCCTCAGGCGTTTCTATGACCTGCCCCTCTTTGTCTTTTTTCAGATACCTTCTCTCCAGAACGCGGAGGGCGTTTTCTGTGAATTCAAGACCGCTGGAAGATTTAACTTTCACTTCGGCCCTGGTTATTTGTTCTGCCATAGCTTCTGCCTCCTTTTTCTCTCCGGCCGGGGGTTTTATAGTATCGGTTATCTTTTTTTCAGCGCGGGTTTTCCTTAACTCCGTAATATCGTCGGCTTCTATAATTTCTTTGACGATTTTCTGTATTTCGGCGCGGCTGGGTACCCGGCGAGGAGTGCGGCTGGACTGGGGTACCAGGTCTTCCATTCCGGGAAAGGGTTGGGGATGCTCAAGACGCTCGATTACCCTGTTGGTTAGCTGCTCTATTTTGTCTTTATCACGCAGACCCATCGACTCGGCGTCGGCAACCACCGCCTTGAGAATCTCGGTGCGGTTGCGCTCGGTTAGCCTTCGGCTGCCTGCCCGGTTTGCTTCACTCATCTCCGGCTCCTCTGTCTTGTTCTGGTTGTGGTTTTAGGCCCGTCTTCAGGCAGGAGAGGTAACTGGCTGCTGGGTACGGGAGTCTCCATCTTGTCACCGACTAGGTCATCTATCTCACGTCTCAGAGCTGTGATATCCGTAAAATCACGGTAAACGCTGGCGAATCTGATATAGGCTATATAGTCCAGATTTTTCAGCCTCTCCATTACCATATCGCCGATGACGGTGCTCTGAATCTCCGCTCTATTCTGGCTATCGAGTTCGGCTTCTATGTCATCGGCAAGTTTGTCTATGGTGCCGGTAGGAAGCGGTCGTTTTTCACAGGCTTTGCGGATTCCGGTGAGCAGCTTGTCTTTATTGAACTCCTCACGCCGCCGGTCTTTTTTAATCACAAAAAGACTCGCCGGCTGCAGACGCTCATAGGTGGTAAAACGGGAGTTGCAGTTCAAACACTGCCGCCGACGCCGGATGCCTTCGTTGGCATCGCGGGAGTCTATCACTCTGGAATCATGGTATCCGCAAAAAGGACAGTTCATAACACTTAACTCTACATTATATAGGACAGGAAGTATAAGATACCACAATATATAGTGTTTGTCAAGGGGATAATATGTTGGTACTGTTTGAATCTGGTTGTTTATTATTACCTATCCCCTGTGTCCCCTTTCCTGCCAGAACCACCGGTATTGGCTGAAAGGCTTTCCCGGCAGGAAAGGGGAGTTGCGGAGAGAGGGGGCGAAGCCCCCTCTCATAAATCCTCTCCCCCTCTCACTCAAAATAATAATTCCATACTAAATCATGGTGTTGAGTGAGAGGGGGACAAAGGGGGTGAGTACATACATCAACCAAAACCGAATAGAACCAATATGTTTTTTTATTACCGTCAGGAGTTTAAAAAAACCTGTTAATTTGAACTGAATTTACAGGATATTTCAGATAAACAAGAAGGCTGTAAGGCTATGGCGTCCGGGAGATATACGGGTATTTCCGGACAACCTGTATACTTACAGCCTCTCCTGCTTTTTGAAATCTACCTCCTGAAGGTATTACTGATTATGTTTTCATTGATTAGGCAGATATTCTTACGAATTACCAGGCAGTACGTGTTTTTATACTGTCGTGTTTCTTAACCGGCGGAGTTACTACCTGACGTCGGTGGCTGAACAGGGGCTTGCGCAGGAATGAAGGAACATCGAGTTCGTCTTCCCGTGTCTTCAGGTTTGTAAGAAACTCTGCGAGTTCATCATCTTTTGCCAGACCTGCCATTCCCTCTTTGGCAATAAATCCGGTGGCAATCAGAGTGATTTTTAGCTCCTTATCCATCGATGGGTCATGGGCTACACCGAAGATGATATTGGCTTCCGGGTCTACCGCCTGCTTGATTACCTCGGCCGCTTCGTTAACCTCGAACAGGGTAAGACTGCTGTCACCGACTATGTTAAAAAGAACGCCTTTGGAACCACTGGCGGAAACATCCAGCAGGGGACTCGCCAGGGCTTCCTTGGCTGCGTCTGTTGCCCTGTTCTGACCGGTACCCGTGCCTATGGACATCCAGGCAGGACCGGCATCCTTCATAACCGCGTTAACGTCGGCAAAATCGAGGTTAATCACGCCGGGCACAGTGATAACGTCAGAGATAGCCTGGACACCGTGCCTCAATACATCGTCTGCCATCTTGAAGGCATTATCTACCCCTGTCTTCTGGTCACAGAGGTCAAGTAATTTATCGTTGGGAATAATGATAAGTGTATCGACCTTGTCGATTAAATTGTTAATGCCTTCTTCCGCCACCGTACAGCGGTTTTGACCTTCAAAAGCGAAAGGTTTGGTCACTACGGCGATAGTCAGGGCGCCGCTCTGCTTGGCTATTTCGGCAACGGTAGGCGCGGCGCCAGTGCCGGTACCACCTCCCATACCGGCGGTGATGAATACCATATCTGACCCGGTAACGACTCCTTTGAGGTCGTCCCTGCTTTCCTCAGCAGCTTTTTGACCAAGATGGTGGTCACCACCTACACCCAGTCCTCTGGTGAGTCGTTCACCGAGCTGGATGCGTGTTGGTGCTTCAGTCAAAGCCATCGCCTGAGCGTCTGTATTCATAGCAATGAATTCCACGCCCTGAATTTCTTCCTGGACCATGCGGGTTACGGCATTGCAGCCGCCACCGCCCAGACCGATAACCTTAATCTTTGCCGGGTTAAGTGTAAAACTTGACTTTGCCATCTCCTCCTCCTTTATTCACTGCATTTTTTATAACTAATAATGTAATCGTCTAGCGAAACAGTTTTTTGAATTGTATGGCTAAACGCCTTAAGCTCACTCCAAAATTGAAGGATGACCATGTTTTCTGGCCTTTATATTTTGCTCCCCAGAGCAGCAGGCCTACACTTGTGGCATATGCCGGGTCGCAGAGGGCATCGCTGATACCCGGTATGTTGGTAGGAGAGCCTACTTTCACCGGAAGCTTGAGAATATCCCGCCCGAGCGCGTCGATTCCGGAAAGGTTGGAGCTGCCTCCGGTAAGTACCAGTCCGGCAGGTATCAGTGCCTCGTATTCGGAGCGCGGTAGCTCGAGGATGATGAGCCGCAGGATTTCCTCGACACGGGCTCTGACGATGTCAGAAAGGTCCTGGTATGAGATGCCGTGCCCGTTCGTGGCTACGTCATTGGTCTCTGTCTTGCCTTCATAGATCGGCATTACGCTGCCGTACTTTTTCTTCATTTCCTCGGCGACTTCAAAAGGCAGGCCAAGACCTATGGCAATATCCCTGGTGAGTTGATATCCGGCTACGGGTAGAATAGCGGTGTGCCAGATGCTGCCGTCCTTGAAGACGGCGATATCCGTTGTGCCGCCTCCGATATCGGCCAGGGCAACGCCCACCTGTTTTTCATCCGTGCTCAGTACGGATTCGCCGCTGGCTAAAGGTTCGAGGACAAGGTCGTCGATGTCGACGCCGATACCACGGATACACTTGGCCAAGTTCTGAATGGAGGCTACCGCAGCGGTTATTACATGGGTCTCAACGTCCAGACGGAAACCATGCATTCCCACCGGGTTTTTAACACCGGCCTGACCGTCGACAGCGTAACTTCTGGGTATGATGTGTAGCAGCTTCCTATCGTTGGGTACCTTTATATTCTGGGCGTTTTGAAGAACCCTTCTCAGGTCGTCAGGTCGTACCAGCCGGTCATTACGGGTTATAGCTACTACCCCCTGGTTGTTAAGCGAACTGACATGCCTTCCGGTAACACCCACATAAGCTGATTCTACCTTTAAGCCACTGGCTTGCTCCGCTTTTTTCACTGATTCTCGGATTGACTCTTTGGCGTCATTAATGTTGACTACCAGTCCTTTATGCAACCCGTTAGACGGCGATATGCCTACACCGGCTACCTGAATATTATTTGTTTCATTCATTTCGGCTATGGTGGTGCATACCTTGGTGGTGCCAACATCGATAGAAACCAAAGTATTCAGCTTATTCATTTACCTCCTCCTTTTTTGCTAGATTTGGATTTCTGTGAGCTAGACGAATTTTCACATTATAAAACCCCCTTGTGCGGTCTCAGGATTCTGCCATTATATTTTTTATCATTGTCAGCAAAGTCGGCTGTTTCCATGCTCCGACCTTGGTCTCATTCAAAATACTGCGCACATCTGTGGTGTTGGACCTATCATAATGAGCAACGATATGCTCGACCATCCTGATTCTCGGGTCGGACACAGTCTTGCGTTTACTAGCGGCACCTGCGCCGAAAGAAGCCCCCATTTTTTCCACTATCATCCTCCTTTTCAGTTAAATCACAGTCCTTACGGATTGTGATGGTATGCCTTATTAGCTAAAGTAATGCGAAAGTCTGCCTGAGCTTTTGTAACATAGCCGGTCGTTTCCAGACATTACCGTTAGCCTTTATCTCGGCGGCAGAACACAGGTTCTCTACTATACTGTAATGCTCCTCCTGGGCGATAATGCGTTCTGCTGCTCTCAACCTGGCACTACGACTACGCGGGTTCTTCTGGACCTCAGCAGGGGAGGGCGTAATTATCCTCTTATTGAGTATTCTCAGACTGGCGGTGTGCTGGCAAACACAGACCGGAGTCTCGGGGGGGCACACGCAGTCTTTCGCTTCCTGTTGCATAAACTGCTTTACTATGCGGTCTTCGAGCGAATGATAACTTATCACGACCAGTCTGCCCTCGAAACCGAGAAGGTCTACTGCCTGTTTTAGAGCCAGTTCAAGGTATTCGAGTTCTTGGTTGACGGCGATACGTAACGCCTGGAATGTCTTGGTTGCAGGATGAATTTTGCGCTTTCTCTTTCCCGCCCCACGTTCTATCGCCTGGGCAAGGTCGAGGGTAGTCTTTATCGGGCGTCCCTGAACTATATGGCGGGCTATCTGCCTCGCGTAGCTCTCTTCACCGTACTTTTTTATCAGGTGGGCGAGTTCGGCCTCTGAATAGCTGTTGACTATATAAGCGGCGGTTAACTCCTGGTCGGGGTTCAGTCTCATATCCAGTGGTGCCCTGTGCTGGAAGCTGAATCCCCGCACGTTTCCATTAAGCTGGAGCGAGGAAAGTCCGAGGTCGAAAAGTATACCGTGGACCGGTACGAAATCGTACTTATAGCAGATGGCTTTAAGATTACTGAAGTTATCATTGACCAGCAGGGTAGACTCGCTGTAATTTCTGAGTTTCTGTCTGGCGTATCTTACGGCATCGGGGTCGGCATCGATCCCCAGCAGTTGTCCGCCGGGTGAAATATGCTCCAGAATAGCAGCAGCGTGGCCCCCACCACCGAGTGTGCAGTCGATATACCGACCACCCGGCTGAACAGCCAGCGCTTGAATAGACTCTTCTATTAGAACCGGGATATGAGCAGGTGACATCTTCGTTAGACTCACTAATGTCGTTCCAGGCTTTCTATGATCTGCCAGGCTTGTTCCTGGCTAACAGATTTCTCTGATTCCCACTGCTCCTTATTCCACAGCTCAAGATATGTGTTTACTCCTGCAATTATTAGTTCGTCTTCAATACCCGCGTACTCTCGCAATGGGACGGGCAGGGCTATTCTCCCCTGGTTGTCAATATTTAAACTGAAGGCTGTAGCAAAGAATGCCCGGTTAAGCCTTCTTAATTTACTGGCTGCTATCGTACCGCCGGTCAGATTGCCTGCCAGCTTGTTCCATTCTGCAATAGAGTAAGCGACGATACATTGTTCAGGCCCGGAGGTGAGTACCACGCCGTCCTTGAGTTCTCTCCGGAATTTCGGAGGAATCGGTACCCGGCCTTTTTCATCTATTTTGTACTCAAACTCGCCTAAAAACATTTTTCTTTTGCGTTTACGGTGATACTATTCACCACAATCTACCATATTCTACCAATATCTACCATTTTGAACTACATTCGTTTATTTGTCAAGCCCCTTTTCCATAAAAACGTAAATTTATGGTAAATTTACATAAATTCGCCTTCGATACTGATTGAAATTATAATGATAGTGGTTGATTTGATAGTGTTTTCCTCTATGCAGTGCTGTGGGGAAAAATGGGACGGAAATGTAACGGTGAAGACCGGGAGTCAGTCCGTATTCCGTATACTGGTTTCATACGGGCGGTTGAAGAGCGGAGCTTTCTCGGTAAACGTAAACTATGCTAGAATTAGACTGGAAAAATGAAGATAGATATTCTGACGTTGTTTCCGGATTTTTTTCAGAGTCCTCTGGGTTCCGGTATTTTCAAACGGGCGAGTGACCGCAAGCTTATCGAGATTGCCGTCCATAACATTCGTGACTACACCCATGATAAACACCGTACCGTTGACGACTACCCTTATGGCGGCGGTGCGGGAATGGTGTTAAAACCCGGACCTATCTTTGAAGCGGTAGAGGCGGTAGTATCCGGCACGAAATCTGAAAACAAAAAATTACCGGTCATTTTACTTACCCCTCAGGGACGGACTTTCTCACAGAAAATTGCCGGAGAACTGGCAGGGTACAGTCGGTTATTACTCATCTGCGGTCACTATGAAGGCGTCGATGAGCGGGTTTGCGAGCATCTGGTAACCGATGAAATCAGTGTCGGTGATTATGTCCTCAGCGGCGGTGAGGCCGCTGCTCTGGTAGTGGCCGATGCCGTGGTAAGGCTTATACCGGGCGTTCTCGGTTCGCCGGACTCGCCGGTAGAAGAGTCTCATGCTGACGGACTGCTCGAGTACCCTCAATACACGCGTCCACCGGTGTACAGGGGGTGGGCTGTGCCCGAGGTGCTCCTTTCCGGGAATCATGCTGAGATAGCCAGGTGGCACCGCGAGCAGGCGATTTTACGTACAGCGGGACGCCGTCCCGACCTGCTGGGCAAAGCCGAACTCAGTCCGGAAGAAAAACAGCTCGTGGAGGGGTTACACAAACACTGATATTAATATATAATGGTAGGCGGAGTGTATATAAATGAATATAGAATCGGTGGTTGAAGTTAAACCAAATCCCAATATCCCTGAAATTACCTCGGGTGATACGGTGAAGGTAAGCACCAAGATAGTCGAGGGAGATAAAGAACGTATCCAGGTATTTCAGGGAGTAGTAATCAAGGTAAGGCGTCGCGGCCCCAGTTCAAGTTTTACGGTGAGGCGCGTCGCTTACGGCGTCGGCGTGGAGCGTACCTTCCCGCTGTTTTCTCCCAGGGTGGAGAAAGTGGAGATAGTGCGGCGGGGAAAGAAACGCCGGGCAAAACTCTATTATCTACGCGGTCTCAGCGCCAAGACATCCCGCCTAAGAGAGAGACGGATGACCCAGCAGGAGATAGAGAGGGAGCGGGAACGTTTACAAAAGATAGAAGAAGAAAAGGTGCTTGAGCAGGAGATGCTGAAAGCTCAGGAAGAACCTGCAGAGACAGAGCCTGAAATAGAGCCGGTGATGGAGCAGGAAGAAGCTCCAGAAACGGAAGCTGAGGAAGAGCCGGTGATGGAGCAGGAAGAAGCGCCGGGAGCGGAAGCTGAGGAAGAGCCGGTGATGGAGCAGGAAGAAGCGCCGGGAGCAGAGCTTGAGCCGGAGCCGGAAGAGAAGGAAGAAAAGGAATAGATAGACTATCTCATCGGAAACTTCACCGGAGTACGGGATGAGATATGCAGAGGTCAGTGTTAATTCTCCCGCAGCCCAGCGCAGGGCTTACAGTTATTCCGTACCGCCGGGTCTGAATATCGATGTCGGGCAGGCGGTATGGGTCCCCTTTGGTGACAGGCTTCTTCAGGGCGTGGTCATGGAGCTTACCAATTACCCCGCCGTCGAAGAGACCAGAGATATCCTCGGTGTTATCGAGCCGGAACCGGTATTGTCTCCGGCTTATGTTTCGCTGGCGGACTGGATAAGCCGGTATTATCTTTCACCTCTCTTCGATGCCGTAGCTCTGATGCTGCCGCCTGGTTATGAACAGAAGGCTCTTACTTTTATCAGCCCGTCAGTTCCGGAGGATTATGATTTATCGTCTTTGACCGTCGACCAGAAACGTACTCTTGATATACTTCGGAGAGACGGTAGGACGGGGTTGAAAGACCTGGAAAAGGCTCTCGGGCAAAGAAAGGCGCAACGCCTCGTTTCGCAACTGGTAAAGAAGGGACTGGCTGCCCGGAGCTATGAACTGGAGCCGGTCAGGGCAAAGCCGAAGCTGGAGTCACGTCTCAAACTGGCGGCAGGTATTGACGAAACCAGACAGGCAATAGCCGGACTGGCGGAAAAAAGAGCCGTGAAACAGGCGGCGCTGCTTTCTTTCCTGGTGGAACAGGCTGTCACGGTATCTCTGACGGAAGCCAGGCGGGAGACCGGTTGTGAAAGGTCTACGGTCGATGCCCTGGTGAAAAAAAGCCTGGTTACCCTTGAACAGGTAGAGGTCAGGCGTGACCCGCTTTCGCGTCAGACAATTAACCTTTCCTATCCTTTATCCCTTACCGCTGCCCAGGAAACCGCGTTGAGGTCAATCAGCGCAAGTCTGCAGCGGGAACAAGAAGGGCAAGCTGAGGTGTTTCTACTTCACGGCGTGACCGGCAGCGGCAAAACAGAGGTCTATCTACAGGCTCTTGCAGAAGCGATTAAGCTGGGTAAACGGGGAATCGTTCTCGTCCCGGAAATTGCCCTTACCCCGCAGACAATCGAGTGGTTCGCCTCCCGTTTTCCCGGCAGGGTGGCGGTCCTTCACAGCCAGCTATCGCTGGGTGAACGGTTCGACGAGTGGCAGCGTATCAGAAACGGCGAGGTGGATGTGGTAATCGGTCCCAGGAGCGCCGTTTTCGCTCCACAGCCCGACCTCGGTCTGATAGTTATAGACGAGGAACACGAGTGGACTTACAAACAGCAGGATGTACCCCGCTATCATGCCCGTACCGTGGCTCTCCGGCTGGCCGAGTTAACGGGAGCGGTGGTGGTTATGGGCAGCGCTACTCCTGATGTGGAGACCTGTTATCATGCTGAACACGGCGACTATCACCTGCTTGAGCTTCCCGAGAGGGTTACTCCACGCGAAAATACGCCTCTTCCACGTGTCGAGGTGGTCGACCTGAGAGAGGAACTCAAAACGGGTAACAGGAGTATGTTCAGCCGGTCTCTGGCCAGGGAGATAACTACAGCCCTGACAGGTGACGGACAGGTTATGCTGTTTCTCAATCGCAGAGGTGCCGCCACGTTCATACAGTGCCGTGACTGCGGGTATGTTCTCGTCTGCCGGCGGTGCGATGTTCCTCTTACCTATCATCTCGATGAGAATATGCTGGTATGTCACCAGTGTAATTACAGAATACCGGTCCCCGAGGCCTGCCCTGAATGCCAGAGCCGGCGTATCAAGTTCCTCGGTGTTGGCACGCAGAAACTGGAGCAGGAAGCGAGAAAAGCCTTTCCCGGTGCGCGGCTGTTACGATGGGATAGTGATACAACCACCCGGCGTGGTGCCCACCAGGAAATACTGGATAAATTCCGCAGCCACGAGGCGGATATCCTTATCGGCACTCAGATGATTACCAAGGGATTGGACCTGCCGCAGGTCACTCTGGTGGGAGTGGTCAGCGCCGATATCGCTCTGAATCTGCCTGATTTCCGTTCCGGAGAAAGGACATTTCAGCTTTTAAGCCAGGTAGCCGGACGGGCGGGGCGGGGCCCTCTGGGAGGACAGGTAATAATCCAGACATATTCGCCGGACAACTACGCCATTCAGGCGGCTGCCGCGCATGATTATGCCGGCTTCTATAGCAGAGAAATCGAATACCGTAGGCAGCTTCACAATCCTCCCTTTAGCCAGCTCGCCAGTCTGGTATATACGCACAGGAACGATTCTGCCTGCCAGAGAGAGGCGGAGAGGATGAAGCGGTTGCTTGCGGGAGATATTGCTACACAGGGAATTGCCGGTATGAATATTATCGGCCCGGCTCCAGCGTTTACCCACCGTCTGCGGGGCAGGTTCCGCTGGCAGTTGATTATACGCGGCTCCGAACTGCCGGAGTTCCTTTCAAGGATACCGGTACCCCAGGGCTGGGCCGTGGACATTGACCCCGTGGGACTTTAGGGGCTACAATGAAATTGAGTCCCGAAACACAGGTTTGCTCTATAAACATGGAGGGAAAATGGCGATTCGCCCTATCCGTATAGTACCCGACCCCGTACTTCGGCAGAAGGCTAAACGTGTCAGGAATATAGACGATTACGTACATACACTTATAACCGATATGATTGAGACGATGCACGAAGCTTCGGGGGTCGGTCTCGCCGCCCCGCAGGTGGGAGTACCGCTACGGGTCATCGTTATCGGCCTGCCGGAACAGGAAGACTTTGCTCTGATTAATCCCGAAGTTGTGCGGAGAAAAGGAGAACGCGTGGTAACAGAGGGCTGTCTCAGTATACCGGGATATATAGGACAGCTTAAACGCGCCGAGACGGTTACCGTTAAAGGGCGTGACACTGAAGGTAAAGAGGTGAGGCTAAAAGCGGATGAGCTGCTGGCTCAGGCGCTTGAACACGAAATAGACCATGTAAACGGTGTGCTGTATGTAGACAGGCTGGAGAGCGAAGATGACCTGCGTAAAATAGAACCCGAAGAGCTGGTAGCAGGGGAAAGCGAACTCTAGTATATTTCAATGTAAAACAAAAAGAAGGACTGGCATACGCCAGTCCTTCTTTTTTCCCTTAAGCGTTTATTATATGACCGGCAATGGGTCGGCAACGGGTAACTCAATAGAGCCGGTTACGTATATGTCTCGGCCATTCTCCGATTCCATCACGTCATCGACGGTACTGCCGGTAGTACAGGAAGCGGTGACAAGCAGCAAGAAAGTAACCAGTACCGTAATCAGGATTTTATATGTCTTTGACAATAGCCCTATCCTTCCATGCCGGTTTTCCTACCTTTTATAACGTATAAATCGCGGAAAGGATAGGGCGAAAAACCCAAGCGGTAATATCCGTCCGGTAATAATACGGTGATTACACAGTTATTATCTAGAACATGTCGGCGCAACCCGGCCTGTACCGTGTCCCCATTACACTATCCCAGGAAGCAATACTACCCGGTTCATGGACATCCAGTCGCCCCATCCGGGCGGCTTCGGTAGCGCTAACCTGACCGAAGTAAAGTAATGCCAGCGTGCTTACCGGCATTTCCAGCTGTGGTTCTTCATCGGTACGTTTAATGGTAGCTCCGTCCGGGGAAGTCTCGAGCTTCCAGGTACCCTCATTCCACGGGCAGAGCTTATCGATAATCCTGAATGTCAATATACCTTCCGTATCATACCCGCGTTTGTCCATGGCGCGTTCGACATCGACGATTCGTGCCAGAACTCCGTCATGTGACAGTTCATTCAGCATCCTCGGTTCCATCAGGAGGTGCGGTAACGGGTCGTCCGTAGGCGCTTCTCCCCAGGTAATTTCGAGAATAATGTCCATCAGGCTGAAGAACTCCCATATCGCCCTGTATGCCGAAGGCGTAAGCCATACCATGTCTCTGATGGAGATATTCTGACCGAATTTTAACCTGCCATCTTGAGCCATGGATGCCGAATATATTACGTAGCCCAGCGGTTCCCCATCCTCTTCATAAATGACTATGCTCTGCTGATGCCCTTCACGGGGAGTCGGATTGAGCCGTCTTTTCCACATATCCGTATTACGTAGCAGGTATCCTGTCCTGTCTGCAATGAACCTGTCATACAGGATGGCAAGGGTATCCGTGTCGTTCTCTCCGGCTTCTCTGAAACTGCCTTTCGGTTCTTTACCGGCAATAAACTGGATATAACGCGGTTCCACTTTATAGATATGCCGGGTAACCACAACGGAATATGCATATCTCCGGTAAATGGCTGCTCTTGAGGCATAGAGGGCAGCTACCGGTTGTTCACCCTTTTCATGGAGTAGCTCGAAATGCCTGGTTGTAATCTTTCGAAGACAGCCGAGTCTGCGGTAGACGGGTAGCGTGCCTACCATGGTAACTCCGGCTACCGGAACATCGTTCCCGTTTGCTTTTACCGTAAGATTCCAGGCTGCATAAGATGTGGCAAGCTTTCCGTCTTTGAATGCGCAGAGCGTAATATCATCGCTTAAAAAATCGGGTATGGGCATTAACAGTGCCGTTCCGGCAACTCTTCTAAACTCATCCATTTCTTCCGGTTTTGCTTTACGTATTTCCAGTTCCACGGTTCTCCTTTACAGTTCGTGCTAATATTCCGGTTACTTTTTAAGACTTTTTAGATAGTCCAGCGCCCATTCGATGGCATCTTCTTCTATGAGTTCATAGTCCGGGTATATGCCTTTACCTTCTATAAGGTGTCCGTTGGGAGTTAGCCAGCGGTGGGTGGTGATATATATACCCGAACCATCCCTTAAGGTATACAGCGTATTGACACTGCCCTTGCCGTAAGTTACGGTCCCGGCGATAACAGCCCGGTCGTAGTCCTGCAGGGCGCCGGAGAGCACCTCACTGGCGCTGGCGGTGTAATTATCGGTCAGTATCACCATCGGCAGGTCGGTATTCTTCTGTCCGCTGTCTTCAACCTGGTAAGACTCGGTTTCTCCCTGATTGTCTCTAACCTGCAATACAACGCCTTCTTCCAGGAAACGGCTGGTCACGTCCACGACCGAGGTCAGCAGGCCGCCGGGATTACTGCGCAGGTCGAGGATAATACCCGTGGCTGCCTCCCGTTCGATTGCTTCTATTACCGGCGTTAATTCTTCATTGGTCCTTTCCGTAAAGTTGTTGATACGAATGTATACAGAATCGCCCATCATCTCGAAGAAAACACTGGAAAGCTCGATTTCAGCCCTTTCTATCTCCATCTCCACGGGCTCGGTCTCATCCTGATGGAGGATAAGGATTCTGACCGTTGTACCCACCGGTCCGCGGATACGAAGGACAGCCTCGTTCAGAGTCATATCCGCAGTGGAATCGCCGTCGATTCCGAGCAATACGTCGCCCGCCCTGATGCCTGCTTCTTCAGCCGGTGAGCCGGTAATCGGCGCGATAACCGTTATCTTGTCGTCTCTCATCGTAACATATGCCCCGATACCCTGGAATTTCCCTTCGATGCCGCTCCAGCCTAATTCATGGGTTTGGGGGTCCAAATAGGAAGAATAAGGGTCGTCCAGCGCCTCAAGTATTCCCCTGATAGCTCCTTCGCTCAGTTCAGCGGTATCAAGATTATCTCTGTCTACATATTCCTCGAATATTAGCTGCCATACTTCCTCTACCACTTCGATTCCGGTGTCTTCGGTTGCGGTTCTTTCATTACCGATAACGCAGCCGGCACTGAAGACCAGGATAAAGCTAATGACAGCCAGTAAGCATACCGCCGGGATTTTTCTTATTTTCTTCATTGGACTTACCCTTCCTTGAAGTGTTTAGGATATTTTGTGATCAGAGACTATCGGGGACACCTGAGCAATTTACTTTATAATGATACCATAAAACTGCCTGCCTTTAGGTACAATGCTCTTCTGTGTCTTATTTATGGTACTGTTTGCATTTGGTTGACTCCACTGTCATTGCGAGGAGTCCCGATGAAATCGGGGCAACGTGGCAATCTCCAGCGATTTTATATAGATTGCTTCGTCCGCCTCAGGCGGACTCGCAATGACGATAACAAATAAAACCGAATAGTACCTAATTTAGCTTCATTACTGTACCGTCCGGTATAATGGTTTACCTTGAAGGCGGGTCTTTCTTAATGCTAGTATTTGATGAATGAAATACAGAGCCGTTATCTTCGACCTGTCCGGGACGCTTGTCGATAAATTTCCTGTGGACGAAAGTATAGATGTGCTGAGAGAGATGGCTGCGGAACGGCTCTCGGTTGAACCGGAAGAGTGTCTCTATATCGGGGACGGGGACAGCGGCGAGATAAACGGCGCCGCGGAAGCCGATATGCGGGCTGTGCTGATTCGGGTAACCGATGGTAAAAACGGTGCTGACGGGCGTGTGGAAGAATGGACAGGTCCGACAATTTCATCGTTGACGGACGTGATGAAATTACTGAAGTAATCCCCTTTCGAGTATATCTACTCTATATATAATGTAGATAAGTTATTCTATTGTGTCGGGCGCGAGAGATGATTCAGCGTAATAATTCCAGAGGGAGAGAGTGAATGAAAATAGACACGGTGAGACTGGCTTATTTCTCACCTACCGGGACGACCAGAAAGGTAGTAGAAAGCATCGCCGGGGCAATCGGTGTTGATGATATACAGCATATCGATATTACCAGGCCTGCCATTAAAACTAAGGAGCTTGAGGAAATAACGGACGGCCTGGCGATTATCGGCGCTCCCGTCTATGCCGGGCGGCTTCCCCCGGAAGCGGTGAACAGGTTAAGGAAACTGAAGGCAAGCAGTGTTCCTGTGGTAGTTGTTGTGCTTTACGGTAACAGGGAATATGATGACGCCCTTATCGAACTGCGAGACCTTGCCGAAGAGCGGGGATTTACGCCTGTTGCCGGTGGAGCGTTTATCGGCGAGCATTCTTTTAATAGTGAAGAGATACCGATAGCTCCCGGAAGGCCTGATGAAGTAGACCTCGAGAAGGCAAGGGCGTTCGGGCAGATGATTAAAGAGAGGCTGGATGGCATCGGGACACTCGGAAATATTCCCCGGTTAGTAGTGCCTGGAAATGTGCCTTATCGTGAACTCAGGAGAAGAAGACACATACCACCTGTTACCGACGAATCGCTGTGCATGATGTGCGCGACATGCCTTTCGGTGTGTCCTACAGGGGCGATTACCATCAATGGAGATGTGGTGACGGACCCGGATGCCTGCATAGTATGCTGTGCCTGTATTAAAAACTGCCCGACCGGCGCCAGAAGACGGCAAGGCCCGATGTCCAAGCGGATATCCGGGTGGCTGGTCGCCAACACCCGGAAACGGAAAGAGCCTGTAACCTTTATCGTTTCTAAATAAAGCAGGCAGGTTGCCGATATTATATAATTCACCATTCCGGCAACCTGCTTTTTTATCCGTGTCTGTCGCAGGTCTTAGATAGGTAAACGCAGAAGCTTCCTGGCATTATCTACCAGTATCATATTTTTTTCCTCGTCGGTTATATCCATTGCCAGTATTGCGTTTATAGTCTGCCGGTAGCTCCGGAAACCGAAGAAGTAGTCCCCCAGCGGCATATCGACTCCCAGCACTATATGGTCGGCGCCCCAGAAATCATAGGCGCACATCAACGCCGCGGTGTTGCCGTGAATCGCTGTATCGTTGTAGAACATCTGGTAATATTCGGTGGGAGTCTTTTTCAGTCCGGGTACCAGTCCGCCCACGCCGCCGTGGTCTCATACGGCCAGCCGAACACGCTGGCAAGCATGTATTTCGAGGTCTCCTCGGTCGGGTAATCGGCAAAGGTATCGGCACGCCAGGGGTGTATGTATATCGGCAGGTCGTATTCAGCCATTTTCTCCCAGAGAGGCATAAATTCCGGCGAGTCCAGCGGCTTACCGTTAATATTGCTGTGCACGTATATGCCCCTGAAACCGAGGTCCTTAATAGCCCGGTCGGTCTCTTTCATGGCGGCGTCGATATCGTTCATCGGCAGCAGGGCTATAGCCGTCGGGAACCGTTCCCTGTATTTCACCGTCAGCTCGGCCATCTCGTCGTTCGCCATCTTCGCCATATCCGGCGTCTTATCCGGTCCGGCGAATTCTTCGATTGGCGGGACGGGTCCCACGGTCAGTACCTGTACCAGCCCTTCAAACATGTCCATTATCCGGAACCTTTCATCGAGGTCCCACATCGGCGGTGAGTTAGCCAGTATCTGGCGGTACATATCCGGGTAATTGTTTTTAAGGAACTCGTTGTATCTGGGGGGCGAGATGTGGGCGTAGGCGTCAATTATTATCGAATACGGGCTTTTCATCGGTTTATCTCCTTCCACGCTGAATATAGCAGGTATTTTATCATTATGGATGGACATATACCAGCCATTTTTACCTTTCGGTGTCGTTCTGTTTCGGTTGCTAATTTTAGCCTCACCCCTGGCCCCTCTCCAGTCAGAACCTATATAAGGTTTAGTAAATCCCAAGGGCTGGAGAGGGGAGTTAAAGAGAGAGGGGGCGAAGCCCCCTCTCAAAGAATTATCCCCCTTTCACACGAAAGGTTTATCGTTTAAAAATAATGGAACTGTGTGAGAGGGGGATACAGGGGGTGAGTACACTATTCGACCAATAGTAAAAAGAGTCATATTACCTTTACCGTCAGGACTCGGGACGGGTATAATCTCCTGATAGGAAAACAGACCATAAGGAGGAATATTATAATGGCTGGTTCAGGATATGCCGGAAATCTGGTGAAGGTGCCCGCCCGGGAGGTGAACGCAGTTGAGGGTATCAGGGGGCGTACCAACCCCACACTTACCTATATGAGTAACGAGCTCGTCCCCGGTAGCAACATATATATAGAAATGGGCTGGATATGGGAGATGCCCGACCCCAACCCTCATATCTTAGGTCACTATCATGAAGATTATGATGAAGTGGTGCTCCATATCGGTGCCGACCCGCATAATCCGGAGTATCTCGGAGCCGAGATAGAGTTCGAGCTCGGCGGTGAGAAGTTGAATATAGATAAGACATCGGCACTCTATGTCCCGAAAGGCGTGAAACACGGTCCGGTAACGTGGAAAGGAGTTACCGCACCTCATATACAGATGGCTATAGTACTCGGCGCGGGTGATATCAGCCAGGCGAACCCGGCCGGCTATGTGAAAGAGTAAAAAGGCGGCAGTATTTCTGTTTGGGTTATAACACTGTCATTGTGAGTCCGCCAAGGCGGACGCCTTGGGCGAACGACGAAGCAATCTCAAAAGATCTATATAGATTGCTTCGTCCGCCTCAGGCGGACTCGCAATGACATAACCGACCTAAATCGGATAGAAACGGTTAACCGCATAACAGGGAATGCTTAAAGCAACAGTACCGCTTATTTGATATACTTAGAAATATGAAAATAATCGTGCCTGTCAAACAGGTACCTGATATGAGTCAGGTAAAGTTCGATAGCGAGCAGGGCAGAGTAGACAGAGCTTCGGCGGGGGTGGAGATAAACCCGTTCGACCTCAATGCCCTTGAAGCAGCCGTCCAGCTCAAAGAAGAGTCCGGCGGTATAGTTATTGCCGTAAGCATGGGACCGCAAGCGGCGGAATCGGCTTTAAGGGATGCCCTGTCCAGAGGAGCCGATGATGCTGTTCTACTTACCGATAAGGCGTTTGCCGGTTCAGACACGCTGGCTACCTCATACACGCTTGCCGCCGCTATAAATAAAATCGGGGACTTCGACCTGATTGTCTGCGGTGAAAAGACCGTTGACGGAGATACCGGTCAGGTGGGCCCTGAACTCGCTGAACACCTGGGACTGCCCCACGTGTCTTACGTATCGGCGATAAAAGAGGCAGGCGGAAAACTGTTGGTTACATATGAGATAGATGGCGAGCGTTATACCGTGGAGTCGGCTTTTCCTCTCCTTATAACAGTGACCAAGGATATCAATACGCCGCGCCTGCCGGCTTTCAGTGATAAGATGAAGGCGAGGAAGGCGGAAATAGATTCATGGACAGCAGCCGACCTTGCTCCACCGGCTGACCCGGACAGGTTCGGGGTACAGGGTTCACCGACCAGGGTATACCGGGTTACGGTACCGACCGAAGAAGGCAGGAAGGGCGAGATTTTCAGAGGCGTCGTGGATGAGGCTGTGGTGATAATTGCGAATGCACTCGACGGCGGAGAGATACCGGTATGAACGAGTATAAAGGTGTAATGGTTTTTGCCGAGCAGAAAGAAGGGAGAATCCACGCCGTCTCTTTCGAACTGCTGGGTAAAGGCAGAGAAATGGCCGATAGACTGGGAGTCGATGTTACCGCTGTCTTACCGGGTAATGGAATTCACGGAGAAGCCGAAGAGCTTATATATTATGGCGCTGATAAGGTTTATGTTTACGACCATCCGGTTCTGGCAGACCTCGACATGCCGAACTACAAGAATAATATCGTTAATCTCGTTAAAGAGGTAAAGCCGGAAATTCTACTTTTAGGGGCAACCCGGCTGGGCAGAACGCTGGCGCCCCGGGTCGCCGTGGCTCTTGATACGGGACTCACGGCGGACTGTATCGGTCTGGACGTGGATGAAGACGGCAGTCTCGTCCAGATTCGTCCGGCGTTTACCGGCAATATACTGGCGCAGATAAAGACCTGGACAAGACCGCAGATGGCAACGGTCAGATACAGGGTGATGCAGGCTGGTAAAAGAGATACGGGCAGAAAAGGAGAAGTTATAGAGAAAGACGTTGAGCCTGTACCTTCGCTGCTGACCATAGTCAATAAAGAAAAGCTGGAAGACATCGATATCGCCGGTGCGGATGTTATCATTTCCGGCGGCAGGGGACTGAAAAAGGCGGGCGATTTTGATATACTGGCTGAGCTGGCGGAGCTTCTGGGGGGTGTGGTCGGCTCCAGCCGTCCGCTGGTGGATGAAGGCTGGATAAGCCGGGAACATCAGGTAGGCTTCAGCGGTAACACGGTCAAGCCTAAATTCTATATCGCCTGCGGTATTTCGGGCAGCCCACAGCACCTTGCCGGTATGCGAAACGCCGACGTTATCGTGGCGATAAATACCGACCCTTCGGCATCCATTTTCCAGGTGGCTGACTACGGGATTATAGGCGACCTGTATGAAGCGGTGCCGAAGCTGTCTGATGAAATCAGGAGGAGGAGAACAAAATGAATCCTGCGGAATTAGCCGAGATTGTAGGTGAGGACTGGGTAATAACGGAACGGGAAAAGATGCTGGACTATATGAGGGATGCGGTATTCGACTCCGTCCTGCCTGATGTTGCTGAAAACGTTATCCTGGTGAAGCCGGCAAATACCGAAGAGATATCAAGGATAATGAAGCTGGCGAACCGGGAGAAGTATCCGGTCGTTGTCCGGGGTGGAGGCAGCGGACTTTCCGGCGGGGCTATCCCGACCATCGACTGCGCACTCCTTTCGCTGGAAAGGCTAAATGAGATTGAAGAGATAGACAGGGAGAGTATGATGATAACCGCCCAGGCTGGCGTTTCCTACGCCGAGTTGGTCGGTGCTGCCGAGGATGCGGGTATGTTCTTTCCTCCCAAGCCTGGTGATATGGGTGCCGCCGTGGGTGGAGTGGTCGCCTGCAACGCCGCCGGCGCCAGGGCTATCAAGTACGGAGTAACCCGGAATTTTGTGAAGGGGCTCGAGGTTGTCCTGCCCACCGGCGAAATTGTGCATCTCGGCGGGAAGCTGATTAAAAACGCTATGGGACTCGACCTGCTGCACCTGATGATAGGCAGCGAGGGAGCGCTGGGTGTTATAACCAAAGCTGTTTTCCGGCTGATTCCCAGACCCAGCTACAGCGCCCTTTTACTGGCTTCGTTTAACGAACGCCTCGAAGCAATAAAAGTCTCTTCCATCGTGGCTGCGAACATGATAGTTCCGCTGGCTGCCGAGTATATGGACCATGACCTTGTTGCAATGACGGCCGATTACCTCGGGGCGGAGTGGCCCGCCAAAAACGGGAAAGCCCACCTCTATTTCATCAGCGAGAGTGAAAGCGAGGACGAGGTATATTCCCAACTCGAGAGGATAGCCAAGATATGCGAGGATAACGGAGCGATAGATATCCTGATGGCGGAGACGAAGGCGGAGCAGGATAACGTTCTGAAGATAAGGGGTGAGATAGCCACGGCTCAGAAGTCGGCAGGCACGGTGGGCGACTTCATGGATATATGCGTGCCTCCGGGAAACCTGACTGCCCTTTTCCAGGCTATACAGGAAATCGAAAAGAAATACGATACCACGATTCCCGTGACAGGGCATTCCATGGACGGAAACCTGCATCCCACTCCGTTGAAGGAACTCGCCGATAGGGGCATTCTGGAAAAAGTAAAAGAAGATATCTACACCGAGACCGTCAGATTGAGTGGAGTGCTGACGGGAGAACACGGGCTGGGGACGATAAGGCTTCACAATACCCCGCTCTGGCCTGACCCTGGTATCTGGGTTTTGATGCGGGAAATCAAGAGGGCATTCGATCCGAATAACGTTTTAAATCCTCATCGTGTGTTCCCAGACCCGTATTCTACTTAAATCCTTAAGAAGAGCGTTCCGTTTTTTGGGTGCGTTAACCAGGAATGGCGGTTTTTACCAGGGTCTCGACCACTGACGGGTCGGCCAGAGTGCTGGTATCGCCTAAATCATGGCCGTCGCCTGCGGCAATCTTGGTCAGGAGTCTCCTCATGATTTTGCCGCTTCTGGTCTTGGGAAGGGCGTCGGCGAATTGTATTTTATCCGGAGTTGCTATGGGCCCGATAATTTGACGGACTTGAGTCACCAGCTCCTTCTTCAGGTCGTCTGTTTTCTCCACGTCGAGCTTCAGGGTAACGAAGGCGTATATACCCTGTCCCTTGATTTCGTGAGGCATTCCAACGACCGCTGACTCCGCTACCGACGGGTGCGATACCAGAGCGCTTTCAATCTCGGCTGTGCCGATACGGTGCCCCGATACGTTGATGACATCGTCAATTCTGCCTATTATCCAGTAGTATCCGTCTTCATCTACTTTGGCTCCGTCGCCTGAAGTATATACTCCGGGAAACTGCACGAAGTAGGAGCTCTTGAACCTTTCCGGTTCGCCGTAGACCCTCCTCATCAGACCCGGCCAGGGCTTCTTGAATACCAGATACCCCTCTTCATTTACGCCGGCTTCAGTCCCGTCATCTCGCAGTATTACCGGCTCGATTCCCGGGAATGGCAGTGTAGCCGAACCGGGCTTGAGCGGGGTCGCTCCGGGCAGAGGAGTTAATAATATCCCGCCGGTCTCGGTCTGCCACCACGTGTCTACTATCGGGCATCTTTCCCTGCCTATCTTTTCGTAGTACCACATCCAGGTCTTGGGATTGATTGGCTCGCCGACCGAGCCTAGAAGTCGTAGAGAACTGAGGTCGTGATTATCGGGCCAGGTATCTCCTTCTCTCATCAGAGAGCGCAGGGCGGTGGGGGCGGTATAAAAGATGTTTATGTGGTACTTTTCTATGATTTCCCAGAACCTGTCGGGATGGGGATATGTCGGCACTCCCTCGAAGAGGAGACTCGTAGAACCGGCAGCAAGGGGACCGTAAACAATGTAGCTGTGACCGGTTATCCAACCGATATCAGCCGTGCACCAGTAGGTGTCTTCTTCGCGTATGTCGAATATCAGCTTGAATGTCTGGAGGGCGTATAACAGGTAACCCGCCTGAGTGTGCAACACTCCTTTCGGCTTGCCGGTACTGCCGCTGGTATAGAGGCAAAACAGGGGGTCTTCCGAGTCCATTATTTCAGGCTCGCAATGCGAACTGATGGTTTCGGTGCTCATCTCGTCTTCCCACCAGTAATCACGGCCTGCCTTGATTGTAACTTCGATGTCGCACCTTTTAACTACGATTACATCCTTTATCTGCGGACAGTACTCCAGCGCCCGGTCGGCATTCTCTTTGCTTTTGATGACCTTGCCGCCGCGGTAATAACCGTCTGCACATATCAGCATGGTAGCCCCGCAGTTAAGTATCCTGTCCCGAAGCGCTTCGGCACTGAAGCCGCCGAACACAACACTGTGGATAGCGCCTATTCTGGCACAGGCAAGCATGGCGATGGGTAGTTCGAGAATCATGGGCAGGTAGATGACCACACGGTCGCCTTTACTAACCCCGTGTGCTTTCAGCACATTGGCGAATTTGCTGACTTCGTGGTGGAGTTCCTGGTAGGTAAGTGTCCTGGTCTCTCCGTCATCTCCTTCCCAGATTAACGCTGCCTTATTTTTCCTCCAGGTATGAAGATGCCTGTCCAGGCAGTTAAAGGAGACGTTTAGTTTTCCTCCTACAAACCACTCGTGCTCCCCTTCTTTGAAATTTTCGATAAGTACTCTGTCATATTCCTTGAACCAGTCCAGTTGCTCTGCCATCTTCCCCCAGAATTTCTCCGGGTCTTTTATGGACCTTTTATAGATATCCCGGTACATTTCCAGACTGTTTATGTGTGCTCTTTGTCTGAATTCCTCGGGAGGTTGGATAACCTGTTTTTCTTCCTTTTTATATACGGGTCTACCAATATCAACCATGATAGTGTTATCCTTGTTTTCGTCCATTTATACTCCCCCTGTTGATGACTATTGAGTCCGGCCTGACACGATTAAGGTACCCATCCAGCTTTTTGCTATCACGGGTACCTTAATCAAGCGATTCAATCATACTTGCGGTTGCTTTCATTCAATCTATCCCACCAGGACATGTTCTTTTCTGGGTTCTCTGACTGCGGCTTCCGCTTCCTTTACAGCCCTGGCTTGTTCAGCCTTCCGAGCCCGGCGGTCGGCCGTGACGAAGGCGCCACCAATAGTGAGACCGATTATGACCGGAATACCCACATAGATACCGAGAGCCATCAAGATTGCCAGTGTCGTTTCCATTCTTCTGCCTCCTTTTCTGCTTCCCTCCGACTTCCACCTTTACATTACCACCGGGCTGATGTTGCCGACTTCCGCCGTGATACCTATTTGCCGTTTCAGTAAACACGTATAACTTCCTTAACTGATGTGTGGTTCTTACCTACCTGGATGCCTGGGCGAATGAGAGAAAATACTTAATGACATTAAGCACTTATACCTATGTTTTAGTCCTGCCCCGAGGTTGAGAACTTGAGTTCGCAGGAGTATTATGAAGATGGGTTTCGGTGAATAGAGGTGCTGTTTGAGTAAAGTAAAGATATTAATCGCTGACGACCATGCCGTGGTGCGGGAAGGCACTCGCCGCTTCCTGGAACAGGAGAAAGACTTCGAGGTGGTTGCCGAAGCGGCCGACGGGGAAGAAGCTATACGTTTGGCAGGGGTCTTCAAGCCGGACGTTGCTATAATGGATATTGCCATGCCCGGTGTCGATGGTATAGAAGCTACCAGGCAAATCAAGCAGCAGTATCCTATGGTAGCCGTACTGGTGCTTTCCGCCTATGATGATGACCAGTTTGTGTTCGGTCTCCTTGAGGCCGGGGCGGCCGGCTATCTCCTGAAAAGCGTGCGGGGAAACGAACTGGTAGAAGCTGTTCGGGCTGTATATGGCGGTGAGTCCGTACTTCATCCCACGATTGCTCGTAAAGTTCTTGACCGCTTTACACATACTGCCGGAAAAACGCAGAAACAAAAAGCCTCCGATGTCCTTACCGAACGTGAGATAGAAGTATTACAGCTTGCTACTAAGGGTTCCAGTAACCAGGAAATAGCCGACCAGTTGTACCTCAGTCTCCGTACCGTCCAGAGTCATCTCAACCATATCTTTAATAAACTACAGGTGAGTTCGAGGACTGAGGCAGTAGTACGTGCCCTGAAAGAAGGGTGGGTCAGCCTTGATAGCTGATTCCCGGAAACTTATGACCGGAGCATACTCTATTTATGTATGGGTCAGGTAAACCGTTTTTCAACCGGCTTACAGGAGTACTCCGCAAACCCGGACTGTGGATTATCCTGTTACTGTTCATAGTCTTAACTATTCCTCATTATGAAGAAACTTTCGGGTATCCCATTTTCTTCACGAATATCGTATCGAATCTTGGATTGACCCGTCATGCTCTGGAGCGGATTCTGCTGCTGGTACCCGTTGTGTGGTCCGGCTTCCTGTTCGGGATAAAAGGAACCATCATTGCTTCGCTGGTAGCGCTCGGTTGTATGCTGCCGCGAGCTATTCTGATATCCGAGCATCCATCGGACGCCCTGTTTGAGACGGGCGCTATCATTCTGGTCGGCGGTTTTATCAGCGGTCTTTCGGCTTTTTCAGTCAGACTGCTATCGCGAGAACGTCAGTACCTCGCCGAACTGGAAAAAACCCACCAGGAGCTGACGGCATCCGAACAGAGGTACCGGAAGCTGTTCGAGAATGCTCATGACGCTATATGGTTACAGGATATGGATGGCTATGTGCTGACGGCTAATGAGGCGGCAGCCAGAAATACCGGATACGACCTGAAAAGCCTGATAGGGATGAACGTAAAAGAGTTCCTGCCTGAAGCCAGCCTTGAAATTGCCCGCGATATACGGAGGAGGCTTCTGAGCGGAGAGGGTATCGAGGACTCCTATGACCAGGAGATGGTCAGGAAAGACGGTACTGAAGCGTTTCTCAGGTTAAGTACCAGCCTGGTAGTCGAGAACGGACAGCCGGTAGCTTTTCAGCATATTGCCAGAGATGTTACCGAAGAAAGAGCGATGCAGGAAAATCTGCGGTTTTACCTGCAGGAGGCGACGGAAGCCCAGGAAGAAGAGAGGAAGCGTATATCGCGCGAGCTCCACGACGAGACCATACAGGAACTGGTTGTCCTTTCGCGGCAGCTTGATGTCCTGGCATCGAAAGATACCAGCCTCTCCGATGAAGACCGCCAGTATATCGAGCAGCTACAGCAGAATGCCGGTAATATAATGAAGGGAGTTAGACGGTTAAGTCAGGACCTGAGGCCGGCAGCGCTTGACCGTCTGGGCCTGTTGGCGGCGCTGGAGTGGCTGGTCTCGGATGTAAAGGAATATTCGGGGATTGAGACTGAAATAAACGCTATCGGCGAGAGCCGTCGGCTCTCGGAGCAGGTAGAGCTGGTCCTTTTCCGCATTACCCAGGAAGCTTTGAGAAATACGTGGCGTCACTCGAAAGCAACCAGCGCTGAAATAACAATTGAGTTCAGTGTGGATAAGGTATGGATTACAATCAGCGATAATGGCGAAGGTTTTAACCCGCCCAGGTCCATGGGCGACCTTGCAAAAGAAGGTAAACTCGGTCTGGCAGGTATGCAGGAGAGAGCCAGACTGATTGGCGGTACCCTGAAAGTTGAATCCCAGCCGGGTAAAGGGACCACAATAACCGTAGAAGTATCGACAAATCATGAAGGTGGCGTGTAGAGCCGCCAGCCCTGTTTCCAGACTTAATGAGAACCCTTCTGCCGGGTATGGAGCTATTCAGCCTCGGCAGGTTCCAGAATCCGGTTCAGCAAAAGGAGCAAGTCTTCATCTAGTCCCGGAGGAACTGGTTTCACTTACCCGGGACGAAGCTGAACAAATGGCTGTAGAATTTTTTATACTGCACCTAATGCGATCTAACTAAGGTGAAAAACCAGCAGTATTTCCAATGCGACCGTAAACCAGTGGTACCCACACTCAATCTGCTATTGACAATATAATCATAGGATAATATAATATTTTCCCGTGAATATTTAGAAATGATATTATAGATTGTACACTCTTTAAAAGGAGGACTAAAATGCCACAGAAAAAGAAATCCTATACGACAGGTTTCGGTGCACCGGTTGATAATGACCAGAATAGTAAAACCGCCGGAATCCCCGGTCCTATTCTCATGCAGGATACTCATTTACTGGAAAAACTCGGACATTTCGACCGTGAGCGTATCCCGGAACGTGTTGTCCATGCAAAAGGCGCGGGGGCGCACGGGTACTTCGAGGTTACTGCTGACGTAACCAAGTATACCAGAGCCAGGTTTTTGTCAGAGGTCGGTAAATGCACGGATATCTTCGCACGTTTCTCAACTGTGGGCGGTGAAAAAGGGTCGGCTGATGCTGAAAGAGACCCGCGTGGATTCGCAGTGAAATTTTACACTGAAGAGGGTAATTATGACATGACCGGGAACAATACTCCCGTCTTTTTTATCCGTGACCCTCTTAAGTTCCCTGACTTCATTCACACCCAGAAACGTCACCCTGGCACCAACCTGAAAGATGCGGACATGTTCTGGGACTTTCTTTCTCTTACTCCTGAATCTATCCACCAGGTTACTATTCTCTTTTCAGACCGTGGGATACCCGGAAACTTTCGCCATATGAATGGTTACAGCAGCCATACATTCAAATGGTACAACGAAAAAGGCGAGTACTACTGGGTGCAGTATCATTTTAAAACGGAGCAGGGTATTCAAAACCTGACCCGTGATGAAGCTACAGAAATGAAGGGGAAAGACCCGGACCACGCTACACGCGACCTTCATGAGGCTATCGAAAACGGTGATTATCCATCCTGGCGTCTTGAAGTACAGATTATGACCCCTGAAGAAGCTAATACATATCGATTCGACCCATTCGATATCACCAAAGTATGGTTCCATGCCGACTATCCTCCGATACCAATCGGTCGCATGGTACTTAACAGGAATCCTGACAATTACTTTGCAGAGGTGGAACAGGCTGCTTTTTCTCCCGCCAATTTTGTTCCAGGGATTGCAGCGTCGCCGGACAAGTTATTACAGGGCAGGCTTTTTTCTTATCATGATACTCACCTGCATCGTTTGGGACCCAATTATCACTTGCTGCCCATCAACAGGCCCAGGGCTACTACAGTGAATTACTATCAGCGTGACGGTTTCATGACTCTCGGTGATAATAGCGGCGACGGTCCGAATTATTACCCCAATACCTTAGGTGGTCCGGAACCCACACCCGATGTTGCCGAGCCACCCTTCGAAGTATCGGGACAGGCGGCCCGTCAGCCTTACGTTCATCCGAATGATGATTTCTTCCAGGCAGGGGAGCTCTACAGGAGGGTGATGACGGATGAGGACAGAGACCATCTGATTGGTAATATCACAACCCATCTCTGCAATGCTCAGAAGCGGATTCAGCTTCGCCAGACGGCTTTGTTCTATAAAGCAGATAAAGAATATGGTAGCCGTGTTGCCGAGGGCCTTGGTCTTAGCATTGAAGAAATAGAAAAGCTGGCTGATGTGTCTCAGGAAGAAAGAGTTAAAGCTACATCATAACCGTATATTGATAGTTCAGGCTATGATACAGGACGTGGAAACCAGCCGAAGCCGGATTTCCACTTATTGTACATACAGACTGGCGTTATGCTCCGGGCCTGGTGTCGGCTTTATAGACTTTACATAATAGAGCCCGGTTGCACCAGCCGCCTGTCAGCGGGTCGCAGCTATCGGGGTCATCGAGAGTCAGCACGTTGGCATTAGATTCCCAGACTCCGTGTAGTGAAGGTTCGGCTCCGTCCATTTCAGGAAACCACCAGCTGGCTTCCACGTTTACAACGTTGGGCAGTATTCCCGCGTTGAAATGGGCTTTTTGTATTATTCTGCCCCGTCTCGTTTCAATGTAAACCCAGTCGCCGTCCTTTATACCCAGTTTCTGCGCCGTCTCGGGGTGGATATCCGTTAGAGGGTCGGGGTGCCTTTCCCTCATCCCGATTCCCTTCTGCCTGTGCTCCGAGTGGAACATCGGCATGAATCTTCCGCCGGTATTCAGAATCAGCGGGTATTCTTTAGCTACTTCGGGTGTGCTTACGGGACTTTCAGGCGGTTCTTCGTAATACGGCAGCGGGTCATAGCCGAGTTTTTCGAATACCGTTGAGTATAGCTCCACCTTCCCGGTGGAGGTGGGGAAGCCACGTTCCTCATATTTTTTGTATTTTCTGGTGCCTCTGATGTAACCTGTGTCCACGAACTCTTCGTAAGAGATGCCCAGCGGTTCGAGTTGATATTTAATCGCCTCCTCTATGGTTTCCCACGGCCAGTACTCTTTCTGTCCGAGTCGTATTCCAAGTTCACGCCAGATTGTATAGTCGTCCTTCCTTTCTCCCAGAGGTTGGACTGACCTGCCGCCGCCGAAGACGACATCGGACAGGTCTTCGAAGGTAGAGCAAAGCGGTCTCTCCATCCAGCTCGAAACCGGTAGAATATAATCGGCAAGCTCGGCGGTCGGTGTTTTCCAGAAATCCATAACGACATGGAGTTCCAGGTTCTGACTTTTCAAGGCTTCGTGAACAAGCCCGGTATTTGATGCCCACATCATGGGATTGCTTCCCCAAGTTATCATAGCCTTGACAGGGTAGGGTTCACCGCTCAAAATTGCCCGCCATGTTAAGGGTGGTGAGGCTGCCACACGGTGCCCGACCGGTTCCGGCATACCGGTGCATTTTTCATAGGGCCCTGAAGTGAGTTCGTAACTCTGCCACGACATTACCTTGAACCTGTCCGCACCTATTTGTCTGGAACGGTTTTCAACGGGCAGTTTGTCTATTAGCTCAAGGACCACTTCTCTCCTGAACAGATTTCCGTCTATTTCCGGCCCGATGCCCGGCATCAGGTCCCCGCCCCTGACATCGAGGTTTCCGGTTATGGCACGCAGGATTACCCTGCACTGTTCGACTCTGGATGCGTTACGGCCAATCTGATCGGCGGCCACACCCCTCACCATGCAGGCTGGTTTTGCGTTGGCATACATCCGGGCGGAAGCGATGATTTTCTCTTCGTCCACGCCGGTAATCTCGGCAACTCTTTTAGGTGTGTATTCCTGGACACGCTGCTTAAGCGGTTCGAAGCCGTATGTCCAGTTTGAGACAAACTCTCTGTCGTATAGTTCTTCGTTAATAATGACATTCAGCCAGCCGAGAGCTAAGGCGGCATCCGTGCCGGGTCGAGGCTGGAGCCACATATCGGCGATATCGGTTGTCCTGGTCTGCCTGGGGTCGATGACGATTATTTTGAAGTTCTCATCTCCCCTCTTCCTCTTGATGGATGCTATGGTTCGCGGGAAGGAGCTGGCGGGATTCTGACCCCATATAACCGCGCAGTTAGCGTGTGATATATTAGCCGCCAGACTGCAGCAGCCTCCAATCATTGCCATGTTTACCGCATAACAGTTCAGGAAACAAATCACTCCGGCATGGGCGATATTCTGTGGATTGCCGAACAGATTACAGAACCGCGAACGCATCCAGAACATACCGCTTCTGTATGTTCCCTCGGTTATAACCAGGCTTTCGGGCCCGTATCTTTCTTTTACTTCAGCCAGTTTGCCGGCGATTTCATCGAAAGCCTGCTCCCACTCTATTTCCCGCCATTTTCCTTCGCCGCGATTCCCCGCTCTTTTTACCGGGCGCATTAGCTGGTCTGGATGATATAGCCATCTTGAGCCGTAGCCGACCCTTTCACAGACATTCCCCAGAGTCAGTTTATGCTCCTTATTACCGGTAATACGCGTTACCTTGCCGTTCTCTACTTTTACGAGAACCCCGCAGTTACCGGCACAGAAGGCACAACCGGCCTTCTTTATCTCTTCATTCACTTGCGCAGGATTCATTTAGACTCCTTTCATATTGGACTGAGGTACGTTCCGGGTTTAAAAACGTATCCAGTCAGGCTTTATTACAGGACTACTCCCTCTTCTTTCAGGCTGGAAATATCATCCCAGCTATATCTCAGTTCCAGAAGAATCTCCTCGTTATGCTGCCCTACCTCGGGCGAAGGAGTTCTAACAGAAGCAGGATTCTGGCGGAAATCGACCGGCATGGTCACGTACTTCATCCTGCCCGTCACGGGATGGTCTATCTCGGTAAAGAAGTCGTTGGCATGGGCTTGCGGGTCGTTGGCGACCTCCGCGGGGGTTTCGATCCGCCCGTAGATGACTTCGTTCTCTATAAAGCGCTTCTCCCACTCGCTCCTGTCCTTCGTGGCAAAAACTTCATCCATAATGCGAATCAACTCTTCCGAGTTCTCGGCACGTTTGTGCATATGATTGTACTTAGGATTACTCTCCAGGTCGGGCCTCTCCATAGCCCGGCACAGTCCGGGCCAGTGAACATCGGACTGAAGCATGGCGAACTGGAACCACCGGCCGTCCCCGGCACAGTAAGAGTTCCACAGCGGACTGCTTGCCTTGGTACGGTCGTTGGGAACCGACGGCAGACCGTTTAGAGCATTCTGGATGTCGGTTGCGATGGTATATACCCCGACGTGATACAGGGAAAGCTCTATCTCCTGGCCTTTCCCCGTCTTCTCCCTGTTAAACAGGGCGGCACATACGCCGGCTACGGCATGCATACCGGTCGTCCGGTCATACATCCCGGCGCGCTGGGCAGGCGGGGCACCTTCCCGTTCAGCCATCAGGTGCTGCGTCCCGGAACGTGCCCAGCCCGCTGTGAAATCAAAGCCGCGCTCGTCCTTATCCGGTCCCTTCGTGCCGTAACCTGTGACCACGGCATATATCAGGCCGGGATTAATCCGGCTGAGAGTATTATAGTCCAGTTGCAGCTTCTTCAGTGTGTTTACCTCGTAATTGGCTATAAAGACATCGGAAACCTTGACCATCCGGTGAAGGATAGACGTACCCTTCTCCTTTTTCAGGTCGATTGCCAGAGCTCTCTTGTCCCTGTTAAGCAACTCGAACTGCATGTTTACCCCGGTCATCTTCACGCCCTGCACGCTTCCCATCCCCCGCATCATCTCGCCCGTAAGTGGTTCTACCTTTATTACATCAGCCCCCCAGTCTGCTAATATAGCTCCGGCTGCCGGAATGGCGATGTTGTTCCCCATCTCCACTACCTTCAAGCCCTCGAGTATACCTGACATCTGGTGTCTCCTTGTCTTATTAGTATAGTATCTTCGGTATGATACCTGACTTGATACCGGGTTTATTTTCCCGGCGGTTCAGCCGGGCTGCGGTACCCCCGGAGTAATCCGCGTGGTACCTGCTCTATAAACTCATCTACCGTCCAATTTTCTCCGTATTTGAAAATCCGTTTTTGCATCTCGGGTTGCGCGTATAAATCTACGCCATTTCCACCGACGAAAAACACGGAGCCGCTTATCATTGCCGCTTCTTCGGTTGCCAGATAGGCGATGAACGGCGCCAGTTCTTCCGGCGGTGGAGAAGTGTCGACTACGGACATACCGCTGCCCCAGAAAGGGTCCTGTTGCTTCGGCACCACCGTTCTGTACGCTTCCAGTTCGTAGGCAGCCCGTGTCCGGGCGGCCGGGGCAAAGGCATTGCAGGTAATACCATATTCGTGGACCTCCTTGGCGACACTGTAGGTAAGTCCGAGTACTCCCGCATTGGCGGTGGCGTAGTTCGCATGTTTTTCTATACCAGCGAAAGCCCCTGACGTGCAGTTGATGATTCGCCCCCATTTCTGCTCCATCATATGAGGTAATGCGTGGCGTATACAGTTAAAATGTGCTTTGGGCTTGATAAGAGTAACGTGGTCCCAGGTTTCTTCACTCATCTCCCAGATACGGCTGAACCTGAATGTCCCTACCACGTTGACCAGGATATCTATCCTGCCGAAGCCGTCGATAGCTGCCTGTATCAACTGGCGGGCAACTTCGAAGTCCGAAACATCCCCGAAAAACGGTATTGCCTCTCCTCCCATTTCTTTTATTGCTTTGGCGGTGGTCTCGGCGTCGCCTTTTATTTCTTTCATTGTATCGGTTAGCCATTTCCTGTTTTCTTCGGTGAGTTTACTCACCAGGTCATCGTTCATAATGGCATAGCCGGTGGAACCGCGGCTACGGTTGTTGGTAACGATTTTGGCTCCTTCTTCGGCCATCCTCATAGCGATAGCCCTGCCTATTCCCTGACCGGACCCGGTGACGACAGCTACTTTCCCTTCCAGATTCTTACCCATTTTCGCTCCTTCCGCTGTGCAAATTATCGATACCTGATTCTAAAAGTGTGATATTTGCCCTTTGAACTTAAATCCCGTTATCGCCCTGCATGTTTATGGACTCGTCCTGGACGGGGGTTCGGTGCCGTAGGGACGCACATCCGTCATGATAAAAGGCCTGTCTACCCTGGTAATGGTCAACGGGTTGTGGGGTAGACCGCCCGGAACGATAACTGCCGTGGGAGTGGAGAACCTGTGTAGTTCCATTTCCTTACCCAGGGCAATCTCCACTTCTCCCCCCAGCTGGCTGAGGTCGCTGGTGTCTGCCCCCATAAAGAAAAGAATTTCAGGGTTTTTATGGACGTGAGGCTTATCGGGTAGGGGACCGAAGCGGTAGGGCGCTTTCTTCAGGCTCTCGCACATAATAACAAAGTCGAACCCGCTGTCTTTACCGTTGATTACTCCCAGTGCTCCGCCGGAATCGTCCGGGTTGCTTTGTCCGTAAGTCCAGGCACCCTTGCGAATGAAGGGCACCCTTATGAAATTACTCCGGTGTTTTGCCCCCCAGCCGGCAAGAGGCTGGTTATCGAACTGGCCCTTTTCCGAGGCTACGGGGATTGCTCCGTATTTACTTGTTATCGATACCACCATAAATATAAACCGCCTGTCCATCCTGACTATGTTAGCCGGCAGGTGTTGCAGTCCTGCCGGAATTCCCACAGCCGTCGAACAGGTAATCATATGCCTTTCATTTTCCTCGCCGAGGAACAGTTCGACCTCAGCTCCCAGGTCGCTCATATCGTTCGTATCGCCTCCGAACCAGTAGAGTATCTGATTGAAGTCATGTTTATGAGGTCCGGATTCTTTGCCTATTTTACCGGCTGACCAGTATGTTCCGTACTCTATACAGACATCCAGGCCAAGGAACTCGCTGTCCATCCTGACCCCCTGTCTGAAGGAACCCGGCCCGTCATCGAAGAAGGTAAGGTTCCTGACATATTCGCCGTATTTGGTTTTTGCCATATATAGATTTTCTCCTTTCTGTGCGTTCTGAAGCTGCTAATGTAATCCGGGGGTATCAGTGATTATATGGGAATTATGTTTGACAAATCAAACTTTGAGAAACGGGTGTTCTACTTAATCTTAGTTGGTAAAAAAACAATGTCATTCCCGCCCGCCTCAGGCGGGCGGGAATCTATCTCATCGATGCAATAGACCCCTGCTTTCGCAGGGGTGACAACAACCAAGATTGAGCAATAAGGAAACGGGTGAAATTCTAATAGGAAAAAGGTGGTAACCGGATGCAAACCAATAAAAAGCGATTCAATATGTTATGATGTCTTGACAGAATAACATATTGATGTTTTAATACCAGATAAAGAACTATATCGGTGAGTGTAATGGATTCTAAACATTCAGGGGAAAAGATAAGAACTACTATATATTTGCCGGAAGATTTACATGCTGAGATAAGAATTAAAGCTGTTCGTAAACGTATCTCAATGACACAGCTAATAACGCAGGCTATTCAACGGCATTTACAGGATGATAATAAAAAATAATATATCAGTCTCACATGTGAAAAAACCGAAAAAGGGAAAGTGTAAAACAGGCGTAATCACAAAAATATACGCGAGTTATAGATAACTGAATATATATTCGCCGGATGTAAATATTTCCCGGAGGTAGGCATATGCCGAAAGCAGTTGAACTTTTAAAGCAAAACAGAACGGATGAATTATGGCAAATGTGTTGTGGATTCATCGAGCTCAGCATGGATGAGTTCATGGGTATCCAGAAACGTTTGTTATTAGAACAGATTCAGTTATTGAAAAACTGTGAACTGGGTCAGTTCATTATGAAGGGAGCCAGTCCCCGCACCATAGAGGAATTCCGGGAACAGGTACCGATGACTACTTATGCCGACTACTGTCCCGAGCTGCTGGAAAAGCGGGAAGATATCCTGCCGACAAAGCCTATTTTCTGGGTGCAGACTTCAGGCAGGTCAGGTGAATATCCCCATAAGTGGGTGCCCATTAACCGTAGATTCTGGGAAGAGGCGGGTAAAAATTTCTGTGCTATTGCTATCTTCTCTTCCTGCAAGAAAGAAGGAGATATCCGCATCGAGAGCGGCGATAAGCTGCTGCACGCCGTAGCCCAAACTCCCTTTCTAACAGGGACTATAGCCTTTAAGCTTGAGGAAGAAGTGGGATTTGAGTTTTTACCGTCTCTTCGTGAATCGGAAGAGATGGCTTTTGAGGAGAGAGTAGAAAAAGGGTTCAAGCTGGCTCTATCCGAAGGTATGGCGGGTTTTTACGGCCTGGCCGGCGTACTGGTTGCCATCGGCGAAAAATTCAGGCATGGCTCGGGAAGCATGAAATTATCCCAATTGCTATCTCAACCGGGTATCTTGTTCCGGTTGGCAAAGGGGCTGGTTAAGAGTAAGCTGGCGGGGCGTGCCATGCTGCCCAAAGATTTATGGTCGCTAAAGATGATAGCGTCCATGGGGACGGACAGCACCATTTACAGGGATAGGATCAAGGATTTGTGGGGCAGGGCTCCTCTGGAGGTTTACGGTAATAGCGAGACCACGGTAGTCGCTACACAGACCTGGGACTACGACGGTATGGTCTTTTTCCCCAACCTTAATTTCCTCGAGTTTATTCCTGAGAAAGAACACGCCATGTGGCAGCTTGACCACTCTTATCAGCCGAAAACGGTTCTCCTTGATGAGGTGAATGCTGGAGAGAATTACGAACTTGTTACTACCAGTTTCCATGGTGGGGCTATGGTCAGGTACAGGGGTGGCGATATGGTCAGGATAACAGGGTTACAAAACGATAACCTGAATATCATGTTGCCCCAGATGGTATTCGAGAGACGGGCTGATGACCTTATCGACCTTGGATTTATGAGATTAACGGAAAGGGTAATATGGCAGGCAATTGAGAATGCCGGAATGCCTTATCGGGAGTGGACCGCACACAAGGAAGTAGGCGAGAATGCTAAGTTGCATCTCTATCTTGAGCTTGACGCAGATTATATTGCCAGTGAAGAAGATATAGCTACTGCAATCTATGAGCAAATCAAGAGATTGGATGACGGTCTATATATTTACAGAGACCTGGCATCTCTGGAGAACCTGATTGGTTTTAAACCGATAGAGGTTACTCTGCTGCCTGCGGGAGCATTTACCAAATATAAGGAACAGCAAATAGCTGAGGGCAGGGAACTAGCTCACCTGAAACCACCTCATATTAATCCCTCGAACGAAACGCTCTCCCTGCTGGGAGTTAGAAATGGGTCTGCCCGTAATATAGAGGTTTAGGTTGATAACAAAGCTATTATTACCACTTTACATAAAAACTCGCTCGATATACTCGATAATGTAGTAGAGGGTATCGATTATGACAAAGGTTAAAGAGCTAGTACAAAAAGGTAATTATGAAGAGTTATGGCAGATGTGCTGTGGGTTTATCGACCTCAGCATGGACGAATTTATGAGCATACAGGAGCGATTACTTCTGGAGCAAATCCGGTTAATGGAAAAGAGTAAACTCGGTATAAAGATAATGCGCGGGGCATCGCCCACCACGGTAGAAGAGTTCAGGGAGCAGATACCTTTCACCACTTACGAGGACTATTGTCCAGAACTTCTGGAAAGACAGGAAGATACTCTTCCGGCAAAAACAGTACGCTGGACGCACACCTCGGGAAAATCCGGTAAATATCGTTATAAGTGGATGCCTATCCCGGAAGGGGCCTGGGACGAGATGGCGAATCTTATGTGCGCAGCAAGCATATTTGCCACATGCCGCAAAAAGGGTGAAGTACGTCCTCTACCGACGAAGTTCCTCTATGCCACGGCTAACGCTCCATACACTACCGGAGTGATTGCTTATGAACTGGAAGAAGAATTCGGCTACCGGTTCTTCCCTCCGCTCGATGAATCGGGAGAATTGACATTCCTGGAAAGACTGGAAAAGGGAATCAATATGTCGCTTTCCGAAGGGATAGACGGCATATACGGGTTCACTAACATACTCGTGGCGATTGGAGAACGCATAAAAAGTGGCTCCGGTAACGTGAAGATTTCCACTCTCTTATCCGACCCGAAGGCGCTGCTGCGTATATTGAGAGCGGTTATAAAAAGCAAATTAGCCCGTCGGCCTATGCTGCCGAGAGACCTCTGGAAACTGAAAGGGATGGTCTGCGGGGGTGCGGATAGCGTAATTTTCAGACACAGAATCAAAGATATGTGGGGAGTCTATCCCCTCGATATATATGCCAGCACTGAAGCCCTTATTGTTGCCATGCAGACGTGGGACTATGAGGGTATGACCTTCAATCCAAGAATGAACTTCATGGAGTTTATCCCGGAATCGGAGTATTTCAGGTGGCAACAGGATAATTCCTACGAAATGAAAACCGTGTTGCTTGATGAAGTGCAGGCAGGTGAAATCTACGAGCTGGTAATCACAAACCTGCACGGCGGTCCTCTGGCAAGGTACAGGACCGGGGATATGATTAAAATTGAAGCACTGAGAAATGAAAAGCTGAATATCAATATCCCCCAGATGTCTTTCCACCGGAGAGCCGACGATGTTATTTTCCTCGGTAATCTTTTCCGGCTTACCGAGACCGTAATCTGGAGAGCAATCGAGAATGCCGGCGTGCAATATGCTGACTGGACAGCCAGGAAAGAAGTATTCGAAGGCAGTCCGGTGTTGCGTATTTACCTTGAACTGAAAGAGGGCTACACTGCCGTTGAAGAGGAACTGGAAACAGAGATATACGAGCAAATCAAGAAACTGAACGACGGCTTCATACACAATTTCGACGACATCGGCAGCATGGAAGAGCTATTTGATTTACATCCTATAAGAGTCACGCTGCTGCCAGGGAGTGCTTTTCAGAACTATGCCGCACGTAAGCAGGCTGAAGGGGCGGACCTGGCTCAGTTGAAACCGCCCCGCATTAATCCTTCAGACGAAATTCTTTCTCTACTGGTAACAGGAATAGAAACTGTATCTGAAGCGGAGGTTACGGTTAATAACAAAGCCATACTTGATAAGTAATATGAAAATCAGTCGGGAAATATTGAGCAAATCCGGTTACTCAAGAACCGGTTTCTCACATATTACTGGTCTGGCAGAACATTTTGGTGTAATAAAGCCCCTTTACACTTTCTGATAATCGTGCGGTTCTCATTTATAAGTTTAGAGAATCGTTTATATAGTCTGAATCCACGGATTCAGTGCAAATGAGGTTATAATGTCGATTCACTCGCTTATACCGCTGCTGGTTGCAGTCATCTATATCTCGCTGTTTGCAGTTGTAATGATTAATCGCCCGTGGCAGCAGCAGCACAAGCTTTTCATGCTGTACCTGTTAGCGGCAATAATATGGGAAGTGAGTGAATCGCTACTCCTCAGCAGCTACTTTGTAGAATTTAAACTACTTCTATTTAGATTAGTTATCTGCTCTTCCTTGTGGTGGGGAATACAGCTTTATCTTTTTGCCAGGGCTTTCCTTCAACTACGTATGGGATTTGGCTTGTGGTTTGGTTATGCATCGCTACTGCTACTGAGTATCCTGGCTATTCTTGGTTATGCACCCCAGAGTATTCTCGTCGAGAATGGGGTGTTCGATAGCCCCGTTTACGGTTGGTGGTTTGTAGTTTACGTGGTCCCCATGATTGTCCTGGTATTATTGGGAGGATACGCTTTGCTGCGTAGATTCAGGGTTATACGTAATCCCGAGGAACGGAATAAAATGTCCTATCTGATTGCAGCCATAGGTATACTGGTTGTCCTGGGGTTTATCGGTATTACTCCTGTGGCTTTAACCGGAGGGATTCCTTTTAGCCATATTGGTGCGTTAATTTCCGCCTGTATTTTAACCTACGCTATATTGAAACATGGGTTGGTGAGTATCAATGCGGTTCTTCGTCGGAGCTTGGGGTGGGGGATTTTATTTGCTGTAGGTATCGGTACGTATGCCCTTATATTTTTCCTTCTACACCTGGTATTGGACTTTGAACTTCCGTTCGGGACGTTAGCTCTGTCTACGATATCGGCGGTCGCTGTGGCACTACTCGTTTACTGGCTGCGTCCAACTTTTTTTACGATGGTAGACCAGTTTTTTTACAGAGGAACGTACTCTTATCGCCGGATGTTGCTCAGCTTTGACAGGGAAATGGGCAATATTATAAGCTTGGACGAACTGGCAGATAAGATGTTGTCCACAATAGCAGGAGCTCTGCGTGTTTCCCGGGTAAAGTTACTATTTCAAAATGTCGGTAGTGGTGATTTCACCACTCAATATGTATATCCAAAGGTAAAAATACAAACAGGCAATGAACTAAGATTCGTACCTGATAACCCTGTTATCTCATGGCTGGAGAGAGAATACAGTCCTTTGAACCTGGCACAGATAAATAGTATCGCTCGCTTTGACGGATTATGGCAGACAGAGAGAGACATACTGGCGAATTCCGGTCTGGAATTACTATGTCCCATTAAGAGCCGCGGTGAGTTAATTGGTATTCTGGCGCTGGGTAGAAAGCAATCGGATACTCGTTACTCTCAAGAAGATATAGAGATGATTATCAGCATGGCAGGTAAGGCCGGGATAATAATCGAGAATGCCAGGATGTTTGATACTCTTAGACAACATCAGTACCAGGTTCAGCAGCTACTAACAGAGGCAATCCACGCTCAGGAGAGTGAACGGCAGAGGATTTCTATCGACCTTCACGATAGTGTCGCCCAGTGGCTGGCAGGTGCTTCATATCAAGCCCAGACCGTTGAAGCGCTTCTTTCAAGAAATGACAATAAAGCGGTTCGGGAGAAACTGTCTACCGTGGAGGACACGATTGAAAAGAGTCTTAAGGAATTGCGACGGGTAGTGGTTGACCTTCGCCCGCCTGCCCTGGATGAACTGGGACTTAATCATGCTCTGCAACAGAGTCTTGCGGATTTATCTTCAGACGGTGTAACCTGTAATTTCAGTCAGGATGGCAAACAAACCCGGCTACAACCCAGCGTAGAAATCTCCGTTTACCGCGCAGTGCAGGAAGCACTTACCAACATCCGTAAACATGCTGATGCTTCCAGAGTGGACCTCAGTTTACATTACGAGGACGATAGACTCATAGTAATGGTTAGTGACAACGGCAAAGGTTTTGACCTCGCTCATACCATAGATAACGCCATATCCGTGGGTAATATGGGATTACTGGGTATGAGGCAGAGGGTAGAGATGCTGGGCGGAGAAATCGATATTAAGACACAACCGGGTGCCGGGACTACAGTAATCATTAATCTTCCCGTTCAACCCAAGGTGGAGGAAAGCTAAATGGATATAATCCGAATACTCCTGGTTGATGACCACGGAGTTGTGCGTGACGGATTGGGACGGATGCTGGAGTTAGACGAGGATATGAAGGTTGTCGGTGAAGCATCCAATGCAGAAGAAGCTCTTGCTATGGTCGAGTTAATCATGCCTTCGGTCATACTCATGGATATTAAGATGCCCGGGATAGACGGGATTGAACTGACCAGACAGATAAAGGAGAAAATCCCTTCGTGTAATATCATTATATTTACTTTGCACGGTGATTACCTGACTCAGGCTATTGAAGCCGGAGCGTCCGGTTACCTTCTCAAAGATATAAGGCGTGCGGAACTCTCTCAGGCAATCAGGCAGGTCTGCCAGGGGCAGGTAGTTATCAGTGATGATATCAGCCCCATGTCCCGTTAAAGCCGTGGTGAATTACACAGCTATTCTCTCACACTTCAAGCACTAATCAGGTCACATTTTCAGTTTCTAAGCGGCGATGCCATAACCGGCTTCTTTATTATGCTTGCCCTTCTATCAGAACCGGAGACTATATGGTTTTCGTACACCTTTCTCCACTTCATCGATATATAATAACAATATCAATATAATGTTATTTCTCATGGTTCTGTTTGCATTTGGTTGTTTATTATTACCTATCCCCTGTGTCCCTTCATCCGCCATAGGCGGACTCAGGATGAACCCCTCTCCTTCAAAATAGTTATTCTATACTAAATCATGGTATTGAGTGAGAGGGGGATTAAGGCCTGCCCGCCGTACGCCTGCCCGCCGTCCACCTTAGGCGGACTATGGTAGGCGGGAGACTTCGGCAGGCGGGGGGTGAGTATATGTATCAACCAAAACCGAATAGTACCTTTCTCATGAAAAGTTGCCGTAACAATCCAGATGTTATAAGATACGTTCACCTAAAATACAAAGCTGCTTAAAGGAAGGAGAGAGATGAGCAATAAACTTATGGTACTTGACCCTGTTGGCCAGCCCAGCGGCATATTTGGGAAGCGGCTTGATGCTGATTCACCCCCCTGGGCCATTCATGACCCTGAAAACCAGCCAAGAGATACGGCTGAAGCACTGGCTGCACTTAAAATGGCGCCGCGCCTTGATAACCTGGAAGGCAAGACCGTTTATCTGGTTGATACCGGCTTTGCCGGAAGCTGGGCGTTTCTGGAGGAAGTACAGGATTGGTTTAAGCGTAATCGTCCCTCGGTCAAGACCGAACTTCGACGCAAGAAGTCCAGCATGTTCACCGACGAACCGGAACTCTGGGACGAGATAAAGAAAAACGGTGATGCCGTGGTCTTCGGCGTGGGCGGCTGAGACGGCTGTTCGCCGAGTATCGGCGACTTTTCCCGGACGATGGAGAGTACCTACGGTGTGCCGACGGCCCCCATCGCCACTGCCCGTTTTGCCGATTACGTCCAGCGCGACAGTCGGAGTCATGGCATGAAGCTCCGCTGGAGCTTCCCTCCATACCCGGTTGGATGGGTATCCCGGGAAACCCTTCACAACTATGTGGAAGGAGACGACCCGATTACCGGGGTACCTCTCATGAAAGAAGTCATTAACGCCCTCACCCAGCCTCTGACGGAAGCAGAAAGAACTTTTAAAGCAGAAAAACGACCGGAACGATCGCGCCTGCTTGAACCGGATACGGAAGAAAACCTGCACCGCCTGTTCCTGGAAAACGGCTGGACCGATGGCCTCCCCATTATCCTGCCGACTGAAGAACGGGTGGGGGAGATGCTTACCGGAACAGACCGTGCCCCCGATGAATATGTCGGCATGATGTCGGTAACCACCCATGAGGAAAGACTCCAGTACACGGTGGAGAAGTGTGCGGTAATCGCAGTCATGGCAGGGGCCAGGCCTGAGCATTTCCCGGTTATCTTAGCACTGGGAGCCTCGGGAAGGCCATCTATGCCCAGCTCCACCACTTCCTTTGCCAGCATGATGATAGTAAACGGTCCCGTACGTAATGAGATAGGCATGAACAGTGGACTCGGTGCCTTAAGTCCGGTCAATTACGCCAACTCGGTTATCGGACGGGCGTGGACGCTGATGAGCATCAATTTCGGTGACATGCGGCCCGGAGCCACCTTCACCGCCAGCACCGGGACGACCATCAACTACAACAACATGTGCTGCGCCGAGAATGAGGAACAGAGTGTCTGGGAGCCATTCCACGTCCGAAAGGGCTACAAGAGGGAAGAAAGCACCGTCAGTCTGTTCCGCGGGTGGAATGCCATAATGCTGGGAATGGCTCCGTCCCCAACTACGCGTGAAGTGGCGTTAAAGGCGAGAGGTATAGGTATGGGCATGTCATTCACTTATCTTGTCGACCCGTTAGTAGCCAAGAGTCTTAAAGAAGAGGGCTATGACGACCCATCCGGGCTGAGCGAGTGGATTCTGGACGAGATAAATCCACCGTTTAGACGTCCGGAGATGGTAAACTTCATTGTTGTCGGCGGTGAAATGAACCCGTTCTGGGTCGCCACCGATTTTTCTCACTTCCAGACCATGGTAATAGAGCCCTGGATACCAAAAGCCGGTATCAGGAAAGACGCAAAACCGCTCCGCATGCCTGAACCCGTGACCTGTAAAGATGGCTCCTGCGGTATCCAGATGTAAATATATATAAGAATTGTAACATAGAAAAAATGGAGGTACTGAAATGGAGAATGTCGAAGGGAAAACAGCATTTGTCACCGGTGGCGCCAGCGGCATTGGACTGGGCATATCCAAGACACTCGTGAAAAACGGAATGAAGGTTGCTATCATCGATTCCCGCCAGCACGCTCTGAATGAGGCTATGGCCTGGTTCAAGGAGAATGGCGGAGAAGTCCATCCTATCAATCTGAATGTAACCGACCGCGAAGCTTACGTTAAAGCCGCCGATGAAGCGGAAGCCGTCTTCGGCAAGATACACGTGCTGGTCAATAACGCCGGCGTAGGCTCAGGCAACGGACCGATTGATGGATTGACATACAAAGACTGGGATTACAGTATGAACGTCAATATAGGCGGCGTTATCAACGGTATAATGACAATCTTGCCGCGTATCAAGAAGCACGGAGAGGGCGGGCACATCGTCAGCACGTCTTCGACGTGCGGTCTTATGGCAACAGCCAACTTCACTGTCTATTGCACGACCAAGTATGCTGTGACCGGGCTGATGGAGTGCCTGGCTGCCGAGCTTCAGGATACCAATATAGGGGTTTCCATTCTGTATCCCGGTCCGACGAACGGCAATCTGGGACAGTCTTCTTTTGAGAACCGTCCCGAGCATCTCAGGAACGAGGGTGAAACCTGGCCGCCTCAGCCTCCTCCCGGTCAGGAAGGCCGGCAACCCCCGATGGGGAACGTGAGTGATGTTTTTATGGACCCGCTGGAGACCGGCGAACGTGTGCTGCGGGGTATCAAACGCAACGACCTCTTTATCCACACTCATCCTGAGTTTAAAGATGGCTATATCGGGCGTCACGATGCCCTTATCCGGGCTATCCCTGACGAGCCGCGTAATGAAGAGCGCTGGGAGGTCATGAAGAATTTCAGCACCATATATACCGAGGTCTATGACAGACAAAAGCCGGTAGGTCCGCCGGACTGGTAGTCCGAGAAATGCAGATGTAGGGCAGGTACCCTTTTACCTGTAGTGAGGCTGTCAAAGGAGGTCAGGATAATGACCGATGACCAGATTTATCGCGACCTGCAAAAATATCTGGACACATTACCGGGAGGCTTCCAGGCGACGGAGTCCGGTTCGGATATCAAGCTGCTGAAATGTCTCTTCACCCCGGAAGAAGCCAGGGTAGCCGTACACCTTACAATGAAACCGGAACCGATAAAACGGATTTACAATCGTGCTAAGAAGAGCGGGTTGTCCGTGTCTATCGAAGAGCTGCAGCAGATACTTGACCGGGATGCTGTATAAGGGAACTCTTATGCCTCACTATGAAGGTTATGATGAGACTCACTATTGCTGTACTGACACTACCTCCGGTGGAATGATAACCCTTCAGGTGGACCGCCTTACCAAAGAATTCATCAGTGATTTCACCGGCTATTCAGCGGAGACAGGGAAGGAGAAAGAACCTGCCCCGAAGGAACATTCCGCACTGCGCACCATTCCGGTCGAAGAAAGTATCCCCATACCTGAAACTGAATATGAAGTCATAAAGCACTCTAATCCTACGGCAGTTACCTTGAAGCCATTACACCAAGAAACATAGGGGGTTAAAGTAATGGATAATCGTGATAGACAAGATTGTATAATCGACATTCAAAGGATTGAGCAATTACTATCTTGTGGAATTTTCCAACTAAAAAAGGCTGGTAACGTGTTGCAGCAAAGTGCTTTTATTGACCTAATGATTTGTCTAAGAGACTTATTGCGCAAGGTCGAAAGATACGCAACTAGAATTTCATTCACTGATGATATTTTAGTAAACAATGATGTACGTGATGTTACCGATGCAGTTACAGTAGTGAGAGATGCTTGTTGCCACATAGATACTCCCAAACGTCAGTTTAGTATAAGGGGGGGGGTCGTGGTTCTTTTCTCGTTCAATATGGTAAAGGTATTTTACTGAATACTCCAGACCTTACATTGAAATCTGATTATGAAGATGATATTGCTTATTTTTACGGCAATAATCGGCTTTATCTTAAACGTCATATAATACGTGCGTTTGAGGAGGCAAAAACACAATTAGAGCCCATACTTAGGAATGTGATGTAGCGCCTATTAAGGAAACCATGATTGAGCTTTACCCCCGTTACGGGAGGCTTCTTATGTTTGATATTACCGGATATTGTGCTTTATTAAATTTACGAGATTCGGTCAGCTTCATCTAGCCTAATTCCCTGGTGTCCTTTACCCATGTTATATCCGGCCTAGCTTTCCCCCATCCTGCTTCGGAGGCACCGGCTAATGGACCGTTATCATCTGTCATCCGCTTCATCATTTCTTCTCTGCGCTTCATCATCATCTCTTCCTGTCTCTTCATGCCTTCGGGAGTGGCGTAATTGATGATACGTTCAAAATTGTCCCTCAGCATCTGCTCCGGATTATCCATTGGCAGGACGTATAGCTGCTCGTTTTCAATGCCCTTTTTGAGTATCTGCGCCAGGTCTACCGGCTCTATCCCGAAGGAATAGTGGTGACGCATGAATTCGATTGTCTTTTCGTTTGTGTTATAACCGGTATCCTTTAGGTTTTCCGGTCTTGTGTAATCCGATTCGCCGATGTTCGATTTGATTCCACCCGGGCATAAACAGGTTACGCCGATGCCGTAAGGTTTGAGGGCTGTATAGTAGCTCTCCATGAGATTGACAACCGCGGCTTTGGCAGCTGAGTATGGAGCGACGGTAGCCCCTCCCATAAAACCTGACATTGAGGCTACCGTGGCGATATGAGCGGGCTTGCCGGCCTGTATCATACGCGGCACGAATGTCACCATGCCGTTGATAACTCCGCCCAGGTCGACTCCGATAATCCAGTCGTAATCCTCGAATGTGGAAGCCTCGGCGGGACCGAAGGCGTTGACACCCGCGGTATTGAAAAGAAGCTGAGGGGGACTGCCGTAGACCTTTTCCACCTCGTCGGCGGCAGCCGCGTACGCCTTGCGGTCCGTAATATCCAGTTGGATGGCGTGGACTTCGGCATTCTTTTCCTTGAAATATGCCACTGCCTCGTCCAGGTGGTCTTTGCGGATGTCTGCTATGACAACCTTGCAGCCTGCCTCGGAAAAGACCTTTGCCTGACCGAGTCCGGCACCGGAGCCTCCTCCGGTAATAAACGCTACTTTCCCTTTAAAGTCCTTCATTTTTCCTTTCTCCTGTTATTTTGAAATAGTTTAATACATACGTCAGTACAATGTAAACCCTGTCTCCACCGGGGGAAAACACTGCATCATGACCAGGTATAACTCCGGGGATGGTTTATCCTGAAAACAGGGTTATTTTGTAAAGCCGGTCTATTTTTGGTTCTGTTTGCATCGGGTTGATTCAATTGTCATTGCGAGGAGTCCCGATGAAATCGGGGCGACGTGGCAATCTCGAAGATTTAAAGAGATTGCTTCGTCCGCCTGAGGCGGACTCGCAATGACATTAACAACAACAACCAATATCGAATAATACCCTATTTTTCCTCGGGCTTCTCTTCGTCAGTTTTGTCTTCTTCGGTCTCCGGAAGGTCGATAATTACGTATTCTTTTGTCGTTGATACTTCCACCATCACGATTGGTTTATCGCATTTGGTGACTCTTAAAGGACAGTGGACCAATCCCGGCGGAATAGAAACGACAGTCGGGCTGGTAATGATATGCTCTTCCATCTCTTCACCCAGACAGAAGCGTACTTCCGCTCCGAAATCCTTTATGTCTTTCGGGTTACCCCCGAAGAACATAAGAAGCTCATGGAAGTCATGTGTGTGTGGCTCCAGATGAGCATAATCCGTACTATCGATACAGTGGTAACCGAAGGATACCCCGCAATTATACTCATCATGATGTGCCCAAACCGAGGTGCCTGTATATCCTCCTCCCAGGTTTTCGAAAAAAGGTCCTCGAATAAAATTCCTGCTGTATTTTTTTACTGCCATTTTTCAGTACACTCCTTTTATGTTCGTTGTTTATCAATCGACTCTGAATAATATAGTTTACGATTCATTTTCTGTCAAATTACCATACCAGGCCTGAAGTGGCTGAAGCTATCGCTTCGCCCCTGAATAGATTATATGATTCCGTGGGTAACTGGAGATGTATCATTAGTTATATTCCTTGATTAGTTGGTATATCCTGATATAATTACTTCGTATGTAGTATCGGGTAACTGTTATATTTCTCTTTTTTATATGGGTAATAGTGTATAAGCAGATTCATAAAATTACCGTTAAAACATAACCTTTTTTCAAAATCAGCGTTATAATAGATATAACGGTTTAAATAATAATCTCCGGAACGAATCCAGTAACTCACGGCCTGAATAAGGTAATAATTAATATCAATCAAGGAGAAAAAAATGGATGGTAGAACGTGGTTATATGCCGGTTTGCTGCTGGTGGTGGTGGCACTAATGGGATTCGGTGTCTGGTTTGTCGTTCGTCCATCACAACCTGTGAGTATTCCTGAAGGCGAACCAATCATTATTATGGATATCAGCTATGTTATGGGCGGAGAACAAAGCCAGCTTTCCGTATATGACGATGGCACGATAATTTACTGGAAAGATACGGGGCTGAAAACTGCGCCTTCAGCGGAAGAAACGGTGACAAGGGTATGGAGGACGGGTAAACTCGATGCGGAGGATTTAGCTGACTTCATCGAATTTATCGAGATCGTCGGGTTTAGTGAACTGGATGAGTACTATCAGTCTCCGGACACATCTCTCGAGTCCGGAGTGATAAGCGATTTATATTGCACTATTTCTGTTAATAACGGGGATATCGATAACAAGGTGATGGCGTTCGGCTATTTTATTCCTGATAGCGAGAATCCGTATTCGGAACTTCCTTACCCGTTCGGTGAGATATATGAAGAGCTTGATAGCATTATTCAGAACAGCACTGAAGAAGTATACCGGGAAGAGATTGCTATGGATGATGCCGTTACTATTCATGAAGGGGCAGAATAAACAGCAAGAAACGCGGGTAAGTAGCTGAGAAAAGTGGCAGTAGCTTCAGCCAAAGCCGTATTATCAATAGTTGGGCCAAGCAAACCTGTAAGCCGAGTTCTGTATCCGCCTAAGGCGGACGGTGACCATCTATCTAGCCCCGGAGTTACCCCCGGGGTCAAGCGACCAACCCGGGGACTGGGCCGGGCACCTTGTGTCCCTCTATTTGGTCTTGCTCCGGATGGGGTTTACCCAGCCGACCGGTCACCCGGCCGCTGGTGAGCTCTTACCTCACCATTTCACCCTTGGTCGCCTCAGGCGACCGGTATGTTTCTGTGGCACTTTCCGTAGGGTCACCCCTCCTGGGCGTTACCCAGCATCCTGCCCGGTGGAGCTCGGACTTTCCTCCCACCTGAGGCGGGCGGTCACCCGGTTTACTTGACCCACCTATACTGTATGTGAGAAATCGGTTTTAGTCAATGTCAGGCATGCAGAGTTCTGTTTATATTCGGACAGTAAACGTCATTATAAGTGGATTATTAGTTATTTTCTATATAACCTCACCCCTCGCCTGCCATAGCTCAGGAAGAGCGGCGAGCAGGCCTTAATCCCCCTCTCCTTACCAAAGCTTTGTATCATAAGTTCCGTTTTTAAGCGTTTTGTCATTCCGGCGCAGGCCGGAATCCAGAAATCATGCCTTATTGTAACAATCTGGATTCCCGTTTTCACGGGAATGACAATTTTTGATACAGTCCCCCTTACCAAGGAGAGGGGGAAGAGACTATAGAGAGAGGGAGAGGGTAAAATGAAAATCACATAATTCATATTGACAATTGACGATGATATTATCAACTAAAACCGAAGATTAATATGTGATGGGTGATGAATTGGCAGGCACAAGCAGCCTTGCAATACTATTGACAAAGTATAACCACTCGGTCATAATTTATGCTGATTTACAGCCCGTTATCATTCCTTTCAGGTTGTGGTGGGGTGGTGCAAGCGGTTGACCTCGCTACAACGGATATTGTGGAAATTCAGTACCGAGCCCTGCAAAAATTCTAAGGAGGTGTCAGTTCTATGAAAGCAACAGTTTTAAAAAGTCCGGGAGTTCTCGAGGTACAGGATATACCCGAGCCGGAGACAGCCCCGGACCAGATTAAGGTAAAAATAGCCTATGCCGGGATATGCGGGACCGACCCCGAGATAGTGGACGGCAGGTTTATCCCTCCCACGCTGGCGCCGGGTCCCAATATCGTCGGCCATGAAGCAGCAGGTACTATTGCTGAAATCGGTAAGGATATCAGAGGCGATTTTAAGATAGGGCAGAAGGTAGCGATGAATTTCAGGAGTTCCTGCGGAGCCTGCTATTACTGCAACAACCGCATGGAACACTTCTGCGAAATGGTGACTCCCAATACGGGAGCAATGGCTGAGTACGCCGTCTACAAAGAGAACACCGTCTTCCCGCTTCCGGAAGATACTCCTCTTGACATCGGGGCATTCGTCGAGCCGGTAGCCGTTGCCGTTCATATGATGGATGTGGCTCAGATGAAAGTAGGGGATACCGTGATAATCACCGGTGGGGGGGCAATAGGCCAGCTCCTTCTTCAGTTCGCTATCGGGTCGGGTGCATCGAAGGTATTGCTGTCCGAGCCGATTGCCGAGAAGAGAAAACTGGCAAAAGAGATGGGAGCGGATGTGGTGGTTGACCCGTTTAATGAGGACCTTGATGAAGCGGCGAAGAAGCTGACCGATGGCAGGGGTTTCAACCTGTGCCTGGAAGTCAGCGGGAATATAAACGTTGCCAGGCAGCTTATTTACCTTACCGAGAGCTGTGGCACGATAGTCTGGTGCGCCGTGTATCCCCAGGATGCCGAGATTGGAGTGCCGCCTTTCTATATGTACCAGAAAGAGCTGACAATCCGCTCCGTCCTCGTATCTCCATATTCCTTCATAAGGGCGGTAAAGATGCTTCCCAAGCTTCAACTCAAGCCCCTTATCACCATTTACCCGCTCGACGACGTGGTAAAGGCGTTCGCAGACCACAGGGCGGGTAAGGCTGTCAAAGTCATGCTGAAAATGTAGTGTAAAATGCCGTACAGCACACTTGCTGAACTCTGTAAAAGAAAGGGAGGTATTTAATGACCGAGCAGATTCGATGCGGTAATTGTGATATGCTGCTGTACTACGGAGAAGAGATAGACAGGCGACTTTATATGAGAGCTATTCCTTCTGAAGAGACGGTTCTGGGTTTCTATAATAACACCTGTCCGCAGTGCGGCAGCAAAGTATCGCTGGATTCGGTGAAAATCACCAAGAAAGGACGGAAGACATGGCAGCAGATGAAAAGTTAATCCAGACACTTAAAGAGAAGTACGTGACTGCTCTCCACAATATGTTCGAACTGCTGGACGGTAGCCTTTCCGGGCATACCGGCGGTTCGATGTCGATGCTGGATATCATCATTGTCCTCTATTTCCACCATCTGAAACTGCACCCGACCGATTACGACTGGCCGGAGAGAGACAGGGTAGTTCTGTCCAAGGCTCATTGCTGTGAAGCTATTTATTCGGTTCTCCCTGAACTCGGTTATGTGCCTCGTGAGGCTCTGAAAGGCTACAACGCTTACAGGGAGCCCTTCCAGGGTCATGCCGACCGGTGGGCGACTCCCGGCATAGATTACTCCGGTGGCTCTCTTGGTCAGGGACTTTCTTTTGCCGTGGGTATGGCAATGGCTGAGAAAATCAAGACGGGGGTGAACCCTCCGGAGTCGAAGATACCCCAGTTCCTGCCCCGGTTCAAGACAAAATATAACCCTGCCTACCGATGTTTCTGTATCCTCGGCGATGGCGAGTGTAACGAAGGGCAGGTCTGGGAAGCTGCCATGTTCGCCAATAAATACAAACTTGATAACCTGATTGCCATCATCGACTACAACAAGTTCAGCCTGGACGGACCGTCGGATGACATAATGCCGCTTTCGCCTTTTGATGAGAAGTGGCGTTCCTTCGGCTGGTGGGTCAAAGAAATCGACGGTCATAATATGCGTGAGATTGTAGATACGCTCGAGTTAGCCAATAACCTCTATGGTGACGGCAAGCCTAAATGTATCATCGCTCATACCATTAAGGGACACGGCATACCCTCCTGGGAAGAAACTCATGTTCACCTCGCCAGGGGAGAGGGTGTGAAAGTGGGCGTTTCAGAAGGGAGAGAAATCTATGGCAAAGTATAATAAGTACGTTCAGATAGGCGAGCCTGAGATGCCCATGATGTATGTCGAACCTGCCATGATACAGCTGGCTGAAAAACACGAGAACATTATGCTTGTCCTCGAAGATATGGGCGGGACGGGACTCAAGTGGTTCACGGAGAATGCCCCGAACAGGGTTATTGAATGCGGCGTTGCCGAGGCGAATGCGGCGGTCATAGCCGGCGGTCTGGCGGCCGAAGGTTTCATTCCTTTCATCAGCAGTTTCGATTTTGCCGTTGTTGGCCGCGCCTACAATCAAATCCGGCAGAGCATACTGGTAGACCGCTTCAACGTGAAGATAATGGGACGCGGCGGCGCCTGGGGTGATGGCGGTGTCTCTCACAACTCCGTGGAAACCCTCGGCTATACCCGGTGTTTACCAAACCTGGTAATCATCTCGCCGGCTGATTCTGTCGAGGCGAAGAAAGCCTTTATCGCCATGACCGAATACGTCGGCCCGGTGTTTTTCCGTCAGGAAGCGGGTCCGCTGCCTCCCAGGATATACACCGAGGATTATCCGTTCCAGCTCGGTAGAGCATACTCCATCAAAGACGGAAAGGACGCGACTATTATCGCCACGGGTCTTATGGTGGGAATCGCTATCAAAGCCGAAGAAATCCTGGAAAAAGAAGGTCTGGATGTAGGCATTCTCGATATGTGTACCATAAAACCCCTCGATGAAGAAGCGATTATCAAAGCTTCGGTAGAGACAGGCGCCATCGTGACCGCCGAGAACGGCATTACCATCGGCGGCCTCAGCGAAGGTGTCGCCGCCGTGTTATGCGAGAACGCCCCCTGTCCTATGGTCCAGTTTGGCATTCAGGATGAATTCAGCCAGTCTGCCAGGACCCTGCCCGACAGAGATGAACTGGCAGAGCACTTCGCCCTTACGCCGGAAGACCTGGCAGTATCGGTCAAAGAAGCTATCGCTAAGAAGAAGTAACTTACCGGTAAAATAGAGCGGTGCTGTAAAATACAAGAGAGGCTGTCCGAAGACTGTCATTCCGTGCTTGACACGGAATCCAGGAATTTATTGACTGGTGGCGATTTCTGGATTCCCACCGGAGTTTACCCGCCACGGCAGGCGGGAATGACAGGAAGGTTTGATAACTTGTGATTTATGGACAGCCTCTGACATACAGGCTAAAACCTGCTGTTAAATAATTGGCTTCCGGTAGTATAGTACGCTTAGAATTTCAGCGGTTCCATTCCGGCTTCGAGTCTGGCGTCGTTCATGTGTATCTTTATCGCGTCTTCAAGCGGCATGCAGGAGAAACCGAAGTCCTCTATAGCTCTTACCATGCTGACTTTCCAGGGCAGACCACCTCCGCCTCTCCCGAAGAACGGCGGGTCGGCGGTACCCATTTGTATATCGGCATTCGGCAGTAACTTCTTTACCATGTCGATAACGTCCTGCACGGTGGTAGGCGGTCCGCCGACGTTGTATACCGGGTGGGGAGAAGAGCGTGCTTTGATGAGGATTTTGGTGAGCTCACCGAGGTCGTCGGCGGCGACCAGCGATGTCAGCCCCTGCATTTTATATTCGAATTTATACGGTTTACCTATCGCTGCCGCCGAAGGCATATCTGACCAGTACTGTGCCGGTGACCGCCCTCCGTGCCCGTAGCCGATTGTCGGGCGTACCCCGGTAAAGTTCATTCCGTACTGCTGGGTATACTGGTCTGCCAGTATCTCGGCGAACCGTTTGCAGACCGCGTAGGAGTGGCTCGGGAATAGCTGGTCGTCCTCCACCACGTCTCTGTCTCCGTACATCTCCTGCGGTCCGTAGACCGTCTCGGAGCTGGCATAGACGACCCTGTTCGCCCCCATGAGCCTGGCTGCTTCGAAGGCATTGCACATACCCAGAGCGTTTACTTTCGTGCTCAGACGGGGGTCGGTGTTTACCTCCATACCCATCACGAAAGCCCAGTTTACTACCCTTTCTATGGAATGCAGCTTCATTGCGTTCAGGATATCTTCGAGCTGCGAGATATCGCCGCGGACGAAACTAAACCTGTCCTTATATTTATCTATGGTCTTCATAAACCATTCCTGCGGGGGAGCCAGGTCCATCGAGGTGACGCTTGATACCTCCGGGTCCGCCAGCAGGTGGGCAATCGTTTTACGGCCGAAAAGACCGCTTCCGCCTATAACCAGTATGTTCATCTTTTTCTCCTTTGAATGAATTGAGACAGCGTGGTTCCCGGAATAATAAATGTGGATTTCGTGTCAGGATAACCTGTCTCCGTAACTGGTAATTGTATAACAGAATAATGAGGTGTGCAAATGAATTAAACGGCAGGGTTCTGTTGTGTTTTATCCTTCCAGTATCGGCAGCACCATCGGTCCCTCGGGAATGACTGCTATCGTGGCGTCTCTGCCCAGCACCTGAAAAGCCTGCTCCAGGGCTTCTTCGACGGTGCGGAACGGTGTCATCATCATATCCCGTACGATATCATCTTCGAGTTCCGATATGAGATAAATATCATTTCTCTGTTGAATATGCGCCAGAATCTGGTTCTGCCACTGGACGCCTGACGGCTCTCCTGTACAGGTTTTTTGCAGCACTTCATCGGCGGACTGTGCGGACCTGTGCATCTCCAGAAATTCATCCGGTCCCACGCCGGTATTACAGGCGGAGCAGGTTATTATAATTCCGCCGTCCCTGGTTACATGAGAAGCGGTCTCCATACCTTTCACGGTCTGATACAGGTCGAGGTCAAGGGGCGCTCCGCTATTTGTAGTGATAGAGATATCCACTCTGCGGTCTACCTTGACGCCGGCGACTTTGCTCTCTATCTCGCATCCCTTTTCATGGGCTTTTATGAAATCACCGGCGACAATGTGTGTAATCTCTCCCCGCCGGTTCAGCAGCACGTTCACTATGAAGTCCAGCCCGGCCGTTCTTGCTTGCTCTATCATGTCCTCGTGTACGGGATTTCCTTTGAGATTGCCCGTTCTGGCAAGAGGGTGGGATATCATGTCATACCCGTGATTTTTATATGCCGACCGGACGCTGAACACCCCGGGGGCGATGATTTTTCTTCCGCCGGAGAAACCGGCGAAGAAGTGCGGCTCGATAAGACCGGTACTGATGCGGAAATCTGCCTCTATCACCTGCCTGTTTATCTCTATCGGCGTACCCCGCGAGGTCGTACCTATATATACGCAGTCGTTGATGTCATGGTTTAACACACGGTATTTTTCAACGATATTATCACCTAGTTTTTTCTTCATCGTTTCTCTGTCCAGAGGAGGGTGCAGGCCAAGGGCGATTATTATCGTTATATTCTCTGAAGGTACCTTTTTTTCGAGTTCGGCGAGTATCGGAGGAAGCATCCTGTCTTCCGGGCAGGCGCGTGTGTTATCGGTGACCAGGACCACTACCCTGTCATTCTTACGGATACACTCGATGAGGGGCGGACAGGATATCGGTGACCTCAGACTGCTTATTATGGCTTCGGCTTCGTTTTCAATGCCGTTAACTTCACGTTTCTCAAGAACATACGAAACGTTACCCGCCGGAACACGGGCGTTTATGAAAGAATCGCCGTATGGAAGACTGAAGTCGATACTCAAATTGATAACTATCTGCGTGTTTTATTCAATTGTATCACGCTGCGGGGAGCTTTGGAATTTTACGGAGAGAGAGAATGTATATGGAAGAAACCGATTTTTTCGTAAGACTGCGAGTTGATAAGCTGGAACTGGAAAAATTTTTCAATTAATTGTTGTTTTATCCTTTTGTATCTGCTATAGTTACCTGTGAAATGTCCCTCCTTCTCTCTGCTTGGCAAATTGTAATAAAAAGAAGCATCGCTAACTGGCGTCTGCTTTCAACTGTACTCGTCGGAGTTATCGTTGCCGTCGCGCTTCTATCCAGCGCGCCTTTGTACTCCAACGCCATTAACGATTTGGGTCTGAAACATACTCTGGAAAACGAGACAATCGAGCTGCTGGACCTCCAGGTGTATGCCCCCAACTACTATATCAACTATGAAGAGTATGTCGGCGCGACGTCACTTATCAACCAGCAGGTCTCGAGAAATATCAGGACCGTTGTCCACCAAGAAGAAACGTGGATTAAAACCCAGACGTTCAATGCCTACTACACCGACCGTCCCACGCCCGAAGGACCTTACCAGCCGACAGGCCATTTCCACGTTTTTAGCCATCTTGAAGACCACATAAATATTATCGACGGGCGGTTCTATGAGCCTGCCCCTTACGGCTTGACTAATGAAGACCTGGAAGCTCCTGATTTTACTATCGAAGGAATGATAGGTAGTGAAACGGCAGAAAAATTCGGTGTCGAAGTAGGCGATCAACTGCTATTTCGGGGCGGCTATGGCGATGACCAGAATGACATTATCATTGAGCTGGTTGCTATAATCGACCCCATTGACCCCAAGGACGAATACTGGTTCTTGAATACCGATATCTTCACAATACCGCAGGGGGAAGGTGAACCTCCGGTAGCTCCGATTTTTATTCATGAACAGACGCTGTTCGAGGTTTATCCGCGGCTCTTTCCTGCCGGAAGGGCGACGTTTAATTGGTTTTATTTCATAGACCCTGACAATATAAACTCAAGTAATGCCGGGACTATCAAGAACGCTGTCCGGCGTATGGAGAAACAGCTTCTGGTGAACCTGCCTCGCTCCGGCCTGTTTACCATACTGGACAGCGTAATAATCGAGTACCAGGGGAAACTGATGTTTACTCAGATTCCCCTCTTCCTTATAGTTTTCCAGATTGCCGCCATTATTCTCTATTATCTGGTGACGGTATCGAACATGCTGATAGACCGGGAGGCGGGAGAGATTGCCCTCTTCAGGAGCCGGGGCGCCGGCACATGGCATATTATCGGCATATATTTCATGGAAGGGCTGGTATTAAGTGCCGTCGGTGCTGCCATAGGGCCCTTTCTGGGTGCCTTTGCCTTCAGTCTGCTGGGCAAGACCAGTTCGTTCATTACCCTGACCGAAGGCGGACTTCTGCCTATCAGGTTCTCGGGAATGGTGCTGATACTGGCGATAACGGCGGCGGTACTCTGCCTGCTGGCTCTTCTTATACCTGCAATTCAGGCGGCAAGGCGCGGAGTGGTGCTTCAAAAGCAGCACGCTGCCCGTCCGCAGACGGCGCCGGTCTGGCAGCGATTCTATCTTGATATTGTCCTGCTTATAATGGGCGCGGTCCTTTACTGGGAGCTGAGAGAACGCGGTTCTCTCCTCACTATGGACGTATTCGGCGGGCTGGGTATGGACCCCCTGCTGCTGATTACGCCTATGCTTTTACTATTTGCGGTTGCAATAGTATTTCTGCGTCTCTTCCCTCTCCTTATTAAGCTGGCGACGAGGCTCAGCAGATATATCGTAAATGCCCCTCTAGTTCTCGGCTTATGGTATATGGCACGGAATCCCGTCCATTACAGTCGGCTTATTCTCCTGCTGGTAATGGCAGCCAGCGTGGGTATGTTCTCGGCTACTTTCCTCGGTACTCTGGAACGCAGCTATAATGAGCGGACAATGTACAGTGCCGGAGGTGACGTACGTATATCAGAATTGAATGACCAGCTCTGGTCGAAAGCTACTCAATTAGAGCGGTATTCGGAAATTGAGGGAGTTGAGAATGTAGGCACTGTCTACAGGAATAACGGCAGGGTGGGCACCATGTTTACCGAGACGGAGTTTATACTCCTGGCATTGGACCCTGACCAGATGAGAGATATTGCCTGGTACCGGGACGACTTTGGAGAAAAATCTCTGCCGGAGCTTATGGACCTGATGGCGGAAGATAAGCCTCTTGAACAGGGGTTGGACATACCGGATGGCAGTACAAAGATAGGCATGTGGGTATATCCCGATGAAGGGAATATCGATGCCGTTATTTATCTGAGAATAAATGACGGTCGTGGTCGGTACCACGATATTGAACTTGGCAGGCCTGTTCCTGAGGAGTGGCAATATCTGGAAACAACGCTTAGCTATTATATGTCCGATGAAATGTTTCCGTCTCCAATGAGTTTAACCTGTATCCATTTAAGGACTGAAGGAGCAAGCGGCGGTTTCGGGAGCAGGCTGCAGGCTCTGTACTTCGACGACCTCCAGGTTACTGGCTCATTCTCATCAGAACCGGTGGTGATTGAAGACTTTGAGGACGTAAGTGAATGGGAAGTATCGGCTGATACGGTTTCTGGCTCGTTATCCGGCGGGCAGTCGTCTATAGGTACCTTCAGGGTGGACCCGGAAACGGTCTATAACGGGCATACTTCGGCGCGGTTCGGCTGGAGTACGTACGGTGGGAGCCGGCGTGGTATTTACGCCAATCTTGACAGCCGGCCGATAGCTGCCATTGCCAGCCAGACTTTCATTGACAGGGCTAAGGTTAAGTCGGGTTCGCTGGTACAGATACGTCTGCCCGGACAGTATATGTTTATAACGGTTGCAGATGTTATCGATTATTTCCCCAGTCTCGACCCCGAGAATAAGGGCTTCCTTCTTGTCGACCTTGACCGTCTGCTGGATGTAAGAAACCGGCAGTTGACAACGCCGTTTTATCCGAATGAGATATGGCTTACGCTCAGTGAAGATAGTGAGGAAAGGGCGGCCGCTTTCGATGTTGTTAGGAGCGGAAGATTAAGCGGAAGAAGTGTTTATTATAAAGATGATATGCTTGAAACACTAAAGACCGACCCTCTGGCTGCTGCCGGGTGGAGCGGTATGCTTACTATAGCCTTTCTTGGGGTGATACTCGTCAGCAGTCTTGGCTTTATAGTGTATTCTTATCTCTCCGCCCAGGCACGGCAGTTGGATTTTGCCATCCTTAGAACGCTTGGTTTTTCCCTGCGGCAGATTATTGGGCTGGTCTGTTTTGAACAGCTGTTTATTATAATCGTCGGTATGGGACTCGGCACTATTATCGGTGAGAGACTCAGTTATATTATGATGCCGTTCCTCCAGCTTACGGAGCAGGGAGTCAGAGTACTTCCTCCATTTATTCTCACCGTTAACTGGGGTACAATAGGTATGGCTTATGCTATTCTTGCAATTGCATTTGTAATCACCATTTCACTTGTGATTCTTTTCTTCTCCCGGGTGGCTATACATAAAACGCTCAGGATGGGAGATGTGTAGGATTTAAATATGGCCAGCTACAGTGAAGACAATCACTATATAATGTGCGAAGACGTATTCAAGATATACAAGATAGCAGACCTTGAAGTTGTCGCTCTGCGCGGACTCGACCTCGTGGTCGATAAGGGCGAGCTGATGGCGATTGTCGGCGCCAGCGGCAGTGGAAAGACCACTCTGCTGAACATACTGGGAGGGCTGGACAATCCGACTGCCGGTAAAGTCATTGTCGGGGGGAAAGACCTGATTAATGTGTCCGCCGGTGAGCTGGGTAAATACAGAAGGCACGATGTGGGCTTTGTCTGGCAGCAGACAGGGAGGAACCTGGTTCCTTACCTGACTGCTTTTCAGAATGTGGAGCTTCCTCTTACCCTGCTCGGGGTGTCCCCGAGAAAACGGAAGCAGCGCGCGGAAGAAATGCTGGAGGCGGTAGGTCTGACTTCGCGCTTACACTTCAGGCCGGAACGCCTCTCCGGTGGAGAACAGCAGCGGGTAGCTATTGCCGTTGCTCTGGCGCACAATCCGCCGCTCCTTCTGGCGGATGAACCCACCGGTGAGCTCGACAGCCATTCGGCGGCAAATATTCTCGACGTTTTCCATAGTCTGAATGACGCTTATGGTGTTACGGTTGTAATAGTAACCCATGACCTTTCTATCACTAGTAAAGTCGGACGCGTGGTGACAATCCGTGATGGCAGGACGAGTATTGAGTCGGTCAGGGGTGCAGGGGGGAGCCTGGAAGAAGACCAGGAAGAAAAGTATGAAGAGTATATCGTGCTGGATAGTGCCGGCCGTCTTCAGCTTCCTCGCGAGTATGTTGAGATGCTTAAGCTGAAAGGACGGGTAAAGGTGCTGCTGGAAGAAGACCATATTACCGTCTGGCCCGAGGAGAGAAACAAAAGAGAGGGCACTAAATGACGACTGCACCGCTTTTAACGGCGACCAAGCTGGAGCGGATATTTACTATAGGTTCCGAAAAAGTACACGCTGTCCATGATGTGAACCTGGAAATCAGTCCCGGCAGGCTACTGGCTATTACCGGGCGTTCCGGTTCGGGAAAGACTACCCTGCTTAACCTGCTCGCCGGACTCGATAGCCCCACTTCCGGGACTGTGTATTTCAAAGGACAGGACCTCTCAAAACTGGCGGAAAGTGAATTGATACAGATCAGGCGCCATCATATAGGCTTTGTTTTTCAGTCTTTCGGCTTGCTGCCTTTACTGTCAGCCTACGAAAATGTTGAGTTGCCCTTGCGAATCAGCAAGCTGGACAGGTCGGAGCGGCACCAGCGTGCCGAAACGTGTATTGAGCAGGTAGGTTTGAGTGGACGTGCCCGCCACCGGCCCTATGAGTTGTCCGGTGGAGAGCTGCAGCGTCTGGCAATAGCTCGCGCTCTGGTGCATAGCCCTTCACTTATTCTGGCTGATGAACCTACCGGTGAGCTGGACCTGGCTACGGGTCAGGCGATATTTAATCTTCTTAAAGAAATCGCTTCCAGGGAAAATGTAGGTATCGTGGTTGCTACTCATGATGTAGTTATGGCTGAAATCGCCGATATAATCAAGGAATTGAGCGACGGCACTTTTGTTACGTAATGCTCTCTTTCTATGAGTGCAGCCTTTAATATATTTATGATATAGTTTTACCAGAAAAATGTACCAAAGGAGTGTAGGTAAATGGCTAAAGTAGCAATAAAAGACGGAGTTATTGAAAAGCTGGCAAAAATTGTCGGCAACGAGTATGTCTCGACAAATCGGGCTGACCTGTATATCCTCTCATATGACCTGACACCGGCGGAACCACACATGCCGGATGTCCTTGTCCTGCCTAAAAATATCGAGGAACTCAAAGAAATAGTAAAACTGGCAAATGAAGAGAAGATACCCCTGAACCCTTATGTAGGCGGCGGGAATATAGGCGGACTGGCCATTCCTCTTGAAGGCGGTATAATTCTTGACCTTAAGAGGATGGATCGTATTCTGGAAGTTAACGACGTGGATATGTACGCCGTGGTTGAACCGGGGGTGACCTTCGGTCATATGAAGGCGTACCTCGAAGAGAATCATCCCGACCTTATCTATACTTATGCCTTTTCACCTCCCTCCACCGGTGTTATTACCAATGCACTTCTTCAGGGGCTGGATAACCTTTCATACAGGTACGGAGCCGCTTCGGCGTGGGTGACTGGGCTGGAGGTGCTGCTTGCCACGGGCGAACTGGTAAAAATTGGCTCCTGTTCGGTAAGCAATACCTGGCATGCTCTTGTTCCTATGCCTGAACTTGCCGGATTGTTCCTCGGCTGGCAGGGAACTACCGGAATAATCACCAAGATGGCGGTAAGTCTCTGGCCAAAACCGAAATATGAAGCCGGGCTGAACTTCCAGTTTTACAGCCACCAGGACGCAGGAAGAATGTTTCAGGCTATTGCTAGAACACGTGTAGTAGATGACCTGATCGGTACTTCCTTTGATCTGAACAAGCTGTCCTTCCTGGCGATGAATGGAGAAAAAGCCCCGATATACCCGGCTCCCCCCAGGAACCCGGACGATCCTGTGTTCGGTATTTCGATCGAAGTTTCAGGGAATACACAGGAAGAACTCGATGCCAAGATCAACGTGATAAACAAGGTGGTCAAGGAAGACCTTTCAGACCTGAATATAAATATTCCCGAACCTCATCCCAGCATGAGGGCCGGTTTCCCTATGCAGGCACTTGGCGTACTCAGTTCCGGTGGCGGATTGATGTGGGTTGGATGTTACGGGCCGATAAGCAAATGGGCTGAGACATGCGAGAAAGGCTGCCTTATAGAAGATAAATACGAGCTTTGCCGCGGGGCTTATGCGCGTGTCATGAATGAAGGCCACTTCATTGGTCTCAGGTGGATGATACCTTACGATAAGGGGGATCCGGAGACGGTTCGCAGAGTTATCGAGGCGACCAATGAACAACTCGACCTAGTGCTGGAGATGGGCTTTGTTCCTTATAAGACACCGGTATGGGCAGTAAGAAAACTTGAAGAACTTGCCGGTCCAGAACTGGTTGGTCTGCATAGAAGACTGAAGAAGCTTATGGATCCTAATAATATCCTCAATCCCGGCAGGTGGGGTGCGCCTGCATAATAATAAGATATCATAGTTGAAATAAGGAGGATTTAATGAGCCTGGAAGATGTAAAACAGTATTTATGGGGATGCTCGCGCTGCGGCACCTGCAAAGATGTCCTCGGGATATCCATGCCTGCCTGCCCCGCCGGAGAAAAATACCAGCTTGAGTCGTTCTTCCCTTCCGGTCAGGTAGCCATAGCCAGGGCTGTTACCGAGGGTATACTATCGCTGGAAGATGATGATATACGGGAGAGGATATATGCCTGCACCGGCTGCCTTTCCTGTGAGCAGCAGTGCCAGGTCTACCATCATAATCATATTTTTGAGATTGTGCAGGCTCTCCGCGAGGAAGCGGTGACGCAAGGATATCTGAAGCCGGAATATATGGCGATATATTACGGATTGAGGGGAGAGGACAACGTATTCGGAGAGCCGAAGTCTAAGCGGGGAGACTGGGCGAAAGACCTCGATGTTAAGAACGCCGGACAGGAGAAAGCGGATGTCCTGTACCATGCCGGATGCCTGCTGGCCTTCGACTCTGAGTTGTGGGAAGTGCAGAAAAGCGTGGTGGCGCTGATGAAAGCTGCCGGAGTGGACGTCGGAAGTATGGGTGCTGAAGAATCTTGCTGCGGAGGCCGGTCTTATGAGATAGGCTATACCGGTGAGTTTACCAAGTATGCCCAGCACTGCATAGACACTTTCAATGCTATTGGCGTGAGTAAGGTGGTAACCTCCTGCTCCGATGGTTACGCCACAATGAAAAACCTGTACCCGAAGGTCGGTACAGAAATGAAATTCGATGTTCTTCACTTTACGGAGTATCTATCGCAGCTTGTGAATGATGGTAGTCTTAAACTAACCAAAAAGGTACCGATGAAAATAACCTACCATGACCCCTGCCATCTGGGACGTCACCTCGGTGAGAACGCCTTATATGATACTCCCCGGGAACTGCTGAAAGGTATACCGGGAATCGAACTGACAGAGATGAAGCGTATCAGGGAGAATGCCTGGTGCTGCGGTGCCGGTGCCGGCGTAAGCCAGGCTAACCCCGAGCTTGCTCTATGGACGGCTAACGAGAGACTTAAAGAGGCGAAAGCTACCGGGGCTGAGGCGCTGGTTACAAGCTGCGCCTGGTGCGAGAGGAATTTCAAAGATGCCATAGCTGAGTACGGCGAAGACATAAAGATATACGATGTTGCCGAGATTGCCAGGATGGCGCTCTAGGTAATTTCATTACCGTAAATTGATGCACTGAATATATGTCCCGGGTGGATAGCCCGGGACATATTGTGTTTACCGGATAAGGCTTTCCAGCTTGACTTAAACCTGAATAAAAGCGATAATGATTGACGGTAATTATTACCACCCGCAGGCAAAACACGCACTCCCCGGTAGCTCAATGGTAGAGCGGGTCTGCCTGAGGCGGATTAACCGATGGGTTACCTGGTATCCGGGAACAGAATATTAATAGTAAAAATAAACACTCCCCGGTAGCTCAATGGTAGAGCGGGCGGCTGTTAACCGCCATGTTGTTGGTTCGAGTCCAGCCCGGGGAGCCAACTTTTTTAGTATGTACACGGTATACGTGTTATTGAGTAAATCTACCGGGCGGTTCTATACCGGACAAACAAGCGACCTTCCTCGCAGGCTTCTTGAACACCAGTCCGGTCTGGCAAGGTATACCAGAAATCGTGGGCCATGGGAGCTCGTTTTTTCTGAAGAATATGCGACAAGAGCGGAAGCCATGACCAGAGAAAGGTTCTTTAAGAGTGGGAAGGGGCGGATATTTCTAAAAAACCTGCTTGTCAGTAGAGCGGGTCCGCCTGAGGCGGATTAACCGCCATGTCGAAGACTCTTTGAGTTGTTGGTTCTCCGCCATAGGCGGACAGCCCGGGGAGCCATATCATTTCCTGTTTATTACCCGGCTATTCGTTACTCGTTAGCCTCAAACCTATTATTATAAAGTATCTCGATTTGACATATTTTTTTTAATGATATATTATACCTAGAAATTCGAGGTACATTGTAAATCTAGGTATATTTCTGACTCCGTGAATAATAGGAGGTTAAATGAGATGAATAGTTTCACGCGATGGAGTGCAATACTTGTCATGATTACGGGAGTGGTTGGTCTTGTCTTTGGTATAATATTCATCCCACAAGCCGGCTCCGCAGAACGGGAAATTGCTGATAGCATAGCGCCCTTGGCACTGGCGGATGTAGACGCTAAATATGATGCGGTAACGGCAAACCAGCAGCAACTGAGGGCGGCTGAGGAACCCGGAATTCAGGCAGGAACAGCAGCTCCAAGCGCCATGTATAATTACCTTACAATACAGAGGACGTCACTGGGATTGGCCAGGTCAAACATCGGATTTGCCGGGTACCTGAGGACAAGCGGAATCATATTCATAGTTGTGGGCATGGGTCTTATGATGGCCGGTGCAGGGATATTCAGGAATAGTCTGAGTCCGGCTTGATTACTTATCCCTCTATCGGTTCCATGCCTGCATCTAGCCTGGCGTCGTTGATATGTATCAGCACCGCTTTTTCCAGAGGCAGAGTGGTAAAGCCCAGGTCTTCGCGGGCTCTTACAGTGCTCAGCTTCCAGGGTATGCCGAAATCTCCCCGGTCGGGCGAAGCGGCTTGCTTGCCGAACTCTATTACGGCGTCCGGTATGTATCTGCGTACCACTTCAGCCACGTCCCTCAGGCTGGTTGGAGGTCCGGCCACGTTGTAGGCGGGGTGTGGTGACGAGGGAAGGTGGAGCAACAGACGGGTGATTTCAGCCACGTCGTCGGCGGAAGCCAGCGACCACGGTTCGTTGCCATCGGTGTCAGCGGAAAACGGCTGACCGATTGCCGGCAGCGAACATATATCCGAGAACTGCTTGATGGTCAGCGGGGTCAGTCCTCCGTGCCCGTACCCGATTGGCGGGCGCAGAGCGGTGAAGTTGATACCATACCGTTCGGCATACTGCTGTGCCAGTATCTCGGCGAACTGCTTCATCAAGGCGTAGCCGCTCCCGGGGTGCAGCCGGTCGCCCTCGGTAACTTCCCTGTCTCCGTATTCGTTCTGCGGTCCGTAAACACCTTCCGAGCTGGCGTAGACCACTCTCGTTATACCGGTGAGCCGGGCGGTTTCGAAAGCGTTGCACATACCCAGGGCGTTAACCTTCACGCTGGCGCGCGGGTTGGACTCCGCCACGCCGGGCAGCAGAAAAGCCCAGTTGACCAGTCTATCGATGGAGTATGTTTTTATAGCGCCTATAATATCCTCGAGTTCCGATACGTCTCTGCGGACATAGTGGAATTTATCATTATGCTTTTCCATTGACTTCATCACCCAGTCTTTGACCGGCGTCACATCCATGGAGACGACGGTTTCCACCTCCGGGTCTTTCACCAGGTTGATTACCGTCTTTCTTCCGAAGAGGCCGTTTCCGCCTATGACCAGTACTTTCATTTTTACCTCCATTCTGGTGGATTAAGACCCGGCTTAACGCTAGACTATTTCGGTCACCGCTTTTATCAGGTCTTCTTCGTCCGGCAGCCAGGTTTTTTCCAGGCCAACGGAGAAAGGTATCGGTGTATCCGGGGCGCATACCCTTTTTATCGGTGCGTCCAGATAGTCGAAAGCTTCGCTGGCGACGATAGCTGCTATTTCGCCTGCCGCGCTTCCGGTCACCGGTTCCTCGGTGGTGACTATGAGCCTGCCTGTCTTCTTTACCGATTCGAGTACCGTCTCCTTATCCAGCGGGACCAGGCTGCGCAGGTCGACGACCTCGACGCTGATGCCCTGCTCCTGCAGCTTTTCGGCGGCATTGAGCGCCCGGGTAACGGAATAGGCTATGGATACGATGGTGACATCGCTGCCTTCTCTTTTAACATCCGCTTTTCCCAGAGGGACGATATAGTCCTCTTCCGGTATTTCGCTGGTCTGGTCGGCGGAGAGTTTGTGGGTGAAATACGCCACCGGATTATCGTCCCTGATGGCAGCTTTGAGCAGTCCTTTGGCGTCGTATGCTGTCGATGGTATGGCGATTTTCAGTCCCTTGACCGACATCAACCATCCGAACATACTCTTTGAGTGCTGGGCGGCTACGGAAAGTCCGGCACCACAGCCGGCAACTATAGTCAGGGGTAGCTTTATCTTGCCGCCGAACATATAAGTCATCTGAAGCTGGTTTATCAGTTCGTCACCGCAGACACCAAGAAAATCAACGAACATCAGGCTGGCTATAGGCCTCATCCCGGCGGCAGCGGCACCGATAGCCGCTCCCAGGATTGCCTGTTCGGATATTGCCGTGTCCAGCACCCTTCCCTCGCCGTATTTGGTTATCAAGCCTTCCCAGATACCGGTGGTCGACATCTCTCTTATCGTCTCGCCAAGGGCGAATACGGTGTCGTCTCTTTCCATTTCTTCATTGATTGCTTCACGCTGTGCCTGTAAAAATGTTACTTTTTTCATTCATGCCTCCTAAGCAAAGACATCCTCCAGTACTTCCTCCGGAGAGGGTGACGGACTCTCCTCGGCGAACTTGACCGCTGCTTCTACCTCTTCCAGCATTTTCTGTTTAAGCTCGTTCATCATTTCTTCCGTGTATACTCCATTTTCGAGAAGGTATTTCTCGTATCGCGGGATGGGGTCCTTTTTCATCCACTCGTCGATCTCTTCCTGCGGTTTGTAAAACTGAGGGTCTCCTTCCATGTGACCTCGCCAACGGTAGGTCCTGCACTCTACCAGGGTGGGTCCCTCTCCGTTTCTTGCCCGTTCGACGGCTTCACCGACCTTCTCACATATCTCCAGAACGTCGTTGCCGTCAACGGATACGCCCGGAATGCCGTAGGCAGCCGCCCGGCAGGAGAGGTCGGTAATGTTCATAACGTCCTCGGTGCGGGTGGAGACCATCCAGAGGTTGTTTTCTATTATATAAATAATCGGGAGACGCATGGCGGAGCCCATATTAAGTCCTTCGTGATAGCGGCAGGTATTGTTCGCTCCGTCACCGAAGAAGCATAACGTAACCTCTTTTGTACCTCTTACCTTTGAAGCAAGGGCGGCTCCGGTGGCTATGGGAATACCGGCGCCGACAATACCGTTGGCTCCCAGCATATGCAGGTCGGTATCGGCGATGTGCATCGAGCCTCCTTTACCCTTGCAGTAGCCGGTCTTTTTACCGAAAATTTCCGCCATCATTTTGTCCGTTTTTCCGCCTTTGGCGATAAGGTGACCGTGCCCGCGGTGAGTACTGACGATATAGTCATCCCTGTTGAGGTGGACGCAGGCTCCGGCGGCGACCGCTTCTTAGCCGAGGTAGAGGTGAATGATGCCGGGTATCTTTCCCATTGAAAATTCTCTGGCAACTCTTTCCTCGAAAGTCCTGATTCGAATCATCGTCTCATAAATTTCAACCAGCTTTTCCTTTGCTATTGCCACGTTTTACCTCCCTGAATGTTGTCTGTCTCTGAATAAACTGAATGGTATGGTGTCAATTGTAGGGATTTGTGGACGAATGGTCAAGGAAACTTATAGTGACTTATATGAAAGGTGATTTTATTGCGTTTGAATGATCATCCTTACCTCACCCCTTACCCTTCATCCGCCATAGGCGGACTCAGGATGAACCCTTCAGGGTGAACCTTCAGGATGAACCCCTCTCCAACCAGCACCATTTAAATGATGAGAAGCTGTCCTGGTTGGAAAGGGGAGTAAAGAAGAGAGAGGGCGAAGCCCCCTCTCATAAGTGTCTCCCCCTTTCACACAGGCAAGTAATCGAACAATAAACCAGGGAACTGTGTGAAAGGGGGAATAAGGGGGTTAGTAATTAGAACCACCGAAACTTAATACAGACAGAAATATATGAAGTTGACAACCTAACTCATGATACTTAACCTTATATAAAAAAAGAGAGTGTAAGCTATGAGTAATGAAGGAATTGTATATACGGAAGAGGTAAAGAAGCTAAGGGCGGAAATAGAAAAGAGACACGGTAAAACGATAGAGCAGCTTTATGAGGAAAGGGAGCAAAGGGTGAAGGACGCTATAGAGCTGAGGGAGCCGGACCGCGTTCCGGTCACAGTGGGGACTGGCGTTTTTGCCGCCAGATATGCGGGGCTTACCGCCTCCGCCATGTATTATGACCATGCCGGTTACAGAGAGGCATGTAAAAGAGCGATACTCGATTTCGAGCCCGATATGTCCCAGATGATGGCTATGGTTAATTCGGGCTTCATTATGGAGCTTCTCGAACCCAGGCACCAGAGGTGGCCGGGCGGTACACTTCCCGATGACATACCCTATCAGTTCGTCGAGGGTGAATACATGAAGCCTGACGAATACGACCTTTTTCTGTCCGACCCTTCGGATTTCATTATCAGGTATTATCTGCCCCGCTTATACAGGTGTCTCGAGCCGCTGTCCAGACTTCCCTCTTTCAAGACGCTGGTAACCGGGTTGAGCTTCTCGAATATCCTCACCTTATTCACCGCTCCGGAATTCGGGGAGTTTGCCGATAAGGTACACAGGGCAGGTCAGGAACAGGAAAGGCTGATGAAGGAGTCGGCCGGGTTTGCCGACGAAATGGCACAGCTTGGCTTTCCGTCACAGAGGGGCGGTGGTGGTATCATGGCTGCTCCTTTCGATACGATTGGAGACCACCTGAGGGGCATGCGCGGGGCGATGCTCGATATGTACAGGTGCCCCGATAAGCTGCTTGCCGCCTGCGATATGGTTCTGGAATGGCGTCTTGCCTTTGCAGTGCCGGCTGACCCTACCACCAGGGGTAATCCCAAGAGGCAGGGTATGCCTTTGCACAGGGGTTCCGACGGCTTCATGTCCTTACCGCAATTCGAGGAGTTCTACTGGCCAACCCTGAAAAAGGCTATTCTGGCGAACATAGACCTGGGATACATTGCCGCTCCGTTTTTCGAAGGAATCTGGGATGACCGCCTTGAATATCTGCTTGAACTGCCGAAAGGGAAGGTCATCTTCCATTGTGAGAATACGGATATATTCAGGGCTAAAGAGGTCCTCGGCGGTCATACGTGCATCCAGGGAGGCGTCCCTCCAACGCTGCTTCAGGTCGGTTCTCCCCAGGACGTGGAAGAGTACTGTAAAAAGCTTATCAAGACGATTGGCAAGGGTGGGGGATATATCATGGGTGCCGGCAGTTCTATCGACTATGCCAGACCTGAAAATATCAAGGCGATGGTGGACTCGGCAAAGAAATACAGCGCGAACTGATAAGGTTCTATTCGGTTCTGGTTATTTACGCTGTCATCGCTTTGTATTTAATGATTTCCTAATCATTCAGGATTATCGGTGTAGGGTCGGGCGTACCTATTTTCATAGGCGCCGTTTTTCCTGAGCAGGTTGTCCCAGTACATGTCCGAGCCTTTAAGCTGTGCCGTAGTTATACCCTTTGACCTGCCGTCCGCCGGATAACTGTCCCGTCTGGCAAGACTGTCAATGATTTGCGGGTCGAACCTTCCGGTAGCCCCGAAGTCCTTACCCAGGCTGTAAAATGATTCAAAAAGTCTCCTCGTCCTTTCCGGCGGCATTGCCTGGATTCCTTCGACTCCGCCCCTGACCGCCGTTCCGAACCACGGGCATCCCAGCCTTTTAGCCAGCTTCTGCAGATACCTTTCGAGGCACCTGGTGTGAACGGGCTCCGGGAAACCGGACTGGACGATGAATCCGATAGAGGGATTGCCTCCTCTCCCGCGTAGCGGCGCCAGCGATTCGATGAAGGTCTTGACAATCGCCGGCATGGCGTCGGCGTACAGCGGGAAGGCAAGCAGGACGGTTTCGGCATTACGGAATGTCTCCACGAACTCATCCTGCCTGTCTACGCGGTTAAGGTAAATCAGTTCGTAGGAGTTACCTTCAGTCCCGGTGTAACCTTTCAGGAATTGCCCCAGCAGTATCCCGGTATTGCTTCCCGTGCCTCTCGGAGAGCCGTTAAATACCGTTAATCTCATCCACAATCTCCTCGACCGGTCCGGTGGTAAGTTTCGAGAAAACAAAATCCGTCTGGAAGTTAAGCGAATCTCTTTCGTAGATATCGGTAATGATTTGAATATCTTCTTCGTCGGTATCGGACTCCGGCTGTAATATCAAGCCCATCACCGGATAGCTATCATAGCGGCCGGGATGGTGGCACTCGCCGTCGAATATGCCGAGATACGGCAGCACCAGTGGTATGCACTTGTCATGGACCCGTTTCAGGACTGCGCTGGTGAAACCTATGATGACCGGCGAAGCGAAGATTAACAGGTCGGAGTTGACAATCTCCCGCCGTATCTGTGCTGAATCGTCGGCGTTCACGCATTCTCCGGGCGTCTTTACCCAGCATCCGAAGCAGCCGACACAGTAACGGATATCCATATCACGTAAAACGAAGGTGGTTACTTTGTGGTCGTGTGATTCCAGCAGGTCCGAAAGCCCTTTTAAATAGCTCTCGAACTCCGTATTCGACTGGTCTGGATTGCCGTTAAGTACAACGATTTTCATCTGCTGAATTGTAGCAAATGGAATGGAGCAACTACAATAGAGTATTATATTCTGGTCTGTTTCGCTATTTGCATTACTTTATCATGACTGATAAAATGCATCGATTGCATACTATCAAGTGTCTGTTTGGCAGCAGGTTGAGCTGTGAAAAAACAATATAAACAGGAGGTATAAAAATAATCCATGGATAAACCGGATAATTGGAATGAGTTGTCCTGGGAGCAAAAACGTGAAGTGCGGTTCCAGAGGTGGTTGAACCCGGAAGGTGTGGAATTCATCAACGATGAGGTCGAAGAGATTTATAAGCAGAGGGTAACCCGCTTCATCAAGGCAATCAAGCTCGAGGAGCCTGACCGCGTGCCGGTAATGCTGCCGGCGCATGTTTACCCGGCTTACTACGGCGGCGCGGATTTCCGCACCATGATGTACGATTACGACACCATGCGCAAGTGCTGGATTAAGTTTATGGATGATTTCGGGGATATGGATACCTTCAGCGGGCCCGGCCTGATACCGTCAGGTAAGATATCGGAAGCAATGCGTTCCAAAATAAATTTGCTGCCCGGTATCGGCCTGCCCGAGGACTCGCCGACAAACCAGTTTGTCGAGGGCGAGTATATGAGTGCCGATGAGTATGATCTTCTAGAGATGGACCAATCCGATTTCTATATCAGGACGATGCTGCCGCGTACTACCGGTCTTTTCGAGTCCTTCAGGAAGCTGCCACCCCTGCGTTACCTCCAGGGTGCGGCATGGGTCGCCGCTCTTGCGGACCCCGACATACGTAAGACCTTTCAGACCCTGATGGACCTCTCCGGCGAGTATGAGAAATGGCGGAAAGCGAGTGAAGAAGTCAGGAATATAGTTATATCACGCGGGTATCCTCCGCTGATGGGTGCCGGGTTTCTGGCGGGAGCGCCCTTCGACTTCGTTGCCGATACGCTCAGAGGTACCCAGGGAATCAGTAAGGATATGTTCCGCCGGCCGCAGAAGATTCATGATTTTATGGAACGCAACTTGAAAATGACGAAAGAAAGAATTAAGGGCTTTCCGATTACTATGGGGCCCATAGCAATGATGCCTTTGCATAAAGGCGACGATACGTTTATGTCGGATAAGCAGTTCGCTGAATTCTACTGGCCTACGCTGCGGAGTACGTTTTTGGCGATGATTGAAGAGGGGCTGGTGCCGATGCCGTTTGCCGAAGGTAAGTACACCATGCGTCTGAAGCAGATTGCCGATACACCTCCCAGCGGAGTGGTCTGGTACTTCGACCAGACGGACATGGAACAGGCGAAGAAGATACTGGGCGGTGTCTGCTGCATAGCCGGTAACCTGCCATCTTCAGTCGTGATGACAGGTACACCTGAGCAGGTAAAAGATGGGTGCCGCAAGCTCATAGAGACCTGCGCCCCCGACGGCGGCTATATCCTTGCCGCCGGCGCTAGTGTCGAAAAGGGAGATATCAGAAACCTGAAGGCGATGATGGAATCCGCCTACGAGTACGGTATCTACAAGTAATAGTCGGAAAAAACAATACAAAGAATGGGGGATTGCTGAGTATCAGCAATCCCCCATTATATTATCCATCCAGACCTTTTCTATCTTATTGGCCTGCCCGTCATTACTTAGAATCTGTATAAACTAAAAATTCAGTAAAATTTCCTTCAGTGTTTTCATGTTAACAACGTCTTCCATGTTGTACCTGAGGAGGGTATCCAGTGCCTCAATGTCTGCCGAGTGCAGATACCTGTACCAGAGACTGATTGCCATGCGGCCGTTAACCTCCGTCAGCTCCCTTTGAATCCCGAGCTGCCGCTCCACCGCCTTTAAGCCGCCGTAGAGGTTGTTTCTCCAGCAGTCGTACATGAGGTCGCAGTGTTCGAATATCTCGGCGAGATTAACTCCCAGATGGTGATGAATAAAAGGCAGGTCGAACCGACTGCCGTTATAGGTGTAGATAATATCCGCGCCGTCAAGCGTGTTCAGGACTTCCCTCCTGGTAATATCCATGCCCACTATCTGGTGTGACTCGGTTTGCTCTCCGGAACACAGGTGAATTCCGATTACCGTGATATAGCTTTCCCATGGGGAAAGACCCGTCGTCTCTATATCCAGATACGCTTCGACTGGTGTTTTCAAATATTCCGCTCCGGCAGGTGATTTACCCATATTATACAACACCTTTAATCAACCGAACACAGCTCGGTTTTTGATTTGATTATCGGCTTTTTTGGTGTTAGAGTATAGCAACGGTAGAATCAGATTATCATCTTTTTCTTGTGGTATTATTATTAAAAAAACAGAGGTAAGGCATTAATAAGGAGGTTGTTTTATGGCGATTGATGGTACATACGACGTCGAAGTAACCATGCCCGGAGGAAAGCGACCTCTCAAGATTATGCTTAAGACGAAAGGAGATTCACTGAGCGGCATGGTCGATGGTCCTTTTGGAAAACGGTCTATCAGTGAAGGTACGATAAAAGGGAGCGAGGTGTACTGGGTGGTAAAATTACCGGCTCCGCCGGATAAAGCATCGTCGGGACCGCTTGGGATGCAGACCGGTGAACTAATAGAGGGAATGGTCAGGTTTGTCACGGATTCATTCAGACCGTCACGTGTCGAATCTACATCAGATGATAACCTCGAAGACCAGGCTGCGGATTTAGTGATTGAATTTAGTGCCGTCATTGAAGACGATGATATCTCCGGTCAGATACAGTTCGGCCCCTATGCCACCGGCACTTTCAAGGGGAGTCGCTCTCAAAGCTGACCGGCTATAGTCGGTTCGGACCTTATCTGCCTGCGTTTGTAGATGGTCAAACGGATGGCAAGGATGACTGCTGAGGACCAGCCTTACGAATATGCCGGGGCTTTTCATAGGGAAGTAATCGAGTGGCAGAGCGGTTTCTGCGGATTATATTGATGATTAAGAAAGGAGAAGGAGTATTCGAGATAAACAGTTTTTATCTTGAATGGCAGCACTCGTATTAGAATTATGAAATATTCAGAACCACCACCGATGATAATCGACACCGATAAACAGTATACGGCTACTATCGAAACTAGGAAAGGAAACCTCGTCCTGGAGCTGTTCGCTGCCGATGTGCCGGTAACGGTGAACAATTTCGTTTTCCTGGCACGAGAGGGGTACTATGACGGCGTCACATTTCACCGTGTTATTCCCGATTTCATGGCTCAGGGGGGAGACCCCACCGGGACTGGCGCCGGCGGTCCCGGTTATAGCTTTGCCGATGAGTTTACCACTCATAAACACGGCACTGGGGCGCTATCCATGGCTAATGCCGGACCGAATACCAACGGCTCTCAGTTCTTCATTACCTATTCTCCGCAGCCACACCTGGATAATCACCATTCCGTGTTCGGTCGGCTGGTGAAGGGGATGGACGTTCTTAAAAAGCTTCAGAACGGTGACACCATGAAAAAGGTGACCGTAGAGGAAAAGTAGCTGTCATAATTAAGGTGGGTCGATTGACAATACCCGCAATGCAGTCTTAAGATGTGTCGTTAGTCGGATAAAGAGGAGGTAGTCCAGAATGCCCAAATACTGGTTTGACCATATACACCTGATGAGTACCGACCCCGTAAAGACCTCTGAATTTTATGAGAAGACGTTCGGTGCCAGGGTAGTCAGCAAGCAGGAGTTCGGTGAAGGTCGCGCCATGATAAAACTGGACCTTGCCGGCACGGTAATCCTGGTTACGCCGGCTCGCGGTGACACCGTAGAGAACGGACTGGACCATTTTGGAATCCAGACCGATGACCTGAAAGCGGCTATTGAAGAATTGAAAGCTGACAGCGTTGAATTCACAATGGACTATACGGAAATCAATCCTGAGGTCAAGATTTCATTCCTTAAAGCTCCCGAGAATGTTACTATTGAGCTTCAGCAAGGCAGCCTTTAGCCCTGTACTAGAGTTTAATACAAAGAAAATTTTCCTGAACCGCCTCACGGGTATTGAATATGGATAACGATATCCTGTATATAGTCATTGCCGTGGTCTGTGCCTATCTTCTCGGTTCGCTGCCTTTCGCTTATATCATCGGTCGTCTTGTAAAGGGCGTGGATATACGCCAGGTAGGGACGCGTAATATGGGGGCAATGAATGCCATTTACCGTGTCGGCCTGGGATGGGGTATCCTTGTCCTTCTCCTCGATATGGCAAAAGGAGCGCTGGCTGTTCTGGTCGCCCGCTGGCTGGGGCTATCTCTGACCATTCAGCTTATCGCCGGGGGAATCTCGATCATAGGTCATATGTTTCCGGTTTTTCTGGGTTTTCGAGGCGGAAAGGGAGGAGCTACCGCCGTGGGGATTTTCGTCTGTCTGATGCCCGGAGTCCTCCCATTTGGGGCTGGTATTTTCGCTATCGTTTTAGCAATTACGCGTTATCCGACATTGAGTTATAGTCTGGCTCTGCTCTCCGCCCCGTTCGTGGCCTGGCTGGTGTACCATTCGGGGGAACTGGTGCTGTTCTCGGTAGTAATACTGCTAATGGTGCTGGCTCGATATACCCCGAGGATAATCGAAATGCGTGCTACCGGCGGCAACTGGCGCCGGGTATTCATGCGGAAGGGACTGAAGGACAGGTTCTAGTCTGTAGATTTAACGGCTTCCGTTTCATTTATATTATCACTACCCAGGGTTTGTAGCCTTTTCTCTTACCGATACGGGCAGTCTGCGGTTCTATCTCTGAAATACTATCGGGGAGCATGGCTACATTCCAGGCATGCATCCCTCTCGGTGTTCTCCCGAAGACAAGCCCGACACTGTTTTCTTTCTTCTCACTAGCGGCGGCTTTGAACAACAGGGCGGCATCATCACAGTCAGATATATTCTTTATGTACTCGAACTTTTCGGTTATCTGGTCGGCTATCTCTTTTAGAGCGTCTATTGATATTGATCTGTATTCCGTATCCAGCATGAATATCAGCGGTGTCTTGCATGCCCATGCTACCTTCAGATATGTTTTCAGCCCTGAGATCATTTTCCTCCTCCTGATACGGAGTTTTTATTGTTCCATTTTACTATAGTTGCTTTTTTCGGGATAGTTGTCCACACTATTGACACCTATCGGCTGTTTGGGGATATACTACGAAGGCGAAGGTTTGCGTCCTTGCATACTGTGCAAATCAGCTATAAAGAGTAGAAAGGGATAAGATTATGACGGACAAATATATATTAAAGGAGCTGAATAGATACAATATCGACACCTATGCGGATGTTATTTACAGGAATGCGCTCTTATATCCGGACAGGGAAGCTTTTATTTATAAATCCAGAAGAATTACTTTTTCCGAATATAACGCCAGAGCGAACAGCCTGATAAACGCCTTTCAAAAACTGGGAGTAAAAAAAGGAGATGCCATCGGTATACTTTCGTTTAACTGTCTTGAGTATGCCGATTTTTACGGTGCAGCCTGGAAGGGGGGATTTATTGCCTCACCGTTTAATTTCAGATTGCAGGCAGATGAGCTGGACCACCTTATCAACTATTCGGAAGCCAGTACGCTTCTTGTCGGTCCGGAACTGGTTGAGACGGTAAATTCGCTGAAAGATAAATTACCGAAGGTAAAGAATTTTATCTCACTCGAAGGCACGGCTCCCGGCATGATTAGCCATGGTGAACTGATGGAGAGTTACTCCGGAGACGAGCCTGATGTCCAGGTAGATGAAGATGACTACCTGGCGATTGTCTATACCAGCGGAACTACCGGGCTTCCGCGAGGTGCGCTTTATACTCAGAGCCGTTTTATCGATAATACCAAGAATCTTGTGATGGAGATGGGACTTCAGCCGGGCGACAGACATGTGCAGATTATGCCCCTTTTCCATATCGGCGGTATCCACCACTTCCGTGCTTTCCTTTATATTGCCGGCAGTAACATTATTATGCACCAGAGGTCGTTCGACCCTGCCGCCACTCTTCAGACCATCCAGGACGAGAAAGCCACAGATATGGATATCGTTGCCACCCATCTGGTAGCAATGCTCGCTGTCCCTGAACTGAAAAAGTACGATATCAGCAGCATAAAACGGATGTGGTACGCGGCATCGCCGATGCCCGTTGAGGTGCTGAAGAAGGGGATAGAGACCTGGGGGCCCATATTTGCCCAGGGCTACGGTCAGACGGAGACAGGACCGGAAATAACCGATCTAACCAGAGAAGACAGTAAAGCGGCGTTCCTCCCGCCCGAAGAGCAGAAGATACTCGCTTCGGCGGGAAGACCGAGTTATGGAGTCCATGTGAGGATTGTGGACGAGCAGAAAAACGATGTGGCTCCGGGCGAAATGGGTGAGATTATCGTGCAGAGCAAGCACCTGATGGTTGAGTACTGGTATATGCCGGAGGACACGAAAGAAACACTTATCGATGGATGGGTCTATACCGGCGACGTAGGGTACTATGACGAGAAAGGGTATGTTTACATCGTGGACAGAAGGAAGGATATGATTGTCTCCGGCGGTGAAAATATCTATCCCAGAGAGATTGAAGAAGTACTTTACGCTCATCCTGCGATAGAAGAAGCCGCCGTCATCGGTATTCCTGACCCGTACTGGGTAGAGAAGGTCCACGCCGTAGTATCCCTGAATGAGGGAGCATCCGTCACCGAGGAAGAATTGATTAATTTCTGCAAGGGGAAGCTTGCCAGGTTCAAAGCGCCGAAATCGGTAGAGTTCGTTGATGCAATACCTAAAAATCCCTCCGGTAAAATCCTGAAGAGGGAACTGAGAGACAAGTACTGGGAAGGCTCCGACAGCAAAGTAGTATAAATTTTAGTTCTGTCACGGTGCGGAATCTACATCATAGCAAGAGGATTGAACAGCCCGATTACTATCAGGGATGCTAGAATGGCGCCGCTGACCGTCTGAGTAACCGAATGATATTCCAGCTCTATTCTTGCCCATGCCGTTAGCGGGACGAGTGCCAGGGCCGCGGAGGCCGCCCAGCCGTACAACAGCACCAGTGCCGTAGCCGAACCGGCTACGATGGCAGTATGAAGGCTTATCTTCCACCACAGGTTAATCAGGGTAAAGACGAACGCGGTCAGGACCCCCGCGGTGAAGCCTGCTATCAATAGCGATGGCGCTCCGAGAATTATAAGAGTGATGCAGCTCGCGGATGCGCAAAGACATCCCAGCAGATAAATCTTGGTTCTCTGCTGGCGGATATTAATGAAAAACGTGTCCAGCTTGCCGTTCCGGAGCTGGTACAGGATAACCAGAAAGACGGGCAACAAGCTCATTGTTGCTGAAATAACCACCCATTTCAGGGCTTCCGTCGTGGTGGAAGTGGAACTGAAAGAGAACAGCAGTATCAGCGCCAGACATATCAGGAAGGGATTGAGAATATTGGATGTCAGGTGGGCTATACGCTGCTTTATACCTGATGGTTTCTCTAAAGGGTTTGGTTCGATTGCGTTGGAATCAATCATATCTATTTAATTCTAAACCTTTTACCGCCTTTTTACCAACTTAAATCTTTCATTTCTGTATATTGAAACATACTTCATGGTTATCAGGGCTTGGCGTGGCGGCTAAAGAAAGGTATCATAATGGATGGACATTCTACCGATAAAAGGTGAAATGAAGAAAAAGGACAAGTGGATTCGGAAGCATAATAAATGAACGATACCGCCGTCGCCATCGATAGGCTTACCTTTAATTACGGTAAATTAAGGGTTATTGATGACCTGTCGCTTGAGATACCGGCAGGCACCAGCTTCGGGCTGCTGGGGCCCAACGGTTCGGGAAAGACGACTTTGATAAGGCTGCTGGTAGGGTTGCTCAAACCCGCGGAAGGGAGTATACAGTGCCTCGGCAGGACACCTTCGTCTTCCAATGCCAGACTCCGCGGTTATATGCCGCAACTGCCTTCTCTTTACGCAGAACTTACCGTAAAACAGAATATCGATTTCTTTGCCCGTATCTACGGTCTGAGAGATAGGAAACAGAGGGAAAGCAGGGTGGACGAGATTATCAAGCTGGTAGACCTCTGGTCGAAACGCAAGACGCAGGTAATGAAACTGAGCGGAGGCATGAAGCAGCGTGTCAGCCTGGGCTGTGCTATCGTCCACAATCCCCCGCTGATATTTCTTGACGAACCCACCGTCGGCCTTGACCCCGATGTCAGGGTTAATTTCTGGGACTATTTCGAGAGCCTGACACGCAGCGGCTCCACCATTGTCGTTTCCAGCCACACCATGGATGATGCCGCTCACTGCCAGAAGCTGATTTTCCTGCGTCAGGGAAAAATAATCGCTCTGGGAACCCCGGATGAGTTAAGGTCTGCGACCGGCACGTCTGACGCTACTCTGGAGGATGCCTTCCTCTACTTTATCCGGAGAAGTGAGGAGGCACAGAATGTTGAGTAACGCTTTCAGTATAGCCGGCAGGATAATTAATCAGTTGATACGCGACCGCCGCACGATGGGACTGCTAATTATCGCGCCATTGCTTATAGCAAGTATAGTGGGCGTTTCCGTTCCTGATAAAAGAATACTGGACTATACCGCCCCGGCGATGCTTGCCATGCTGATTCTATTCTTCGGGTTTCTTCTGACCGGGATAAGTTTCCAGAGAGAGCGGTCGCAGGGTACTCTGGAGCGGCTCATGGCAGCGCCGGTCTCCCGTCTGGATGTTGTCAGCGGTTATTTAATGGGATTCCTGCTTTTCGCCCTGGCGCAGACATTGATAATATTTTTCTATATGGTCTATGTACTCGATATCAATTTCCAGGGAGATCTGTGGCAAATAATAGTTTTCCAGGCAATTATCGGCGTCGGCGCCGTCTGTCTGGGAACGTTCACCTCCACCTTTGCCAGAAACGAGTTCCAGATAATGCAGTTCATCCCGATAGTTATCCTTCCCCAGTTCTTTCTCTGCGGTTTGCTCTGGCCTGTGGAGCAACTGCCGGAATATCTGCAATGGATAGCCAAATTCCTGCCGCTTACTTACGGAGTGGACGGCATCCGGGCGATGATGCTTGAGGGGGAAAGCCTGCTGGGGGTGATTAAAGAAGTCGGCGTTCTTGCCGGTTTCGCTGCGGGGTTTGTGGTGCTGGCGTCCCTGACCCTGAGGAGAGGCACTTCCGGCTGATTAACTCTTTGGCTTGTGGATAAACTATGGAATTGATCCTCGTACGCGTTATACTGGGTTCAGTGTTTGAAGCTAGCTTGATACCAATTTAATTCCTGTCCAATACCTATTGACTTTTTGAGTACTATTATCAATAATGTGACTATCTCTTCACTATATTAATTCTATTGGGAGGGATAATGAAGTGAAGAAAAAAGGAAGGGTTATAATCAGTCTTGTCATCCTGGCAGCCATGTTACTGACACTGTCCGGGACGGCGCAGGCGGCGCCGGCGCAATGGAAAAGACGGTACAACGGGGCAGGAAATAACGATGATTATGCATATGCGATTGCCGTGGATGATTCCGGAAATGTCTATGTCACCGGAACAAGTTGGAGTTCGGTACTTGGTACTGACTATACGACGATTAAGTACAATAGCAGTGGAGTCTGGCAGTGGGTGGGAACATACAGCGGGCCGGGAAATGGCGAAGATAAGGCATTTGCGATTGCCGTGGATAGTTCAGGCAATGTCTATGTCACTGGACGTAGTTGGGGTTCGGGACCTGGTACTGACTATGCGACGGTTAAGTACAACAGCAGTGGCGTCCAGCAGTGGAAGAGAAGATACAACGGGCCGGGAAATGGTAGTGATATGGCATTTGCGATTGCCGTGGATGGCTCCGGTAATGTCTATGTAACTGGATATAGTCCAGGTTCGGGCACTGGGGATGACTATGCGACGATTAAGTATAATAGCAATGGAGTCCGGCAGTGGTTGAGAAGATACAACGGACCGGGAAATGGTAATGATGTGGCATTTGCGATGGCCGTGGATAGTTCCGGTAATGTCTATGTTACTGGATATAGTACTGGTTCGGGAACTGATCATGACTATGCGACGATTAAGTATAATAGCAGTGGAGTCCGGCAATGGAAGAAAAGATACAACGGACCGGGAAATGGCGAAGATATGGCAAAGGCGATTGCCGTGGACGGTTCCGGCAATGTCTATGTGACCGGATATAGTGGTGGTTCGGGTACTGGGGATGACTATACGACGATTAAGTACAATAGTGATGGAGTCAAGCAGTGGAAGAGAAGATACAATGGGCCGGGTAATGGTTGGGATGGGGCATATGCGATTGCCGTGGATGGTTCCGGTAATGTCTATGTAACAGGATATAGTTGGGGTTCGGGTACTGGTTGGGATTATACGACGATTAAGTACAATAGTGATGGAGTCAAGCAGTGGAAGAGAAGATACAATGGGCCGGGTAATGGTTGGGATGGGGCATATGCGATTGCCGTG
>Ga0315543_1000072_pt1 | contig 120605 bp, 103 predicted proteins | sample SalMarSW160210MG_2_FD_203098 | JGI IMG/M metagenome (GOLD analysis project Ga0315543, IMG submission 203098) | Salt marsh sediment microbial communities from the Plum Island Ecosystem LTER, Massachusetts, United States - Salt Marsh Sediment SW1601-210 ...
TTCCCAGATGAGCGGCTTTTTATCCCGCCATTTATTACCAAAATACTTCTTTAGTTCTTTTTCTGTGCCTGAAATAAGAGAGTTACCCTGCCGGATATTATTTTTAAGACTTGGTAGCAGTTCTCTTTTTGCCAGAGAGCGTAACAGCAGATTCAAATGGGCTATTTCTACAGCCTGCATATCGAGGTCGACACCAAATATACTACCTGTGAGAATCGATAATCGTTCCCACTGGTCAAGCTCGTTGATCGGCTTACTTTTCTGATAGGAATGATAGTTTAATAGTTCATCATAGGCACGTATTAAAAAAGAACCGGAGCCGCAAGCTGGATCTAAAATCTTCAAATTAAGTATTTCATCATGAGTACGCTCTTGCAGAAAACGCCCCACAGTTTCTTTCACAATGTAGTCCGTTATAAATTTGGGGGTATAGTAAATGCCGTGTTCTTTACGCCGTTGTTTCTTTGCGGTAAGCTCGAAGGTTTCCTCAACAGGGAATCCAAAATCCATCCGGGTTTGGGCTTCTTTCGCCTTTCGTTTTACCACATCTGCCACGTGACCCAGATACTGTTCGTATACTGCCCCCAGCACATCGGCATCGATGACTGAGAAATCATAGTTGGCTATACCTCCTGGGACTTCATACAGACCATCGATAATATGCTCAATGGTGACGCCTTCAATAAAGACCTCATCGGTCATGTGGTAAGTAAACAAATCGCTGTCATAATAGCCGTCAAAATCCCGAAAAATAACTTGCAGTCGTTCAATGAGTTCTTCTTTGCGACCACTGCCCCGCCATTCATTCACAGCACCTAGTAATACCCTGTCCTCTATCTGCCTGTCTTCACAGTTACGAATGAATATAAGCCGGTTGAATAGACGCTGGATAACTTCGTCTATCTGGTTGTGCTTTAACCCTTTGTTATAGGCATGTATTTGATTATAAAGTTCTTCACGCCACTGACGAAGCTGGTTATACAGGCGCTGCTCAATCGCCAATCGCTGCGGAAGAGCGCCGTATTTTTCAGCGCTCTCATTCAAAGCGTTTGTTTGGAAAGAATCCTTGGAAAGAAGCCACAGGTCTTCGAAATCTCGCACATAATTATCACAGGAAAGAGTAATAAAAGGACGTCCTGTCTGGGCATTGATTACCTGTAATCCTTCGAAATCAGAAAGTAATGCCCAGGTTATTCCCTTGTTGTAAGCGTAGGTGATTGCTTGTTTTTGATAATCGGCTCTTGTTAAATCGGCTCGTAAGGCTTTTGTCTCTAGATAGAATTGTGATACCCCATTTAGCTTGAAAACAAAGTCTACCCTTCCTGTAGCTACTTTTACCTCTTCCGCAACTTCGTCACGTTTATAAATATCCCAGCCCAGGGCATTGAATAGGGGCATGATAAAGATACGGCGGGTATCAGCCTCAGAGTATTCTTGAATTTTTTTAGGAGTGAGTTTCTGGTATTCTGCAACTAAGTCAGATACTTTTAGTTTTGCTTCCTCTTTTGTCATTTTTAATCCCCTCCCCACTCGCTTCCCTGATTATACCACTCCATATCCCTATGTTTGCCAGCATCTACCCTGCTGGCATTTTCTGGCTATAAATCTGCCCGCGGGCATTATATATTTTACATAACCTGAAAAACAAATCGAGCCTGACCGAGGCTGACTTGTTCCCCTGGTTTTTACTACAGGTTTGCCAGCCGTCTTTCTCCCAATTCCCTGATTATACCGCGCTCGGTGATGATGGCGGTGATGTACCGGTGGGGGGTGACGTCGAAGGCGGGGTTCTCCACCTCCGTCCCACTCGGGGCTATCTGCACTCCCCGGATATGCGTCACCTCTTCCGGCTTTCGCTGCTCTATCGGTATCTCCTCGCCTTTAGCCAGCGAGGCGTCGATGGTGCTGACAGGAGCGGCGATGTAGAAGGGCACCTCATTCTCTTTTGCCAGCACCGCCAGGGTGTAAGTGCCTATCTTGTTGGCGGTATCGCCGTTGGCGGCAATCCTGTCGGCTCCGGTAATTACGCAGTCGATTCTCCCCCTGCTCATAAAGTACCCCGCCATGGAGTCCGTAATCAGGGTAACGGGGATACCCGCTTTCTGAAGCTCCCAGGTGGTCAGCCGCGCTCCCTGTAAAAGGGGTCGGGTCTCATCGGCAAAGACCTTTACGTTCTTGCCCTGTTCCTTCGCCCTGATAATCACTCCCAGGGCGGTGCCGTAACCGGTAGTCGCCAGAGGTCCGGCGTTGCAGTGAGTGAGTATGGCAAAGCCATTCTCTATAAGTTCGGCTCCGAAGTCGCTGAGCTTCTCCGTCGCCTCCGCCTCCTCGGCGTGTATTTTTTTAGCCTCTTCAACCAACGCCTTCTTAATTTCCTCTACCGTCCCGCCGGCTTCCGCCACCTTGTCCATCCTTTCCACGGCGAAGAAAAGATTTCTGGCGGTAGGCCTGGTGCCGGCTATAGCCCGGCTTACCCGGCGGTACTCTTCTATAAAATCTTCCTGAGAGTCAGAGGTGATTTTTAAGGCGCCAATGGCTATTGCGTAACCTCCGGCTACTCCTATAGCGGGAGCGCCCCTTATTTTCAATTCTGTGATGGCTGAGGCTATATCCAGGTAGCTGTCCATCTCCAGATATATCTCCTCCAGAGGAAGCCTAGTCTGGTCCAGAATCTTTACCCTGTCACCCAGCCATTCAATCGGTTTTACAGTCATTAGCTACGCATCGTCAATTATATTTATTCATTGCCGCTACCAGGCCTTCGGTCATAAGGAGCAGGACGGCTTCACTAACCACGGGGATAATTCCCGAGATTTCCTCCCTTTCTTCAGGGGTGAAGTCACTGAGCACGTATTCGGTAATATCATCCTCGGAGATTTCCGCTGATTCTTCTGTGGCAGCAGGATGTCCGATACCTATACGTACGCGAAGGTAGCCCGGACTTCCCAACTCGTCGGTTACCGACTCTATACCCTTGTGTCCGCCGGCACCGCCGCCTTTACGGATTCGGATTTTGCCTGTAGGCAGGTCGAGGTCGTCGTGAATAATAATAAGGTCGTCAGGGCTGATGTGATACCTTTTTAAAAGCCGGCCGATTGACTCCCCGCTGTTATTCATGTATGTCTGAGGTTTTGCCAGTATTACTTCGCTTTCAGCAACTTTCCCCGAGCCTGTACGGGCTCTACCCCGGCTTTTATTGAATTTAATATCCTGCGTACGGGCAAAATGATTCAGGCACATAAACCCCAGGTTGTGGCGGGTTTTCTCGTACCTGCGTCCCGGATTGCCCAGACCTGCAATTAGCTTCATGTTTTCTATGACCCTATCTTCATGATAAGCTCTATTTCAGGGCTACGAATATACTCCTTATCCAGAGATGCCAGACTATATCGACTTCTCTGAAGCCGGCGTCTTCTATCAATTCCAGCCATTCCCGGTAGCTGTGCCAGTTAATGTTTGCCCTGCTATCGGTCTCCTCAAATCTTGCTCTGAATTCCTGGAAATCCGGCGGGCGGTTTCCCTCTTCAAGCTGCCCGTAGGTAAACTCAACGCGAAATACGTCCTCCATCTCGGCTATCCGCGGCGATGCAGACCGGTTCCCCATTCCGGCAATAAATACGCCGTTGTCTTCCAGGTGGTTATAAATTTCCTTGAGAAACAGGAACATTCTTGCATCTGACAGGTAGTGGAGTGCGGCGAACGACGTGATGAAATGGTATTTCCAGTCTATGTCCGGCATCCAGAACCGCCTGTCATTAAAATCACCGACAAATCCGGTGAACCGATTACGATATTCGGGAATCAACCTGCTTTTGGCGACTTCGACCATCTCCCGGGATGAATCGACCCCGATAACAATGCTGTTTGGCACTCTATCGAGTATATATTTCGTCAGGGTCGTGTCGGCCCCCGGACCGCAGCCGATATCGAGTATTCCGGGCGCGTTTATCGAGTTCACCCTGCAGAAATAGTTGATTATCCTTACTATACTGGCAAGACCTTCCTCTTTTTTCTCCGAAGCCAGTTTCTGCTGGTATTCGTACCTTTCTACTATTTCATCCTGCCAGAACCGCTGGTTTCCGCCCGGATGTGCCATTCCTCTATCATCTTCCGGCATTCTCATACCTGCTATTTCTCTCCTATCATTTTCAAGAATGCATCCTCTGTAAGTCTTTCGGCATTCCACTTTTCAGCCTGGTTCAGTTTGCTATCACCAGGGTCGGCTCCCACTACCAGATAAGCTGTATTGCGGGTAACACTGCTCTTTGCTGTTCCGCCGAGGGCTTTTATTATAGCTTCCGCTTCCGCTCTGCTGGACGACTCAAGCTTTCCGGTGATTACGAACTCCATGCCGGACAGGGGTAAATTTTCCGTTACGGTTGTCTCCCTCCTCGGACGCACTCCCGCCTTTTTCAATCTTTCTATGATGTCAAGATTCTCTTCATGTCTGAAGAAGTCAACTATACTTTCGGCGATTTTAGGCCCGACGGCGGGAATATCCATCAGTTCTTCATAAGTGGCTTTAGCCAGCTCATCAAGATTATGATAATACCCGGCGATGATTTCCGCCATGCCACCACCGACATGGCGTATTCCCAGAGCGTATATTAGCCTTACCAGCGGCACCTCTTTACTCTTTTCGATGGCATCAAGTAAGTTGTCGACGCTTTTTTCACCCATACCTTCCAGGTTTAGCAACAGCTCTCTTTTATCCTTGAGACGGTAAATGTCAGCTACATCTCTGACCAGCCCTTCTGAAAGGAGCGTCGCACTTTGTGATTCGCCTATACCCCTGATATCCATCGCCCCGCGGGAAACGAAGTGCTCGATTCTCTGCTGGACCTGAGCGGGGCAGGCGGCATTGGAGCAGTAATACATGACCTCATCTTCAGGTTTTATGACGGTTCCGCTGCACTCGGGACATAGCGGTCTTCCCTGTCCGTCTTTCTCCAGTTTGTCCAGCAGGCTGAATTCCTTACCTCTTTCCGGGTTTTCCTTGCTTTCGGGCGTAGGACCTATAACCTCCGGTATTACCTCGCCGGCGCGCTGGATATAGACATGGTCGTCCTCGCGGATATCCTTACGTCGGATATCGTCTTCATTATGCAGGGCCGCCTGCTTGATGGTTACTCCCCCCACCGATACAGGCTCAAGTATGGCATAAGGGTTCAACGTGCCGGTCCTGCCGACACTGATTCCGATTTTATTAAGTCGGGTAGTGCCGCGGGTAGCCGGGAACTTGTAGGCTATCGCCCACTTCGGCTCGTGTCCGGTATAACCGAGCTGCTCCTGTAACGTAAAGGAATTTACTTTAACCACTATGCCATCGGCTTCGTAAGGCAGGCTTTCTTTGTTTTCGACCCACTTTTTATAATATGCCTCGACCTCGCTAATGCCGGACATCAGGTTATTATTGGGGTTTACTTTGAACCCGACCGACTTCAGATATTCCATTGTTTCCCAGTGATTTTCCGGTACAACTCTGCCTTCGGCGTATCCCAGAGCATAGATGTATATATCGAGGGGTCGCCTTGCCGTGATACGCGGGTCTAGCTGGCGTACCGAGCCGGCAGCGGCGTTTCTGGGATTGGCAAATAAAGGCAGTCCCTCCGCCTCTCGCTCTTTATTCAGCTTTTGAAAACCGGGTTTAGGCAGAAAGACCTCGCCCCTCACCTCGAACCTCGGCGGCGTTTCGCCGGATACTGATAGCGGGATGCTTCTGACGGTTCTCAGGTTCTGGGTGATATTTTCACCGCGATAGCCGTCGCCCCGGGTTGCTCCGGTGGTCAGTTGCCCGTTGACATAGGTCAGGGCTACGGCAAGCCCGTCTATCTTGTGCTCACAGACGAATTCGAGCCGCCGACCGGCGACCAGCCTGGACGTGCGGTTGTACCATGCCGTTAGTTCTTCCTCGGAAAAGACATTACCGAGTGAAAGCAAAGGTAAGGGGTGTTCGACGACGCCGAAGGCTTCTACGGGTTCGGCGCCTACTCGCTGCGTGGGAGAGTCCGGGCTCAGGAACTGGGGATATTCTTCCTCCAGCCGCTTGAGCTCCCTCATCAACTCATCGTACTCGGCGTCGCTTATCTCGGAGCTGTCCAGTACGTAATAGAGGTAGTTATGATGGTTAATCAGGGCGGTTAGCTGTTCTATCCGTTCCTTCGCTTTAGATGATTCCATAGCAATTTATGACCGTTACAGTATGACCAATTATAGCACAGTCCGTAGCTGCTCAGCAGATTAACAGCTATAATATTCATTGATGGAAGGGGGGTTAATATGAGCTGGATGAAAGTGGGATTGGTATCGCTGGCTGTGGTTTTCCTGGCAGCTATCGGTGGTTATTTCGGCTACAATGCGGCATATTCTGCCGGTGAGGTGGAGGGCCTGGCTCTCGGTTACAGTATGGGAGAACATGACGGATATACCTCCGGTATGCAGGACGGCTATGATGAGGGTTACACCACCGGGGGGCAGGCTGGTCATGAAGAAGGCCATGATAAGGGCTATGAAGAAGGATACTCTCTGGGCGAAGATGAAGGCTACGATACCGGATACAGCGCAGGTGAGACCCAGGGCTACACTTCGGGCAGGAATGACGGCTACGCCATTGGCTTTGATAAAGGCGTAGAATCCACTCTGGGGCACGGGTATACGTTAAGAGACCCTTCATATGCCGAAGTACTTGCTTTCCTCGATGAAGACCATACGAATGAGAACGAATATATTGAAGATACCTACGGAGTGTATGTGTGCAGTCACTTCGCCAGGGACACCGGTAATAACGCCGAAACGGCGGGTTTACGCTGTGCCTTCGTGGAAATCCGGTTCATGGAGGTCGGGCATGCGATTATAGCTTTCGATACTATTGATAAAGGGCTGATTTATTTCGACCCCATGACCGACGAAAGGATTATACCGGAGACAGGAAAGCGTTATTATCAATGTATAATCCCGAAGCCCGGCTATTATTATGAAGAACCTTCTTACGATGATACGATAATGGATATTCTTGTTATATGGTAGAATTCCGGGAATTTTTGCCTTGCACCGTTTCTGCGGCATAAGGTAAACTGGGAAAGCTAAAAAGTACGTACCGTATATGAAATCTGAAAGGGAATCGTGGTAGCGTGGCTGAAATCCGCCCTTTCCGGGGCGCTCATTATAATGAGTCTGTTATCGAAGACTTCTCGTCTGTAATCTGCCCTCCTTATGATGTCATTACGCATCAGCGGCAACAGGAACTCTATCTGAAGAGTGAGTATAATTTTGTCCGGCTTGAGTCCGGCCGTGAACTTCCTCAGGATACGGCTAAGGACAACAAATATACCCGTTCGGCGGCAACACTTGAAAGGTGGTTAAGCGAGGGCATTCTGGAAGTAAATACAACTCCAGCCTTATATCTTCATGACCATTATTTCACCTACCGGGGACGCGAATATAAACGCCGTAGCGTGATTACCCGTGTCAGAATAGAAGAATGGGATAACATGGTTATCCGTCCCCATGAAGGCACGCTAACAGAGGCGCGAGGCGACCGCTTGAGCCTTTTATGGGCGCTCCAGGCTAATACCAGTCCTATTCTGGCGATGTATGAAGACAGCGGGGCGAGGATTTCATCCTTGTTGAGTGAGCAGGAAAAAAACAAACCTCTGATAAGCACAAAAAGAGTCGATGGCGAGGGTCATGATGTCCGGGTTGTTACGGACACAGGGGTGATAGACACGATAAGCAGTACTCTGGTAGACAGGCCTCTGTATATTGCCGACGGGCACCACCGTTATGAGAGCGCGCTCACATACCGCCACGAGAAACAGGCTCAATCGTCATCGGCTTCCGGGGATGAGGCTTATAATTATGTTATGATGTCGCTGGTGGAGTTTTCTGATCCCGGGCTTGTCATTCTGGCTCCTCACCGTCTCGTACGCGGCATACTGAAACCGACCCTCGATGAACTGATGACCAAGCTGAAAGTCTTCTTTTATATAGATGAGTTACCGTTGGACTCGCCTGATGTCTGGAACCGCATGGAAGAAATGCTCAAACGCCCTGATAAGGTCAGGGTAGGTCTTTTTGGTACTGATACGGAGGGCTTACTGGTTTTGACTTTGCGTGATCTGGCTGCCGCCAATGGTATGATGCCCTATTTCCATTCCGAGCTGTACAAAGCACTGGATGTAAGCATCGTCGACCATATAATACTGGAAAACCTCCTCGCATTGAGCAGCGATAGGGAAAAAACGGGTCTTGCTTACAGCTACGATATGGCGGATGCCGTAGACAGGGTACTGGCTCAGGAATACCAGCTTGCTTTACTGTTGAGCCCGGTCAGGCCGGATATGATAAAAGCTATCTCGGATGCCGGTGATAAAATGCCGAGAAAGTCCACATACTTTTACCCCAAAGTACCTTCGGGGCTGGTCATCAACAGACTGGAATAGGTATATAGCACAGGCGGTTCTGTTTGGATTTTGTTGTTTATTATTACCTATCCCCTGTATCCCTTCATCCGCCATAGGCGGACTCAGGATGAACCCTTCAGGGTGAACCTTCAGGATGAACCCCTTTCCTGCCAGAAACACTGGCACTGGCTGAGAGGCTTTCCTGGCAGGAAAGGGGAGTAAAGGAGAGAGGGGGCGAAGCCCCCTCTCATAAATCTCTCCCCCTCTCACTCAAAATAGTTATTCTATACTAAATCATGGTATTGAGTGAGAGGGGGATTAAGGCCTGCCCGCCGTCCACCTAAGGTGGACTTTGGTAGGCGGGAGACTTCGGCAGGCGGGGGGTGAGTACTTGAGTTAACCGAACAAGAACGTATGTGGGAAGGCTATAGTTTGACGAACTTTACCGAGTAGACGTCGGGTACAGACAACATTTTCCTCTGTACCTCTTCGGGCACAGGTTCGTCAAGAGTAAGAATCATCAGGGCTTCTCCACGGGGTTTGAGGCGGCCGACGTGCATGGCACTGATATCGATATTAGCGTCTCCGGTTACCATACCAACAGAGCCCAGAAGGCCCGGACGGTCGAGGTGGTCGCAGAAAAGAAAATATCCTTCGGCGGGGTAAACATCCAACCAGTAACTATTTACCCGCGTGATATGCGTCTCACCCCTTATCACCGTTGTTGATACCGTTACGGTATCCTTGCTTGTGGTGACCTCCGTAGTTACAAGGCTGGCATAGTTCTCGCAGATGGCATCTTTCTGCTCTACTACCGTCAGGCCTCGCCGGGCGGCTATTAGATTGGCATTGACCAGATTGACCCGTTCCTCGCTTATTTCTTCAAGCAGACCTCCGAGGACGGCTGCTTTTAAAACATTAGTGTCGTAATTGGATATTTCACCCTCGTATCTAATCTGGATAGAACTCATCTGCCCTTCAACGAGTTGTGCAACCAGCTTGCCTGCCGTGGTTGCTGCCTTGATAAACGGTGATAGAACGGATATATTTTCGACCGAGATAAACGGGGCATTAACTGCGTATCTGGCTGTCTGCCCTTTGAATATGGCTATAATCTGGTTGGCTATATCCTCGGCAACCATGGTTTGAGCTTCCGTGGTGGAGGCTCCCAGATGGGGAGTAACGATTATATTGTCCTCTTCGGAGAACAGATTTCCGGTCAACGGTTCGTTTCTGAAAACGTCGAGCGCAGCCCCGGCTATCTTGTTTTCTCTGACAGCTTCAACCAGCGCCGCTTCGTCTATCAGTCCACCGCGTGCGGCATTAATAATACGGACTGTCGGCTTGACCATACCGAGTTCTTTAGCACCTATAATCCCGTCTGTAGTTTTGGTTAGCGGGATATGTAGCGTTATAAAATCGGACTCCCTCAATATCTGTTCCAGGGACACAAGTACAACATTGAGATTGCGAGCATAATCGAGTGAGATAAAGGGGTCATAAGCAATAACCTTCATATCGAGGCCACGGGCACGTCTTGCTACCTCTGAGCCGACGTTCCCCAGACCGATAATACCCAGAATCTTGTTTCTGACCTCGGTGCCTACAAAGTTGCTACGTTCCCATACTCCGGACTTAAGAACGGAGAATGCCTGGGGAATGTGCCGTGCCAGGGCGAGCATAAGGGCGATGGTATGCTCGGCGGCTGCGGTAGTATTACTGGTAGGAGCGTTGACTACCACTATACCTCTGCGTGTGGCTTCATCTATATCGATATTATCCACGCCTACACCGGCGCGGGCGATTACCTGCAGTTTTTTACCGGCGTCTATTACCTGGGATGTTACCTGCGTCTGACTGCGCACCACCAGGGCATCGTAGTCGCCGATAATCGAGAGCAGTTCTTCCGGCTTCAGGTCCAGTCTGATGTCTACCTCTGCGTGGTCGCGGAGAATATTTGTACCTTCGTCTGAGATGGACTCAGCGATAAGTACCTTTCTGGGTTTTTCTTTAGTTGTGTTATCTTCCTGCATCTTAAGTGTTTTTTCCGTGGAGCTTATTATCCGGTCGTAAAGCCTGCCTTTGGCAGAGCCGTTTTCAGTATGGATATTACTTTATTTACATCATCCTCGGTTACCCACCCGAGATGGCCGATACGGAATATTTTTCCGTCCAGTTTTTGCTGTCCTCCGCCAAGTACAAGCTCGTATTCTTCTCTGAGAATTCGGAGTAATTTCTTTGTATCCAGGTTGTTTGATGCGCTTACAGCGGAAACCGTATTGGAAGCATACTTCTCGTCGGCGAATAGAGTCAGTCCCAGAGACTTTACCCCGTCTCGAGCCGCCTTACCAACCCGGGCATGGCGGCTAACGGTGTTGTTAAGACCTTCCTTGAGCATCATTTTCAGTGATACGGAGAGAGCGAATACCGTGGAGACAGCCGGCGTCCACGGCGTCTGTGCTTTGTCCAGATAGCTCTTTGCCTCGGAGAAGTCCCAGTAAAAACGGGGCATGGTGGCGCTGGCATGGGCTTTCCAGGCTTCCTGGCTGACGCTTACCATTGCCAGGCCCGGCGGTGCCATCCATCCCTTTTGAGAGCCGGTAACGACTATATCGCAGTGCCACTCATCTACCGGCAGGTTAATCGAACCGATGCTGCTGATTGCATCCACTATCAGGAGTTTATCGAACTCCTTAACCACAGAGCTTATGGATGCCAGGTCGTTGGTAATGCCGGTAGAGGTCTCGTTATGAGTGACCAGCACCGCTTTGATTTCTGTTTCGGACTGCAGGACCTTGCGTACCTCATCCGTGTCGTCGGCTTTGCCCCATTCGAAGGTCAGGGAGACTACATCGGCTCCGAAACGCCGTGCGATGTTGGCAAAACGGTCGCCGAAAGCCCCGTTGGAAACGGATAGTATCCTGTCACCCGGTGAGAGTGAGTTTACTATAGCGGACTCCATACCGCCTGTTCCCGAACCGGTAAGCAGGAAGAGGTCGTTTTTGGTCTGGAAAAGTTTTTTCAGGTCTTCCGTTACCTGCGTCAGTATCTTTCCGAATTCCTCACCGCGATGGTTTATCATCTGCTTGGTCATCGCCTGAAGGACTTCATCGGGGCACGGAGTCGGCCCTGGTATGCGTAATTCTTCCATTTGTCTCCTTTATCGCTTACAGATATACAGTATATCCGAATTACAAAAATAAGCAAAGTGCTGTTTGTGTTGGTTCTGTTTGCATTTGGTTGATTACACCGTCATTGCGAGTTCGCCTTTGGCGAACGCCTCAGGCGAACGACGTGGCAATCTCGAAGATTTATAGAGATTGCTTCGTCCGCCTCACGCGGACTCGCAATGACAAAATAACCAAAACCGAATAGAATTTTTACTTTAATAGGATGATATCCATATAGGCTCGCTGGTCAGAGATAGTGGGTTATAAAATTAATCGCCTGCCGTGTATTAAGGTATAGCTTTCACCCGTTCTACGTCCTCGGCTATCTGTTTCTTCAATTCTTCGGCGGAATCGAACCGTTTTTCACCGCGAAGCATCTCTAAGATATCGATTTTTATCTCGCAGCCATACAGGTTGTCCTGGTAATCGAGGATATAAGTCTCTACGGTCCGTCCATTACTGCCGAAAGTAGGGCGTTTGCCGACATTGGTAACCGATTTGTATGCTTTGTCGTCTATATATGTCCGGGTGGCGTAAACTCCCTCCGGAAGGAGGCTCTGGGGAGAGTCTATCTCAAGGTTTGCCGTCGGGTATCCCAGTTCTTTGCCCCGTCCGTCCCCGGCGGTAACAATGCCCTGAAGCCTGAAAGGCCGACCCAAGAGCGTGGTTACCCGTTTGATGTTTCCATCGGCAAGTACGTCCCTGACCGCGGTGCTGCTTACTACCTCGCCGCCCAGTTCAACGGGACTTACTACCGTCACGTTGAATCCCATTTTCTTGCCGAGTTTGCTGAGAGTATCGGCGTTTCCTTCCCTGTTTTTGCCCAGAGAGAAATCCGGACCGATAATCAGCCCTCTCATCCTGAGGTGTTTTTGTAACAGGCCGGTGAATTGCTTGGCGGTTAGTTCTGCTAATTCAGGGGTAAAAGAAAGGGTGACGACGACTTCTACCCCTTCATGTTTAAGAAGACTGACTTTTTCGGCAATGCTGGTCAGGTACGGTAACCCGGTACCGGGTGATATCACCTCAAGCGGGTGCTGGCGGAAAGTTACCACGCCGCTTTGCAGGTTTTGCTGTCTGGCTTTCTCCTTCAATTGTGAAATGAGGTATTTGTGCCCCAGGTGAACGCCATCGAAAACCCCGATAGTAAGAAGCGTATCTTTATCGGGTAAAAACTCTGCCAGCTCTTCTTCGACCAGCATATAGTCCTTCCCTGACCGGTATTACCAATAGTAAGACACCGGATGGTTGCGAAATAGGTATGACTCTAAATAAAATTCTGCGGCAATCAACTATTGGGCGTGTTTTTATGTTAGCATAGGCCCGATTTCAGGGTCAACAATATGGTAGATTGGCGCTGTCTGTAGAACTGATTTCGATGACGGGCACAAACTGTGGCATCACACGGACTTCTGGAAATAGTAACCGACTCCTGGTTCGGTTATGATGTACGTGGGTAATGGAGGGTTCGGCTCTACCTTCTGGCGAAGGTGTGAGATGTATATGCGAACGTAGTCCAGGTCATCGGTATATTCCCATCCCCAGACCTTTTCCAGCAGTTCCTTGTGGGTAAGAATATGGTCTGCATTCTCCACCAGGTAGGAAAGCATACGGAACTCCCGTGGAGTCAGTTTCACCCGTTCACCGTTTACCGTGACCTTCCTCTCGGCAATATCCACGGTAAGGAATGCATCGGCGTAAGTAACCTCACGTTTTAGCTCTGTCGGAGAAGGCAGCTCATTACGCCGCAGAACTGCCTTCACCCTGGCTACAAGCTCCCGGTTTCCTACCGGCTTAAAAAGGTATTCGTCAGCTCCGTAGTCGAGTCCGCGTACTATGTCTTCCTCCGCCTTTTGTTTGCCCGTAAGCATGATAATCGGTATATCGGCAATGTCCCTGATACGCTGGCAGACCTGCCAGCCGTCCATTTTGGGCATGCAAACATCCAGGAGTACAATATCCGGCTTCTCGGCGTAAAGGAGTTTCAAGCCTTCCTGTCCGCTTGGTGCCTTGAATACCTCGAATCCCTGGACACTCAATACGTGGTCGACCAGATTGAGAAATCCCGGGTCATCATCGATTGTCAGAATTTTCCTTGTCACGGTTAGCCTTCCGTTAGCTGTGGATTTCCCTTCCGTCTACGGGATAGCATTTCTTCAATCGTTTCGGGTAATTTGCGGGTGTTGATGGGTTTGGAAATATAGGCGTCGCAACCGGCTTCGATTACTTTCTCCATGTCTCCCTTCATGGCATAGGCGGTTATACCGATAATAGGCGTGCTCTGGAACAACGGCATCTGCCTCAGTTTGCCGGTGGCTTCGAGTCCGCTCATGCCGGGGAGATGAATATCCATAAGGATAAGGTCGGGCTTTTCTCTTTCGGCGATTTCCAGCGCTGCTTCTCCGCTCGTTGCTTTGAGAAGGTCGTAATTATTATGTCTGAGCACCATTTCAACCAGCTTCAAATTAAGAGGATTGTCTTCCACAACCAGTATTTTTTCTTTCATTATCTGCTTTTTACTTTCTTTTTGCTTAGCGTACTGACACTCGCAAGGGGAAGAGTAAAAGTAAAACTGCTGCCTTTGCCGTATTCACTATCTAACCAGATTCGTCCGCCGCACCTTTCTATAATCTGTTTCACCAGCGTCAGCCCCAGACCGGTGCCTCCTCTCTCACGAGAAAGTGTACTCTCCAGACGCGAGAAGGGTTCGAATATACTTTCCTGGTCCTCTTTCCTGATGCCGATACCGCTGTCAATCACACTTACCACGCACCGGTCGTCCTCTGCCTTCGCCTTTATCTTCAGCACTTTGCCGTCGGGTGTGAACTTGGATGCATTGTCCAGCAGGTTAAGAAGCACCTGCGATATTTTCCCTTCATCGGTATAGACCAGGGGTATTACGTCCTGTATTTCCGTCTCAAGGCTTTGTTTTCTCCCTTTCAGTATCGGTATCACGGTCCTCGTCAGCGATGATATTACCTCGGTGATATCGACATTCTCAGCTTTGAGCTCCACTTTGCCCGATTCTATTCTTGATATGTCGAGAACCCCGTTTATCAGGTTCAGCAGGTGTTGGCCGCTGCTCAAGACATCCTCAAGGCACTGTCTCTGCTCCTCGTTAATCTTTCCCGGTACCTCGTCTGCAAGCAGTTCGGAAAAACCGATAATCACATTGAGAGGATTGCGTAATTCGTGTGACATATTTGCCAGGAATTCGGACTTCATCCGGTTTGCCCGTTCGACTTCACGTGTTTTTCCAATCAGCTCCTGCTCCATCTGTTTACGCTCGGTTATATCACGGATGAGTGCGATATCGAAGATAAACTCGTCATCTTCATCCCAGAGATTGGTTATATTTACAGCTATTGGAAACCGCGTGCCGTCGCTTTTGGTACTGTAGCTATCGATATTCCTGATACTCTTCGTCTTACCGGCTATCGAATCTGTAAATGAGCCTGCTACGCAGGGTATATCTTCCCCGGCTACGTAGTCGGAGAACGTCTTACCTGTCATTTCATCCGGGGTATCATAACCGTACATTTCGGCAATGGTCTTGTTCGCCTCGATAATTTTACCGCTGGCATCGATAATCGCCACTCCGTCGGGCATGTTATCTATGATATCCTCCAGCCTTTCCTTTCCGGCCTCTACCTTTTTCCGTTCTTTTTCCAGCTCCTCGTTGATTAACTCCAGTTCGGACGTTCTTTTACTTACTCTGTCCTCCAGTTCATCGTTGGAAACCATGAGTTCTTCCTCGCTGGCCTTGAGCTTGTCGTTGGTAACCTGTAATTCGGACGCGTAGCGGCGGGTGTTCAGGAGTGCTCTGTTCAGGCGGCTGGCAGCGTACCAGCTTAAAAAAGCGGCTATAAAAAATAACGCCGTCTGCGTACCCAGGCTCTGGGACAGGCTTATGGCTTCATCGGAAGGTGTAGCCAGTATCCGGGGGAGAAGACCGGCATTTTCCAGTCCCGCCAGAGTGAGGTAAAGTATTACCGCCATGGTAGCGGCAAAAAATCCGGCTTTGATATTGATTACCATCGGCGCTACAAGAATCGGGAAAAGATAGTAGATAGCTATCGGGCTGATAACACTCCCCTGAAAAGTGATGATAAGGGAGACATGTACCAGAATTGTGATAACCAGGAAGTAACCGGCGAATTTGATTTTACCAAGTCTGTAGAGGAGATAGGACGCCAGGCTTAAGAGAGCTGCGATGCCGATACCTGCGTGTATTGTAAGCATCACATCGCCCTTGTTGGAGAGCTGATTGCCGATAGCTTGCAGGGTGATAACGGCGGCAACCCAGCCCAGCACCATGGCAATAAACATGCCTCGGGAAAGGTACTTGATTGTCTCTGCTTTGTCTTCCGCCTCGTTTCCTGTTGGCTCTGCTGATAATACCGCTTTTTCAACAATTGCCATTCTGGGTTTATATCTCCGGGCTTACTTCAGGGAAAGATAGTAATGACAATTGTATCATAAAAGCAAAAAATATGCCAGAAGGCATATTATATAAAGCAAACGGATGGATAATAGTCAATAAATATGACACATAACTGCTGTAGGCAATAAAAGTGTTATGGTTGCCCGAGTTTACTGCCGACTACCAGTCGTTCATGGAAATGTCTCTTATTCCGGGGCTGGTATCGAGGTAATAGCTGAATACCGTATCGGGCGAAGCGTCTTCAAGGATATTCTCCCTGACTTTTTCATACCGTCCCTGATACTCGGGTATTTGCTCTCCCTTTTCATCGAATACCATGACCATATCATTGGTACACCTTATAACCGTCTTAATCATAGTTAGCTCCTTGTGTTCTATCGTATTGTTCTCCTGTCGTTCTGAAAACCAGTCTAACTGAGCCGGATTAACATACGCATAAAAACGGTGTAAAGATTGTATTAAAATCCAGGAGACACCCGGGACATTTTTCTCAGGCATAGGGTTTTATGATATACTTTATTCTCGAAGCCAGCGTAGCTCAGTGGTAGAGCAGCGGTTTCGTAAACCGCCGGTCAAGAGTTCGACTCTCTTCGCTGGCTCCATTTTTATCTCCGTTTATCCTGAATCTACGCGTATTTTTTTTGTCTGCGACTGTGCAAACAATGCTATAATGAAAACCGATATGAAAAAGCCCGAAGATACCCAGGCAGTTGTAGTTTCAGACGTAAGCAAGTCCTACAACAGCACCCGTGTGGTTGACAGTGTCTCATTTGACGTGAGAAAAGGCGAGATATTCGGACTTATCGGTCCCAACGGTGCCGGTAAGACGACCACCATAAGAATGATAATGGATATTATCAAGCCCGATTCGGGCGAGATATTCGTTCTCGGAGAACAACTGAACGATAGTACCAAGAACGGAATCGGTTATCTCCCGGAGGAGAGGGGACTTTATCGGAAACTCACCATAATAGACTCAATCATCTACCTCGCTTCGTTGAAAGATATCGACTCCCACACGGCAAGAACCAGGGCTGAAGAACTCCTCGACAGGTTTGATATGCTGGAGCATGAGAAGAAAAAAATCGAGGAACTCAGCCGGGGTATGGGACAGTTGATTCAGTTTCTGGTTACCATCATACACGACCCCGGACTCATCATTCTGGACGAGCCTTTCGCCGGGCTGGACCCGGTAAACACGGAGCTTATAAAAGAGGTGATACTTGAACAGAAGAACCGGGGTAAAGCCATTATTCTGAGCACACACAGAATGAATGAAGTGGAAGAGCTGTGCGACCGCGTATTTATGATAAACGAAGGACGTTCCGTTCTTTATGGCAGCCTGCCTGAAATTAAGTCCAGTTACCGGAATAATTCGATAATTCTGGATTATGAAGATGAACTGCCTGACCTGGAGGGAGTAACCAGAAAACAGGATTACAGAGACCATACGGAGCTGTTTTTCGGTGGAGAAGCGTCTCCCCAAAAAATACTGGAACAATTGATGGAGCAGAAAGTAAAAATAAACCGGTTTGAAATTTCCACTCCGAGCCTGAATGACATCTTCATACAACTGGTGGAAAACGAATAATGAATAAAACGTTCAGAGTAACGCGGCACGAATTCACGCATCTGGTGAAGACGAAGGGATATATCATCATATCGCTTCTGTTCCCTCTGCTCGCTCTCGCTGCTCTCGGGGTGTATCAGTTTGTTCAGGGCATAGGTGAGGATGACACTGAAGCCGAGGCGGTAACCATCGGATATGTGGATAATGTTGGAAGATTCGACGATGCCAGCCAGACCGGGGAAGTTGAATTTATACAGTATCAGTCCGCCGATGCGGCTACCACGGCACTGCTGGCGGGTGATATTGACGAGTATTTTATTATCCCGCCGGACTATATTTCCACCGGGCAAATCGACCGTTTCACACTGAAGCGTGAAATCGAGGTATCCGGAGAAGTCCGGTACGCAGTGAGGAACTTCCTGCTAAATAACCTTTTTAAAGACCAGGTCGGTGACGAAATGCTCGAGAGAACCAAGTCACCTGCCTGGTTTAACAGTACAAGGCTGGATGAAACCGGACAGGTATCCGCCGAGCAGGGAGGAGTTATCGGCGTATTTCTGGTGCCGTACATATTTACCATCCTTTTCTGGGTAGCCGTTCTTTCGGGTTCTTTCACGCTGATTGAAGGCCTTGGTGATGAGAAGGAAAACCGTGTGATGGAAATACTCCTTTCCTCTGTCTCGGCAAAGCAGTTGATTATGGGTAAAATTATCGGACTGGGCGCCGCGGGGCTGCTTCAGATTGTTTTCTGGTTCGTCTCGGCTTTTTTTCTGTCCGGTCTGACTTCCACCACGGTAGGCGGGCTGTTCAGCACTCTTGAAATACCGCCGAGGTTAATTGCCTTCGGCCTAGTCTATTTCGTTCTAGGTTACCTGCTGTTCGGAGTTCTTTTTTCCGTTATCGGCGCTATAGTTCCTACTTACCGGGAAGGGCAGCAGCTTTCGCTCTTCATCATTATGCCGGCGGTAGCCCCTCTTATGCTGATATATTTCCTGGTGGAGAACTCGGACCATGTAGTTTCAATATTACTCACTCTCTTCCCGTTAACTACCCCTATTGCGTCGATAATACGGCTGGCGGTGGGTGAAATGCCGGTATGGCAAATAGTATTGAGCATGTTTTTCCAGGTTCTTTCAATCGTCGTTATGTTCCTTATAGGTACCAAGATTTTCAGGACATACCTGCTGATGTACGGCAAGAGACCCGGTTTCCGTGAAATTCTGAGAAGCCTGCGTCAGGCATGAATGAACCGCCTTTTTATCGGCAAGCGCCCTTAACTTAAACTATAAAAACGTTTATAATACTCAAATAGTCCTTACTTATCTGAAGAGGAGGTACATATCATTGTCAGATATAACTTATGCTGAGCTGAACCCGCCCGACAGGATTCTTATGGGTCCCGGTCCGAGCAACATTCATCCTCGTGTCCAGGCGGCGATGCTGGCGCCGATGGTAGGACATCTGGACCCGTATTTTATTACCGTCATGGACAGCACGGTAAAACTGCTGCGCTCCGTATTCCGCACGGAAAACCATCTGACATTTCCCATTTCAGGAACCGGCTCGGCAGGTATGGAGGCGGGTTTCTGTAATTTCCTGGAACCCGGCGATGTCGCCGTTATTGGTGTCAATGGCTTTTTCAGCGAGCGGATGGTTGAAAACGCCGTAAGGAGCGGCGCCAGGGTGGTACAGGTATCAGCGGAATGGGGACGTATTATCGAGCCCGAAGCTATCGAAACCGCCCTTAAGGGTGAAAAGAAGGTCAAATTACTCGCTCTTGTCCATGCCGAGACCTCTACCGGCGTTTTACAGCCGCTGGAAGAAATATCCCGGCTGGCAAAGCAATATGACGCGCTTTTTCTGGCTGACGCCGTTACTTCGCTGGCGGGGCATGAACTGGCGGTGGATGACTGGGGCATAGATATTTGTTACAGCGGTACCCAGAAGTGTATCAGTTGTCCGCCCGGTCTTTCTCCGTTCACGGTAAATAAAAAAGCCCTGGATGTAGTAAGCGACCGCAGTACAAAGGTGCCGAGCTGGTATCTCGACCTGTCACTCCTCTCCACGTACTGGTCAAATGACAGGTTCTACCATCACACTGCGCCGATATCCATGGTTTATTCCCTGTATCAGGCGCTGTTGCTGGTAGCCGAGGAAGGCCTCGAGGAACGTATCCGGCGTCATAAGAAAAACGGTGATGCCCTGAAAGCGGGACTGGAGGCGATGGGTCTGGAGCTGCACGCCCAGGAAGGCCACCGCCTCAGCGTGCTGACCACGGTTCGCATTCCTGAAGGCGTGGATGACGCCCGGGTAAGAAAAGGTCTTCTCAATGAATACAATATCGAAATCGGCGGCGGGCTGGGAGACCTGAAAGGAAAGGTCTGGCGTATCGGGCTGATGGGGTATTCCTCTACCGCCGGGAATGTAATGCTGGTCCTTTCCGGTCTTGAGAAGCTGCTGGCAGTTGAGGGTTATAAAGTTGAGCCGGGGATAGGAGTACAGGCTGCCGTTAAATCTCTGGCAGGGACATAAATTTTACTATGGGGTATTGTGAAGATGAATGAATTTATCGAGAAATTGAAACGGCTTACTCATGATGAGCCTTCATCTCTGGGTTTCAGGAGAGAGCAATCAGCCCGACCGGGTAGGAAAATACAGCTTGTTACCAGCCTGTCTCCAGAAAATGTAGGGGATATAGCCGGCGCCGATGCTGCTCTGGTTAGTGTTCCCGAACAGGGTATTGACAGCGAGTCCCTGAAAAAAATGCCTGAGGATATCCCCTGGGGAGGCTGGCTGAAGGGTGGTAGGAAAGAGATAAAGCAACTGACAGAGGCAGGCTGTGATTTCGTAGTCTTCGCGGCCGATATGCCACTTGAGATAGTCGAGGAGCCCGGAGCAGGTAAAATCCTGGAGATAGAACCCTCGATAAGCGACGGTTTGTTGGGGGCGGTGAACGAACTGCCGGTGGATGCCGTGCTCGTTTCAGATAAGACGGGGAAAGGAGATTCTCTGACCTGGCAGGACCTTATGCTGTTTCAGCGCTTTGCCGGCATCTTGAACAAACCTTTGCTTGCCTGCGTACCGGCGAAGGTGACGCGGAGTGAACTCGAAGCTTTGTGGGGAGCGGGAGTAAACGCCGTAGTGGTGGATACAAAAATTAAGGGTAGTGTAAGTAAAATACGAAAGGAAATTGATAAAGCCGAGTTCGCCTCGACCCGGCAACGTGAGAAGGTAGAACCTGTTCTGCATCCGAAAGAGAATCAATAGCGTACGATTGCCGGGTTACAGCGTGCTGCGAAGGATTAATTTTACTCCAGCGCCTTTGCCCATACCGCTTTGGTGCGGAAGCCTAATCTCTCCAGCAAAGCATCTCCCGTCATAACCCATGTTGAGATAAGTAAAAGCACGAAGAGAGAGGGCCAGTATAACATCCAGGGAGCCTCAAGCAAGTATTGTCTTCCTGTTCCGGTAATCATGCCGCCGAGTTCCGGTGTGGGTGGAGGAATGCCAAAACCCAGGAAGGTGAGACTGGAAATATAGAAGATGGCTCCGGCCACGGTGAAGATGAGCATTACCGGAACAGCCCAGAGTACACCGTAAAGCCAGCCTTTTCCTTCCGGTGGCGACCTGTAAGCCTCTTGTATCATCCCTACCGCGCGAGGGAGCAGTACTAGACTGCATATCAATAATAAATTCAAGTAGCTGTAGTCTCTCATTATCATACTGATAAGGAGCATCAACATTACTATCCAGGGGAAGGCACGAATAATTTCTACGGGTAGCATCACCAGGTCCTCCAGTGTGTCACCCAGCCAGGTGTTTGCTTTTCGCAAGTATGCTGCCAACGTTGCCCAGCCGGTAGCCAGAACAGCCAGGATTCCGGCACAGGTAAGACCGGCGAATACATCTGTTCTAACACCATAGAGTAGACGACTTAGCACGTCCCGTCCCAGGTTGTCCGCTCCCAGTAAGTGTCGTGCCGATGCAGAAGCCAATCTGTCATCCAGGATGATTTCATTATATCCATAAGGAGCAAGGAGCGGGCCCACCACCGCTACCAGTATTGATATAACAACGAGTACAAAGCTGAAAGTCAGCCAGCCTCTAGGTACGGTAAAACGAGGCACTGTCTGTTCTTCAACTGGCTCTTGTGATGCTGTCTGCTTGGTGAAGTGATTATAGGCAATCTCGATTAAATCGGCAGTCAGCTTAACCAGTACCACAATGATGGCGAAAACCCACATGATTGCAAAAGAAACCGGAAAATCCCACTGAACGATGGCGGAAAATGCGAGTCTTCCCAGTCCGGATTGGCACATTGTCTGTTCCACGAAAACGGTGACAATGAGGAAGACTCCAATCAGTCTTAACAATCTTATTACTAGTCTGACACCCAGGTGCAGTGCCAGTGTTTTAGAAGAAGCGGACGGCTTCGTCGCCCAGTTTGTTATTTCACCATGACCCGTCTGGACGAGAAGCCATACCGGCAGCAGCGATGCAATTATCACCGACCATGTAGCCAATGCCCCGAACTGTTCCGGCAATTTCCAGTCCAGTTGTATTATGACAAAAAATAAAAATGACATACCGACGAGAAAGACGGGGGTACCTACTCCGCCGCTAACTACAACCAGTCGTAGCACCTGCCTTACACGTGCCAGCCATCCGGGGCGTACCGTCGCCCGACTGATAATAATACCGAGAAAAAGCAGCACAGCGGCGACAGCCAGACTTAGCAGTCCCCCCAATCCCACAAGCCGTGCGGTAATACCGAAAGCTCCGCCGATTTTTTCATATACCGGTTCGCCGGTCATGAGTGAAGTCGACCAGTCCCCATAGAAGAGCATCTCCCTCAAGGTGTCTACGGACATACCGGTTCTTGCGGTCAGTGCTTCAATCACACTCGTTGGTATTGCTGCCCTGAGTGCAATCAATACCAGCCAGACACCGAGAAGAACTAGTACTGAAAAGACTAAACGTCTACCTGCCGCAATTACCACTCGTTTGGTTTCCGGGCTCATATATATCCAGCTCCTGCGTACGTTTATTCCTGTCTATTGTATAGGGTGGCTCATTCTATTCCGGCAGGCGGCAGACGTCAATACGCTTGAGAGAAATGCCGATGTGGGTGTGGAGGTGGTTTTACTTTACCGAACGTACAAAGTATTTAATCATAACCCTTGAGTCATCGGTACGTTCAATCTTGAATATCGACGATAATAGTTCTTCAAATTCATTACGCTGTTTGCGAATATCAGGCCTTTCCAGGTATTCCTCCAGCTTCAGCATGTCGGTGAAGTGAGGATGCTCCTCATTCGGTATATCCAGTACCAGTTTTGAATCCGGTTTCAATACCCGGCTCAGTTCCGATAATGATTTACCGGTGTAATCGAGGTCGTAGTACTCTAATACCCCAATTACCGCGGCGATATCAAAGAAGTCGGTATCGAAAGGTAGTTTAGCAATTTCTGCGACCTCCAGACCGCCTATTTGTATTTCCTGTTGTTCGGCAAACTCTTTCATTGCTTCAACCAGAGCCGGGCTGATGTCGATACCGTAATAGGTGGAAGACCATTCGTCCAGGCGGTAGTTCGCCAGGTTTGCGCAGCAGCCTGCGTCAAGAAACCGCATTCCCGGTTCGGGGGCGAGGTATTCCCTGATATCCGCGGAGGAACTATTGAGTGGTTCTCTTTCCGATGCTAAGGATATAAAAAAGTCTGAATTCCGGATTTCATCAGGTATGTTGGTGAGAGGGTCGATACCGTTTCTGTATTGCTCCACGGTAAGGTCGTATGCCCTGCGTATTCTATCGAGCTGGTCGTCCACTGATTTCCCCCTTGCTGGTCCATGAAGGGACTAGGACTGTGCCAGCTGCCAGGACTTGCCTTCGGTGGTAATGACTGGAGCGATAACCATCTCCACTTTATGCATCTCGCGGATATTAAAAGCTCCGCAGACGCCCATTGCGTTACGGAGGGCTCCTATCAGGTTGTGGCTGCCGTCCGTAACCGAAGACGGACCAAATAGAATCTGCTCCAGGGTGCCGGTGGTGCCGACCTTTATCCTGGTGCCCCTGGGAAGCGCGGCGTGAGGAGCAGCCATTCCCCAGTTATAACCGTGTCCCGGAGATTCTTTAGCCTGGGCGAAGATAGCGCCTATCATCACGGCATCGGCACCGGCGACGATTGCTTTGCAGAGGTCACCACCCTTGCGTATCCCGCCATCGGCGACTACAGGTACATACCGTCCTGATTCCTTCTGGTACTGGTCTCTGGCGGCAGCGCAGTCGATAATCGCCGTTATCTGAGGAACGCCGATGCCGAGGACCTCTCTGGTGGTACATTCCGCACCGGGACCGACTCCCACAAGTACAGCGGATATTCCGGTTCTCATCAATTCCAGACAGGCGCTGTAACTGACGCAATTGCCGACTATCACCGGAACCGGCACGGAATCTACCAGCTCCTCGAAGATGAGCCCCCGTACGCTTTTGGATACATGCCGGGCCGAGGTAACCGTGGACATAACAGACAGTATATCGACCCCGGCTTCGACTGCGAGGGGGGCGAACCTTTTCGTGTTGGCGGGTACCGCTGCGACGGAAGCTATCCCTCCCAGTTTCTTGATTTCTTCTATCCGCTGGCCGATTAGATTTTCCTTTATCGGCTGGGAATAGATTTTTTGCAGGAGTTTGGTAGCCTCTTTAGCAGGTGCCTGGGCGATTTCAGCCAGCACCTCTGCCGGATTATCGTACCGCGTCTGTATTCCTTCAAGATGGAGTATACCGAGTCCGCCCATTTTGCTCATAAGGGCGGCGAATTTGACGTCTACGACGGCGTCCATAGAGGCGGTAAGAACGGGAATTTCGAAAGTGTGGTCTCCAATCTTGAGATCGATATTTGTTTGTTCGGGATTGATGGTAACGTCACCGGGGACAATTGCGACTTCGTCGAATCCGTAGGAACGTCGGAACTCCTTACGCTTGGGAGTGGCCATATTTTCACCCCTTTTATTGAGAATATACCAAAACCGGCTGCTAAAATCAAGAAATATGCGTTTTTATATTGGTTGTTTATTGAAAGGAATCTGATGACGGGTCATAAGCTTATTGCTCAATCTTGGTTGTTGTCACCCCTGCGGAAGCAGGGGTCTATTGCATCGATGAGATAGATTCCCGCCCGCCGTGGCGGGCGGGAATCACATTGTTTTTTTACTAAATAAGATTAAGTAGAACCGTCATAAGAGTAGACAGGTGATATAGGGTAGACTATAATATCCTGAGTTTATCTCGTTAACCGGCTTATCTATTTGGCGGCAGGTCAAGGGAAGAAGTAAGGTAATGCCCGTTCTCTATATTGTAGCTACTCCTATCGGCAATCTGGAGGATATTTCATTGCGTGCTCTCAGGGTACTGCGTGAGGTTAAGCTCATCGCAGCCGAGGATACCCGTAAAACTAAAAAGCTACTGAATGCCTATGATATCAGGACGCCGATGACGAGTTATTACGAGCATAATAAAATGACCAAGCTGGATTTTATACTCCAGAGCATCACCGAGGGAGACGTAGCTCTTGTATCGGAGGCGGGAACACCGGGTCTGTCAGACCCCGGTTATGAGCTGGTTGTGGCGGCCGGAGAGAGAGGGATTCAGGTTGTCCCTGTTCCGGGGGCATCTGCCATCGTTACCGCGCTCAGCGTTTCCGGGCTGGCGACCGATAGATTTACCTACCTGGGTTTCCTGCCCCGCAAAGCAGGCGGCAGGCAAAAAGTGCTAAAATCTGTCGAGAATAATCCCGGTACGTTGATAGTACTCGAAGCGCCGCACAGGCTGGCAGCCACGCTAAAGGATGTTTTATCGATACTTGGCGATAGAAGAATAGCCGTTTGCCGGGAGCTGACAAAGGTTCATGAAGAAGTTTTCAGGGGTACGGTGAGTACGGCTATCGACCACTTCACCGAACCGAAAGGTGAGTTTACCCTGGTTATCGGGGGTAGAACAGGAGCAGACGAACCGGAACTGACGGAAGAAATAGAAAAGCAGCTACTCGATATGCGAGCTTCCGGGTTCACTGCCAGAGAAGCGGTGGCTAAAACCGCTGCAGAGACGGGATTGTCTAGGAAAGAGCTATATCGTGCCTGGCTCAGGCAGACCTGATATGGGTTATAATAGTAACAGGAGGATGTAGAAGATGCGTCGAGGAAGCATATCTTTGGGCGATATTCAGTGCAAAGAATGCGGGCAGGCAGTTCCGCATTCCGAGCGGTATTTAGCAGTCGATGAAGAAAAAGGCGTCGAGGTAGAAGAGGGCGGAAAGGCTGAATACTATTGTGTGGAATGCGCCTTGAAGAAAGGTTACGCGCATTATAAAGAAGAAAAAGACGAGAGGATACTGACCTTCTTCGAGCAGTCTGAATATTAGCCTCAAAAAATCCGTATATGATAAGGTAAAAGAAGTATAGATGAGCGAAAGGATTTTTATCGGTGTAGCCTGGCCTTACGCTAACGGCTCTCTCCATGTGGGAGGTATTGCCGGAGCGTATCTTCCGGCGGATATATTCGCCCGTTATCACCGCATTAAAGGAAATGAGGTGGTGATGGTATCTGGCTCTGACCAGCACGGTACTCCTACTACGATAAAAGCTGAGCAGGAAGGGAAGTCTCCGGGAGAGATTGCCGCGTATTATCAGCAGGAATTTCTTGACTGCTGGCAGGCGCTGGGAATCACTTTCGACCTTTTTACCACAACGGGTACCGGGAACCACGCAGAGGTTGCCCAGGATATTTTCCTGAAGCTTCTGGAGCAGGAGTACCTGGAGAAACGGGCAGTCTCACAGGCATACTGCACTAAATGCCAACGCTTCCTGCCCGACCGATATATAGAAGGCACCTGCCCGCACTGTAATTCTCCCAACGCCCGCGGAGACCAGTGTGAAGACTGCGGAAAACCGCTGGATGCTCCCGAGCTTATCGGAGCACGGTGTCGCATTTGCGGTACTGAGCCGGAATACAGGGACTCGGAGCAGTTTTACTTTAGATTACCGCTGTTCAGGGACAGGTTGATCGAGTGGGTGAATAAGCAGGAACACTGGCGTTTGAATGTATTGAACTTTACCAGGAGCTTCCTGAAGGAAGGACTGATAGACAGGGCTATTACCAGGGATATCGACTGGGGAGTGCCCATACCGGTTGAAGGTTATGAAAACAAACGTATTTACGTATGGTTCGAGGCCGTTATCGGCTACCTTTCAGCAACCAAAGAGTGGGCAAAAATCCAGGGAAAGCCGGATAAATGGCGCGATTTCTGGCTGGATGACGATACGAAAAGCTATTACTTTATCGGCAAGGACAACATCGTTTTTCATACCATTATGTGGCCGGCGATGCTGATGGGCTACGGCGGCCTTATTCTCCCTTACGACGTGCCGTCAAATGAATTTCTGAGTATTGAGGGCAGGAAAATTTCCACCAGTCGCAACTGGGCGGTGTGGCTGCCCGACTATTTAGAGCGTTATGACCCCGACCCGCTGCGCTACCTTTTATCCATAAATATGCCGGAGACAAGCGATACCGATTTTTCCTGGCGGGAGTTTATCCGCCGTAATAACGATGAACTGGTGGCTACCTATGGAAATCTGGTGAATCGGGTACTTACCTTAACCTACCGTAATTTCGAGGGTTGTGTACCGGAGGCTGGAGAACCTGACGCTGGCAGTCAGTCCCTGTTAAAGCTAGCTGAAGATACTCTTACCAGGGTAGGCGAGCTACTTTCTCTCTGTCATTTCAGGGAAGCGATACGAACGGCTATGTCGCTGGCTCATGAAACCAACCGTTATCTGGATGAAAAATCGCCATGGAAAATAATCAAAGAGGACAGGCAGTCAGCCGCTGGTACCCTGTTTGTTGCTATTAGCGTACTCTCCTGTCTTAGAACGGTACTATACCCGTTTTTACCTTTCAGCTCTCAGAAGCTGCATGAGTATCTGGGGTTTGAAGGCAATGTTGAATCCGATGGCTGGAAGCTCCGGACCATTTCGGCGGGGCAGAAACTGCTCGAACCCAGACCTTTATTCGTAAAGCTGGACCCCGGACTTGCCGAAGAAGAAGCAAGCCGGCTGGGGCAAAGCAGTTAGGAACGGCGATAAACGCCGCATAAGTCGCAGGGATGATTATTAAGGGGCAACCTTGGAGCTAAACGAGATTTACGAACCTGTCCAGGAAGACCTTTTAAAGGTGGAAGAAAGATTGAGAGTGGTCAGCAAGACTGACCACATCCACCTGTCGGAGTTACTGGACTACAGTCTGAAGGGCACCGGGAAGATGATACGCCCGGCACTCACCCTGCTTTCAGGCAAATTCTGTAACTATAATCTGGACAATCTGCTGGCGATGGCAACGGCAGTAGAGGTTATGCACACGGCCACTCTTATTCACGACGATGCTATCGATAACTCTATGGTCCGACGCGGGAAGTCGACTATAAACAGTTTGTGGGGTGAGGACGAGGCTGTATTACTCGGTGATTACCTGTTTGCCGAGGCTGGAGCGATGACAGCAACCACGGAGAACATTCGGGTAATCAAAAATTTCGCTAAAACCCTTAAAACAATCTCGAGCGGAGAGATAAACCAGGCATATAATTCCTTTAATCTCGAGCAGCAACGTGACCAGTATTTCGAGAGAATTGCTCAAAAGACCGCCGCTTTATTCGTTTTGTCTACGGAATCGGGAGCGGTGCTGAGTGATGCTCCGGAAGATGTAATCAAGATACTGATTGAATACGGTTATAACCTGGGAGTAGCTTTTCAGATAGTTGATGATGTTCTTGATTTTACGGCAACCGAAGAAGAACTTGGTAAACCCGTAGGTTCGGATTTGTCTCAGGGTACGCTAACCCTGCCATCGATATTAATCCTGGAAAAATACCCGCAGGATAATCCGGTAAAGAGATTGTGTGAAAACAGAGATAACCATGACGAGATAAAGCTGGCGATAGAAATAGTTAATAACTCGTCGATTGTTCAGGAATGCTATCAGGTTGCCATATGGTACTGCGAAAGGGCCGGACGTAACCTCAAACAGTTGCCGGATAACAGGAGCCGCCTTTCATTAATCGAGCTTGCCGGTTATATTGCCCGGCGTAACAAATAACTACTCGTTCCCGGTCCGGGTACCTCCGTCCGTATAAGTTTCCGTTTTATGGGTCGGTAATGTTTCTTTGAACAGGTCTACTGCGTGCTGGCAGGCGGCGAATGCTTCCTGGCGGTGTGCCGAAGATATGGCGATAACCAGGTTTATATCTCCTACCTTGAGTTTGCCGATTCTGTGGTGAATTGCTACGCCGTTCAGTTCCCATTTCCGGTTGAGTTCATCGGCAATCCTGCGTAAGCTTTCTTCAGCCGTTCCGTCCGGGTCTTTATATTCCACGGAAGCTACCTGCTTGCCGTATGATGACTCGCGAATCAGGCCGGTATAAGCAAGAACGCAACCGCTGCTATCGGTCCTGACCGAGTTTATCACGGCTTCCGGGGATATAGGTCTATCGGTGATTTTTATCATGCTGGTAGTTTCCGGATAACTTTGAATCGTTTAATCCACGCTGAAATAACGGAGCCGGGATAACCGACTCTAGTCGGGCATAGCGGGAGCCTGTTTCGGCAGAGGCTCCGGGATAATCGGGGCTTTTGTAGTTTTACGTTTGGGCTTAGCTTTCTCGGTAGTATCTTCGGTTGCCGCAACAGCTTTCGGCTTCTTTTTCCGCGGAGGCCCTCCTGCCAGTTCATTAAGCAGGTCATCGAGGTCGTCGCCTTCGAGTGTCTCTTCGATAATCAGGGTCTCGGCGATTTTTACGAGTTTATCCTTGTTATCGGTGAGTATCTTTTTCGCCGTGTCGTACCCACCTTTTATCAGCAGGTTGACTTCCTTGTCTATCTCAAGGGCGAATCTCTCGCTGTAGTCTCTCTGTTCGGATATTTCCCGGCCGAGAAAGACCAGTTCCTGCTTATCACCGAAAGTCCTTGGTCCGAGTTTATCGCTCATACCCAGGTCGATTACCATCCGGCGTGCCCATACCGTAGCCTGCTTGATATCGGCGTGGGGCCCCGATGTCCTCTCATTAAAGATTACGTCCTCGGCGGCATGACCGGCTAGCAGTGTTGCCAGAGTATCCTTGAGTTGGGAGCGGGTGTACATGGTGCGGTCTTCTTCAAGGAAACGTGTGTAACCTCCGGCCATACCCCGCGGTATGATGGTTATTTTCCTTACCGGGTCGGCGTTGGGAAGCATCTTAGCAACGAGGGCGTGTCCCGCCTCGTGATATGCTGTAATTTCCTTCTCTTTAGGGCTTATCCTGCGGCTTTTCCTCTCAGGGCCGGCAATCACCTTGTCAATGGACTCTTCCAGGTCTTCCATACCTATAGCTTTCTTCTCTTGCCGGGCAGCCAGAATAGCCGCTTCATTAATCAGGTTCTCAAGATCGGCTCCGCTGAAACCGGCCGTCTGTTTGGCTATTACCTCTAAATCGGTATCTTCAGATATCGGCTTATCTTTTGAATGGACTTTAAGGATGGCTACTCTACCATTGATATCGGGACGGTCGAGTACTACCCGGCGGTCGAATCTACCCGGGCGGAGCAGGGCGGGGTCGAGTATATCGGGACGGTTGGTGGCGGCAAGAACGATAACGCTGGTATTGGTATCGAATCCGTCCATTTCTGTCAGAATCTGGTTGAGAGTCTGTTCCCGTTCATCGTGGCTGCCGCCCAGGCCGGCGCCGCGCTGGCGCCCTACGGCATCAATCTCGTCAACGAAGACGATACACGGAGTATGGCGTTTCGCCTGGTCGAACAGGTCGCGGACTCTGGAAGCGCCTACCCCGACGAACATCTCAACGAATTCACTGCCGCTGATGGAGAAGAAAGGCACTCCGGCTTCTCCGGCAACGGCACGAGCCAGCAGGGTTTTTCCTGTTCCGGGAGGTCCGACCAGCAGAACGCCCTTCGGTATACGGGCGCCGAGACTCTGGAATTTTTCACGAGCCTTCAGGAATTCCACCACTTCATAGAGTTCCTGCTTGGCTTCGTCTATACCGGCGACGTCGTCGAAGGTTACCGCAGGTTTATCCATCGGAAGTAATCGGGCGCGGCTGCGTCCGAAACTGAGTGCCTGGTTATTGGCTCCTCTGGCGCGGAAAAAGATATAGAAGATGAATCCACCGAATAATACGAAAGGCAACAGGCCGATGAGCCAGTTCCCCCAGTCGATTCCGCCGGATTTAATCTCGTATTCTACATCGGTGCTGAGTCCGAGTTCGGACAGGTCTTTGTAATCGAGGACTCCTATGTTTGATTTGTACTCGGTGCCGTCTATTGTGGTAATGGTAAGCCATGCCCCTTCTTCGAGGATGCTGCGTATTTTATTAGTCTGCGACATGGCTATAACTTCGCTTACGGTCAGCTCTTCCGGCTTTTTAGGCGTGGACAGGAGTAGAGTAGCCACGGCTATCGCGCCTACCAGAATAACTATGTACAGCAAACCGCTGCGTTTCCAGTTGAATCCCATCTTTCACCCCAAAAAACCGGTTCCATAAGGAACCTTCCTTATTATATCAGATATGGCATTATATAGGGAAATGTGAAATAATTCGGTTCTGTTCGGTTCTGGTTGGAAAAGGTTTTAAGGGAGAAAAAGTGTTAATACGTTTGGTTTGTTATTTATGGCTAATTGATGTTGTGTTCGCATATATAGCGATTACGCATAATTTTGATAAGTTAAAAACCTGGATTATCTATATGATAATAGGTATCATTCCGATTTTATTACTTATACTTATGAGCAAAATATCCGTAAATGGCAAAAACAGCACTAATACAGAACACAATGTATTCAATTATAGCTTCGGTAGCAAAGTCACGCGGAATATTCGGAGTTGGATAAACTCCATTTTGCATAAAATATTTGAAATCTATCACGGTCTGAATATATGCAAACAAGTCACCGAGTGCGATAACAGCCCCGATAATCATTCGCTTCATAACGGGAGTATTATAAAGAGGCTACCAACCAAAAAAGAATAGAACAAATAAAACAGTTTTTTATATTGCCATGATATTAACTTCACCCCCGACCTTTCAGGATGAACCCTTCTCTCCCGATTCTATCGGGAAATCATTGTGTAGTAATGAGTAGTACTCTTGGCTGGAGAGGGGGTAAAAGTAAGAGGGGGCGAAGCCCCCTCTTAAAAATCTCTCCCCCTTTCACACGGAAAAATCATTGTTTAATAAATAAGGGAGCTGTGTGAGAGGGGGATTAAGGGGGTGAGTACTGCATTCAACTAAAAAAGAATAGAACAAATAATCCGGCAGGCTTCTTAGAGGTTGTTATAGGTCTCCTGCATGAGTAATGCGTCCTTTTCCAGGTTGGGACTTTCGCAAATCAACAAACCTTTAACGTCGTAGTCCTTCAGTGCTTGCATAAGGTCTGCGTACTGGAAATCGGACTCCTGGAGGTTCAGGTGCTTCTGTTCCCCCTTTGGGCCGTATTTTATACCCGAGCAATGAATATGCATGTCATCGAGAGAATCCCTGCCCAGGCTGTCTTCGACCTGCTTTAAAATAGATACGAACTCGTCATAGGAGTTATTTACACCGGTCACAGCATGCAGGTGGGCGAAGTCGATACAGGGAGCCAGCCCGTCAAGTTTCTGACACAGCCTTACCACTTCTTCTACCGTTCCGAACTGGGTACCTTTTCCCATCACCTCGGGCCTGATTTTTATCCGGATATTTTCTTCTTCAAGCCGTTTCACCGTTTCTTCAAGGTACTGTTTTGTCGTGGCGTACGTTTTCTCCGGTGGGTCGCCCATATGAAATGCGGCATGGACAACAACGCTTTGCGCTCCGCATATAGAGGCAATCCTGGCTGTCTGATATATCCTGCTCTGGCTGGCTCTTATTTTCTTCATTTCGCGGGCATTGAGATTAATATAGTAGGGAGCATGGGCGGACAACTTCACACCCTCCTCGGATGCAACCTCGGTTACCTGTCGGGCAATCTCCTCGCTCATATTAACTCCATGGACGAACTCCATTTCCATGCAGCCCAGTCCCAGCTCTGCAATGCGTCTTATTCCATTAACGGTCGAGCCCTGTTCCGTACTATGAGGGGTACCGCCGGTCCCGAAAAGAAGCCTTTCCACCAGTTACAATCTCCTGAAACCCGTTACTAAATACCCGAACACCTCTAATGTACACACAATTCTTGTTTCATTCAAGTGGTTGTGCTTACGTGTCGTTGTTGTTTTTTCCTCACCCCTTGCCCTTCAGGGTGAACCTTTCAGGATGAAACTTTCAGGATGAATTCTTCTCCAGCCAGAAAAATCGTATAGAAAAGAGGAGTTACTATTACTAAAGAGGGGAGTTAAAAACGAGAGGGGGCTTCGCCCCCTCTCACCAATTTTTCCCCCTTTCACACAGGAATATTATCGCATAGAAAAATAGTGAACTGTGTGAGAGGGGGATATAGGCCTGCCCGCCGTACGCCTGCCCGCCGTCCACCTAAGGTGGACTATGGTAGGCGGTCCGCCTAAGGCGGACGGCAGGCGGGGGGTGAGTGCTTTATTTACCCACAACGGAATAGTAAAAAAGACACTTGACGGCAATATAATAACAGGAATATTATAGTTAATAAAGTAAATAATTATAAAAAGTAATAATTTATATTATTAAGTGATACCGCCGAAGGGGGAAAGAATGGATAAAAAGATTCTGGACAGTGTTGCCGAAGATTTGTTTTCTACTCTACCTCTTATTGGCAGGAGCATCCGTAAAAAGCTTATTAAAACGGTAATAACCAGTTTTAAAGAAGACATTGCACCACCCCATTTTGAAATTATGAAGCTGCTCGAGGAAGCTGGAACGCTGCACGTTGCTGAAATCGGAGAAAGACTTATGATAGCCAGACCTCAGATGACCCACCTTATAGACAGGCTGGTAGAGCTTGGTATCGTTGAAAGAGAGACGGACGTGGAAGACAGGAGAATGCTCAATATCAAACTAAAACAAAAAGGCCTGGATATTATAAAAGAATGTGATAACCAGGTAAAAAATGCCACCAGAGAAACTCTTGAGTGTCTCACCGATGAAGAATTGAAGGACTTATCGGTTTCGTTAAGAAAGCTGCGAGAGATATTTTCCAAGCTGGAGTAGGAACTTTCTAAAGGTGATTTTTTAGATTTATGCAGTTGTGAAGAAAGGTAAAGAAATTAATGCTTGATACAAGACAGGGAATGCTGGCGAATGAGAAAGTAGCGAAAGTACTGTGGAAAATGTCGTACCCTGCCGCGATAGCTGCGGCGGTTATGGCACTCTATAACGTGGTAGATACGATTTTCATCGGCCAGATAGTCGGTCCTCTTGGCATTGCCGGACTTGCCATCGTTTTCCCTCTCCAGATACTGGGAATGGGTATGGGAATGATGATAGGAATGGGCGCTTCATCGCTTATTTCCAGGACTCTCGGGGCAGGTGATATTAAAAAGTCGGAGCGGACACTCGGTAATGCCATATTCTATTCATTTGTCATAGGACTTATATTAACCGTAGTAGGTCTCTCCAATTCCGGTTTCTGGCTTAAGCTCGTCGGCGCGTCGGAGACAATCCTCCCTTATGCAAAAAGCTATTTCGATATCATTATTATAGGCATGGTCTTCAGGATTGGCGGCATGGGGTTGAGCCAGCTTATAAGGGCTGAGGGGAATGCCCGGGTTGCCATGATGTGCATGGTGGCATCGTTTGCTCTGAATATAGTGCTTGATGCGGTATTCGTCCTCGGCCTGAGGATGGGAATTCAAGGAGCGGCGATTGCCACCGTAATTGCGGAGATGGTTACGACTATACTGGTCTTCCGCTATTACCTGTTCGGGAACAGCACGCTGAAAATCCGCCTAAAAAACTTTATTCCTGACGCCAAAGTGACGAGAGAGATAATGGCAATAGGCTTCGGTTCATTCGTCATGACGGCTGGCGGCAGCTTTGTTGCTATCGTTGTGAACAAGATGCTCACCTCTTACGGAGGTGATATGGCGGTTGCTTCCTTCGGTATGGTTCAACGATCCATGACTCTCTTTTTCATACCGATAATGAGTATAGGTCAGGGACTGCAGCCTATACTCGGGTATGCCTACGGGGCAAACCGCCCCGAAAGAGCACTGGCGTCTATTAAACTGGCTATAACCGTAGCAACTGGATTTGCCATACTATCGTTTATCATCATTCAGATGTTTGCCGAACCGATTATGCATATTTTTACGCAGGATGCTGACCTGATAGAATCAAGCGCTAATGCAGGAAAAATAATGTTCTTCACGGCATATCTAATCGGATTTCAGATGGTGGGACAGGTGGTGTTCCAGGCACTAGGGAAAGTGGTTCAGACTTTCCTGGTTTCCACATCGAGGCAGGTATTATTTCTGCTGCCGATGATATTCATACTGCCGAGATTCTGGGGACTGAATGGTATCTGGTATTCAGTTCCGGCATCCGACGTTTTGTCCGTTCTTCTGACTGTGGGAATGTTATTGTTCCAGATAAAGGAACTGAAGAGTGGAAAGATAACACCCGCTTCAGTCAGAATACCTCCTCAAGGAGGGTCATCAGGATTTGTGCAGTCCGGCGGCTTTCCAGGCGGCATCAAGACACAAGACCAGGAGGATTCTGAGGAGGGCTAGAAAGTCCAGGGTGCTGACGGAAGATATTGCCCCGGGTGTGCTATAATTACGATTGTACACGGTAATTATCAATTCGGGAGGTAAATCTTCTGGAAGCGTTAGAGATAGCGCATAAAGCTGTAGAAGCTGCCAGTGAAAAACAGGCAACCAATATCGTTCTGCTGGATACAAGCAAGGTATGTAGCTTTGCCGATTATTTCGTTATATGCAGCGGTGAGAGTGACCGGCAGATAAAGACCGTCTATGAAGAAATCGTACACGCTCTAAAGAAAGAAGGCGTTCTGCCTCATCACCATGAAGGCACGCTGGATTCGGGCTGGCTCCTGATTGATTTCGGTGACGTCATCGTTCATGTTTTTGCCACCAACGAGAGAGAGTTTTACCAGCTGGACGAGTTGTGGAGTGAAGCTATCCCGGTACTGAGGATTCAGTAATTAAAAATCTCATTTTCGTTGAAGAACAGCTTTATTTCCTTTTCGGCGGACTCTATTGAATCGGACCCGTGTACGGCGTTTTGCTGGATATCCAGTCCGAAGTCTTTCCTGATAGTTCCCGGTCCCGCCTTGGCGGGGTCGGTTACTCCCATTATTTCCCTGATTTTCTCCACGGCTCCCTCCGCCTCGAACACGGCGGCTATTATGGGTGTGGAGGTAATATATTCCAGAAGGTCTTTGAAGAAGGGTTTATCTTTGTGTATGGCATAGTGCTTCTCCGCCAGAGCTTTATCCATGTGAAGCATTTTTATAGCTACAAGCTTGAGCCCCCGGATTTCAAAACGCCCTATGATATTACCGGCTGCTTTTCTCTCCATCGCATCGGGCTTAATAAGAACTAGAGACCTTTCCATATCTGACTCCTTTTTCAAATTAACGCCTTTCCATATTACACAATCCCGCGTATTATTTCTTACCCGGTTTGGGTCTGGTTATCGAGGGTCCTCTGAAATACTGAGGCTGCAGTGTTGCCGGGTCGTCAAAATCACCGGCGTCGATTCGCCTGAGACCAAGTTCGGCAAGGAAGCCTGCCCGTCGCAGTCCGGCTGCCGGTGACACGATTACGGCGTTTTCTTTAAGCCTGCCTGTTATCTCGTCGGCTATGGAATACACGTATTCACCGCAGAATACGGTCTTTGTATTTATCCGGGAGCACAGGGTATCGAGGGTGGTGAGATGCTCTTCGGTAAGCTGGCTCCACTTCCCGTTTTCAATTCGGTAAAGAGCCGTGGCTATTTCTTCTCTGCCGGCGTTGAATATCGGGCAGACAGGCAGCCCCGTCAATGCGTGCTGGTAGGCTTCGACTTCGAGGGTGCTGATGCCGATTATGGGGATATCCAGGCTGAAAGCAAGACTCCTGGCAGTGCTGATTCCCACCCGCAGTCCGTTATAGCTTCCCGGTCCCCTGGCGACGATGATACAGTCGGCTGATTCCAGGCTTAAAGAGTTCTGTTCCAGCAGGTAGTTCAGATTGGGCAGGAGCTGGACGGTATGATTCTGCCCGCAGCGCCAGGTCAGCTCTGCCATGACCTGTCTGTCCTGGACCAGCGCCAGGCTGGCGATATCTGTTGAAGTATCTATAGCCAGTTGCATAATATCTAATATTCCCGGGTTTGTTTTGATAGTTGTTTTACCAGTTCCACGTAACGCTCGCCGTTAGGTTCGATGCTGAAACTGCGGTCGGTATCGGAAAGGTATTTGATTCTTATAAAAAGGTGTTTTTCGGGGAGAATGCTTAGCGCTTTCTCAGCCCATTCTACTACACAAACGCCTTTCCCATACAGGTAGTCGTCCAGTCCGAGCTCCATGCTCTCTTCTATGTTGTCAAGGCGGTAGAGGTCTATATGGTACAGAGGCAGCCTTCCGTATAGTTCTCTCATTATGACGAAGGAAGGGCTCAAGGCGTATTCCTGGATACCCAGTCCCCAGGCAATGCCCTGAGTCAGACAGGTCTTTCCAGCGCCCAGCTCTCCCTCCAGGAGGCATACGTCACCGGGCAGGGCTGATTCACCGATAATTTGACCGAGTTTTTGTGTCTGTTCCGGACTGTGGCTGACCAGTTCGAGGCTGCTCATAACATATCTTCCCTGCTAAAAGTGCTCCCAACCCTCTCCGTTCAGTTCGACTGGATATCCTTTTTTATCGACAATGGTTACCTTACCCGCATTATCGACCGTAATCTCTCCGACGACGGTTACCGGACAGGACATCGATTCTTTTACTTTGCTAATGATTTCGTCCGTAGCGGTAAATAGTAGCTCGTAGTCTTCTCCTCCCGTTAAAGCCAGCCCGGTCGCCCTCCCGGCGAAGTTAGCCCTGACCGCCGGATGGACGGGTACGAGTTCGGCTTCTACACGGGCGCCGACCTTGCTTCGCTCGCATATATGGCGCAGGTCAGCGAGCAGTCCATCGCTGGTGTCTATGGCGGCTTTCACCCCCTTTTCTACCAGTATCCGTCCCTCGGCTATGCGGGGAGAAGGTCTCAGGAAAGCTTTTTTCAGGCTGTCGGCTGATGTTGAATCGAGGGTAAGGTTTTCTCTGAGAATTTCAAGGCCGGCGGCGGAGGCTCCCAGGTAGCCGGTAACGGCTATTTTATCGCCGGGTCTTGCCGCCGAGCGGGTAAGTATATTCATGTCCTCACTGCCAGTGCTGCCGAGGACGGTTATGTTTATCACCAGTAAAGGAGCGCTGCTTATATCACCGCCGACTATTGCCGTCCCCGACTGCCGTCCCGGTTCAATCATACCCCTGTACAGACCGGCAACGTTATCTACCTCGGTAGAGCCGGGCAGAGATAGTGAAACCAGCGCGTAGCGGGGCAAGCCGCCCATGGCGGCGATATCGCTGAGGTTGGCTGCCATCGCCCTCCAGCCGAGGTCTTCCCACGAGGTTAAATCCAGCCTGAAATGTACGTCCTGTACCAGAGTATCGGTGGTGGCAAGCTGAATTGAGGCGTCGCCATGCCAGGCGGCGGCATCATCGCCGATGCCGAGGATAAGCTGCTTCTTTGCCGCCGCTTCTTTGTCGCTGTATTCATCGACCATTCCGGCGAGGAGGTCGATAAGCCCGAATTCGCCGAGTTCCGAGACCTTCATATCGAGGAAATTATATCACGAACTCGGGAAAAGGGTCTAAAGCGTGGTTTAAATATATCGTTCTGTTTCGGTTGATATTTGTACTCACCCCCTTTCATCCCCCTCTCCAACCAGAAAGACTATCACTAATATCAAAGGTTCTGGTTGGAGAGGGGTTCATCCTGAGGGTTCACCCTGAAGGGTAAGGGGTGAGGTAAATAAGAATCAACAATATAGAACTATATAAGAGTATTTTAAAAATTGCCTAGCTATAAGCGGTGTGCTATAGTTTTACTACTGTGGAAAATTCAATGAAGGATTTCATTGCGGGTGGAACGGTTACATCTCCGGAAGGATTCAGTGCCGGAGCTGCCTATGCAGGCATTAAACAGGAAGAAGGAAAACTGGATATAGGCATTCTTTCTTCGGAAGTACCCTGTGTAACCGCAGGAACGTTCACCAGCAGCAGGATTAAAGCAGCGGCGATAACCCTGTGCCAGGATAGACTGAAGAATGGCAAAGCGCAGGCACTGGTGGTAAACAGCGGCTGTGCCAATGCCTATACCGGAGAGCAGGGAATATCCGATGCCGCCGAGATGGCGAGCCTGGCAGCAGAGAGTATCGGGATATCGCCGAACAATATCCTGGTGGCAAGTACCGGCGTAACCGGTCAGTTGCTGCCGATGGAGCTGATAAGGGAAGGTATCGGTCGTATTATTCTCTCCGGCGACGGTGGTCACGAACTGGCGAGAGCGATAATGACCACGGATACCGTGCCGAAGGAAGCATCGGTGGCTGTGAAGACAGGGAGCAGGGAGTTCACAATCGGCGGCATAGCCAAGGGGTCGGGGATGATTCATCCGGACCTGGCGACGATGTTCTGCTTTTTAACCACCGATACTACCGTAGAGCTGGAGTATCTAAGAGTGGCATTACGCAAAGCGGTTGATGTTTCCTTTAACATGATTTCCATCGATGGAGATACCAGCCCGAGCGATACGGTGCTGATTATGGCTAACGGACTGGCAGGGGGTGAACCCATTAAGAAGGGCAGCCGGGAAGCTCGCAGATTCCAGCAGGCTCTTAACCGGATATGTATATACCTGGCTAAAGCCCTTGCCAGAGACGGAGAAGGGGCTACCAGGCTTATTGAAGCTACCGTTAACGGCGCCAGGGGCGTTACAAAAGCAAGAATAGCCGCCAGAGCGGTAGTAAGTTCGACCCTTGTAAAGACCGCCGTATACGGTGGTGACCCTAACTGGGGAAGGGTTATTATGGCGCTGGGACAGAGCGGAGTGGACGTTGAGCTATCGAAAATCGACCTTTCGATAGGAAACGTTGCCATTCTGGAAAGTGGCAGACCGTTACCGTTTAACGAAGCAAGCGTGGTGAGGGCGCTGGAGCAGGATGAAGTGCCGATAAGCATAAACCTTAATATGGGAAACGGTTCCGCTACCGCCTGGGGATGCGACCTATCCCAGGATTATGTGGTCATCAACAGCCAGTATATGACATGACGGTATCGGTGCCGTTGGTTTAGAATATACTTCACAATGAGGTAAAGGAGGAGATGTATCATGGCACTTATTGATTTTGGTGGGACTAAGGAAGAGGTTGTCATGAGGGATGAATTCCCCATGGAGAAAGCCCGCGAGGTTCTGAAAGATGAAACTATCGCCATTATCGGGTATGGCGTACAGGGACCCGGACAGGCGTTGAACCTGAAGGATAACGGTTTCAGGGTTATTATCGGGCAGTCGAAGGCTTTCCCGGAGGACTGGGACCGTGCCGTAGCCGATGGCTGGGAGCCTGGAAAAACTCTGTTTGAAATAGAAGAAGCCGTTCAACGCGGGACGGTCATTGAGTTCCTGATTGCCGACGGAGCCCATAAAGCGGTCTGGCCGTCCATTGAGAAGAATTTAAAGCCCGGGGACGCCCTGTATTTCTCACACGGGTTCTCGATTGTGTATAAGGACCAGACGGGAGTCATCCCCTCGGATAATATCGATGTCATCATGGTTGCTCCCAAGGGCTCTGGGACGTCACTACGTCGAAATTTCCTTTCCGGTGAAGGGATTAACTCCAGCTTTGCTGTCCATCAGGACGCCACCGGCAGGGCGAGGGACAGGTGTATTGCCCTGGGTATCGGTATCGGCTCCGGTTACCTTTTCCCCACCACTTTTGAAAAAGAGGTCTATAGCGACCTTGTCGGAGAGCGCGGTGTGCTGCTGGGGGCGCTGGCAGGGATAATGGAAGCTCAGTATGATACTCTTCGGGAACACGGTCATAGCCCGAGCGAGGCTTTTAACGAGACGGTGGAGGAGCTGACCGAAAGCCTGATAAAGCTGATAAGCGAGAACGGGATGGACTGGATGTACGTTAATTGTTCCGCTACCGCCCAGAGAGGGGCTCTCGACTGGAAGCCGAAATTCAAGGAAGCGGTAATGCCTCTCTTCAAAGAACTCTACGAGAGAGTTGCTAAAGGCGATGAGACGCGTCGTGTGATAGAAGCCGTGAATAGGCCGGACTACAGGGAGTTGCTGGGCAAGGAACTGAAAGTAATGTCCGATTCCGAAATGTGGCGGGCTGGTAAAGCGACCCGTGGGTTACGCCCCAAGGAAGAAGCGAAGGTGATTACGGAAGCCACAAAAGGTATTACCGGAAGAAAATCGAACTAATAGCGGGTTACCGTATTGAATAAAGTAATCGTAGTAAAAATTGGCGGAGCGACGCTCGGCAGCCATGATACCGCTATCGAAGATATAGTCGAACTGCAAAAGCAGGGTAAGTTCGTGGTGGTGGTACATGGCGGCGGCAAGCTGATAACTGAATGGCTGGAGAAGCAGGGCGTACCCAGTAGTTTTATCCGCGGTGAACGGGTAACGGATAAACCCACGCTTGAAGTGGCTACTGCAGTGCTTGCAGGGCTGGTAAATAAGGATATAACAGCGGCGATAAACGGTCTGGGCGGTAGAGCTGTTGGTATCAGCGGTGTAGACGGCGGCATAATAGAAGGAGAAATCCGGGAGAAAGAAAAGGGATACGTCGGTGCCGTGGTCGGGGTAAACACCTCTCTTTTAGAAGCGTTGCTGGATTCGGGCTTTATCCCGGTAATCGCCCCGATTGGACTGAACTCTGCTGAAAGAAAAGCCGAAGACCCGCCGACATTGAACTACAATGCCGACGTTGTTGCTGGTGAAATAGCCGCCGCAGTGGGTGCCGAAAGTCTTGTCTTTCTTACGGATGTAGCCGGTGTCAGCGATAGCTCGGGCAAGTTGTTGCCGAAATTGACGGGTGATGAAGCTAGGGCGTTGGTGGACTCGGGAGTGGCTTCGGGCGGGATGATTCCGAAGATTAACGCCTGCCTGAAGGCTTTATCAACCAACTCAAAAACCTGTATTATCGATGGCAGAGAGCCTCATGCTTTATTAAATTGGGTTAAAGGAAAGGGCGCGGGGACACTAATACTAAGGAAGTAAAAGAGGGGCGTAGCCCCTCTTTATAAACAATCTTCCCCTTCCCCTTAACAAGGGGAAGGGGATACAGGGGATGGGGTTTACTAAACGATACATCCACAGTGAGGAGAAAAAATGACTGACTGGCCGGAACTGGATAAAAAATACTATATACAAACGATGGTACGACACCCGGTGACACTCGTTCGCGGAGAAGGAGTGAGGGTCTGGGATGATAAGGGAAAAGAATACCTGGACTGTGTCGGCGGACTGGCGGTCGATTGCCTCGGGCACTGCCATCCGGTGGTCGTCGATGCTATGACCGAGCAGGCGCGCACCCTGATACAGGTCTCGCTGTGGTACTATAATATCCCCATGCTGAAACTCGCCGAGCTGCTGGTTAAAAATAGCTGCATGGACAGGGTCTTCATCTGCAACAGCGGACTCGAAGCCAATGAGGGCGCCATCAAGCTCGCCCGGCGTTACGGCAGTCTGAAAATGAATGGTGCTTATGAGGTTATTACAACCTATAGCTCTTTTCACGGTCGCTCTCTGGCGCTGACGGCGGCGAGTGGACAGGAAAAGATGCATAAGGCGTTCGAGCCGTTGCCTGTGGGCTTCATTAACGTGGAGAATAATAATATCGAGGCGATTAAAGCGGCTACTACCGATAAAACCTGCGCCGTTATGCTTGAGCCGCTGCAGGCTGAAGGAGGAGTTAACGTTGCCGACGACGATTACCTGAAAAAGGTAAGAGCCTGGTGCGATGAGAAAAATATACTGCTCATACTGGACGAGATTCAGACGGGGATAGGTCGGCTCGGCACGCTTTTCGGTTATCAGTTATACGGCGTCGAACCGGATATCATGACCTTGGCTAAGGGACTGGGCGGCGGCATACCCATCGGTGCCTTACTGGCTAAAGAAGGACTCCCCGACCTCATAGGCAACCATAACGCTACCTTCGGCGGAAATCCGGTTACCAGCGCCACCGCTTACGCCACACTGAAATACGTAATCGAAAATGATATCCCCGCCAATGCCCGCAGGGTAGGGCAGTATCTGGTCAAGGGACTGGAGAAACTCGAAGAAAAGTATAGCTTTGTTATCGAGGTACGGGGACGCGGCCTTCTGCTGGCGATGGAGTTCGATAAAGAGATAGCTGAATCGGTGGTGATGGGCTGTATCGAGAACGGTCTGCTGGTCAACAGACTGAAACCTACTGCAATTCGCTTCGTTCCTCCGCTCATCATCACCGAGAGTGATATAGATGAGGCGCTGGGGATTCTGGATAACGTACTGGCAGGATTCGAACCGTAAAGCCTGTTTTAGACCGGACTGTATATATGCGTATAGGAATCAGAGTCTTCAGCCGGCTTGAAACCTATCGAAGTATAGAAGCTGTCTACGGGTAAATCGCCGATATTCACTACGACGCCTTCAAAATACGGCGCTGCGTGCCTGATTAGATATTTCACCAGTTTGGTTCCTATCCGGCGGTGACGGTACTCCGTCGATACCTCTAGCCCCTGAATTACGCATAATATGTGTGTATTATGTTATTTTGATGTATAATATCGCATGTGGGATGAAAACAACAACCCTGAACATGGGAAAAGGAATCAGGTCTTAAAAAGGAGGCCCTAACGGTTAATTATATAAATCCCTCTCAGTCTCCCTTTACGAAAGGGAGAGGTTGAAGATTTTGCAAAAAGAGAAAAGAGGGGTATCTAAGAGGGGCGGAGCCCCTCTTAGATACCAATTTCCCCTTCCCCTTGATAGGGGAAGGGGATACAGGGGATAGGGTAGATAAAGATGGAGGATACCAGTTATGTCAGAAAAAGTAGTACTGGCTTATAGCGGCGGACTTGATACATCGGTAGCCATCAGATGGCTGAAAGAAAACTATAACCTTGATGTTATCGCCGTCAATATAGACGTGGGTAATGAGAAGGACTTTACGGCTGTCCGCCAGAAAGCGCTTGACGTTGGTGCCATAAAATCGCAGGTAATCGACGCCAAAGAGCTATTCGTTAAATATTTCATTTTCCCGGCTCTGCAGGCGAACGCTCTCTATGAAGGGCAATACCCGCTGGCTACTGCTCTTACCCGTCCGCTCATGGCGAAGCTGCTGGTGGATGTGGCTGTTGAAGAAGGAGCTTCGGCGATAGCTCACGGTTGCACAGGCAAGGGTAACGACCAGGTGAGATTCGATGTCAGCATAAATGCCCTGGCGCCGGGAATGAAGATTATCGCTCCGGCGAGAGAGTGGGGCATGACCCGCGAAGAGACCATCGCCTATGCGAAGAGTCATAATATCCCCATTCCGGTTACCGTCTCAAGTCCTTATTCTATAGACGAAAGTCTCTGGGGTAAGAGCATCGAGTGTGGTGCTCTGGAAGACCCGTGGGCTGAGCCGCCGGAAGATGCTTATACCTGGACGGTCTCGCCCGAAAAAGCTCCCGATAAATCGCAGTATTTAGAAATCGGCTTTCAGGAGGGTATCCCGGTAAGCCTCGACGGGCAGGAACTTGACGGAATTACCCTGATTAAGCAGTTTAACGAGATTGCCGGTAAACACGGGATAGGCAGAATCGACCATATAGAGAACCGTGTGGTGGGCATAAAGTCGCGCGAGATATATGAAGCTCCGGCGGCTGTTGCCCTGATTCAGGCTCACCAGGCGTTAGAGGCAATGACGCTTTCCAGGGACCAGCTACGCTTTAAGCAAAAAGTGGCTCAGGAGTACGCCGACCTGATATATAACGGGCTGTGGTTCAGCCAGTTTAACCGGGACCTGGCCGCATACATACTCAGCTCCCAGCGCTATGTTACCGGTACTATAAGAATGAAGCTACTCAAGGGGCACGCGTGGGTAGTGGGGCGGAAGTCTCCTACTTCACTGTATAACCTGAGCCTGGCTACCTATGACGAGGGAGACCAGTTCGACCAGAGTGCGTCGAACGGCTTCATCAAGCTGTGGGGGCTTCCGGTAAAGACCCAGGCGCAGGTGCAATTGCTGGGTGATAAAGAGGGGCCCCTCAGTATAATGTCGCCGGAAGAGAAAAAGGAAGATTGAGATGAGCCAGATACGCGGTCGTTTTAAGAAAGATGCCGATGAACTTGCGGAGAAGTACACCGCCTCCTCATCGTACGACTGGCGGCTTTACCCGTATGACATCGCCGGTAGCGTCGCCCATGCCCGCATGCTCGCCAAACAGGGAATAATTGCCGATGACGAAGCCGCGGCTATCTGTGACGGACTTACTTCTATTAAAGAAGAGATTGAGAAGGGCGAGTTCCGGTTCAAGCCGGAACTGGAAGATGTCCACATGAATATCGAGGCGAGACTGATAGAGAAAATCGGTGAAGCAGGCGGTAAGCTGCACACCGCCCGTTCCAGAAACGACCAGATTGCCCTTGACCTGCGGCTTTTCACAAGGGATACAGCCTCGGAGACCTTATCCGGTTTGAAGAAACTTCAGCGGGAGATAATAGGTCTTGCCGAGAAAAATAAGAAAGTGATTATGCCGGGATACACCCACCTGCAACGGGCGCAGCCGGTCTTGCTTGCCCATCACCTGCTTGCCTACTTCGAAATGCTTCAGCGGGACGTGGAGCGTTTTACCGACTGTATGAAACGGGTAGATGTAATGCCGTCGGGCAGTGGAGCTTTAGCCGGTGTAACCTATGATATCGACCGGGAATTCCTGGCTAGAGAACTCGGTTTCAGCGAGATTAGCCGGAACAGTATCGACGCCGTCTCCGACCGGGATTTCATAGTGGAGTATGAAGCGGCGGCAAGCATCTGTATGATGCACCTTTCCCGTCTGGCAGAAGAAATAATACTCTGGTCTTCAGCGGAGTTTAATTTTATCGAGCTTGACGACGCCTACGCTACCGGAAGCAGTATCATGCCGCAGAAGAAAAACCCGGATATCGCCGAGCTTGCCCGGGGTAAAACGGGACGGGTCTACGGCAGCCTCATAGCTCTCCTGACAACGATGAAAGCCCTGCCACTCTCCTATAACAGGGACCTGCAGGAAGATAAAGAAGGGTTCTTCGACTGCGCGGATACCCTGATTTCAAGCCTGGAAGTGTTCGGCGGGATGATTGCCACCCTGAAAGTTAAAGAAAAGAACATGGAAGAGGCAGCCGGACAAGGATATATTCTGGCTACCGATTTAGCCGACTACCTGGTTAAAAAAGGAGAAGCTTTCCGTACGGCTTACGATGCGGTAGCCAGGCTGGTAAGCTACGCTGCTGAAAAAGGCAAACCCTTGAATGAGCTTAAGCTGGAAGAATATAAGAAATATTCGCATCTATTCGAAGATGACGTTTACTCGATAACGGTTGAATCATCTCTGGCTGCCCGTGATATTACCGGCGGTACCGCTCCAAAACGGGTGGAAAAAGCGTTGAATAATGCAAGAAAGATAATCGGAGGTTCAGTTGCCGGAAAATAAGAAACTGGTAAAAATAGCTCCTTCCATTCTATCGGCTGATTTTGCCAGGCTTGGTGAGCAGGTGGCGGAAGCCACCGAAGCCGGAGCGGACTATATACACGTGGACGTTATGGACGGGCATTTCGTTCCCAATATTACTATCGGTCCGGCAGTGGTAGCGGCGATACGACCTCATACCTCGATTCCCCTGGACGTACACCTCATGATTGAAGAGCCGCAGCAGTATATAAAACAGTTCGTGGATGCCGGAGCGGATATTATCACCGTTCATGTAGAAACCTGCCCCCACATCCACCGCGTTGTGCAGTCGATTAAAGAGGCAGGAGTTAAAGCGGGGGCTTCCGTGAATCCCGGCACTCCGATAGACAGACTGGATGATGTTCTTACCTATCTGGACCTGGTGCTGGTGATGACGGTAAATCCGGGTTTCGGCGGTCAGGCTTTCATAGAAAGCACGCTGGATAAGATAAAAAATATGCGTACCAGGCTGGATAAGCTGGGTCTAACTACCGAGTTGGAGGTGGATGGAGGGGTGAATATTGAGGTTGCTCCCAGGGTGGTAAAAGCCGGTGCCGACGTGCTGGTTGCCGGAGCGGCTGTCTTTGGTTCAGGGCAAACGATTAAAGAGGCGATACGGAAAATACGTGAAAGCCTTGGATGAGGTATCTAAGGCTGATGATGATACGTCACTACCGGCTAGCTCTGGCTGGCCGGTAGCTTTTTTGGCGTTTTATGCAGGGTACGCAGGCACCTTGTGCAAAGGTTAAGCCGGGTCTGTTTTCCGTTTATAACAACCGTAGCCGGATGGATATTCGGCACCCATCGGCGATTGGTATGGTGCTTGGAATGGCTTACATTATGGCCGAACTGGGGCGTTTTACCGCATATATCACATTTCATTTGTTCCTCTTGACCGCTTAGTTAATTTTAGGTAAGATGCTTTTAACATACTATCACAGAGAAACAGGCTTGGCAAGAATTGAGATTGTGAAGTAGTCTGTCTCTGGAGAGAGTGAAGGTTTTTATAACCACCTGACGAAATATACTAGGAAGGTGCGGAATGAAACAGGTTGATTCTGTCAGCGGCAAAGAATTCCGGGAGATGCTGTCTACTGCTACTTCCTGGCTGGAAAAAAGTGCCTCGGATGTAGACGCCCTGAACGTTTTCCCCGTACCCGATGGAGATACCGGCACGAATATGCTGCTTACCATGCGTTCAGGCGTAGAGGAAGCTCATGGCATTGGTAACTCCGGCGTCTCGGAAATGGCACGGGCTGTCGCCCAGGGGGCGCTGATGGGAGCGAGGGGAAACAGCGGAGTAATCCTGTCACAGATATGGCGCGGACTGGCGGAAGGCCTGGAGGATAAAGAGACAATCAACGGCGTTGACCTTGCCCAGGCAATGCGTCAGGCTTCGGATATGGCATATAAGGGGATAAGCAATCCGGTCGAGGGCACTATCCTTACCGTAGTCAGGCAGGCTGCCGAGGCAGGTCTTGCCAAAGTGGAAGATGGCGATGGCGACCTGATATCGGTGATGGAAACTATAGTCGGGGCTGCCAGCGAGTCGGTGGCTGACACTCCTGCATTACTTCCGGTATTGAAAGAGGCGGGAGTGGTGGATGCGGGAGGGCAGGGGCTTTATACGATTCTTGAAGGGGCGCTTCGCTATCTCAGGGGAGAAGCGGAGCAGATGCAGTTTCGCAAGCCTCAGATGATTGCCAGTAATATCCCCCAGTCTGTCCGGGTGACGCAGGTGGGAGCGGAAGAAGAGGTACCCTTCGGCTACTGCACGGAATTTTTACTAAAAGGAGAAGAGATTAACCCAGATAAAATCAGGACCAGATTGAAGAAAGAGGGTGAGTCTCTTATCGTGGTCGGTGATGAAAATACTGCCAGGATTCATATTCATACCCTGGACCCGGGTAAGGTTCTCAGGTATGCTACTTCCCTGGGAACAATGCATCAGGTATCTATACGTAATATGGACGAGCAGTACCGTGATTTCCTCGATATGCAAAAAGCCAGAGCCCCTGCAGTTGATACGGCTACCGTAGCTGTAGTCTCCGGGGAAGGCCTTGCCGAGGTTTTTGCCAGCTTGGGAACGACGGCTATCGTCCCGGGCGGGCAGACTATGAATCCCAGCACCAAAGATATACTGCAGGCGGTAAAAACGGTTGCGTCGGATAAAGTCATCATATTACCCAATAATAAAAACATACTGCCTGCTGCCGAACAGGCAAAAACTCTTACCGATAAGATGGTAGAGGTAATTCCAACACAAACAATACCACAGGGTGTTGCAGCGTTATTGGCTTTTGATTATGAAGCTGACTTTGCGACTAATGCCGAGCTGATGAAGGAAGCCAGGTCAACGGTCAAAACGATTGAAATCACCCGTGCGATACGCTCGGCTCAACTTGATGGCTTGAGCATAAAAAAGAGGCAGGCTATCGGTCTCCTTGACGGAGAGTTACTGGCGGCGGGGAAAAACACCATCGATATTCTTAATAAGATGCTCGCTAAAATAGACATGAAGCAGAACGAGATAGTTACAATCTACTACGGAGCGGATACCCAGCCTGAAGAAGCAGAACAGGTCAGCGCAAGTATACGTGAGAAATACCCTCAACTCCAGGTTGAGGTAGTCAAGGGTGGGCAGCCCTATTATGATTACATAGTCTCCATTGAATAAAACGGAGGACTTATTATGGCAGTCAAGATTGTAACCGATAGTTTATCAGATATTACCGGAGAGCTTGTTAAGGAACTCGGGGTCACTGTGGTGCCGCTAACCGTACTTTTCGGCCATGAGACCTACCTCGACCGCGTTACCATCACCGCTGATGAGTTCTACCACAGACTGGTCAATGATACTGTCTGGCCTACCACCACGCAGCCTACTCCTGCCGCTTTTGCCGAAGTATACAATGAGCTGGCGAAGGAAACGGATGAAATACTGGTAATTACCGTCTCCAGCAAGCTCAGCGGTACCTATCAGTCGGCTATGGGCGCCAAGAATATGGTCGAGGAGAAATGCCGCATCGAAGTAATCGACTCGGAAAAGGTGGCGATGGGACTGGGTCTGATAGTAATCGCCGCAGCCAGAAAAGCCCATGAAGGTGTAAACCTGGATGAGCTTATAGGGATGGTAAAAGGGGCTATAAACCGCTCCCACTTCGTCGTGTATTTCGATACTCTCACCTATCTCGCCAAGGGAGGGCGCATCGGTAAGGCGAAGGAACTGATGGGCTCGGTGCTCTCTATCAAACAGATGCTGACCATCAAAGAAGGAGAAATGGCTCCTCTGGCAAGGAAGCGGTCTTTGGCAGCCGGCATGGACTATCTTTACAACTTCGTGGCAGGGTATCGCGATATCGAGGAACTGGCTGTAGAACACACCACCACTCCTGAAGAAGCGGACAGACTGGCTGAGCGTATAAGCCGGATTGTTCCTGGAAAACATATATACAGGTCGACAGTCAGCCCGGTTCTGGGAGTGTACGGCGGTCCCGGTGCTATCGCGGTAACCGTTCTGGAAGCTGAAAAGAAATAGACGTTAACCGGCTGATGTTTAACTTCTCGTGCCTATCCCCGCATCCGCGGTTTTATAGACAACGGAGGCAGAACCTTGTCGTTAGATGCTGAGTCTTTACGTAAAGTCCTTGAGCTTGAGAGCAGTAAGGGCTATGTGGATTCAGCGGTAATGGGTGGACTGGACAGGTTCCTCCGCAACTGGGCCGGCAAGGCTACTGAATCGATAGCTGCCCCGCAGCTTCTCAGGCGACTTAAAAAACTCCGACTCGATAAATCCGATTATGCATCGTTGACTGGAGAGCAGCGTAAAGAATATATCGGCGGTATTCTCGGGTTTTTAGGCGAACTGGAGAAGGCTGAGAAAGATAAAGTCCAACCAAAAACGACTACTGTGACCGGTCGCCCGCCCGCGAGACCGCGAGTAAACAGGACGGCGTCCCCACAGTCCATCGATTCAACGATTACCATAGTCAGGGGTATAAGTATCAGCCTGGCAGCCCGTTTCAACAAAATGGGTATAAAAACGGTCAGAGACATGCTCTATTTCTTTCCCCACCGCCATCTTGATTACAGCCGGACGAAAAAAATCTCGGAGCTTGAGGAAGGTAATGAAGAGACTATCGTGGCTAATGTCTGGGAAGCCCGGGAGACCAGACCCGGCGGCAGAAAGAGCACCGAAGCCACGGTCGGTGATGATACCGGGAATGTCAGGGTGGTATGGTTTAACAACCCGTACCTTGCTAAAAGGCTGACCACCAATACCCGTATCGTTATCAGCGGCAAGGTTAGTGTATTCCAGGGCAGGCATGTCTTTCAGTCTCCCGAGTGGGAGTTTGTCGAAGACAGAGAACTCGTTCATGTCGGAAGACTCGTCCCCCTTTACTCCCTCACTCAGGGATTACGTCCCCGTCAGGTCAGAAAGATTATGAAAGAGGTTGTCGACCGCTGGGCGTGGCAGGTCGATGATTTTCTGCCGCCGGAACTCAGAGAGAGGCAGAAACTGCTTGAATTGCCACGGGCTATCAGCCAGGCGCACTTTCCGGATGACGAGATATTAAAAGACAGGGCGAGAGTCCGTCTAGCTTTCGACGAGCTTTTTCTACTTCAACTTGGAGTACTGAAGAAGAAACGGGACTGGCAGGAAGGGCAACCGGCAAATCCTATTACTACCGATGAGCCCGTACTGGAAGCCTTCTTAAAGTCTTTGCCTTTCGAGCTGACCGCCGCACAGCAAAAGGTGCTGAAAGAACTGCTCGAAGACCTTGAAAAGCCGATGGCTATGTCCCGGCTTTTACAGGGCGAGGTAGGTAGCGGCAAAACGGTGGTGGCTACCGCCGCCCTGCTTATGGCCGCGGCGAACGGCTATCAGGGCGCGCTGATGGCGCCGACTGAAATCCTTGCCGAGCAGCATTTCTCTACCATCTGCAATCTCCTGTCCAGGGCAGGAAGTCAGGAAGACGAGGAAAACTACCTGCGAAGCTATTCCGGCCTGCTAGACCGTCCCGTTACTGTGGCGATGCTTATAGGCGCCATCACCACGGCGAGGAAACGAGAGCTCCAGCAGCGGATACTGGAAGGCAGTGTGGATATCGTTATCGGCACTCATGCCCTTATCCAGCAGGAAGTGGAGTTCCATAAACTGGGGTTTGCCGTGATAGACGAGCAGCACCGTTTCGGGGTTGAGCAGCGTTCGGCTCTGAGGCAGAAGGGATATAACCCCCATATATCCGTAATGACGGCTACCCCTATACCGAGGACTCTTGCCCTGACGCTGTACGGCGACCTCGACCTTTCAGTCATAGACGAACTGCCGCCGGGAAGGCAGACGGTGAAGACGAAGTGGCTCAAACCGTCGCAGAGAGCAAGCGCCTACGTTTTTGTCCGAAAACAGGTTGCCGCTGGAAACCAGGCGTTCATAATCTGCCCGTTAATCGAGGAATCGGAAGCGGTGCAGGCACGGGCTGCTACCATTGAGTACGAACGCCTCTCCAACGAAGTATTTCCAGAGTTGAAGTTGGGGTTGCTTCACGGTCGCCTCTCGGCGGCGGACAAGGAGAAGGTGATGCGGCGTTTCTATTCCGGCGAGCTTCATATCCTGGTGGCGACGCCGGTGGTGGAGGTCGGGATAGACGTTCCCAATGCCACTGTTATGATGGTCGAGAGTGCCGACAGGTTCGGCCTGTCCCAGCTTCACCAGTTCAGGGGCAGGGTAGGGCGCGGACAGGAACAGAGCTACTGCATGTTGCTGGCGGAGAACCCCTCGCAGGTAGCCCGGGAACGGCTGGATATTATCGAGAATGTCCAGGACGGTTTCAAGCTGGCGGAGGAAGACCTGAAACTGCGCGGTCCGGGTGAATTCTATGGCACCAGGCAGAGCGGCTTACCCGACCTCCGTATGGCGAAGCTCTCCGATGTTGGACTCCTGGAAATAGCCCGCAGCGAAGCCATAATACTCTTCGAAAAAGACAAGACCCTTACTAGACCCGAGAATAAGCTCCTCGTCAAAGAACTCGACAAAGTCTGGACAGCCGAAACGGGTGATTTGAGCTAACAAGAAGAGCTGAAAGGGACGTCTAAGAGGGGCGGAAGCCCCTCTTATTTTTTCCTCCCCCTCTCCTTTTAAGGAGAGGGGGATACAGGGGGTGAGGTCTAATAAATCTATTGAGATTGCTTCGTCGTCCGCCTCAGGCGGACTCCTCGCAATGACGGACGTATTACCACCGCATCCGCCTTTATGCTATAATTTCAGAGTCGGGATTTCCCCTGTATTAAAGCCGGAGGTTTATTAAAACGGGCGTACTGGAAGTAAAAAAGAAGCTGGCGGAGCAAATTATAAAGGCGGCTGAGGAAGCCCAGAAGGTTGGCAAGCTGCCTCCTTTTGATTTGCCCGAGGTATTCATCGAAAGGCCACAGAATCCCGAACACGGTGATTACGCCTCGGGCTTCTCGCTGAAGCTGGCAAAGGCGGCGAGAATGAAGCCGATGGCTATCGCCGGAGAGTTAATCGGGCTGATACCCGCGATTCCTGAGGTTGAGAGTGTTGTCGCCGCACCGCCGGGCTTCATAAATTTCACTCTGGATAGCAGGTGGCTGGCAGCCCGGGTGGACGATATACTATCAGCCGGAGAAAATTACGGCAATATCAAGACCGGCGGTAACAGCCGTTTACAGGTAGAGTTCGTCAGCGTCAATCCCACCGGCCCGCTTCACGTAGGTCACGGACGTGGGGCAGTGCTGGGCAGCACTCTTGCCGCAATGCTGACGGCAGCCGGTTATGACGTCGTGAGGGAGTACTACTTCAATGATGCCGGCAGCCAGATGGACGCTTTCAACCACACACTGTACGCGCGTTACCTCCAGTCCTTCGGCAGGGGTGCGGAAATTCCAGAAGACGGCTATGTCGGCAGCTACATGGTGGAACTGGCTGAAGAGATTATAACCGAAGAAGGAGACAGGTTTCTGAAGATACCGGAATCCGAAGCTGTGCAGCAGCTCGGTAAAATCGGGCTCAAAAAAATAATGAATCAAATCAAGGAAGAGCTCAAGCTGCTCAGGGTAGATTTCGATGTCTGGTTTACCGAGCAGAGCCTTTACGATAACGGCCAGTTCGATAAGGTAATGGCATTACTGCGAGAAAAAGGACTCATCGGTGAGAAAGAAGGCGCTACCTGGTTTCTGGCTACCGCTCTCGGTGAAGACAAAGATGAGGTGGTTGTACGCAGTAACGGCATACCCACCTACCTGGCTACCGATATCGCCTATCACTATAATAAATTCCATGAACGTAAATTCGACAAAGTAATAGATATCTGGGGTGCCGACCACCAGGGGCACGTTTCGGGCTTGAAAGCGTCCGTCGACGTTCTGGGTACCGATACTGACAGGCTTGTATTGATAATCAACCAGATGGTCACCATGCGCCGCGGCGGTGAAGTGGTGCGTGTTTCAAGACGCACCGGCGATATGATTACCCTGCGTGATGTGGTGGACGAAGTGGGTACCGATGCCTGCCGCTTCTTCCTGTTAGCCCGCTCGGCAAGCAGCCAGATGGACTTCGACCTCGAACTGGCTAAAAAAGAATCGTCGGACAACCCGGTCTACTACGTCCAGTACGCCCACGCCCGCATTGCCAGCATACTCCGCCTCGCCGAGGAGAGGAAGATAGAGTACGGTGACGGCGATGTTTCGCTGATAACCACGGAGCCGGAGCTGGCACTGGTACGGAAGCTGCTTCAACTGCCGGAACTGATAGAGATGGCGTCCCGCACCCTGGAGCCGCACCACCTGACCTATTACGCCCAGGATCTGGCCACCATGTTTCACAGTTTCTATAAGCAGTGCCGCGTTATCTCGGACGATGAAGCGTTAACAAAGGCAAGGTTAAAGCTGGTTGAAGCGGCGAAGATTGTCCTGGCGAGAACGCTGCACCTGATGGGGATGACCGCTCCTGAAAGAATGTAAGTAGCCTAATCGTTGTCCCTGGAATCGAGTCCCTTTATTTTCTTATATTCCTGAGCCGTTTCGCTGTAGATTCGCGGGCTGTACTCCGACCACCATAGCTGTTCTTCAGAGATTTTACCCTTGATTTTACCGGGAACGCCGACGACGAACGACCTTTCAGGGATTATAGTCTTTTCTGTCACCACACACCCGGCAGCGATTATCGAGTAATCGCCAATCTCAACGTCATGCAGGATAGAGGCTTTTATGCTTATGAGTACATTGTTTCCTATTTTTTTCCCGTTGGAAATAGCGCCGTGTCCGAATACCACGCTATCGCCGATAGTGACATCACCTATCCAGGGGATGGCCGGCGTCCCCGAGTGGATAACGCAGTTGTCTTCGATAGCGGTGTTCTTGCCGATTGTTATCTTGCCCATATCGCCCCTGATTACGGCACCGGGCCAGACGCTGGAGTATTCATCTATCTCCACATCACCTATAATATAAGCCGCCTCGCTGATGAAGGCGGACCCGGCTATCTTTGGTGTTTTTCCATTCATGCTTCTTATCATTTTTCTCTCCCGGATTTTATATTATCAGCTAGCTTCATACCCGGTCAAACGAGACTTGATATGATTAATGAATAGGTCGACTATATCCACCTTGTCGTTCGGATACCTTTATGTTACACTCTCAACTGAGGAGAATTACTATATGAAAAAACGGGTATTTTCCGGGGTAAGGCCTACCGGCGCACAGCACATCGGAAACTATCTCGGTGCTATACAGAACTACGTAAAACTCCAGGAAGAGTACGCTTGTGTGTACTGCGTTGTTGACGTGCATGCCCTGACCTCTATGGAGGACACTTCAGAATTGCAGTCGAATATACCAAACATAGTGCTCGACTGGCTGGCGGCTGGCATGGACCCGAAGAAGAGTATAATTTTCGTCCAGTCACACGTACCGGAAGTGATGGAGCTGCATACTTACCTCAGTATGCTTACTCCGCTTAGCTGGCTGCTTCGAGTGCCTACCTTTAAGGAGAAGGTCAAACTCCAGCCGTACAACGTTAACTACGGACTCGTCGGCTATCCGGTATTGCAGACGGCTGACATTATCCTTTATAAAGCTGAAGCAGTGCCGGTCGGTGAGGACCAGCTTCCGCATCTGGAGCTTGCCAGGGAAATCGTGCGGCGCTTTAATAACCAGTTTGGCGAGACTTTCCCCGAACCTCGAGCCAAACTGACGTCTTTCCCTCTAATATTGGGGCTTGACGGCGAAAGCAAGATGGGAAAATCGAATGATAATACTATCGACCTTGCTCTTTCGGAAGAAGAGACGTTGGAGAAGGTAATGTCGGCGGTTACCGACCCCGCCCGTCGTTACCGTAAAGACCCGGGGCATCCCGAAATATGCAACATCCATAAACTGGATGAATATTTCAACCCGCTGAATCGTGACGAACTCGCCAGGAAATGCCGCAAGGCGGAAATAGGCTGTGTCGAGCACAAACATATGCTGGCGGAGCAGATTAACGCTACATTGAGAGACTTCCGGGAGAGGCGGACTGCCCTGGCTGCCAGACCAAAATATGTGAGAGATGTCCTTGCCGACGGCGCTCAGCGTGCCCGGGCAATTGCCAGAGAGACCATAAAAGATGTCAAGCAAAAGATGGGACTCTTATAGAAGGCAAAAAGGTCAGGTCGATTTAGCTACAGAGGGTATAATGAAGTGGAAGTAATCCCGGCTATAGATATCAGAGGCGGCTATTGCGTCCGCCTGTATCAGGGCGACTATAGCGAGGAGACCGTCTTTTCCGATGACCCGGTGCAGGTAGCTTTACGATGGCAGTCCCTCGGAGCGCCCAGACTGCATATCGTCGACCTTGATGGTGCTGTCGAGGGTAAACCCGCCAACATGGATATTATCAATACCCTCGCCGGGGCAATGCTGGTACCCACCCAGCTTGGGGGCGGTATTCGTGATATCAGTATCATAAAAGCACTCCTAAGCGCCGGAATAGAGCGGGTCATCCTTGGCACAGCCGCCGTGGAAGATGCCGAATTCGTCAGAGAAGTATGCAGTAAGTACGCAGAGTCCGTTATCGTGAGTATCGATACCAGGGACGGACTGGTTGCCGTAAGGGGCTGGACCGAGGAAACGGAGCTTGACGGTATAGATTTTGCCGAAAAAATGGCTGAGCTGGGCGTGAGGAGGTTTATCTATACGGACATAGTGCGCGACGGCACTCTTACGGAGCCGAACTTCACGGCAATCTCGGAACTGATAACTGAGCTCAGACTGCCCGTAGTCGCCGCCGGTGGTATATCATCGATTCAGCACCTGATAATGCTTAAACAGCTTGGCGCCGAAGGAGCTATCATCGGCAAGGCACTCTATACGGGTGATATCAACCTGAAACAGGCGCTGGCGGCGGTAGAATGAGGTATATTTTTAGAGTGTTTATAATAGTTCAGATTAGAAAAACCGATAGGCATTATAGTATTCATAGGGGTATGAATTTTTGAGCCTAATTTTTGAGCTTCTTTGTGATTCCATTTCTGTTTTCACAATATATTCTTTATGTGCCAATTTTCGAATCTTTTTATAATCCCGTCAGGTATAGCTGCTGTACATATTACAGGTAGCCCTACTACTGCTTTTATTTCTTCAACCAATTCTTTCTGACTTAATTCATATATTTGTGTTTCAAATATTAACGCAAAGCCCCCCTCGTTAATAATTTTGTCAATATATGTTTTTGGCGCATACCTCATTATAAACAATGGCTTTACTCCAAAGTGTGCGCACATTGCCAATTTTATATCCATCTCTTCCTTACCAATGTATCCTAGCGTATTTTTAATCTCACAACCATATTCGACCCCATCTCTACTAAATATAAAATCTAGATCATGACCTGTTTGTGTCCATTTCCTTCCGTTATATTCCTTCACTTTTTCTTCCATAGGCATAAACTTATGCATAGCTAGTGCTTTACAAAAAAGGTCCTCAGCTCTGTGCCCACAACTGCGTGTTATGTGGTCTTGCGAGTAAGCTTCAACTACCTTTTGTATTTTATTGATACCCCTTATTGGATACCTGTTTGATCTTTGTATAAAGTAGCGTGTTGAAGCACCTCTTCCCCTTTTTATTCTGTAATCTTTTAAATAACCTATCTTATGTAGCCCTAAGATAGCATTGTTAGTAATCCAGTGAAAGTACTTTTTTTCAAATTTTACTTGTAATTGTCGTATGTAAAATATACTGTCTCTATTTGTTTCGAATAGGTTCCTTATTTCTTCTTGAGCATTTACAAAATACTTGTCAGGCTGCCACTCTGGTTCATAGTCTTCAGGTGCTTCATAGAAATCATATTCGTTAATCATAATTTCTAATCCTGTTGCTAGATCTTCTTCTCGCTTCCTTCGTCAGATAAAGTACCAGGTCGTCATCAACCGGCACTGCCTGCCCCGGCTCTACGGTCTTCCCTTTGTATGCCAGTCCCTGTCCATCGGGGACATAACCCCGCAGGGCATACATACGCTGCGCGGGACCGTAATCGGCGTACATCCCCACGCCGATGCCGGCTACCGGAGAACGCTCGAATATCCGTTTTTCGGCTTCGTCAACGAGTGCGGTGGCTATACCGCGACGTAACAAATCATCGTGGACATTCAGGTCGCTGATTTCAGGTATATTCTTCTCGGCAAACGGCGGATATTCCGATTGCCAGATGATAGTCACGTAACCGGCAAACTCGTTATCGTAAAAGGCTAACAGGACAACTCGCTTGCCCCTTTCCTGTTCCAGCAGGTAGCGTTCATAGAGCAGCGGCTGCCTGGATTCGCCTGTAACCTCTGGTGTGGAATGCAGCAATGGTAAGTCGTCTTCACTGAACAGCCTTATTTTGATAGTCATTTTGCTACACATCCTGCATTGTTCAGAAGGTAAGATAAATTGACATGAGTAGAGGTATACTATAGCATAACAATATCAAATACGAATGGTCCGGACAAGGGGTAAGATAAATGGAAGACCTGAAATTCGATGATAAAGGACTTATTCCGGCTGTTGTCCAGGATATAGATACCGGCGAGGTGCTGATGCTCGGCTTCATGAACAGGGAAGCCCTGGGAAAGACCATGTCCGGTGAAGATGTCTGGTTTTACAGCCGCAGCCGGCAGGAATTATGGCACAAGGGAGAAACCTCCGGTAATTACATTAAAGTGAAGGAAGTGTGGAAAAACTGCGAGGACAATACAATCCTGGTTAAGGCTGAACCCACCGGCCCGGTCTGTCACACGGGTAACAGGACATGCTTCTATAGAAAATTATCCGAATAAGATAAGAAAACTACGAAGAGGAAGTATTTAATTCTTCCGTCTCCCCCGATTCTTCAGTCGTTTCGTCAGGCTCTTCAATCGTCCAGGTAACATCCTCAGGGTTCTCTATCTCGATAACCCGTCTCAGTGCTGCCAGCGCCACTTCAATCTGGCTGTCGTCGGGTTCTCTTGTCGTTAAAGATTGCAGCCACAGTCCGGGTGCCGTGATTATCCTGCACAGGCGGTTGTCTGTATGTCTGCCGCTGAAGTAGAGTACCTCATAGCTGAGGGCGGCGATAACCGGCACGAGGAGGATTCGTGAAAGTACCATGAGCCAGGTAGAATGCAGACCGATCAGGGCAAAGACGAAGACCGATATAATGAGCACCGTGAATATGAAGCTGGTACCGCAGCGTACGTGTCCCGTGCCGAATTTCCTTGCTTCCTCCGTTTCCATCGGAACACCGTTTTCATAGGCGTTTACCACCTTGTGTTCCGCGCCGTGATAGGCGAATACCCTTTTGATATCCGGCATAAGCGATATCACCCAGAGATAGGCGATAAGAATGGCTACCCGGATAGCGCCGTCTATAAGGTTGAATACCAGGGACGATTCCGTTTTAAACAGGTTTGTGAGAAACAGGGGTACTAGAAAGAACAGGGCAAAAGCGAAAGCTATGGAGGTGGCTACTATAAGCCAGAGAAACCAGCTTGAGATTTCTTCTCCTTCCTCCTCGAGTGAGATGTTGGCAGAGCGGATTATCGTCTTGATACCCAGCACCATCGATTCAATCAGGACGATAACACCACGTATCAGCGGCATTTTCCGCATCTTGCCCTTGTATATCCTCGGTAGCGGCTGCGACTCTACAACCAGCCCTCCGTCAGAACGGCGAACGGCGGTAACCACGGTATCCTGTCCTCTCATCATCACGCCTTCGACAACCGCCTGCCCGCCGTAATAGACCCTGTTTTTCACATAAACTCCTTATTAAACAGAAAGGAGCGGTTCGGTAATACCGCTCCTGCTCTTAGCTGTTTTACATTTTTTATGGATATACCAACCCCTGCCGGTAAGACCGGGCATACAATTGTTTAGTCCTTAATATTATAGCGCCGTTTGAACCGTTCTACTCTTCCTGCGGTATCCATCATTTTACGTTCGCCGGTGAAGAATGGATGACACTGGCTGCAGGTTTCTACCTTCATCTGTTTCCTGGTAGAACCTACCTTAAAGCTGTTTCCGCAGGCACAGATTACCTCGGCGTCTTTATAATACTGGGGATGAATTTTCTCTTTCATATCAACTAGTTAGCGTAAACGCTGACCTTCCTCCGATCCTTGGTGGCGGGTTCGTATTTTACAACGCCGTCAATCAGGGCGAACAGAGTGTAGTCCCTGCCGACACCCACGTTATTACCGGGATGAATCCGGGTACCGCGCTGCCGGACGAGTATAGTCCCGGCTTTAACCATGTTACCGGCGTACCTTTTCACGCCGAGTCGTTTCGACTGGCTGTCACGGCCGTTCTTGGTGCGGCCACCTCCCTTTTTATGCGCCACTTTCCGTCACCTCTTTTTTACGCCGGCGGGTTTTCTTGACCGGTTCGGTCTCCGGCCCGACGATACTATCTATAAGCAGTCTGGTGTAGTACTGGCGGTGTCCAGTCTTCTTGCGATAACGTACCTTGGGCTTGTACTTGAGGACGATAACCTTTTTGCTCCTGTCTTCTCCCTGCGAGGTAGCAATCACCTTCGCTCCTTCGACGGTGGGATTGCCGACCGTTACCTTGTCGTCATCGGCGATGAGCAATACTTTATCCAGTTCAACGGTGTCACCCTCATAAACATCCAGACGGTCTACGTCTACGACCTGTCCGGAAGTTACCCGGTACTGTTTACCACCGGTCTCAACAATCGCGTAAATTTCCGGTCTCCTTTATAAAAATGAATAGAACCGATTATGCACCGGTTTTTCTTATTAATAGTAACATAAATCGGTGCACAAAACAAAGAATTCTACCAGTTGTCACGGGTGAGTGTCAAGCGTTAGGTGATTTTCGGGAAGTCTGACATCCGTTAATCCGGTAGACGTGATGAGTTGAGGCAACCGTTTTTATATAGAAAGGGTTTCCTTGAAAAGGAGAAGACCGGGTGCCGGCTTCAGCCGGCACCCGAATCCAGAACCTTAACTACTACGGTAGGGCTCCGTATTCGTCCAAGGCCTTCTTAATCTTGTTGTAGGCATCGGTTGTGACCCAGGTCTTCCAGATACTATCGTACTCCCGCAGGTACCACACAGCCACTTTCTCCCATTCGCCGGATACCTCGTTTTCCACACCCCAGGCAGCCGCTTTGTTGCACCTATCAAGACCCATCGTATATTTCTCAAGCATTTCTACCACGTCAGGTACCCGGTCACGAAGGCTTTTGTGGATGATTATGGGGAGAGGGATACTCTCGAAGGCACATGCCTCATCGAGTGGTCGAAGGCTTTCGTCATCAATAGCGGCGGTAATTTTATCCCAGACATCTGCGTCGTACTCGGGCTCTTCCAGGATGTACCAGTCATACATCCCCATCAGAGCTGTTGGTGCCCAGTAGTAAGCAAAGATGGGTTTGTGCTTCTTCTGCGCGGCGGTCATAGCTGCCTCTAGGGACCCTGCGCTACCACTCTCAATGGTATTATAGTAATCAGCCAGCCCATATGCCTCCATCTTTATTTTGTTAGCTTCGGTGCAGTTCCAACCGATGAGGCTGTTGTAGAAGGCTCCCTTGGTAGGGTCAGCTGGGTCCTCGAATACTTCCCAGTGTTCCTTCATGTCATCTAAAGTATTGATGTTATATTCCTCATGAACCCACTGGGGTATGCACCAGAACTGTGGTCCACCCTCCAACGTCGCTCCCAGCTCTTCAAGCTCCCCTGTCTCACTAATGTGATCAGCAAGCCAATCGGGGGGGAAGTTCATCGCCCAAAACTCCATATGCAAGTCGAGTTCGCCCTTGGGAAAAGCCACCATATACACTGATTGGACGGTCACTACTTGCTCCACCGGATAGCCGTAGCCCTTTTCAATGATAAATTCGACGATGCCATTTGTGATCCACATAGACTCCCACTGCCCATCAATTAACTTGATGGTAGTCTTCTCCTCTTCGCCGTCGCCGCATCCGGCAAACAGCGAAACGGCAAGAACCAGTGCCAGGCAAAGGAACAGATAGCGTTTCAGATATAGTTTCATAATTTTCATCTTTTTTTTGTTGACCTCCTCTTTCTCTATACGGATTTGCTGTTTCTTCGTTAGTAAGTCTCGAGTAAAAGAAAAGCTATCCAGAATTTTTTCAGTCTCTTCTCACCTCCCTCCGTATCATTTTAGGGGGCTATGAGTGCCCTGCCAATATGTATTTATGCCATATGCAGCACTGTCTAATAGGTTGAACGTTGTGTATCCGGTCTATTGGCGAATCCCTGGCTGATGCGGTCCAGTATTATCGCCATAAACACGATGCTAATACCGCCGAGGAATCCTCTGCCTACTTCCACTCGACTGATACCATAAAGGACTTCTATTCCCAGACCACTGGCACCTATCATAGAAGCGATAACCACCATTGCCAGTGCCATCATCACTGTCTGGTTTAGTCCGGCAAGAATATTAGGCATAGCCAGCGGGACCTGGACCTTGGTCAGCAACTGCCAGGCGTTAGTTCCGAACGATCTGCCTGCTTCTACAACCTGGGAATCCACCTGTCTTATTCCCAGATTGGTTAACCGGATGATAGGCGGAATAGCGTAGATACAGGTAGCCATCACCGCCGGTGTCTTGCCCAGCCCGAAGAGCATCAGCGCGGGAATGAGATAGACGAAACTGGGCATTGTCTGCATCATGTCCAGCATTGGTCGCATTATCGAATCAAAACGGTTGCTCTTGGCAGCGATGATTCCAATGGGCAGACCAATGACTATACAGATCAGGGCAGATGTAAGAGTAATGGCCAGCGTCATTGAGCCTAAATCAATCACTCCAAAAATACACATCAAGCCCAAGAGAGCAATAGCTATGCCGGCAAATTTTATACTCACCGTCTGCCAGGCAAGTAAACCGGTTATGATGAAAATAGCCCACCACGGTATCCAGAGGAAGAAATCCTCCAGGGGCCCTAAAATACCCCGCACTACTATGATATTGATGGCGGAGAAGAAGGGGTCCCAGTTGATTACCACCCAGTCCACAACCTTGTCTATAAACTTTATTATTTCCCATCCAAACGACCATTCCTTGGGGTAATCGATAATTGTTCCTGGGTCTAAAGATTTACCGGTTGATGCATCAACCGGTAAATTATTGTACAGGCAGAAAGTAATGATAATCAGGACAACCATTACCAAAACACCAATCCCGATTTTTACCGGTAAAGGTACTTTTTTACTTCCCTTGCCAGCGGTAAGTTTCTGCCACAGGTTCTGCTTCTCGGGTTTGGCGTCTGTATTGTTTGCCTGTTTTTCTGATGTCATAAGAGCTTCTTTTAGATACGGGTTGTTTTATTACTCCTTGTTATTATTGATGTCACCGGTATCTGACTGGATAGCGTCAATCAGGTCTTTCCTGGTTACGATGCCTAGAAGATGCTTGTTGTCATCCAGAATCAAGAGGGGGATTTCACCCTCGGCGATTAGCGGCAGGCATTCGCTGAGAGAAGTGTCGGAAGAAGCCTGCGGGAACTCCGTCTGTAATATATCGTCGACCTTTTCAATACCTTCTTCCAGCGAAGCTTCCGCCTGCGGTGCGGTAACTACGCCTTTCATCCTTCCGAAATTATCGGTAACGAATGCCATGTCAGCTTCTCTGTTTTTCATGTCATTCAGTACCGCTTCAAGGCCGGCGCCTTCCCTGACCCTGACGGTCGGTCTCTGCATAATACTACTTGCCGGTAACACGTCACCGCGGGAGACATCCCTGACAAACTCTTTAACATAGTCATCAGCAGGATTGGTGACGATATCCATCGGCGTGCCTATCTGTACAATAACACCGTCTTTCATGATGGCTATCCGTTGTCCCAGCTTCAGAGCTTCGGCAAGGTCATGGGTAATGAAAATTACCGTTTTTTTAACGGTATCACGAAGATTGATGAATTCATCCTGCATCTGCCGCCTGATTAAGGGGTCGAGGGCGCTGAAAGGCTCGTCCATAAGGAGTATTTCAGGGTCTGATGCCAGAGCCCGGGCAAGCCCCACTCTCTGCTGCATGCCGCCGCTTAGCTCGTATATCTGGCTTTTCCCCCAGCCTTTAAGCCCCACCAGTTCCAGCGCGTTGGTGACCTTGTCCTGCCTTGTCTTGCCGTGCTCACCACGGATTTCAAGACCGAAGGCGACGTTGTCTTCCACACTACGATGGGGTAAAAGACCGAAGTTCTGAAACACCATGCTGAGTTTATGCCGGCGGAGGTCTCTAAGTTCAGCTTTATCCATATGGGCGACGTCAACTCCGTCAACGAGGATAGTACCGCTGGTGGGATCAATAATGCGGTTGATACATCGCACAAGGGTTGACTTTCCACTTCCAGAAAGCCCCATGACTACGAATATTTCGTTTGGCTGGACATCAAAGGATACATCTTTTACCGCTATGACATGTCCGGTTTCTTCGAGTATTTCTTCTTTGCCCATGCCGTTATCAGAAAGCGACAGCACGCTCTGTGGATTGTGTCCGAAGACCTTCCACACATTCTGGCATGAGATACTCGCTTCTTCCATAGACACATTACTCCTTTGAATATACGCTCTGAAGGTAAAAAACAATAGGTAAGTATTGTAAGTAAGAATTGATTACCGGCTGTAATCAATATTGATGAGCGATGAGTGCTCTAAGATAGAGGCTGGAGATATTTTTTTAGTTACTCCTCTTAGCATCGATACACATAAATCCAGACCACATCTAAGCCGTCCGGAATAACTCTGGCTCATTCTATCAAGAAAGCATCCAAGTGTCAAAGACGCTAAGAGTGAAACCCGATTAGTAGCAACTAGGATTGACGGTCGTTATTAAGGTATATGCGGTATATTCCTTGGAAAATTAGGTTAGGTGACGTTTGAGTACTCTCTGAAACGCCGCCATAGGCCTACGAAGGAACGATATTCCTCGATTTGCCTTTGCTGTTCATTTTTACTCCATCGCAGCAGTTTACCCATCTCGTCAGCTACCGTTTCAACGGCGTCCAGTCCCTGACAGGAAGCAAGACCCGTGGTGCTGCGACGCAGCAGGAAGTCGGATACGGTATGAGTCTCTTCCGCCTCTACGGCATGCCATATCTGGGCGATGATATCCCGTGAATGAGGGCAAATCGGCTGGTTACCCCTTTTGGTATCTCTGGCAGTCTCGATAACCTGGTACAGGCGTGAGCCATAAAGATTATTGAGGTGGGCTACCGTTTCCAGAGAAAGTCCGCTTTCCTGTGCTGCCTTTTCAAGCTCATCAGCCGTGAGAGCCGGTGCTCCGGGTAACGGAGTCACGGCTGTGGTGCAGGGCGTAATAACACCGAGTTTCTCGCCTGCGAGGTCTGTCACCTCCTGGGCGATGGCTCTGAAACCGGTGATTTTTCCTCCGATGATAGAAACAAAGCCTTTTATGCCGTCGATTTTCTCGTGGTCGATAATCCTGTGACCGCGGGTAACGTCGGAGGCGCTTCCGTCTTTAGAACCGGCAAGAGCTCGGAGTCCGGCAAATGTATAGAATACGTCTTCTTTCCTCAGACCGGGGAATGAACGCCGGGCTTCCGTCAGGAGGTATTCCACATCCGACGTGTCGGCACATACCGTATCCGAATCATCTGAGTAATCGGTATCGGTAGTCCCGACGATAGAGTATTCATCCCAGGGAATAACAAAGAAAAGGCGTCCGTCTTTCCGGGCGAAGAGTACCATGGCGTTATTGCTTACTCTAGTGGTGATGAGGTGGACTCCTTTTGTCCTTCTAAGCATCGGCTTCGAGCCGGTGTCGAGCATATTATAGACCAGGTCCATCCAAGGACCGGCAGCATTTACGACCATTCGCGTTTTTATCTGATATTCCTCTCCTGAGAGTGTGTCTTTTACCCGAACAGCGTTTACGACTTCGCTATCTCTTATTACTTCGGTAAGTCTGGTATGGTTGGCTATGAGTGCGCCCTGTTCGGCGGCGCCGAGAGCATTTTCAACGCAGAGTCTTTCGGTATAGGGTATCTGACAATCATAGAAGAGATAGGAACCTCTCAGACCGTCGAGTTCGAGGTCGGGCTCCATCTCGAGTGTTTCACGACGGGAGAAGTGATGAAAAGAAGGGAGGGATTTATCGAAGGACAGGAAATCGTACAGTCTCATACCCAGAGCCATGACCAGCCGCTCTGTACGGCTCGTTAAAGGTATTAAAAAGGGAAGAGGGTGTACAAGGTGGGGGGAGATTCTGAGGAGTACTTCTCTTTCCCGCATATCCTGCCTGACTAGTTTAAACTCCAGATGACGCAGGTAACGCAAACCTCCGTGAATCAGACGTGAAGAGCGTGATGTGGTACCGTAGGAAAAATCCTCTTTTTCCAGGAGCAGTGTTTTAATGCCGCGGAGAGCGGCATCCCGGGCAATACCCGTTCCGATGATGCCTCCGCCTACCACGGTAAGGTCGAAGGTCTCTCTGGCTATCGCATCCAGGTCTCTTTTCAAGTTATTTCCCCCAGTCTAACTCCCGGTCCAGTCGGAAGCGCGTTCGACGGCGCGTTTCCATCCTGAATACAGGGTTTCTCTACGGTCGGCGGACATTGCGGGCTCGTATATACCGGCGGCACGCCATTTATGTGATATTTCAGCGGTGTCTTTCCAGAAGCCCGCGGCAAGACCTGCCAGATACGCAGCTCCAATGGCGGTGGTCTCGGCAACCGCCGCTACCTGAATGGGAATTCCCAGGATATCCGCCTGAAACTGCATCAGGAACTCGTTGGCAGTACCGCCGCCATCCACCCTGAGCATGGGTACATCGAGCCCTGCTTCGCTGCTCATTGCCTCGATAACATCCTTTGCCTGATAGGCTATGGACTCAAGTGCGGCTCTTACCAGGTGGTCCCGCTTGGTGCCCTGGGTAAGTCCGAGGATGGTGCCGCGGGCATACATATCCCAGTACGGAGCGCCCAGTCCGACGAAAGCAGGTACGAAATAGACGCCTCCGGTATCGGGCACTGAATTTGCCATACCCTCGCTTTCGGCAGTATTATCGATTATGCGGAGTCCGTCCCTGAGCCACTGTATGGCTGCCCCGGTAACAAAAATACTTCCTTCCATGGCATAGTACACTTCACCGTGTAGTCCCCAGGCTACCGTCGTTACCAGTCCTTTCTCGGAGGGCACCGGGGTTCTGCCCGTATTGAGCAGGACGAATGAGCCTGTGCCGTAAGTATTCTTTACCGAGCCGGCCTCATAGCAAGCCTGACCGAAGAGGGCTGCTTGCTGGTCTCCGGCAAGTGCTCCGATGGGGATACGGGAATCGCCGATGAGACCCTCAACCGTCTCACCGTAGACCTGACTTGATGGCATTACCCGGGGAAGTACCTGTTCCGGTATGCCCAGCATTTCGAGCAGTTCTTTATCCCAGGTAAGAGTATGGATATTGAAAAGCATGGTGCGGCTGGCGTTGCTATAATCGGTGACATGGATTGCCCCACCGGTTAAGTTCCATAGCAGCCAGGTATCTACCGTCCCGAATAGAAGGTCGCCCCGGCTGGCGCGATTTTGTCCTTCGGGGATATTGTCCAGGAGCCAGCGGATTTTCGTGGCGGAGAAATAGGCGTCGATAATAAGTCCGGTCTTTTCCTGTACTGGTTTGCTCATACCCCGCTTTATAAGCTCCTCGCATAACTCGGCGGTACGACGGCACTGCCACCCGATGGCGTTATATACCGGCTTACCGGTGTTCCTTTCCCAGACTATGGTTGTCTCCCGCTGGTTGGTTATTCCGAGACAGCCGACCTGAGAGGCGGACACTCCGGCTTTCTCTAGAGCTTCGCGGGCTACGGCAAGTGATGATTGGAGGAGCTCCTGCGGGTTCTGTTCCACCCAGCCCGGCTCCGGGTATATCTGCTTGATTTCCTGCGAGGCGCTGGAGACCACCTGGCCTTCCTTGTTCAGGAGTAAAGCCGTACTGGCTGTGGTCCCCTGGTCTATGGCAAGTATGTAGTCTTTGCCTGTCATAATTTCCTGTGAATCCGGTTTTTTGGTATATCACATAGATTAGCATGAACAGGGAAGGTAAACAACTAATAATGACCGTAAACAAAATTGCATTATCGGAATATTTTATGCCATTATTTAGCTGAGAATGGAGGGAGATATGCGACTGATAATATATGGAGCTGGAGGAATCGGATGCGTGATGGGGGGACATCTGGCGCTGACCGGACAGGATGTGGTATTGATTGGACGCCCGGGTCACGTAAATGCCATTAATGAAAACGGTCTGAAGTTTATAACGCCTTCGGGCACACACATGCTGCGTATTCCGGCTGTTACCGGACCTGAGCAGGTTGAGTTCGGACCGGAAGATGCAGTCTGCCTGACCATGAAAGGGCAGAACACGGAAGAAGCTATGAAGGACCTGAAGGCGGTAGTCGATGACGTGCCCGTGTTCTGCTTCCAGAACGGTGTAAGGAACGAAGAAACAGTCTCCCGTCACTTTTCCAGGGTCTACGGAGCGATGGTACGGGTAGGCTCCGTTTATCTAAAGGACGGAGAGGTTATAGCCCGTCGTGACCCACCGGGCTGGTTTATTATCGGGAAATATCCGAAAGGCAACGATGAGACGGCTGAGAAAGTAGCGGAGCACCTGCGGACTGCGAGCTTCTATGTCAGGACCAGTGAAGATGTGATTCCCTACAAGTGGGGGAAACTCGTGGGCAACCTCGGCAACGCTATAGGGGCTATCACCAACGCGAGCTGGGGCGAAACCGGTAATATTATGCAGGCGGCCCAGAAAGAGCTGACCGACCTCCTCGCCGAAGCAAATATTCACTGGATATCCCAGGAGCAGGTAAGTAAAGAATGGCCTGATATCACTGCGCCGTTACGGGGAAGTATTGATTCCGAAGCGCAAAGCTCAACCTGGCAGAGTCTTGCCCGAGAGCAGGGGACGGTTGAAACCGATTTCCTTAACGGCGAAGTCGTTCGATTGGCTGCGAGTCTGGGAAAGAAAGCTCCGATTAACGAGACGCTTTTAAGGATTTCCAGGGAAATGGCTGCCAACCGCGAACATCCCGGCAAGTACTCCGCAGCCCAGCTAAGTTCGCTGCTGGGACTTGATAATCCTTCATAACAACCCGGTAATTGAGTACAAATATATCCTGTAATACTTGTGTTGGGCATATATCCTGTCATATCGCATCACGTATATATGCAGGATGCAAAACTACTGTTTTGTATATTACACAAAAAAAACGGTGACTGCTTGTCACGCCATACTCAAATAGGATATATTAAATATAGGTAGAATTTTCGGCACAGCCTGAATGAGGAGGTCTGTGATGCAAGCCGTGTCACCCTATAAAGAGGCGGTAGATATCATAAAGGAAGAAGGCGGTGACCTTCTTAAATTTTGTTATCAATGCGGTATGTGTACCGCCAGTTGCCCGTGGAACCTTGTAAGGGAATTTGGTGTACGTAAAATAATGCATCAGGGGCAGCTCGGGCTGATTGATTTCGAAGATGAGGATATATGGACCTGCGCTACCTGCGGGGCCTGCGTTCAGAATTGCCCGCGCGGTGTCGAGATTATTGATGTTATGAGGGCTATGCGCAGAGCTGTCGTCGAATTCGGCATCGGCGGAGTCCCGGACTCGCTCCGAATCACTTTTAAAAATATGTCCGGAACGGGTAATCCGCTGGGTGAACCGCGGGAAAACAGGGCTAACTGGGCTAAGGATATTGATGTAAAAATATTCGATAGCGGAACCGAAATACTGTATTTCTCCTGTTGTATACCCGCCTATGACCCTTCGATACAAAAGGTTGCTCAGGCTGCCGCAAATGTCCTGAAAAAAGCCGGCGTTGATTTCGGGATACTGGGAGAAAAAGAAAGCTGCTGTGGTGAAAGCGCTCGTAAGGCGGGCCAGGAAAGCCTTTTTCAGAGCCTGGCTCAGTCTAACATCGCCGCCTTTAACGAAGCCGGTGTAAAAAAAATAGTCACAAATTCCCCGCATTGTTACAGCACTTTTAAGAACGAATACCCCGAGCTTGGGGGTGATTTCGAAGTATTACACTATACACAGTTTTTAGCAGGACTGATAGATGAGGGCAAGCTGAAGTTCACCGGCGAACTGAATAAAAAAGTTACTTATCATGACCCCTGTTATCTGGGACGCCATAACGGTATATACGATGAGCCGAGAAAGGTATTAAAGAGTATCCCCGGTCTGGAGCTTATCGAAATGGACGAATCCCGCGAAAACAGCCTCTGCTGTGGAGGAGGAGGCGGAAGAATATGGATGGAGACGAAGAAGGGAGAAAGATTTTCCGATATCAGGTTGGAGCAGGCAATTGAGACCGGTGCCGATATACTGGCTGTTGCCTGTCCTTATTGTCTGTGTAACTTCGAAGACAGTCTGAGGACTATGGGCAAGGAAGATACTATCGAAGTAAAGGATATTGCCGAGCTGGTCCAGGAGTGTATATAGCGCCTTAAGGAGGGTTTCTGCACATGGAAGCTAAAATCAGGATAGGCGTTTACGTGTGCCATTGCGGTCTTAATATCGCCGGCGTGGTAAATGTAGAAGAAGTAGCTGAATATGCCCGGGGGCTTCCCAATGTGGTGGTTACCAGGGACTATATGTATATGTGCTCGGACCCAGGACAAAACCTGATAAAGGATGATATCAAGGAACTGGGCTTGAACCGCGTGGTTGTAGCTTCCTGCTCGCCGATGCTTCACGAACATACTTTCCGCGTTGCCTGCCAGGAAGCCGGACTTAACCCGTACCTCTTCGATATGGCTAATATCCGTGAGCAGGATGCGTGGGTAACCGCTGACGGTAAGGAAGCAACGGAGAAAGCCAAGGAACTGGTTAGTGCTGCGGTGGCGTGGGTAGCATACCAGGAGCCGCTGGAGATCAAGGAAGTCCCGGTAACTCCTGCCACTATGGTTGTCGGAGGCGGAATTGCCGGGATACAGGCCGCCCTTGAGATTGCCGATTCCGGGAATAAAGTGTATCTGGTAGAAAGAGAACCGAGTATCGGCGGACACATGGCACAGTTCGACAAAACTTTCCCTACGCTGGACTGCGCAAGCTGTATTTTCACACCCCTTCTCAGTCAGGTGGGGCGTCACCCCGATATCGAGCTGATGAGCTATAGCGAGGTAGAGGAAGTATCGGGCTATATCGGTAATTTCAAGGTGAAGGTCCGGAAAAAGGCAAGGTATGTTGATGCAGACAAATGTACCGGCTGTGGCACCTGCATGGAAAAATGTCCGTGGAAAGTAGTCAGTGAGTTCGACGAGGGATTGGGACAAAGGAAAGCTATATATATTCCCTTCGCCCAGGCAGTACCGAATGTGGCGGTAATAGATACTGAGAATTGCGCCTACTTCTTAAAAGGGACCTGCCGTGCCTGTGAGAAGTTCTGTCAGGCGGGTGCTATAAATTTCGAACAGCAGGATGAAATAGTAGAAGTCGATGTAGGTGCGATTATCATAGCTACCGGCTACGATTCCTTCGACCCGTCTGTTATTACGCAGTACGGGTATGGAAAATACGATAACGTTATTACCGCCCTCCAGTTCGAACGGCTGAGCAATGCTTCAGGGCCAACGCTCGGGAAAATCCTTATGAAGGACGGCTCGGTTCCGGAGAGCGTAGCCATTGTACACTGCGTTGGCAGTCGCGATACGAACTATCATGAGTACTGCTCCCGGGTATGCTGTATGTACGCTCTCAAATATTCTCATCTGATAAAGGAAAATACTGGAGCCGATGTATATCAGATGTATATTGATATGCGTTCCTATGGCAAAGGCTACGAGGAATTTTATAAGCGCATTGCTGATGAAGAAGTTAATTTCATCCGGGGCAAAGTAGCCAAGGTTACCGATAAAGCAATAAATGATGAAGAAAAAGGAAAGCTGGTCGTTATCTGCGAGGATACACTACTGGGAGCGATGATGAGAGTTCCGGTGGACATGGTTGTCCTGTGTACGGCACTCGAGCCGCGTAAGGACGCCGGTGATGTCGCCCGGCTGTTCAATATCAATCGCAGTTCCGATGGCTTCTTCCTTGAGAGGCATCCAAAACTCGACCCGGTAGCGACGATGAATGACGGAATGTTCGTCGTCGGTTGCTGCCAGGGTCCCAAGGACATACCCGATACCGTGGTGCAGGCTTCGGCTGCCGCGGCACGGGTCCTGGCGATGATAAGCAAAGGCAAGGTGGAGGTGGAGGCGGCTACAGCATATGTCGATGAAGAGGTATGTAATGGATGCGGACTGTGTGTTTCGGTGTGCGCCTACAGGGCGATTGAGATAGATGAGAAAAGTAATGTTGCCAAGGTGAATGAGGCATTATGCAAAGGCTGTGGGGCTTGTGCTGTTACCTGCCCGTCGAAGGCGATAAAGCACAGGAACTGGACACCGAAGCAGTTTTTCGAAAAAGTCGACGTAGCTACCCGCGAATATAAGTAGATAATATGAGCGCAGAAAAAAAAGAAAAGACGGCACTGGTTGTCGGCGCCGGCGTGGGGGGAATCAAAGCCGCCCTCGATTTAGCCGAGTCCGGCATAAAGGTGTATCTCTGCGACCGCAGTCCTGATATCGGAGGGACACTTCTCCAGATGGACAAGTGGTTCCCTAATAGCCACTGCGGTATGTGCCAGATGCTTCCCATAATGGTCGGGGATGAGTCTGCCCAGTTCTGCCTGCGCAGAGGCCTTAACCACCCGAATATCGAGTTTTTACCCCTCACCGAGGTTGAGAAGGTGGACGGTGAGGCGGGTAATTTCTCGGTTACTTTGAAGAGCAGACCTCTTGGTGTAAACCGTGATTTATGTTCCGGGTGCGGCCTGTGCGCTGAAGTCTGTCCCGTGGAAACGCCCAACGAGTTTAATCAAGGGCTGGACATGCGGAAAGCGATATATATCCGGCACCCGCTGGTTTCAGCCAATGCCTACCTTATCGACTGGGATAGCTGCACCCGATGCGGTGCCTGTGTTGAGAAATGCCCCGCTAAGGCTATAGACCTGGATGCTGAAGATGATATTAATGAAATTAAGGTTGGCGCCATTGTCCTGTCCACCGGATTTGAAGAATTTAATGCTAAACTTACCACCCAGTATGGTTACCAGCGTTATAAAAACGTGGTGACCAGTATAGAATTTGAAAGAATAGTCAGCCCCAGTGGGCCCTGGAACGGAAAGCTGGTACGTCCTTCCGATGAGAAAACACCTTCTTCGCTGGCTTTTATCCAGTGCGTGGGCTCCAGGGAGTTGAAGCGTAATTACTGCTCTTCCGCCTGCTGTATGTACGCTATTAAAGAGGCTATCCTGGCTAAAAAGGCTAATCCTGATATCGAGGTAAGTATCTTCTATATGGATATCAGGGCATTCGGCAAGGACGGATATAAGTATTACCTGGAAGCGAAAGATAAATGCGGAGTCAAATTTATCAGGTGCCGCGTTCCGGTAATCCGCCAGGACCCGCGGACGGGCGATATAATCCTTGTTGCCAGGGCGGAAGACGGGAAACCGGAAAATCACCGTTTCGAGATGGTGGTGTTATCGGTAGGGCAGGTGCCCCCGGAGAAATTCACCGAGCTGGGTAAGACGGTGGGGGTAGAGCTGGATAAGTGGGGTTTCTGCCGTACGGAAGAATTTACGCCCGTTGAAACAAGCCGTGGAGGAGTCTATGTCTGCGGCTCGACCTCCTCGCCGAAAGATATTGCCGATACACTGATTGAAGCCGGCGCTGCCGCCTGCAGGGTCTCCGCTCTGCTTTCGCCGATAAATGTCCAGTCTGTGCCAGAAGAGGATGTTTATGTTGAAGCGGTTGAAGGTGAGCCGGCTACGGCAGTTATCGTATGCGGCTGCGGAGAGGAAATAAGCTCGGTAGTTGACATAAAACAAATTGTTGAGTTCACCAGAAATCTTTCGGGTGTCGTGTATGCTGCGGAAACACCCTACCTATGCCAGAGTGAAAGCCTGAAAAAATCGGTAGACGATATAAAGTCGTCGGGAGCCAACCGTATAATTTTCGCAGCTTGCTCACCTACAATCTGCGGCGCCATCATAGAAAGCGCCGTGCGTGAAGCCGGTATGGGAAGGTATTTCGTTCAGTTTATCAATCTGAGAGAGGGAGTAGCCTGGGTACACAGAGAGCAGCCGGAAGCGGCGACAGCCAAATCAAAGAGTCTCATCAAAATGGCAGTAGAGAGGGCAAAGCTACAAAAGGAATCGACTGCTTCCTCAAGTGCCGTAAAAAACACCTCTCTGGTTATCGGCGGTGGTCTCGGTGGTATGGTATCCGCCCTGAATATTGCCGGACAGGGCTATGAAGTCCATCTGGTAGAAAAGACATCTGAGCTGGGGGGCAACCTGAGGAATATATACCATACCCTGGAGGGTAATAACCCGCAGGAATTGCTCGATGGGCTTACCCGGGAAGTGGAAGCCAGTCCCCTGGTTCACGTTTATACCGAATCTGAGGTAACGCAGTTCGAAGGTTATGCCGGTAGCTTCGAGATTGTCCTTAGCGGCAAGAATGAAGAGGTTGCTCTCCAGGTGGGAGCCGTTATCGTTGCCACCGGCGGCAGAGAATATAAGCCCGGGGAGTACCTGTACGGGCAGAGCGAACGCATTGTGACCCAGAGTGAGTTGGAGAAGAAACTGGACTCAGGCGGATTGGATGCCGGAACGGTGGTGATGATTCAGTGCGTCGGTTCGAGAAACGAAGAAAGACCTTACTGCAGTCGTATTTGCTGCGGTCAGGCGTTGAAGAATGCGCTCAGACTGAAGGAGCTCAATCCTGAAGTGCAGATATACGTTTTTTACCGTGATTTGACGAGCTACGGTTTTATGGAAGAGTACTACACCCGTGCCAGAGAGGCCGGGGTGATATTCGTGCGGTATGAGCCCGGTAGAGAGCCGGAGGTCAAACTGGAAGGCGAAACCTTGAAAGTGGAGTTCACGGAGCCGGTACTGGGAGAAAGATTTATGGTGGAGCCGGATATTCTTGCCCTCAGCCCGGCGGTCCTTCCCGGGGAAAGTAATAAAGAAATATCCCGGTTGCTCGGTCTCGATTTGACCGCTGAAGGATTTTTCAAAGAAGCCGAGGTCAAGTTCCGCCCCGTGGACTTTAACAAAGAAGGTATCTATGCCTGCGGGATGGCTCTCGCTCCGCGGAACATAGGGGAGGTTATAGCCGATGCTCAGGCGGCGGCACAGAGAGCGGTAACCCTGCTGAGTCGAGAAAAGCTGCATCCTTCGGCGGTGGTCGCCGAAGTCAACGAGCGCTGGTGTAACGGCTGTGAGGTCTGTATTCAGGCGTGTCCCTACGGAGCGCGGGTCAAGGATAAGGACAAAGGCGTAGTGGTAGTGAGAGAGGCGTTATGCTACGGGTGCGGTGCCTGCGTGGCTGCCTGTCCCAGCGGTGCGGCGAAACTGAGACGGTTTACCGATAAACAGATACTATCGATGATTGATGCCGGAGTATGAAGGGGGTCGGACAATGAGTGAAGAATTTGAGCCGGTTATAGTGGGATTCTTCTGCAACTGGTGTACATCCACCGCCGCCGATTTAGCCGGCACCAGCAGGATGCAGTATCCTGCCAATGTCCGGCCGATAAGGACGATGTGCAGCAGCTCGGTTGACCCGGTATATATACTGAGAGCTCTACTTACCGGGGCTGATGCCGTCATCGTCGGCGGCTGCGCCCCCGGCGACTGCCATTATGTATCCGGTAATTATAAGACGCGGAGAAGAATTACCGTGCTGAAGACTATCCTCAATGCCCTGGGACTCGATGATGACCGTGTCTGGCTGCGGTGGATTAGCGCTTCCGAAGGAGCCAAGTTTGCCGAGACCATGAAAGAGATAACCTCTGAAATGAAGAAGAAGGGGCCTAACCCCCTGAAAGAACAGTGGACTGTCTAGGGAGGAGATAAAAGTGCGTACTGCTCTTATTGAAATTAGCAGGGATGGCGTTACGGGGACCGTAAGACAGTTTTTAAAGGACCTGCTTGAAAAAGGACTGGTGGATGCCTTGCTGGTTCCTTTCGAGCTTCCTTCGGCGAACAATGCCGTGCAGACACTGGTAACCGGCGCTGATAAGCTTGACGCTGCCAATCCTCTGGCGCCGGTGCTTCCGGTCAATTCGGCACGTATCGTTTCCGCTATAACCAGGGTCGAAGCAAGTACCAGAAAGATAGGAGTAGTGCTGAGACCCTGCGAGTTGAGGGCGGTAGTTGAGCTGATAAAGCTGAAGCAGATTTCTCCGCAGAACCTGCTTCTGATAGGGATAGACTGCTTCGGCACTTACTCGATAAACGACTACAGCAAACTCGTCGAGGAAGGCCAGTCTCCCACCAAGCGAGCTCTCGACCTGGTAGAAGAAGGAAAAGAAGATACTATGCTCAGAGAAGCCTGCCGGGTCTGCGAGTACCCATACCCGATGGAGGCTGATATCGTAATCGGCTTGATAGGTATGGATTTAAGTAAAGGTATAATTATCGAAGCCGCATCCGAAGAAGGTGAAAAAGTACTCGAGGCGCTTGGGCTTGCCGAAGGCGGTGATACCGAAAAAAGAAAAGCCGCCATTGACGAACTCGTCTCCGAGAAGATAAAAAAGCGGGACGAGCTTTTCGAGCGTACCAGTGCTGAAATCAGCGGGGAAGAGAAACTGCTGCCTGCCTTCGCCAAGTGCATCAACTGCCATAACTGCCGCGATGTCTGCCCGATATGTTACTGCCGCGAGTGCCTGTTCGATTCGCCCACGTTCGAGTGGGGCGCGGACAAATATATCGATATGGCATCGAGAAAAGCCGCTCTGAGAATGCCCACGGATACGCTGCTGTTCCATCTGACCCGGCTGAATCACATGGCTAGCTCCTGCGTGGGCTGCGGTCTCTGCCAGGAAGCCTGTCCCAATGACGTCCCGGTATTCGCTATCTTCCGGATGGTCGGCGATAAGGTGCAGAAGGTGTTCGATTATGTCCCCGGGCGGAGCCTCGATGAGGAACTCCCCCTGTCTACCTTCAGGGAAGACGAGTTAACGGAGGTGGGGTATGAGTAATATTCAGGTGGCCGATGGTTCCGGCATCCGGCCGGTAGATACCGCCTTCTCCCGGCAGGTGAAAGAGATAAGCGGTGAAGCAATCGACCGCTGTTACCAGTGCTTTACCTGCAGCCTGGGGTGTCCGGTATCTCCGGAGATGGACTATTATCCTGACCAGATAATCAGGATGGTACAGCTTGGTCTGAAAGACAAGGTACTGAATAGTTCGGGTATATGGATTTGCCTCGGTTGTGAGACATGTGTCGCCCGCTGTCCCAACGAAATCGACATACTGAGGGTAATGGATACCCTGCGGGAGATAGCCATTGATGAAGGTGTTGAGGGCAAGGAAAAAGATATCCCCAGGTTCCATAAAGCGTTCCTGTATCCGATTAAAATATTCGGCAAACAGTACGAGCTCGGTCTGATTGCCTACCTCATACTGAAGAAGCTGGACTTCGGCGACCTGGGACTGGGTATAAAAATGATACTGAAACGCAAGCTGCCCTTCTTCCCGTCCAGAATCAAGGGCATCAAGCAGCTAAAGAAGATTTACAATAAGACCGGTAATGTTTCGAGAGGAAAAGAGGATTGAAGTACGCTTATTACCCGGGCTGCAGTCTTGAATCGGCTCTAGCAAAAGAATACGACCTTTCTGTGAGAGCGGTCTGCGAACGGCTGGGAATAGAGCTGGAGGAACTTCACGACTGGAACTGCTGCGGCGCTTCGTCCGGACACAGCACCAACTACGCCCTGAACCACGCTATAGTGGGGCGGAACCTGGCTATCGCCGAGAAGCAGGGACTCGATATAGCCACCGCCTGTCCCGCCTGCTATGTGCGACTGAAACACACCCGGCACGAGCTTATGGAAAAGCCAGACGTGAAGAAGCAGGTAGTTGAAGCTATCGACATGCCTTACGAGGCTGAACATGATGTAAGGCACTTAATCGATATAATAGTGAACGATATCGGCCTCGAAGCGATTAAGGAGAGGGTAACAAAACCACTGACTGGTCTTAAACTGGCATGCTACTACGGCTGTTTTCTGGTACGTCCGCCGGAAGTCGTCGCCTTCGACGACCCGGAAAACCCGCAGTCGATGGACGACCTGATGGAAGCAATCGGCGCTGAAGCAATTGACTGGTCGGGGAAGGTCGACTGCTGCGGTGGCAGTCTTGCTTTGACCAAGAGGGATATAGTTATCCGGCTGGTGGGAGAGCTTGTCGATATGGCGCGTTCAGCCGGGGCTGAAGCCCTGGTTGCCGCCTGTCCTCTGTGCCAGATGAACGTTGACGGCAGGCAGAGCCGTGGCGGCGAACGGCTCCCCGTATTCTACTTCACCGAGCTGCTCGGGCTGGCGATGGGCGATAAAAACGCAAAAAGCTGGTTCGGGAAACACCTTATTTCGCCCGTTAAACTGTTGAAGTCCCGCGGTCTGCTGTAACAGGTTCCATTCCAATAAAAAACTCCGGTTGGTTTATACCGACCGGAGTTAACGGAAACTCCTGATAATCTATCACGACTTGAGAACGCCGTATTTATGCACTCTTTTTTGTTTTCCTCCTGGTAGTCGTGGCTCTCTTTCTGGGCTTTACTTCTTCCTCTTCCTCCTCCTCCTCCTCTTCATCATCTGTGTCTTCTCCCTTTGCACTTTTACGGAATGAGCGTAGTCCTTTACCGATGGCGGAGCCGACCTGCGGCAGCTTGCCTACTCCGAAGACAATAAGGATGACTATCACGATGAGAGCTATTTCCCACGGCCCCATACGAAACGGCATATCTTCCTCTCCCCTGAATTGAGACTCCCGGTATCTGTTCTCCGGTTTGGGTAATCCCTTACCCTAATTCTCTCGTATGTTATCCCATTTATAACATAAAGTCAACTGAAGTTAGGTGTGCGGTGTAATTACTAAAAGAAGCCAGCCCGCCTCTGGCGGACTGGCTTCAGTGCAGGATTACTTACATAAAAACTATTCTTCTGGAGTGGTCAATACCCATCCTTCCAGCAGTTCGCCGGACTCATCCAGCGGAGCTTCTATTATGATTTCCTCGTTGAAGTCAAGGTATTCAGTAATAATCTGCCGTGTAGATTCACCGGATAAATCGTCCAGCGGAAGGGGATTTTCAAGCAACTTCCTTTCGGTTAATACCCTCTTGCGTATCAGGTAATCGTCTTTTCCTATCCAGTACTCATAAATCGATTCTTTACTCCGGTATATGTGTTGAATCGTTTCCCATCCCTGCTCGACATCGTACTCTATTCCGTATTCTTCTTCTGAAATTTCCTTCATAGTGGCAGCATCTTCCAGAAAGACGGGATAAAACCATTCCAGGAACTTTTCGACATCCAGAATTCCCCTGTAGTGATAGCAGTCCGTGCCGTTTACCTCTGCATCCGATAATTCTTCGATATCAATGAGCATTTCGAGTATTTTGAGAGTATTGTCACTGGTAGGGCCATTGTCATCGGAGTCGTATGTAATCTCAGGGGGTGTAATGTAATTACGGGAATATATCTGGTCTTCGATAATGATTAACTCCAGCGTTATTCCCATAAAAGGATAGGCTTCCTTGTATTCCTCGGTGGGCTCAAACAGTAAATGGTAAAGATTATCACCGCCGTACTCGTATATTGAACTAATTGAATGCTTCCATCCGTCGTTGAAGTACTCATACGTTTTACTCATTACCCTGAACGATTCGGGTTGCTGTGTGATGGCGAGGGCTCTGGTAAATACGTCGGGAATATCCTGGCTACCGCTGGGTTCTCTTGGAGTGGGGGATGCTATCGCTGTAGTTGGCTCTTCAGGTATCTCCAGCGGCTCAATCACATAAGAAATCCATCCAGCCGGGAGCTCACCGGAATCATCCAACGGCGGCTCGATGGTTATGTCCTCGTTGAAATCGTAATAATGCATTATATTTATGGCTTTGTACTTGTTCCAGGTCGAGTGTTCGCCTTCCCTGGTCTGGTAGACCAGCTTAGCCTTGCGGAGCAGGTAGTCATCTTTGCCAATCCAGAATTCGAATGTCATATCCTGGGTAAGATAACTGGCATTACGCTGTTCAATCCAGTCCTCTAGGTCTGTCGTCATACCCCACGGCAGATTTTTATCCATTCTGTAGTACATTCTTTCAAACGGAGGGAGTGACCACTCCAGGAACTTATCTATATCCACCTCACCGATATAGTGATAGCAGTCCGTCCCGTCAATAGCCTCATCATCCAGGGTTTTGATTTCAGCCAGCAGGTTCAGGTAGTCCAGTGTTTTATCTTCCGTAGGAGTGAATTGCTCATACCATTCTTCCTCAAATTCGTAAAAAACATTGGGTAGATTGGTGTATGCCCGGTCTCCTATGCGGATTGTTTCAACACGATTTGGCAGAGGGGCGGTAACTCTCTGGAGGGTTTCACTTATCAGGTGGTAACGGTCTGGAGTGGTATACTTAATTTCTGCATGATAGATGTGCACCATTTCTTCAGATGGGCTGTCCTGATGATAATCATCTTTCATATACCGGTAAGATTCAAGACCGGAACCGGCAGCGTAGGCTTTAGCGATAATACCGGAAGTGCCGCTAAAGACACCGGAAAGCTGGAGCGGCAGGACTATTGCCAGGATTATTATGATGGGTACTCCTATCAGGGCGGGACGTAGCTATCGCCGTACTTTTGCCGGGGTTTCCAGCAGTTTTACTCTTGACATGACAGCCTCTCTTATATCCAGCATAGCCGGCATTTCTCTGAGTGAGATTAGCTTTTCGCGGGTCTTTTTATATTCTTCAAGAGCAGCCCGGCATTCGGAGCAGCCGGCAAGATGTTCTTCTATAAAATCCCGATGCGTTTCAGCAAGCTCACCGTCAGCGTAGGCTGATAGTAATACTTCCAGGTCTTTACAGTTCATCTGTTTCCTCCCTCGTATAGCCGCCGGAATAATTGTTTTCCCCTCGAAACACGTTTCTGCACGGCTTCTTCCGTTATTCCCAGGGTCTCGGCGATTTCCCGGTATTTAAAACCCTCCACATAGTGAAGCACCAGGCAGGTTCTCTGTTCGGATGGTATTTTACGCAGTACGTCCTGTATCGCCATCTCTTCGACCGTTTCTTCGGGTTGATTTCCGTCACCTGAAATTTCGGCTTTACGCATATTCTCGATATGGATAAATGAGAGTATATTTCTTCTCCGGTGATATTGTCGGGCGTTGTTCGTGGCGATACGGTAAAGCCAGGCTTTCAGGTGGAGCTCTGAGTCCGATTTGAGAATACTCTTATAGGCCTGAAAAAAAGTATCCTGCGCTAGGTCGCATGCCGTCATATAGTCTCCCGTTAACCGGTAGAGGTAGCGGATAATGGGAAACTGGTAATGCTCGACGATTTCGTCGAAGGCATCGGCGCTGCCGGCGCGTACGTTGGCTATTACTGCTACGGCTTCCAACGACCGGACCTCCCCTTTATCCATCCTGTATACTATAATGCATAACAAACCAAAAACCAGACATAATTTATATTTTTATCTGCGGAAAGGAGGGCGAGCATGAAAGAGGTGGTGTCGAACCCTGATTTAGTGGCGTATTACGGTCTTTACTGCGGGGCTTGCGGGTCTTACCTCAAGGAGAGGTATCCGGGCTGCCATGATAATATCAAGGCGAAATGGTGCAAGATAAAAGTCTGCTGTGAGTAAAATGAATACCTGACCTGTGCCGACTGCAAGGAATACGAGAATCCTGCCGACTGCGGTAAATTCAATAATCTGCTGGCTAAGTTGTTCGCCTGTATCTTCCACTCCAACCGTACCGCCTGTATACGGCAGATTAAAGAGCTTGGAATTCAGGGTCATGCAGATAAAATGACCGGGCTGAAGCAGATGACTGTGAATAAATAGCCGGATGGGTGATACTGCTAAGATATAGCAGCTACCATGCCTGGGCAAGAGCTACCTGGTGGAAATGGTATCCGTAAATAGAAAGAACAATAAACCGGGCGAATTTCGGAGGAGACTCCAGTAAATATGATAAAAAGAGTCTCCAGTAATACCTTCTGCCCTTTCCCTTCACGCCCAGGAACCAGATAGAACCAAAGAAAGCCTTGAAGTGGTGTATCTGGATTTTACCGGCTTTCGCCCTCGGCGGCTTGTAGACTTTTAAGAAAGTCTTGATACGTTCATAGTAGTGTTTGGGCGAGTATATCGTGTCCACCACGTGTTTGTAGCCGTTAATCAGCATTTCGGAGTTCATTATTGGTATGAAGTCGAGTGAGAGGTCCGTGTTGTTGCCGGTGAAGGATTTGAGGAGACGGTTTTCTTTTTCCAGTCGCTTGTACAGCCTGGTGCCGAGCGGTACATTAAGGAGTCCTACCATTGCCGTGACGATACCGCTCTTCTGAATGAAGTCTATCTGGCTTTGAAAGATGGACTCCGGGTCATTATCGAAACCGATAATAAATCCGCCCTGTACCTCCAGGCCAAACTCCTGGAGTTTTTTAACAGAAGCGACCAGGTCGCGGTTCTGGTTCTGGAGTTTGGTGCACTCGACCAGGCTTTCCTCGTTGGGGGTTTCAATGCCGATGAATACCACATCGAAACCAGCGTCAACCATTAACCGTATCAACTCCTCGTCGTCAGCCAGGTTTATTGATGCTTCGGTGCATAGTGGGAACGGGTACTTTGTTTTTTCCCGCCATTCGATAAGCGCCGGAAGAATTTCCGCTTTCAGCTTTTTCTTATTGCCGATGAAATTATCATCCACGATAAATAGACTACCGCGCCAGCCGTCTTCGTAGAGAGCATCCATCTCGGCTATAAACTGGTCTTTGTTTTTGGTCCGCGGTGTATGGCCATTCAGTATGACGATATCGCAGAATTCACAGTTATACGGACACCCCCGTGAATACTGCAGGTTCATGGATGAGTAATGCTTCATGTTTATCAGAGACCACATTGGAACGGGGGTCTTACTGATGTCGGGATGCTCATCGGAGCTATATATATGGCGGGGACGGCCTGCCTGTATGTCATCCAGGAAAGGTTGAAGGGTAACTTCGGCTTCACCCAGTACGAAATAGTCCACTCCGTCGAACTCTTTATATCCGGTGGTGAACAGGGGGCCTCCGGCAACGGTTCTGATACCGAGTTTATTGCACTGTGCAATTACCCTTCTCGCTGAATCCTTTTGCACTTCCATGGCGCTGATAAAAACCAAATCGGCCCACTCGATATCATTATCGGTGAGCCTGGAAACGTTCATATCTATCAGTTTTTTCTCCCATGCTTCGGGGAGCATTGCCGCTACCGTGAGCAGACCCAGCGGCGGGAAGGCGGCTTTCTTGGATATGAATTTCAAAGCGTATTTGAAACTCCAGAAGGTGTCCGGGTACTGTGGATAAACCAGAAGTATTTTCATATATGTCCTTTTTGATGATTCCTTAAAGAACCACCGCGACTAAATCTGCGCCTATCGAGGCCCGGAGTTAATCTGACGGCGTCTCCGTCTGATGCTCTTTTGCGCCTTCATACGTTCTTTCTCCCCTCTGGACATGAAGTGACGGTAAACCTTAGCTTCACGCAGAACGCCGCTCGTTTGCACCATCCTCTGGAAACGGCGCAACAATGATTCCTGTGATTCACCTTCACGTATCGATACCTGCATTGACATATTTTACACCTGTTTATTCTAAGATACTGCAAGGGCTGGTAATTTTCCGCCCTTGCAGTATCATTGGCTTAAGCTATATGCTTAGTTACCGTCTCACTTTCCGGTAGCAATCGCTGCAGTAAACCGGTCTGTCACCACGGGGTTCGAACGGTACCTCGGTATCCTTACCGCATTCGGCGCATACTGCGGGGTACATCTTGCGTGGGGCTCCGTAGTTTCTGCCTCCGTAGCGTTCTGCTTTCCTTGCCTGGCGGCACTCGGGGCAGCGCTTGGGTTCGTTGACATAGCCTTTGGACTGAAAAAACTCTTGTTCCTCGGCACTAAATGTGAATGTTGCTCCACAATCAGAGCATTGGAGAGACCTGTCTTCAAAACTCATTGGATGACCTCCTCTCTTATGTTATTAGTTAGAGTTCGGTCAACCAATACTAAAATTATCTATAATGATATTTTTGAAGTTTGTTATAACCTACACTGTAACTTTACACATCATATACCATTAAATGCTTTCTGTAAAGCTTTTAATGAATTTTGCATGTGGCCCCGGCTTTTCCGTATCGGTATCTGGTCTTGGAGAGTTTGTATCAGTGTAATCGTGAGCTGAGGTACATAAAGATAGCTCCGCAGGCTGCTACGTTAAGAGATTCCGCTTTCTCCCGGATGGTTGGAATACGCAGCCGGTAATCGGCAATGCCCAGTATTTCTCCGGAAAGCCCCACCGCTTCATTACCCAGCGCCAGCAGGAGTTTATCGTGATGGTTCAAAACGGATGGACCATCTGTACCATTAAGGTCGGCAGCTATTAAATTATATCCATTCTTTTTAAGTGCTTTGACAAGCCCCAGATAGTCCGGTGTCCTTCTCAGCCATACGGATAAAACCGTACCTGCTGTTGCCTGGATGCATCTAGGTGAAAGCAGGTCGGCGCATTTTTCTGTCATAATAACTCCGGAGAAATCGAATGCTGCGGCGTTGCGGATAAGAGTGCCGGTATTGCCCGGGTCCTGAATATCCTCCAGTAACAATATCCTGTTTCCGGTTTCGTCGGGCAGGCGGTCGGTATAAATATCCGGCGGAGATTTGACGACCGCCATGATTCCCTGCGGCGTTTTAGTACTGCTGATATATCTAAACTGGCTCTCGGTGAGTAGCCGTACATTGTAGTTGTGGTAATCACCCTGCGGTTCTGCTACGGAGAGAATTTCCAGTATCGCATCCGGATGAACGGCAACTATCTGCCTGATTGCCCTATCGCCTTCGACGATAAAAGCCCCGGCTTCGAGCCGTCCCTTTTTCGTGGACAGTTTCTTATACCATTTAAGCGGTTTCAATTCAGTAGAAATAATACCTCTGCTTCAGAGCGAGTGATACCGGCAGGTTACCTGTCGTTACCGTTATAATGTCCGGTTACCATGTTAATCTGCTGGGGAACTTTCATATTTAAGACCAAGACCAACCTGCATGACGGTGTAGGGTCTCTCAACCTTGTTGCATACCACCGGAAAGTGAGGCAGTCCTCTGGGAATGGAGATTACGGTTGGCTTATCGAAAGTGTGCTGCTCGTGTTCTTCTCCTATGTCGATGGTTATCTCCGCACCTAGATAGCTGAGGTTGTCGGTATCGTGCCCGAAAAATATATATAACTCGTCATAGGGATGGACGTGCGCTCCGTGTCCCGGGTCCCACCGACCTGGGGTATCGAAAAGTCCCATCGTAAAATTGATATTCAACCCTTCCAGTTCATCGCCTGACATAGATATAAACTGCCTGGCATCCGCTCCTCCCACTCCTTGCGTGACCGGCATCGGTCTGAGAAGGTGAGAGTATTTGTTACCGTCCGTTGTCCCTTCCTGCGGTGCCCTTTCGCCGGTGTACGTAGAGCTCATGGCAAGATGGAAATGACCGAAGGCTTTATATACTTTTTCAGTAACGAGCGGACAGTGCGGCAAGCCCTGTGGGGCGACTCCGACGGTCGGAACACTAAACTTGTGTTTTTCATACTCTTTGCCCAGCGATAGCTCCATATCCGAGCCCAGAATATTCATATCATCGTCGTCATACCCGAAGAAAAGCAGTAGTTCGTCGAAGGGATGAGTATGCGCTCCCATCTCCGGCGCCCAGTCGCCGGTCTGGTCGTAAACTCCCACGATGAAATTGAGGTCGAATCCTCCCAGTTCCTCCCCGCTTACGAATACAAGCTCTTTTGCGTTGGCTCCGCCGCGACCTTCACGAAAAGCCAGCTCTTTCACCAGATTACCGTATTTTTTGTCTGCCAATATTATCTCCTCTCTGTTTCAAATTAAGCTGCTACATGGATAGCTGGTAGTATTCAGGACTAAGGTATATATTCCCTGCTACAGTCTGTTGCGTTATATTACCCTAATCCGAGTCAGATTAAAAGTGTTTGACTGTAGTTAGACGTATATTTTATATCTGCTGTAGAGGAGATAAATGCCTGAGTTGTATTGATTGAAATATATCCTGCGAGGTACAATCTGGTACATATATATCGGTATAATATAATTCTGGAACGAAGATTGGTAAGGAGAATACTTAACGATGGATGAAACAAAATACGGAAAATATTTCATATCGGGGGTTCCACCGGACCACCCTCTGGCTCCGCGCCAGGTTATCGCCAGTATAACCGGGGATTTGTTCAAGGATAGTCACCAGTATTTCGTCCGCTGGGTACAGGTTACTCCGCTCGGGATGCCGGGCGCTACGTCCTGGGAGCAGGTAGGTCATGGTCCGCATATGCACAAGACCCCTGAAGTGGTGATGCATCTCGGCACCAACCCAGATGACCCCATGGACCTGGGAGGAGAGGTGGAGATGTGCATGGGGCCGGAAATGGAAAAGCACATAATCACCCGCTCTACGGTTGTCTACATTCCGGCTAATCTCGTACATGCCCCCTGGGTAATCAGGAAAGTCACCAGACCCTGGATATTCATAACCGTTTGCCAGGAACCGCATCACACGGAAAAGTCTTTCAAAGAGATGGTGCCCGGGGAAAAGAGAGGTAATTATCTCTTCGTTGACCAGGGATATGAAGGTGTAGAAGAAAAGACACAGCAGCCATCGGTTATACTCGACATACGAGATTAACGGGGACTATTTCATTAAGCCTGGAATCCAATCGCTATATCAGCCTGGTGCCGGGGTATTTTCGGTGGGGGAAACCGTTCCGGCAGCTTCACTTGCTTTGAGGGTTCCGGGCTTCTTTTTACCTTTTTTCCTGAAGAACCAGTTTCTCAGGATAAGCGGGGGAATAATCGTCGTCAGCAGGCTCATCAGTACTAGAGCGGCATAGGTGTCCTGTGCTATCAGCTTATCGTTAAGTCCGATAAGGGCTACAATCATGGCTACTTCTCCACGCGGTACCATTCCCAGCCCGATAATGGCTGAATCTCTGGTGCTTATTCCCTGAAATCTGGCGGCAAGCCCGCAGCCGATAAATTTGGCGGCGAGCGCCACCACTGTCAGGATAAGAACAAACCATACCAGGTCGAGGCTGATAATGTGAAAATCCAGCAGTACTCCCAGAGAGATGAAGAAAATGGAGGCGAAGATTACCTGCAGATGTTCCGCGCCCTCCTGGAAACTCCGGTTGTGTTTCAGTTTTACCTGGGCAAGCGAAACGCCGGCAAGGAAAGAGCCTATTATCGGTGATAGCTCCATGAGCTCTGCCAGCATGGCATAGAGGAAGGAGACCATTATTGCCAGGATGAAGATGGACTCCGGGTATTTACCGCAGAATTTGGTGCTGTCCAGCCTGACCATCAGCCTGTCGATATACCTCCGACCAACGAATGTGCCGACAACCAGAAATACTATTGCCTTTCCGAAGATGAGGAAGAACGAGCCGACGGTAAGTTCACCCAGGACTACGCCTTCAGATATTGAGAGCGCCAGAAGACTGAGAACATCGTCAATGATTGCGGCGCCGATAATCGCTCTAGCCGCCTCGGTATGCAGTCTGTTCATTTCTTTCAGGACGTTGGCGGTTATGGCGATGCTGGTGGCGGTAAGGGCTGTCCCGATAAAAACGGAAGCTCCGAAATCGAACCCGGATAATGTAGCCGTGAAATAGCCTGCCACCCAGGGAACGATCATGCCAATCAAGGCAATAATAAAATACTTTAGATTGGTTATCTCCTGGATTTTGAAGTGCAGGCCGACTGTAAAAAGTAGAACGACGGCGCCGAGGTGCCCCAGACTTGAAACGAAATCGGTATACGTGACCAGACCCAGCAAACTTGGACCCACGATGATACCGGCGAAAATTATACCGACGACCGCGGACTGATTTATCCGGTAGGCAATCAGATAACCTGCCAGAGCCACGAAGAGGAGCAGGCTCATCTGGAACTCTACCGATTCCAATATACCGTGTTCAATCATTTGTACACTTACCTGTGTTACCCGCGGTTAAACTATTAAGCTAACCGATACGGCATAAACAGTCAAGTGTGTAAACGAAAGGGTTTATTTGCATCTGGTTGTTTATTATTACCTATCCCTTGTATTCCTTCAGGGTGAACCTTCAGGATGAACCCCTTTCCTGCCAGTACCACTGGTATTGGCTGATAGGCTTTCCTGGCAGGAAAGGGGAGTTAAGGAGAGAGGGGGCGAAGCCCCCTCTCATAAATCTCTCCTCATCTCACTCAAAATAGTTATTCTATACTAAATCATGGTATTGAGTGAGAGGGGGACTAAGGCCTGTCCGCCGTACGCCTGCCCGCCGTCCACCTAAGGTGGACTATGGTAGGCGGGAGACTTCGGCAGGCGGGGGGTGAGTGCATGCATCAACCAAAGCCGAATAGTACCAAACGAAAGTACGCTATTGAAATGGAAAGAGTTATCATAGGGGATGGCAGTATTATCTGTTTCTTACTGCGTTACGATTACAGTCTGTAGAACCGTTAACAATCGTTCCGGGGTATCTTAGCTGCTGGTCGACCATCTCGGCGAAGTCATCCGTGGAATAGCCCATAAGAACCGCATCGGTTAGAAGCTCTTTCAATCGTGCCTTTAGGTTCACTTCTGCTTCTTCCGGGGGCGTGGAAGTCTGGAGACTGGAGACTCTTGCCCGTCTGCCAAGACGGAGAATGATAACATCTTGGTCGCGGAGTTTCAGGTAAGCCCTGCGTACCGTATGCATGTTAATACCCAGACTCTCGGAGAGGTCTCTTACGGAAGGTAGTTCGTCGCCTGGCTGGAGTACACCCATACCTACCTGCTCCCGTACCTGGCTGACAAGCTGTTGATATATCGGACGACTGTCCTTTTCGTCTATAGAAAGTATCATCGTTATTATAGACTCTGCTTTTAGTGTAATATTTAATCACCGCGGAGTTTCGGGGAGTTGAGCCAGAAGCCGGCAAGCCTCATCTCACCGTTTTCTTCCTGAAAAAAAGCTCTTACCTCTACGGGGATAGTCTCCTCCGTGAATTCCGCGTAATAATAGGCTACCAGAAAGCCCGTTTCCTCCTGGATTTTACCGAAGGTTTTACTGTTATTTATATACGTCCCTATCAGGTTTGTTACCTGTTCATGACCGCTGCGGAATATTTCTTCCGTCATCTGGTTCTTGCCTTCTTCTATAAAGAGGCTGGCATGGGTTTTATGGTCGCCCTGACTCAGGCTGGTAAGGGCTGCTTCAACGATAGACCCGGCATAGTCGGGTTCAACGGTCTCATCCATTGTCGTGTCAGGTGTGTACGGTACGGCGGTCTCTTCTGTTTTTGAGCCGCAACCTCCGGTTACCATAAGCCCGCACAGTGTTATCATCAGCATAAATACTAAAAATTTCTTCATATCAATTCCTCTCTGTTATATAATAAGCATAACAATTATAACAATTATAACAGTCTTTGTCAAGAGTTGATAGGTGGGGGTTCTACTTAATCTTAGTTGGTAAAAAAAACAATGTCATTCCCGCCCGCCTCAGGCGGGCGGGAATCTATCTCATCGATGCAATAGACCCCTGCTTTTGCAGGGGTGACAACAACCAAGATTGAGCAATAAGCAGGTGGGAAAGTATAAAAGGGAGAGGGGGCTTTAGCCCCCTCTCGGATGCGAGTGTTATAAAAACGATTCTACTTGGATACGTCAGCCATTTCTTCCTTTGACAGGTCGAATATGGCTCCCGTTGACGGCGCCGGCTCATTGTAGAAGAATTCAGGTAAGATATCATCCTCGATCGTGAAACCGGCCGCTTTGTTAAAGGCTCGCTCCAGCTTTAATGTCTCTGCGCCGATTTGACTTATCTTGGCTGCGTCCCATTCGCCGCCGAAGGCTCCTGCCATTAAGTCCGGCATTATCGTGGGGTTGGACATTGTACCCATGTATGCGTACATGCACATTATATTGTCGCAGGTCGCCATGTTGGTCTGCATATTGGCTCCCATCATGAGACGGAACTGCTTCGGCATCATATCTGAATTGGGCATCATCATAACACCGGCAGTGTGGTCGGCGCCCATCGGTGAGGTTGAATAGGTGATGCCGACGATCTGCGTGTTTCTCGGATCGTAACCCGAAAGGGATTGTCCTTTCACCGTTGGTACTCGTTTCACACCGAGCGCTTTACCGACTGCTTCTGTCCCCTGTCCCATGAGTTTTCCGAATTCGGTGCCGTCCACCATTTCCTGGACAAGGGCAATAGCTGCTTTTTTATCACCCCAGGGGATTTTACCCGCTTCCATGCATACCCCGATAGTGGCGCCGGTCTCGATAGTGTCGATACCCAGGTCATCGCACATCCTGTCTATTTTAGCAATCGCGTCGAGGTCATCGATATCGCAGTTGGCGCCGCACATGGCGACTGTTTCGTACTCGAGCCCGCCGGTCAGATACTCGCCTTTACTATCATTGTAGATATTGCTGCACCTGACCACGCAGCCGGGCTGGCAGGGAAGCTGGTTCTTGCCACCGTTCTTTTCGAGTTTCTTAAGGAAGGCGGCTCCGTTTACTTTATTCAGTGATTTGATATCGAATATCTCGCCGCTGAAATTATGAACCGGCGTCAGGGCCATTGGTGATACCATGTCAATAACGCTGATTGTTCCAACGGTCGTTGTAGCGGATGGGTGTGCGGTCAAGCCTTCAACCAGGATCTTCCTGGCGGCATCGAATTTCTCCTTGTCGGCATAATTGAAAGAAGCTCTGCTGGTAGGTTCATCTATAACCACGGCTTTAATCTTCTTGGCTCCCATCAGAGCTCCCATGCCGCCTCTGGCGGCAGCACGGTTGGGATGTCCTGTCGAAGCATCGGTGACCTGTAATGAACAGTTCCGGTATCCGCGTTCTCCGGCAAGCCCGATAGAGGCGACGGCGATTTTCTTACCGTACTTTCCCTTTAGCTTCTCGACGAGTTCGTAGTTATTCAACCCTGCGTTCTCGTCTGCGGGAACAAGTTCTGCTTTTCCAGACTTGTCTATAACAAGTAATTTCCATGAATCATCATCGGGAGTATCCTCTATGATAATCATTTTAATACCGTGCCCTGCAAGCATATACCCGACGTTACCGCCGACGTTAGATTCTTTTATCGTACCCGTAAGCGGGCTTTTCCCTCCTGCCGAAAGGCGGTGGGCTGTGGGCAGGGTTGTTCCGGACAAGATACCTGTTGTCAGAATGAGCTTGTTTTCCTTGCCGAGCGGATCGCATTTCGGATTGACCTCTTCGGTCATAACCTTGGCTACAAGCCCGCGATTCCCGAGTAATTTATATTCTTCCTTAGCTTCTTCAAAGGTGGTGGCGCCGGTTTGTAAATTTACTCTTAGTACTTTACTCATTTTTTATCTCCACGTTCGGTGTGTATTTACGACAGGTCATATGATTGCTCGAGTAATTCGAGCAAGTCCTCTTTACTGGTTTTCCTGGGACTGAACATAACCGGACCTGACATCGACCTTTCCGCTACCGCATCCAGTTCGCTCCGCTTGAGTCCGTGCTCTTTTAGCGTTTTTAAGCCTATATCTTTATTAAGTATCCTGACGGCGTCACGGACCATTTCTCCGACTTTCTCGGTTGAAGCACCGTTAACGCTGAGTCCCATTGCGGCTCCCACTCTTCTTATGCCGTCCGGCGCTCCCGGGGCGACGTATTCCATTACCTCGCCGATAGCCACCGCGCAGGCGTTGCCGTGGGGAATATGGTACATAGCTCCAAGGGTATGGCCGATAGAGTGGCCGAGATGGGTTATGGCGTCATTAAAGGCGTATCCGGCGTACATGGCGGCGAGACTCATATCTGTTCGCGCTTCAAGGTTAGAGCCGTCTTTCACTGCTACGGGCAAAGACTTGAATACAAGGTTTATGGCTCTTGCACCGACGATATCAGACATCGGATTTGCCTGACCGGAGGTCATTGCCTCTGAGGCGTGGCAGAAGGCGTCCATGCCCGTATCCGCGGTTATCGAGGGGGGCATTCCTATGGTCAGTACGGGGTCAACAATAGAGAGCGTAGCCCGTAGCATGTTGTTGGCGGGTCCACCTTTATTACCGGTCTTTGAATCGGTGAGTACCGCCATGTTTGTGACTTCACTACCGGTCCCGGAAGTGGTCGGTATTAAGATAAGTGTTTTACCCGGTTTAAACGGGGGACCGCCAAATCCCATGTACTGGCTTAGCGGTGGGGGATTGGTAAGCAGTATATTGGCAACTTTAGCGGTATCCATGCTGCTGCCGCCTCCGATTGCCACCACTCCGTCCACTTTTGCTTTTATGCCGACTTCAGCGCATTCTTCAATGGTATAATCGGGTGGGTCTGCTTTGACCTGGTCATAGACATATGACTTTATTCCGAATGCTTCCGCGTTCTTCATAATCCTGTCAGGGATACCGGCATTTTTTATCCCCTGGTCGAATACGTACAGGACTTTTTTACAGCCCATTTCCTTGAGCCTCATACCGGTCCTCATCGACATATTAGGACCAAACAAAACGGGTGTTAGGTGATTGATGTTGAAAGGCATAAATATATCCTCCTTTTTATATAAAACCCTTTCCCTAAAAGATGGTTATAGACTGACAATCGACCTGTATATCTTTTATCTATCCCACCTTAATATGCTCAATGTATCTCGAACGGATTATCGATGACCTGTCTTTAACGCCCATAAAAAGGGTATCATAAGCTGCAGAGTAATTCAGCAGCTCGGATACCCTTATATGTCAATGGTTTTTCAGTTCGTCTTCTATCGTTCCTGTTTCTCTATAACCAATTACTATAGATTAGTGTAATCATAATATTGCCGCCGCGTCAATACCTGAGGCTGTCATATCCCCATTATAACTGTGTCCTCGCGGATCCGGAGAGTTTATCCGGTTTGTATGACAGCATCTCGCCGTGAGACCACGCTTTTCTGGCACTGCCCCGATGATAGCGGGTTGTCCTCTTTTCAAGAAATCCGGACTGTTTAAAAGACAGGGTTTACGGCGGAGCTATCTGGTCCTTGGGTTGTGCACTGGACATGTATCTGGATGCCAGCAGCATATGCCCGAAGTAAAAAGGCTTATCCACCCTCTTCATGTAAATAGGTGCGTGCTGTATTCCCGGCGGCAGGCAGATGATTGCGGCTGTGGTTATGGTGTGTTTCTCCCATTCTTCGCCTATTGCCACCTCGGCTTCTCCACCAAGTTCAGGATAATTTTCCGGGTCGGTAGGGATGAAAAACAAAAGTTCGTCGCAATCATGTTTATGTGGCGGGTCTGCCAGGACATGGGGTGCCAGGATACCCACAAAGTTAAAATTGAAGTCGAACCCTCCGATATCCTCAACCGTTGCTTCGTGCATGGTGACGTTCTGCAAAGATGCGGTTCTTCTGGGTGGCGACATTCCTTCGGGGAGTCTTTTTATGTATTTACCGTATTTCGATTCAGCCATTATTCTGAAGTCTCCTTTTATATATTTATACTAGACTGCCGGTAACAGAGGTTTGGCGAATATGCTTATGCCGGCTTTTTTTCGTATTCGGGTGAAAGGCAGATATTGCAGAACAGGATAGGTTTATCTATTTTCTTGAAATTGACCGGAGAATGTACTACTCCCTTTGGGATACAGACGATTGTGGGGACATCGATGATGTGCTTCTCCTGCTCTTCTCCCATGGACAGCTCTATCTCCGCTCCCAGTTCTTTCGGTTCCGCCGGGTTGCAGCCGATAAAACACAGGAATTCTTCGAAGTCGTGGGAGTGAGGCTCCTCCGAAAGGACGGCGGGTTGCGTAATGTATTTCCAGTTAAGACGGTGATGGATTCCAGCCCAGTCCTTCAGTCCTTCCAGGGACGTAGTTATTACCCCCGGTTTTCCGGCGCCTGCTTTTTCTTTTTTGACTCCCCTCAGTATGTATTTACCGTATTTTGTATCAGCCATTTATCCTTTCTCCTTCTTTTAGATTCGTATGAGAAAATTTTCATATCTGTGGTTTCGGATACAGCGGTGGTATAAAAATTATCAAAATTTTATCAGGGACTGAGAGATAACCTATATTATCGGGCAGCTTTTTGTCAAGCCGTAATAAGACCGGTTCTGTTTGCATCTGGTTGTTTATTGTTACCTATCCCCTGTATCCCTTCATCCGCCATAGGCGGACTCAGGATGAACCCTTCAGGGTGAACCTTCAGGATGAACCCCTTTCCTGCCAGAACCACCGGTATTGGCTGAAATGCTTTCCCGGCAGGAAAGGGGAGTTAAGGTGAGAGGGGGCTTCGCCCCCTCTCATAAATCCTCTCCCCCTCTCACTCAAAATAATAATTCCATACTAAATCATGGTGTTGAGTGAGAGGGGGACAAAGGGGGTGAGTACATACATCAACCAAAACCGAATAGAACCAGTAATAAGATTCATTGAAATACCACAAAAACATATTATATAATCTGGCAAATTTACCGTATAACCCGGTATCGTGTTTTCCGGTGGTTCCATATTGATAATGTCACCAGTAAACTCCGCACTGAACGATGCTGATGTTCATTTGTAGCAGATTTTATCCGGCAGGAGGTATAAATGAAACTTGAAGGGAAAATTGCGGTTGTAACCGGCGGAGGCGCAGGAATCGGGCAGGGTATCGTATACTGCCTGGCGGAAGAAGGCGCTGATGTTGCCGTTGTGGACATAAGCACTGAAACGGCTAATGCTGTTGCCGATAAAGTGAAAGCTATGGGACTAAGGTCTCTGGCTATCAAGGCGAATGTTACTGACAGCGAACAGGCTGAACAGGCGCTCCAGCAGATATTGGACGCTTTCGGCAGGATAGACATACTGGTGAATAACGTGGGCGGTGAGTCCAGATACTATTACGAGAAGCCAGGACAGCAGTATTCGGAAGAACAGGAATGGGATGATACTGTCAGGCTTAATCTGAAGTCGACCATGATAATGAGTCACGCGGTAGCCCCGCTTTTCGTGAAACAAAAAAGCGGCAAGATAGTGAACATAGCATCGATAGCAGGGAGAGCGATGGCGGGAGGCGGAGCTCCGCCAAGAGGCCAGGCGGAGGGTAGAGAAGCCGCTTTCTCTCCGATGATGAGCTACGGCGTGGCTAAAGCCGGCGTGATACAGTTCACCAGGCTGCTGGCACTACAGCTTGCTGCTTACAACGTGAACGTAAACTGCATTTGTCCGGGAGTGCTTTATACACCGCTATATGAAAGGAGCTTCCCGAGGCGTGCCCGGACTGTCCCTGAAGAAGCGGACTTGACTCCGAGGGAATTTTTTGACAAATATATAGCCTCCCGCGTGCCGCTTGGCAGAGAGCAGACACCGGAGGATATCGGTCGGGCTGTTGTCTTCTTTGTCTCGGAGGAAGCGAGGAATATAACCGGCCAGACGTTGAATATCGACGGTGGGATGGTGCCGGGTTAGAAAAAGAGTCCTGTAAGGAGGTAATCATATGGAGCAATACCTTGGAGCGGAAGCGTTTCTCGAGGTCTGTAACGCATACGGTATAGAAAACATATTTTTCAACCCGGGTGGCGACCTGGCTCCTGTACAGGTAGCTGTCCTCAAGTACAGGGCAATGGGAAAGCAGTCCCCAAACCTTATCGTCTGCCTGCATGAGTCGGTGGCGTTAACGGCGGCGCACGGTCACTACATGGTCTCGGGTAAGCCTCAGATAGTCCTGGTTCACAGCGAATTGGGGACCCAGCAGGTGGCGGGCGCTATGCACAATGCCCAGTGGGGTAGAATCCCCGTAGTCCTGTTTGCCGGGCTGGCCGCCGCTCCCGAACGGGTAAACTGGAAAGGCGAGCCCTACGACCAGGGAATGATAGCCCGTAACTCTGTGAAGTGGGACCACCATGTTACTGAAGATGAAGATATTCATGATGTTCTCCGGCAAGCCTTCGATACAGCCTTAAGTGAGCCCCGCGGACCGGTGTACCTTACTTATTCGAGGGAATTTCTCAGGAAAATGGTAGACAGGCGGGAACCCGAATCCTACGTGAGTCAGGTAACCATGCTTCCATCGGCTGACCCGGAGAGCCTGGGGGATATAGCGGATATATTGCTTTCGGCAAAAAGCCCTCTTATCGTGGCAGGTTATACGGAAAGGTATCACGAATCGGTCAGAAACCTTATCGAGCTGGCTGAAACTCTATGCGCACCGGTTGTTACCGGTCTGACCCGGATGAACTTCCCGACCACACATCCGCTCTGTGCCAGTATGGAGGAAATGGGAGGCGGACTCAGGGGCAATATACCTTTTTCCGAGGCAGACGTGGTGCTGGCAATAGACTATGATTTGCCTTACGTGCCTGCGGAAGTATTTCCTCAGCCTGAGGCGAAGATTCTTCACATCGACATCGACCCCTTGACCCAGGGCAGGCCTCTCTGGGGGCGCGGAGCGGATATATTCATCAAGGCTGACTCCAGGGAAGCAATCCCGTCTCTGACTCGAATATTAAGAAGTAAAATTACCCCGGAAATGGCAGCTCAGCTCCGCGAGCGGTACGGACAATTTGCTGAGAAGCATAAAAAGCAGAGGGAAGAGCGACGTGAAATGGCGATAGGCAAGGCGGATGAGAAGCCCATTTCACCGGACTGGCTCTGCCATTGCATTGCCGAAATCCTTGAAGAGGGTACAATACTGGTCAATCACCTTATCAGCCAGTCGTCCTCCGTTACCGGTCAAATCGACCGTACCAGGCCGGGCACGCTGCTTGCCTGTGCCGGCGGTTCAATCATGTGGGCGCTGGGGGCTGCCCTCGGGGCGAAAGTCGCTGCCCCTGATAAGACGGTTGTGAGCTTGATGACGGATGGGGGCTTTGTCTGGGGTTGTCCGGTTTCCGCCCTCTGGCCTGCCACTACACACAAGTCGCCTTTCCTGGCGGTGATTTTCAATAACCAGTCGTACGGCGCAATAAGGACGATTCTGGAACAGATGTCTGAGACCGAATTTACCGACGAGATGGGATATATTTCGGGGGTGGATATATCACCGCCGCCGGATTACGGGATGGTTGCCCGGGCTTGCGGTGGATACGGGCGGACGGTGGTGGAACCTGCCGATGTCCTGCCGGCACTGAAAGAAGCGCTGGCGGAAGTCCGAGCCGGCAGACTGGCTGTTGTCGATATCCGCCTGCCCAAAGGATAAACAGGCATGGGCAGGGATAGTGCCGTTAACCCTTGGTATTATATAGTTTAAAAGACCCTGTGCAGGAAATTTCACAGGAGCTTTTCAGGAACTAGAGAGTAAATCATCGACTGAAAAATTATTGACATCGATGGTGTTATATGTTAGTATCATATATCGTTTATTTCACGCTATATATATCTCGTGACATAACATGTGTGAAATCGGTTGACGGAGGCAGACTGAGGGTGCTAATCTGTCAACGGTGCTAATTCGAGGCTAAGTAACCTGAAGGGAGTCGAAGTATGAGGTACGCCGAGACAGGTTATAATTTAGAAGTTGACCTATCGCGGGGAACGACTGAAAAAGTAGAAACCGACCCGAAATTGACCGAACTCCATCTGGGAGGACAGGGTACCGCAGCCAGGATATTATGGGATAGGGTTCCGCCTGAAACAGAACCTTTTTCAGAAGATAATCTGCTGATATTCAGCACCGGGCTTTTACACGGCACACCCGTTCCCGGTGCCAATCGTGTTGCCGTCAATACCTTTTCTCCCCAGACGAACTTACTGGCTCATTCAACGATGGGCAGTTATTTCGGCCCTGAATTGAAATTTGCCGGTTACGATAAAATTATACTCCGCGGTAAAGCCCCCGACCTGGTTTACCTGTGGATACATAATGACAAAGTAGAAATACGTGATGCCGCTCATCTGAGCGGAAAGGGCACCAGGGAAACGTCGGACCTTATCCGGGAGGAGCTGGGTGAAGCTAAAGCCCAGGTTGCTGCTATCGGCCCGGCCGGTGAAAATAGGGTCTTCATGGCTTCCATCGACCACAGTGACGGCAGCGCCGCCCGAATGGTAGGCCCGGTTATGGGGGATAAAGGGTTAAAGGCGATAGCTGTTCGCGGAACAAAGGACATTTATGTCGCCCGACCTGCTGAAATCTTTGAGACATGCCAGAACCTGAGGAGGGTAATTAAAGAGAACCCGCATGTCGGCGACTGGATGGCAACGGATGAAGATGACAGCTTTCACCATAACAATTTCGCCTGGGGCAATGCTCGTGTGCGGAGAAAGGACTTCTTTACCGAAGAAATACTGAATAAGTATACAGCGATAAAATATGACCATATGGACCGTCAAACGGGCTGTTTCAACTGCCCTAAGACGTGCCATAACATTATTTCCTGGCCGGGGCGTAGAAGGTTTTCCTATAAATGCTATGCTAAAGACACCTATCATATGGCGGCTTTTAAAGACCTGGACTTCAGTTATGAAATTCTCGGTTACGCTCAGGAGCTTGGATTCGACTCATACTCGACGCCTCAGGTATTGGCTTTTGCTGTCGAGCTTTACGAAGCCGGCATTCTGACTGATAAGGACATGCCGGGATTTCCGTCCGATATCGGAGAGAGGTTTTACTATCTGCTCGATAAAATCGTTAAGCGGGAAGGCATTGGAGACATCCTGGCTAACGGTGTTTATCATGCAGCCCGCCAGATAGGCAAAGGCGCCGAAGAGTACGACCATAATACCACCAAGAAATTCGAGCAGGTCCCAATCAAGCTGGGAAGGCTGAACCCTCCTTATTTTCTTATGATAGCCACCGGTGAGAAGCTGGCTATTACCCAGATAGAAGGCTCATTCCCACAGGACCCTCTGCCGACCCCGGAGGAGAGACAGAAGTTCGTAGACGAGTGGGAAGCTGTTCCCGATGAAAAATTTAAACAGTATTTCCTGGAATGGGAAAAACGCAACGAAATCTCCAATGAAGCGTCCTGCGCCGTTACCGAGTGGAATGAGATGATGCATACCATTGATGACTCGGTTGGTATCTGCGGCTTTCTATCGTCATTCAGAGGCCAGTTCGGCGGGAGGGTCGTGTATCACATTCATAACATACCGCAAATAATCGCGCTTACGAGCGGGATTGAGCTTGATGAGCACGGACTCTGGGAAATAGGGCAGAGGAACAGGAACCTGTACAGGTCTCTCAATGTAAGACGGGGGATGAGGAGAAAGGACGAGGCGCCGCCGGCGGACCACTGGGCGATAAGAGACCATGAGTATGAGCAAAAGCTGCTCAGTGACTATTATGCCTACCGGGGATGGACTGACGATGGGGTTCCTACCAAAGAGACCCTGGATAAACTCGGTCTTGGTTATGTCAGTGAAGACTTCGTCAAACGGGGTATTTTATAAGAGTACCGGCTAAATAATAGAGGTAAATCTTACTAAATAAGAAAAAGGGTTCAAAATGAAAAGAACGAGGATTATAAAGACTATAAAGGTAGATGCTGACAAATGTACCGGTTGTCGGGCGTGTGAGGTTATCTGCGCTGCTTATCACGCCGAGCCGAAATACAGCATCGTCAATCCGGCGAGGTCCCGGATTCAGGTCTTCCGGTGTGAAGTCGATGATTTATATGTCCCGATAAGGGCTGGGAAATATACTGAAGTCGAGTGCAACGGAAGGTCGGTGATAGTAATAAACGGTAAAGAGTACGGCGAGTGTTCTTTTTGCCGTCAGGCCTGTCCCTCCCGCGACCTTTTTCATGAGCCCGATTCAAAGCTACCCCTTGAATGTGATATGTGCGGAGAACCGATGCCGGAGGGAGGACCTTTGTGCGTTCAATGGTGCGAGACCGAAGCCTTGACCTATGAGGAGAAGGAAATAGAAGAAGAGGTAGAAGAAGAGGAAGAAACGGAAGAAGTGGAGGTACTTTAATGACAGACGGAGCGAACTCGCCCGTTGGAGCAGTACTGGTAGTAGGTGGAGGCATAAGCGGTATACAGTCGGCTTTGGATTTAGCTGATTCGGGATTCAAGGTTTATCTGGTTGAAAAGGCCCCCATGATAGGTGGGAAGATGGCACAGCTGGACAAGACCTTTCCCACGCTGGATTGCTCCCTCTGAATACTTGGCCCTAAAATGGCGGAAGCCGGTCGGCATCCCAACATAAGAATCCTGGCGAATACCGAGGTGGAAAAAGTAGAGGGCGAAGCGGGGGACTTTACCGTGACAGTAACCCGAAAACCCCGTTATGTGGACGAGGACCTTTGCGTAGCTTGTAGAAACTGCACTACGTACTGTCCTTATACACTGACCAATCCTTTTGATGAGAATCTGGGACCGGCGAAGGCGATAGACATCTGGTGTCCACAGGCTATCCCCGCTGCCGCCGCTATTGATAAAGATGCATGTCTGTACTTCCAGAATAAATGCACTATCTGCAAGTCCGTTTGCCAGGCAAAAGCGATTGACTTCACGCAGAAAAGAAAAAAGGGAATAATGCATGTCGGGGCGATAATCGTAAGCCCGGGATATGAAATTTTCGATGCGAAGCTCGCCGGAGCCTATGGCTATGGAAGATTGAAGAATGTGCTGAACAGCCTGGAGTTCGAGCGAATCCTCAATGCGTCCGGGCCTTTTAGCGGGGAAATCCTCCGTTTATCAGACGGAAGAATCCCTTCCAAGATTGCCTGGCTTCAGTGTGTGGGCTCAAGGGATACCGGACTGGGTAACACATATTGCTCCGGAATATGCTGCACCTACGCACTTAAACAGATGATTCTGGTAAAGAACCATCACCCGGAGATAGAGGTTGCCATCTTTCATAATGATATCAGGACCTTCGGTAAGGGGTTCGAGGATTTCTATAACCGGGCTAAGCAGATGGAGGGCGCCCGATTCATCAGGAAAAGAATCTCCTCGGTAAAAGAAAACAAGCGTAACAATAATCTTATTATTAATTATGTGTCCGATGACCATACGGTCGTGGAAGAAGAATTTGACATGGTGGTCCTGTCGGTCGGGATGAGTCCTTCAAAGGACAACGCCGCATTATCCGGGATAATGGGTCTCGAACTGAATGAACACGGCTTTTGCCGGACAAATCCGTTTTCACCCGCCGAAATAGCCGGACGACCGGGTATTTTCCCGGCGGCAGCTTTTACCGGTCCCATGGATATTCCCGATTCTATCAGTTCTGTAAGTGGAGCAGGCGCGATGGCTGCTCAACTCCTCTCCAGTCAGAGGGGGACCCTGGCTCAGATAAAGAAATACCCGGAGGAAAGGTCGGTCGAAGGCGAGGAACCGAAGATCGGTGTTTTCGTCTGCAACTGCGGGACAAATATCGCCGGAGTCGCCGATGTACCTGCACTGGTGGAATACGCTTCGACACTGGAGGATGTAGTCCATAGCGAACAGCATACCATTTCCTGTGCCTCCGATTCTCTCCGGAAGATAACCGAAGCGATTAAAGAGCAAGGTTTAAACCGGGTAGTGGTTGCTGCCTGCACTCCCAGAGACCATGAAGCGGTGTTTCGCGAGACGCTTCGTGAAGCGGGACTCAACCCGTATCTCCTGGATATGGCTAACATAAGAGAACATTGCACCTGGGTCCATTCCCAGGAAAAGGAGATAGCCACTGAAAAGGCAAAAGACATAATAGCAATGTCGGTAGCCAGAGCCCGTAATCTTGCTCCTCTGAAAGAGCTCGAACTACCTGTTAATAAGAAAGGGCTTGTACTCGGCGGCGGTCTTGCCGGGATGCAGTCGGCTCTGTCTTTAGCCAGACAAGGGTTCGAGGTTTACCTGGTAGAGAAAGATGCAGAGCTGGGGGGGCACCTCAGAAACCTTCATTACACTCTGGAAGGTTTGGAGGTACAGCCTTTCCTGCAAAAACTCGTTTCCGAAGTGGAAAACCAGAAAAACCTCATGGTCTATAAAGGTTATGAGCTGAAGTCCTTTGGCGGGTACGTGGGTAATTTCAGGAGCACGCTGGTAAAGGCTGACTCTCCGGATGAAACGCCGGTTGAATTGGAACACGGCGTAACCATAATCGCTACCGGGGGTAAATTATACAAGCCGTCCGAATACGGGTACGAAGAAAGTAGAAAAGTCGTAACCCAGGAGGAGCTTGAAGAGATGATTGCTTCCGGCACCTTACCCGAAAACCTGAAACGGGTTGCCGTGATTCAGTGCGTGGGAGCAAGGAACGAAGAACGCCCTTATTGCAGTCGAATTTGCTGTGGCGAAGCTCTTAAAAATGTCCTGAAACTCAAAGAACTGAATGATGATACGGATATTACTGTTTTCTATCGGGATATGCGGGCATATGGATTTATGGAGGATTATTATCTTGAGGCTCGGGAGAAGGGCGTTTTATTCATACAGTATGAGCCGGAGAATAAACCGGAAGTTAGCCTTAAGGGAGACGACCTTTCACTTACATTCTACGATTCTACTTTAGCCATGGAGGGAGAAATTTCTCTGGACTTACTGGTATTAAGCACGCCTGTCGTTCCGGAAGGTAATCAGGAATTGGCTCAATTATTGAGACTTCCTCTTACCGGCGACGGCTTTTTTATGGAAGCGCACATGAAGCTGAGACCACTCGATTTTGCCACCGACGGTATTTTCCTGTGTGGTATGGCGCAATACCCTAAGTATATCCCGGAAACCATAAACCAGGCTAAGGGGGCGGCTTTGCGCGCGGCCACTATTCTCTCAAAGGACTCAATAGTTGCCAGCGGGACTGTCTGTGAAGTAAACGAGGATGACTGTATAGGGTGCGGTCTTTGCGTGAGAGGATGTCCCTTTAACGCTATAGAGCTGGTGGAAACCGAAGGGGGGAAGGTTGCCAGGGTTATCCCCGCTGCCTGTAAAGGGTGCGGTGTCTGTAATGCAGTGTGTCCCACCTGGGCTATATCGCTCAACCATTACACCGACAAGCAGATTTACTCGCAGATTGAAGCAGCCTATTCGGTACCTATAGATGAAGCAAAACCACGGATATTGACTATCCTGTGCAACTGGTGCGGATATGCCGCTGCCGACCTCGCCGGAGTTTCACGGATCCAGTACGCCTCCAACATCAGAACCATGAGAGTCCTCTGCTCTGGTCGTGTACATCCTAAATTCGTCTATGATGCCTTCCTGAACGGAATGGACGCTGTCCTGATAGTGGGGTGCCATATTGAGGACTGCCATTATATTTCGGGAGTCCATCAGCAGATAAAAACCGTACCCATAACCAAGAAGAGCCTTGAGAAAATTGGGATTGACCCGGAAAGATTACAGCTGGATTTTGCGTCCGCCGCTGAAGGGGCCGCTTTTGCTTCAATCGTGAACAATTATGCCGATGCCATGGCACAGTTAGGCCGTGTGGAACTGACCGAAGAACAAAAGCAGCAACTGCAGCAACTTAGAGACAAGAAAACACAGCCAAAGAGAAAGAAAGGGGCAGCCGGAAGTGTCGCAGTCTCCGATGATAGAGAAGATTCCTCTGAGTGATAATGAGTTCTCGCGGAAAATAACGGAGCAGGTCAAGAACCTGAATCGCTGTTACCAGTGTTCCATGTGCAGTGACGGTTGCCCGGTAGCTTATGCCATGGACTATTACCCCAATCAAGTCATTCGTATGGTCCGGCTGGGGATGAAAGATAAGGTGCTGCAAAGCTCGACTATCTGGCTCTGCGCTTCCTGCGAGACCTGTGCTACCCGCTGCCCCAATGAAATCGATATTGTCCGTCTGATGGACGTGCTGAGGGGCGAATCCGTTAAGGAAGGCATTAAGAGTCCTGTCGATAAAATATACAAATTCCACCAGGCGTTCATAGAGCAAATCAGGAAAAGGGGCAGGGTGGATGAAGCGCGCCTTATGATTAGCTACGAATTGAAGACGGGCGAGTTCCTTTCAATGGACAAGATGCGTGAGTTGTTGGGACTGGCTCTCCAGATGCTACGCAAGGGTAAAATCAAGCTTCCCTCGCTGAAAAGACACTCGCCGAAAGCTATAAAAGAGATTTTCAATAAAGTGTATTCTCGCAGGTAGAGTTTTTATAAAGGATTATTGAATGAAATTTGCATACTATCCCGGTTGTACCGCCACTTCGACTGCTGTTGAATATGAGGAGTCGGTAAGAGAGACCTCGCGGTATCTGGGGATTGAACTGGAAGAAATTCCCGGGTGGACATGCTGTGGAGCCAGTTCCGGGCATGTTATAAACCATGAACTGGCGGTGGCGTTGCCAAGCCGGAATCTGGCGCTGGCTGAAAAGATGTCGCTGGCTATGGTCGCTCCCTGTCCTGCCTGCTCGCTACGGCACAAGAACGCTGATTACGAGTTAAAAAAAGACCCCGCGTTGAAAACGAAAATAGAAGCGGACATTGGCATGAATCTTAAACTCTCACAGAAACCGAAGCATATCCTCGAGGTCTTATATCAGGATATAGGTCCTGATGCTATTCGTGAAAAAGTCAGGAAATCTCTGGAAGGCTTAAAAGTAGTTACCTACTATGGCTGCTATCTGGTCCGCCCTCCCGAGGTGACGGCATTCGATGACCCGGAGAACCCGACGGTGATGGACGAAATAATGGAAGCTCTGGGGGTGGAGGTAATCGACTGGTCTTATAAGGTGGAGTGCTGCGGCGGGTCGTTATCGATAGTCACTCCTGAAATCGTCGAGAAATTGTCCGGTAAGATTGTTCACGCTGCCTCCGAGGCGGGAGCCGATGCTATCGTTACCGCCTGCGGTATCTGCCAGCTCAACCTGGATATGCGCCAGCCGAAAGATGCAGATTCTCCACTACCGATATTCTATTTCAGTGAACTAACCGCTCTGGCATTCGGCAGTCCGAACCTGAGAAAATGGTCGGCGAAACACTTTGTTGACCCGTCCGGATTGCTGCGAAAGCTGCAACTGCTGTAAAATCGCTCTTCTGCCGGTTACAGTAAAAACTAATACTCTTTAAGTGCAGAATCGAAATACTGGTTTGCCTGTTCCGTCAGCAGTGCGTGAAACTGGTCGAAGAGCTCCGTCGCCTCTGAACGCGGCCAGTTGGCTGGTAACAGCTCTTCCGGTAAATCGGGGTCGAGATAGGGTAACCGGCGATAATCGTCTATCAGCTTGAATCTCTCCACGAAGTACTCGCCCGGTTCAATCGTTTCGCTGCTGTTTATCCGTTCCTGATAATCATCCATTCTCTGGCGGTGTTCGTCGATAAACCGTGCGTAACGCTTCTGTATTTTTCCCAGGTCCCAGCACCGGGAAACGATACTCTTGGGGTCATTGATATTCTGCGACCTTGTCTGAAATACCTGTATATACGGTTTGACCTTCAGTTTTTCAGCGAGTTCTTTGACCTCATCGGTAAGGTCGTGCGGAGAAATCCAGGTTGCCGTGCTCAGGGGGCCGAATCCTATTAAGGCGAGCTCCTGACGCAGCCTGTCTCTGGCTTCGCGGTTCTCCTCCGGGATGTAGTAGACAACGATATTCCAGAGCCCGCTCCATCTAGTACGCTTGCGTTCGAAGATTCGCCTCTCGCCTTTATGCATCAATGCCAGTCCTTCGTTGGTGAGAGAGTAATAGCTCCGTGACTTGTTGCGCCTTACTTTGAGGATTCCCGCCCGGCACATCCGGGACACGGCTGACCTGATTGATTGCTCAGATAGTCCGAAATTACCCAGAAGTTTGATTAAACTCCCGATTCCTATTTCTCCTCCTCTATGCCGTACGTAATCGCCATAGAGCGTAAGCATAGCTGACCTGGGACCGAACATGATATGTCACTTTCTATATATAGCGTTTATCCAACGATATAAAATGCTATCACGCAGGCTTACCCGTGTCAATGTTAACCGTCATGAGATATTTAGAAATTATTCAGAATTTCACTCCGTTGTTAAGAGTTCTGTTAGTTGTTACACATCATAATTTGATTTAGATAATTCATGATGATGGCAGGAATATGCATGGAATGCTAGTAAATCAAGGGAGGAAATGAGCCATGATGATTAAAAAGTTTGTATTAGTCATATTTAAGCCTGTGCAGCGATTCTGTGCTCATATGATACGTGTAAAGTATATAACATCGAAAAAGGGCTTGCTAACTATAGCCATTACGCTGTGTATTTTACTCACATTTACCGGAGTTTCATTCTATGGAATCAGTGGATGGGAGAGGGAGAGATTGTCCTCCGATTTTGAAAGTCATGCTAATCACCTGGCTAACGCTATTCAAACGGAATTCTCGGGGCATGTCGAGGTCTTACATTCAATCGAGAGTCTATACCAGAGCTCTCAAGATGTTACACAGGGGGAGTTTCATACCTTTGTGATGCCTCACCTTACACGCCATCCCGGTATACAGGTGCTGGCGTGGGTACCCCGCGTGCCGGATACCGAACGAGAAATGTTCGAGGAAACAGCTAGGCTCGAAGGCTATACCGAATTTCAAATAATCGAATATCAAAATCAGCAACGGATACCGGCGGAACAGCGTGATGAATATTTTCCCATGTACTATATCGAATCTTATGAGGTCGTGGATATTGTTCCCGGCTTTGATATAGCTTCCGATTCCGACCTGTTAGCGAGTTTGAACCAGGCTCGTGATATCGGTGAAGCAGTTGCTACCGCCAGTATTGATCTGACCGGAAGTGGTGACCAGCAATATGCTGTCTATGTATACGTACCTATATATTATGGCGACTCGTCTACATCCACTGTTATGGGAAGGCGAGAAGTCCTGGCAGGTTATGCATCGGGAGTATTCGGTGTTGGTGATGTGGTGAATGCAATTATGGGTACAGGGCTATATGATGCTCTTGGAGTAGAGGTATATGGCGAAACTGGCCGGGCGGGTGAACAGCTTCTTTATACGTCACATCAGAATTCGGAATATGCTGACTCAGATACAATGGCTCAGACCGTAACCTTTGAGATGGCCAAACGCCAGTGGGCGCTCAGAATCATTCCGACACAAAATTATTTGACTCAGAGCAGTACCCGGTATTCGTGGGCGGTTTTGATAGGCGGGTTAATATTAACACTGGTAATCGGTCAATTCCTGTTAATACGATTGAAGAACACTCTGAGCATTGAAAAGCTTGCCGGTGAATTGGCGATAAGCAACCGCGAGCTTCAGGAAGAAATAAGTATCAGGAGAAATACGGAAGCCGAACTGAGAACATCGGAAGAAAAATATTCTCAACTGGTTGAACAGGGAAATGACGGTATTATTCTTATTCAGGATAACGTTCTGTTATTTGCCAATTCAAAGATGCGTGAAATGACCGGATTGTCAGAGGAAGAGTATATCCGTAGACCATTCCTGGATTTCGTCACTCCCGAATACAAGGGGCTTTTACTGGAAAGGTATAAGGCAAGAATGTCGGGAGAAGAAGTCTCGAATCGATATGAAGCTGAAATCATTGACAAGGATGGTAAAAAGATACCCGTTGAAGTAAATGCCAGTATTATCGATTACGAGGGCAAACCGGCTGATATGGCTATTATCAGGGATATTAGCGGACGGAAACGGGCTCAGGAAGCCCTGGCTGACGAAGCAACCCGTCGCCGTATCCTGATTGAAGAATCCAGCGATGGTATAGTTATACTTGATGAGAATGGATATGTATTCGAGGCAAACAAACGCTTTGCAGAAATGCATGGGTATACGCCGGAAGAAGCTCAGAAGTTGCATATACTTGACTGGGGTCCTCAAGTTCCTCAGGAACGGATCAGACAGATGCTGATGGAAGTTGATGAAACCGGTGACCATTTCGAAACGCAACACCGGCGTAAGGACGGGACAGCCCTTGATATGGAAATCAGTACTAACGGAGCGGTTATTGGTGACCAGAAACTGATTTTCTGCGTCTGCCGCGATATCACCGGACGGAAACGAGCGGAAGAAGCACTGGCTGACGAAGCGGTCCGACGTCGTATCCTGATTGAAGAATCGAGGGACGGGATTGTTGTTCTCGATGAGAACGGCAGGGTGTATGAGTCGAACAAACGATTCGCTCAGATGCTCGGGTATACCACTGAAGAGATAAAGGATGTTTGCGTCTGGGATTGGGAGTACCTCTTACCTCATGAGCAGGTGCTTGAAATGATTAGAAGTGTCGATTCTGCCGGTGACCATTTCGAGACCAAACATCGTCGGAAAGACGGCAGTGTTTATGATGTTGAGATAAGCACCAACGGGGAGATGTTCGGAGGACAGAAACTGATATTCTGCGTGTGCCGGGACATAACCGAACGTAAACGTGCCGAAGAAGAAATCAGGGTATTCTCAGACGCTGTAGCCGGAGCTATAGATGCGATATCGATTAGCGATAAAGACGGTATTATCTCATACGTAAATTCGTCGCTGGAAGAGATATATGGTTACGAGCCTGGTGAACTTGTTGGTAAACAAATCGATGTCCTTAATGCGAATGAAGAGACTACAAGACGATTAATAACGAGCATAAATGAAAAGGGAAGCTGGAGCGGTGAGATAGAGGCAAAAAGAAAGAGCGGGGAGGTTTTCCCTGCGTTTTTAACGATATCGACGGTGAGGGATGACGAAGGTCATTTCATAGCTATGCTGGGGACCTCCAGGGATATATCCGAGCAAAAAAAGATTGAGGAAGAGAAAGAGGAAACAGCGCAAAAAGCTTACCTCTCCAGTCGTTTAGCTGCGGTTGGCCAGATGGCGGCGGGAATCGCTCATGAGATAAATAACCCCCTGACCGGTGTTATCGGCTTCGCTGATTTACTGATGTCCCGTACGGATATTCCTGATGATATCAGGAAAGACATAGAAATAATAAATGACGGTGCTCAACGGGTGGGTAAGATCGTTAAAGGCATGCTTACCTTTGCCCGCAACAGCAAGACGGAAAGAGAATATGCGGACATCAATGAGATACTGAAAACCACACTTACACTCAGAGATTATGAAATGACGACCACCGATATCAAGGTTGAAACCCATCTCGGTTCTGATTTGCCTATGACCATGGCAGCGGGCGGACAGCTACAGCAGGTTTTTCTCAACATAATCATCAATGCCGAACAAGCAATAAAGAAAACTCATGGCAGAGGTAATCTGATTATTAAAACGGAAGGAACCAAAGACGTTATTCGTGTTAGCTTTCAAGACGATGGTCCGGGAATAGACAGAGAAAATATCGACAGGATATTCGAGCCGTTCTTTACCACCAAGCAGCCGGGCGAAGGTACCGGTCTCGGACTAAGCCTGTGCTATGCAATAATTCAGGAGCATAATGGTCAAATATATGTGAAAAGTACTAAAGGGAAAGGAGCTACTTTCATTGTGGAACTACCTATCATCGGCCCGAATAACAACCCGGGATTGCCCGAAGTGGCAGAAGAAGAGGAAGAAGAAGAAGTGCAGAAAAACAAGATACTGATAATAGATGATGAAGTTGTGGTACGTCACTTTCTGAAACGTATGTTGACCGATGCAGGGCATGTTGTTGAAACGGTAGATAATGCCAGTGACGGACTGGAAAGGATTAGTGAAGAGCAGTATGACCTTATTTTACTGGATATAAAGATGCCGGACATAAGTGGTATTGAGGTATATCAGCGTGTCCGGGAACTGGATGAGGCTATAGCAAAGAAGATTATTTTCATAACGGGCGATGTCATGGCGGATGAAACGAAGGCATTCTTCTCGAAAACCAATGTCACTTATATCAGCAAACCGTTTGATAATAATATACTAAAAAAAGAGATAGCCCGTCAGTTGACTGAGGATAGTAAAGTACCCGCATAGGCGGAAAGTGTTGGATAATCTCCGGCGTCTGTAAATCGGGATGGTATGTTCAGGTGCGGCTTAAACTGGCCGTACCTGGCGTGACCTTCTGGTGATGTAATACAGCACGAGTACGCCGATAATAAGAGCTAGTGCTACACTGCCGTCAATTAAAAACCAGTTTACTCCTGATTCCTCCGGCAGCACGGCTATTCTAACTACACTGAACTCTCCGGTAAGTCCGGCTACTTTTATGCGGTGAGTGCCTGGAGCCAGGTTGGACACTTTAAAGGTAAGTGTTTCACTGCTCTTTCCTGAGAGAGTTACCTCCTCTATCGACCGTACTATCCCATCTATTATCAGGTGCAGTTCATAAGTGCCGGACACAGCACCTTCGTTGGTTATGGTGAGACTGATAGTGACCGGTTTGCCTAAATCCACCCTTTGCGGGTTGACGGTGAGGCCGCTTGCTACGAATTTTGCCGGTAGCGGCGGCGGTGGCGGTGCTGATTCGGCAGCCACGAAAAACAGCGAGGCGTGACTGATTAACGCCTTCGCCTTACCGATTTCCTCAAAAGCCTCTGGAGGAGATTGCAGACGTATCAGACCCTGCTCATCGGTGTAGTTTGCGATAAAAGGAGGGAAAGAGTTCTCCGGCAGATTCTGCGGGTCATAACTGATAGTGAGCGTAGCAGCAGGTGTGATATTTATGTCGGTGATATCCATATCGCGGTTATAGCCCGTAAGTTCGTATAACGGGCTGAGAGTTACAGTATTCTCCGGAACAGCAATTTGCCTGATGGCCGTTCTCAACTCTATTCGACTCAACGCCGTGCCGTCGGTACCGGTGATTCTGGTGCCGCTATCGATATCGATTACAAAGTTACCGCTGCTATCGGTGATTTGTAGCGGACTGCTTATAGTGCCGTCCTCGCCGATTTCTACGCTGAATTCTCTATCCAGTATATGCAATTCGAGTAAATTTATATCTTCGGGTTCCTCTTCTTCGTCGGTAGGAGGGGGAGCTCCCGGTTCCACATAAACGGGTGGTGCTGGAAGAGGCGGTACACTGATTGAATACCGGCTGAAGTGGGTGACCTGTGCCGATATTGTATTATGCAACGGGTCAACAATGCAGTTATCCAGTGGAACCCAGTCAGCTAAATCCCTATCCCACAGGGCAATGGACAGTTTATTTATATCGAATCCCTCAGGTATGTCCTCGGGGTTATAATTCAGTGTAATTGTAACAGGTTCGTCAAAGGTAGCCCCATCGGGTCCCGCTTCGTATTGGAGTCCGATGATTGCCTGTTCTTCCGTGATGGGAGGCGGTTCTCTGTCTATCTCGATAAACCATATTTCATTGACAGGTTCTCCTGCTGTTGTTTCCCCCGTGGTACCCTGGTTGATAGTAACCGTACCGTTATTGTTATCGGATTCAACGGTGACCTGTTCCTGGAATTCGCCTTCCTCGTCAACGACGTCTGTAACGTCGGTAATTATACATTCACGTAACAGATAATTAATAGTGAAGGATATACTATCGCCCTGTACCTCATTGCCCGTCTGGGGCGGTACTTCCCATTCCCAGCGCAGGTTTATGTTATGCCCGGCTCTAAGAGGGATTATTTCGATATATTTCCTATCGGACACCCTCTGCGGCAGGTTATTGAAGACTACCGGCAGGTTTAGGTTGGTATTCAGACCGTTTGCGGTGAGGTTAAAAAGTAGATATTCACCGAACTCTCCCGGTTCCGTGATATCGCCCTCCTCGGACTCGGGATTGCTGCCTTCACTGCTGATAATCTCATCAACCCATATACTGACAAAACCGTCCTTACTGCCGACATTGCGTAGTCTGACGGTCTTGGACCCGCTGTCACCGGGCTGAATATCGGTTATGCTCCATGGCGTAGCCCCTCCGCCGCCTAGCTCCAGGTCTACGGGTGGTGTGTCGTCAGCCATGGCCGGTAACGAGGGTGAACATAATAGAGTCAGACCGATAACGAGCGATAAAGCTATTCTGTATATATTCCTGGCAACTCTATTCATGTGATTACTTAGTTCTCTGCCCTGCTTACTCTTCTCCTGCTATGTCTGGCAAGTGATTGCAACATATTTATTGCGAGCAAGGCAATCCCGATAGAGGCAGGGATAATTACACCGAACAGAAATCCGAGGGGAGTTTTGAGAAACTCGGTGGCGTATCCCCAGTAAGGAAGGTGAAAGACGACCTTTCCGACAAGGTTATGAGCGGGTACCGTAAGCGGGTCGGGTTTTGTATTAGCATCGCCTTTGGTCTGAAAATTAACGGGTGAATTGTGTCCTGTACCGACGACGCGATGAGTAATCAGTTGGTCGCTTTCCGTAGCCGAGTGGAAGGTGATGATGTCACCCGGGACGATTGTTTCCGGGTCCACGTAACGTGTTACTACCAGAGAGCCGATCTGAAGGTTTGGCTCCATGCTGCCGGAGAGGACGGCATCTACGTGCCAGCCTATATGCGGACCGAGGTAGGTAAACACTGCGGCTGACATGAGCAGGACAACTGCTATGAAACCCAGATATTCGGCTACCTTTTTCATTTAGTATTCCTCATCCGTTTCAGTTCTCAGCAGAGCCACCTAATCAAAGTCCCTGGTTGCTTAGGCACTAATGTAACTGAGACCTGTTTCTTTATGTTTGTCAGGTCTCACGGGGGCTAAGACCTCTCTTGCTTCTCAGCCCCCAATATTCCTTTTCATCCCTTTTCAACTCTATCTCGTTTTTACGACTATGTCAGCCAGTTTAAAGTATTCAGGGATATTTATGAAGGATCGCCCTGCTGCATGGTGAAGATAATGTCTATATCAGCCGTGTCACCCTGGCATTTATTATCGGTATCACCACCCTCGGGGAAATTCCAGGCGATATAGAAGTCCCAGGCTTCATTATCCGCCATATCAGCGTCGATTTTGTACTCGGTACCAATCTCCTCGGCGAAGTTGTCGATTATGCTCATCGGTACCGAAGCGGGTGACGGACCGCCGGCAACCTGCGCCCAGCCACTATCGTCATCTGTCAGATAATAGTCGCCTTCGTCCCAACCATTGCCATCCGTATCAATCCAGAATGCTATCTCGACTAAGTCGCCAAGGTTTCCTGCGTTACCGGCATCTCCGGCACTGACTTCCGGCTCGGTTGATGTCCCTCCATCCTCGTTGACGGCATCGATTTCTATACCGATATAGTTATCGGTCACCGTGCCGGAATACTTCAGTGAAGTATAATTCGAAGAAGAATCACCGGGGACAGCGTTTGAAATACTCACAACAACTATGTTGTCGTCAGCTTCAGAACCGGTCTCACCTATCTTGAGGTCGAGAGTCCCGGCGGTCAGTACGTTGTCCGAGGCGGTTTCGACATCGCTGAAGTATGCCCAGGTGCCGGCACCGGCCAGACCGATGACCAGTAAAGCTGCTATTGATAGACCTAAAATTTTCTTCATTTTTTTCTCCTTTCCTTTAAATAATTACGAACCATTTTGTTTGTTATATTTATCGTTGTTTCTAATAGGCTTCACCTCCCGTACTCAGGTTTATTATTAAGCAGTGCTAAGTGCCTCTTTGACTATATCCTTAGCCAGCCAGAGAACAAGCAGTGCCGAAGGAACGATAATTGAAAGAAACCATCCGGTCTTGGTTTGAATGAAGCTGGTTACGTAGCCCACATAGGGAATCTTGAAAAGGTAGGCACCTTTAATATCGGATGCCGATACAAACCACGGGTCGGTATCTTCGACGGCGTCGCCTTTGGTAATCAGGTTGTCACCTTTTACAGAGTGTACCCTGTGGGTTATAACCTCATTGTTAAGTTCGTAAGTGATGATAGCGCCTTTATCTACCTCACCCGATACGGGTCCGGTCACTATCATATCTCCCATATTAATGGTCGGAACCATACTCTCGCTTCTTACCAGGTACATATTGAAATCGGGAGAGAAAAAGATAAAGCCTAAAGCGGCAATAATCAGTATCAGAATTACTAAAATCGACCGACTTGCTATCTTCATTGACGCCTGACTCCTTTATCCGAATTTGTTCCCTTACTTGTTTTTCTTAATCGGGTTACGATGTTATTCTTTCCAGACCACCGGGCAGGCTATACTTGCGCATAACCGCTCTCAAACGAGCCGAAAGCTCGATACCTTCCGCTGTCTCAGGCAAATAGCCGTCGACTTCCAGAGTACTTAATTCCTTCCAGTTTGCTTTCTTCTGGTTTATCATCATAACCACGGGTATATTCCAGTATTTCCTGATACGTTTGCATGTTTCTCCGGTGTCCCGCGCCTGGCTGTCCACTATGGCAAAATCGAAATCGGTCTCGGTCTTCCAGCCCATAATTTCATGAAGACCGTCCGAGACACCCACTACTTCTATTCCTTCATCGTCAAGAATCGCAATTAACTTTTGCATCATACTGTCACGTCCGTAAACTACTACTCTCATTTTTGCTTCACTCTCAATATACACATGTAAAGTTACTAACCCCTTAAGAATGTTGTCATAACATTACAAAAAGATTACAAAATGCTTACAATGTGGTTAATGCACCGTGCGAAAAATCAGTAGGATATATGAAGGGCAGAGGAAAAAGAAAACCGAAGCTTATCGCGGCTTCGGTTTATTGTAACTGAAGGCGAGGTTTTTCGGTAAATTCAAGATGGTTTTGACATCAGGTATCCCACGCCCATTCTGGTGAGGATAATCTGCGGATTATCAGGGTTCGGCTCGATTTTTTCACGTAGTCGCCTGATATAAACTCTGAGGCTGTCCACGGAATCCGGATAGTCTTCACCCCAGACTGCTTCTGCCAGACTGGCATATGTCGCTGTCTGGCCTGCGTTTCTCATAAGAAAATGAAGAACGTTGCCCTCGGTTCGAGTAAGATTAATCTCCTCTTCTCCGCGGAATAGCTGCCTTGCGATAGGGTCAAAACGTAATTCTCCACAGACAAGAGGGGTTTCGTCAGAAATAGAGCCGGTTCTGCGTGTTAGAGCTTTTATACGCGAAAGCAGTTCAAGCTGGTGGAAAGGTTTGGTCATATAGTCGTCCGCACCCCATTCCAGACCTTTCACAATGTCCGCTTCCTCGCCCCTGACGGTTAGAATCAGGATAGGGACACTGGAAAAAGTGCGTATTTCTTTCAATGCATCAAAACCGCTGATATCGGGTAATCCAAGGTCAAGAATAACAACATCGGGACTATCGCTTTCTACAAGCTCTATTCCTTTTTCACCCAGGTGAGTGGATACCAGATTAACATCGGGCCAGCGTATCTCAAAGGCGAGCGTAATAATCTCTATAATCTCACGGTCATCTTCGATAACTAATACCTTCATGATTCACCTTCCAGATTAGCTTGTATATTCTCACTGTTTGTTCCTGTTATGGGTAGCGAGAAGCAGAATATGCTACCTGTACCTTTTTGGCTTTTAACCCATATCTGCCCTCCGTGGAGTTCCACGAATCTTTTTGCCAGAGCTAAACCGAGCCCCAATCCACTAAGGCGTTCTCTGTCTCCTACTCGTCTAAAATAAGGTTCAAACAGGCGTTCCTGGTCCTCCTCATTGATGCCGGAACCCGTATCATGGACTTCGACGACTATGTTGTCTCTGTCTGTCCCGGCTTTTAGTGTTATTTCTCCGTTTTCAGGAGTAAATTTAAATGCATTGTTGAGAAGGTTCATTACAATCTGTCGTAAACGCTCTCTGTCAGCCAGCACGGGAGGGAGGGAAACGGGAATATCAAAAGTCATGGTCTGCCGGTTGCTGATTGCTACCGGTATCATCTCGTTAGCTATTTCATTTAGTATTGTTGTCATATCCAGCAATTCGCGGTTTAGCTGGAGCATATCCATTTCGCCCCTTGCAAGGTCGAGTAGTTCATCGATTCTGCGATTCAGATTAGAAGCGCTACGGTCAATGCTTTGTACCAGCCTGATAGTATACTCTTCTTTTACTTCATCCAGTAATAGTTCTGTGGCTGCCAGTACGGGCGTAATCGGGGTTTTCAACTCATGAACCAGCGCTCTGGTGAATTCAACCCTTTTTTGTATCTCTTCCTCCAATCTCTGTCTCAAGGCTCTTTCCTCTTCGTACCTTTGTTGCAGCTCTTCTGCTGCTTGCTTTCGCTCGGTGATGTCACGGGCGATTCCCACGAATCCTACAGGCTGACCATCCGAACCAAGCATGGCGGACATCCTGATTTCAGTCCATATCGTAGAGCCGCCCTTTCTTTTTAGCTGGATTTCGTATTCCGGTGGACTCTGCCGGTCTCCTCGAGACAGACTGCTCCTAGCTATTTCTTCTATAAACGCAGTTTTTGCGGCCTCGAAAGTATCCGTATCGATAGATTCTTCCAGCGTCGTGTTGATAGCTTCCTCGGCAGTATATCCCGTAAGGCTTATAACTGAAGGACTGACGTACGTTAATCTGAGTTCGTTGTCCATAGTCCAGATTACGTCTGTTACATTCTCAGCCAGCAGTCGGTAGCGCATCTCACTATCACGTATATCACGTCCGGCTTCCTCCAGTGCCCCAAGCATCCCGTTAATCGTGCCGGCTATAAGACCTACTTCATCCCTGCCTGTCATTTGTATACGTGTTGAAGTATCGCCACTTTCAGCGATATGGTCGATGCCCCGTATCAGGAGGTTGACTCGGTTTAAAACGCTTCTCTGTATAAGTAACCAGATGAAGGCAGCGGCAAGTATACCCACTCCGAGTACCGACAGAATGTAGTAACTGGTCACACGCTGGCCCAGCTGATAGGTATCTCTGGGCACTTCTACTTTCAGTATAATAGCTGATCGGCCATAGACATCCTCAAGTAAGGTATATCCACCGATTTGCTGTGAATCCAGGGGTTTCACGAAAATTGACTTGCCTCCCAGAAGTGGTGCCAACGCCTCTTTGAAGTCCGGATTTTCCAGAGCGCTGATAGAACGTACCGTAATAGGGAAAAGGGTGACCTGAGATAATTCATTGATTGTGCTGGTATTCAGGTAGCGTGCAAAAACCAGCGTTCCATGCGCCGGTCCCTCGTCTTCACTCGTCAGGATAGGTTGTGAGGCAAAAATCATAGGCCCTTGCTTGAGCGAGATAATCCCTGAGAAATTACTCTGCGTACCGGGGCCACTTAAAAGGGGGCTGTCACCCGAAAGATAACCGGGTAAATCCTCCGGAATTGGTATCTCCTCCTCATTCTCCAGGTCGACAGCCTTACTGAAAACGATACTGCCGGAGGAATCTAAGAATATCATAAGGTTGAGCTTTAAAACTGCGAAAGTTTCATTTCCCAGGTTTGACAGAATATACTCCTCGTCAACGTCCTCGATGAAGTCGTATGTATCATCCCGCGTAGCCCAGTCGGCAGTATCGGCTTCCAGGTCATAGATTAGATAGGATAAAGCACCCAGAGCCTGTTCTACCTGATTACTGACATTGAGTTCTTCGATGTCTTCCAGGCCTTTGATGAAAATCAGACGGGAAGCGGCATATGTGAGTCCTATGGCGGATATAAGTATCACGCCGACAATAATAATGAACTTAATTCTAAGACTCATAACATATGTCCTTTGGCCAAATTGTAGCACCCTCCTATCTTAGTATCAACACCAACAAGAGAAAACACCTTTGGGTATGGATTAATGTTGGTTATATCTGGAGAAAAACAGATAAAAATAACTATAAGTGTCAGGATTATATCGCTTTCCTTAACGGAAGCAACTGCTTGACAGCTAATTCCAGGAGCGTTAGGCTGGTAGTAATTTTAAATATCACCCGGCTCATATCTGAAGTACAGGATTCCTAGACCTGCCGAGTACGGGTTTTATGGTTGTGAGTTTTCAATACCGGAGGAGGATTATGTTGGTTAATCATCATCAGATATTTCAGAATTTCCGGTGCTGGAAGGGTGAAGTTCAGCCCGGGTTCTCTCATGATTTCCTGGGCGTAGTGACCAGAATAAGCTACTTTTCACTCTTCGGTCAGGAAGGATATGAAGAAAAGAGGTATGTTGAAGCTAGTTACCCACCATTCGATAATGAATATTTTGAGTGGGTTGACTTATTGGAGGCTGTAGTAGGAGTTAGGCAATGTTTCACCATGATAGAACTGGGAACTGGCTGGGGCCGCTGGCTATGCAGAGCCGCCGCAGCTTTAAGGCAATACGATAAAGGGCTGCCTTACCGGCTGGTTGGGGTTGAAGCGGAACCTACCCATTATCAATGGATGAGAGAACATCTCGTAGATAATGTGGTCGATTTGGAGAAATGCAGGCTTATTGAGGCTGCGGTCGGTCCGAAAGATGGAACCGTCGATTTTCTCGTAGGTGATGCCCAAGATTGGTACGGACAGAGGATAGCCGGTCGGGGTGACAAAAGACAAAAGGAGAGAGTTAAATCCATAAGTCTAAAGAGTTTGCTTAATGGCCTGGGCATTGTTGACCTTATTGACCTGGATATTCAAGGGGAAGAATTAGCCGTGCTATCAGCAGCATCCAGAGAGATAGATAGAAGAGTGAAGCGTATACATACCGGGACTCACTCAAGGAAGATTGAAAAAGGTATCGTTAAGCTATTTAAAAAATTAAATTGGCAAAATAATCATAGCTTCCCTTGTAACGAAGAAGTGCTCACTGAGTATGGAAAAATCTACTTTGAAGACGGAGTGCAGAGCTGGGTTAATCCCAAGTTGGTTGAAAACGGAAATAGCGGATGAAAAAACACAGGATTATTCTTATCTGCCTTGCATTGTCGGTTCTTTTTAACCTCATATTGTTGAGTTTTGGTTTGATATACCTTCAATACACCGGCTTATCTTTTTCCTATGCTATATCCAGAATCCCTTATGCTCTTAGCTGCGCAAAGTCAACTAAAGCTGATACACAACACAATATATTGAAAGAAGTGATTACCGAAGCATATCCACAGCTGGAGACCGATATCAGCGAATATGAGGAAGTATGCATTTTGCGTGAATGGGCAGCCAGTGTAATAGACTGCTCTGATTACCCTCTATTACTGAGTGTAAGATATAGTGATTTAGGTTCCTGGTCTGCCTATGATATCTACCGGGCATTTCAAAACGACCTGGGAGGAGCGTGGTGTGCTGATTCAGCATTGTTTTTAATAAAAGTGTACCAGTTGTTCGGCTTTGAGGCGTATTATGCCAGCTGGGGAACGACTTTATCAGTTACCCATGCCGTTACTCTGGTATCGATAAACCATGAAGGTAGACAAATACTGTCTATTCAGGATGCCTATTTCAACTTCACGTATGAAGATGTAAACGGCGAGCCGATGGATTACTTCGACATGCTGAGGCTACTCAAAGAGAAACGGGATGACGAAATAGAGGTTATAAAACCTGAAATAACTCTTACGCGTGATACGTTTTTCTACGGCATGAATGGATTGATGGAAATATTTAACTGTTCCGACGTGGAGCTTTTAAAACGCGCTGAAAACGAAGGCGACAATATCTACAAAACTCTTGTATATTTACGCCGGAGATTGTAATCGCCAGTCATCTGGATAATATAGGTACGTTTCTCAAGAATAGAGGGCTTCCGCAACAGACTATATACCTGTTCCTTTTTCCTAACACTATTAACGGCGGTCAAGATGCCGAACAGCTGCTTGAACAGGCCAGACAGATAACCGGGTGGCCTCCCGGGCTTGATTGACTTTTCTCCTGTCTTAGTCAGCCAGTGCTATCTCTATTCTCTGATATGTTAATTTCCCTGCCAGCATAGATACCCCGAGATAGGTGGTATACGGTAGGGGCGAACATGATGTATGAGTCAGTGTTCGGGTTATGCGGACTATTCGCTTCTGAGATTGCGGATAATTTCTCCCAGAGTGGGTCTTTTGCCGTACATGAGCAGATACATCCTGAAAATTTTGATTGACAGGTATAAAGCGGTAATAACAGATAGAGCCAGCACTACTAAACTGGCTACTATCTCCCAGGCGGCGACGTCACTCACACCCAGTCTCAACATGGTCGCGACGGGAGCCGTAATGGGGAAAATAGTCAGTACTATCCAGATTGGACTGTTCGGGAACAAGAACAGCAGAGAAGAAAACCAGACGGGTATAAACATGGGTAATGTCATCACCGTGACAAGCTGATTGCCTTCGCGGATATTGGTGCTGATAGCGCCGATACTCGCCGAAACAATGGCAAAGAAGAGGTAACTCAGGATGAAATAGACCAGCCCGAGTACGATGAAGTTTGCCGGTATCTGTATCATGCTGAAAAAGCCGCCGAATGTAGATGAAGCCAGCTTTAACAGAAGCGGCAGTGAAGCCAGCCATATACCCACCTGTATCAGCCCGGCGGTACCCAGTCCCAGTACCTTGCCGGTAATGAGCTGCCGAGTGGAAACAGAAGACAGCAATACCTCGATGAGGCGGTTCTCCTTCTCGTCTACCAGCCCGGAAAGCATATAGTTGGCGGAGAAAATGATGGAGAAAGCCAGCAGGAAACTGAAAATCGCGGGAATAATTATATTCCCATATCCACCTTGCTCGGTAGATACGCCGCCGGTCTCGGTAAGCCTGGTGGTAATCAGATATAACGGTGCTTCTATTACATTTACGGTACCCTCGGGTATTTTGCCAGCCAGTATATTTCTGGTAAGGAACCTTTTAATGGCGGCTACTGTAGCCGGTGGTGCTTCCGGCTGTTTTTCCAGCGTATAATGGTTGACCAACCCAGTCGATGTATAGTCCTGTGGAATAACAAAATATTCATTAATCTCTTTACTGATTAGTGCTTCGGTAGCTTCTTCCTGTGTATCGAATTCTATCAGTATTATATTCCCCTGGCTGGTATATTGTTCAAAGCCGTCAGCCATATCCACGTACCCGATTTTTACTTCTTC